>Ga0302250_1000300_pt1 | contig 54622 bp, 41 predicted proteins | sample AAG_RA_Asp_MG_FD_193536 | JGI IMG/M metagenome (GOLD analysis project Ga0302250, IMG submission 193536) | Enriched activated sludge microbial communities from anaerobic digester in WTTP, New Holstein, Wisconsin, United States - AAG_RA_Asp | ecosystem: Engineered > Bioreactor > Anaerobic >...
ATAACGGCACCACCTGGATCAAAGTTTATACCACCAACATAGCCATGAACAATACCATTATGGCCGGTATTTTTACCGAGAATTTTTTCACTAATCGTACCACACAGGCCTGGTTCGATCATGTGGAACTGTCGAATCTGCTGAAAACCAGTGAGGACTTTGCCTTAACCGAATGGGTTGAATCTGAAATCTCTGATCTGGATTTTGAAGTCTATCCTAATCCGGCTATCAATGAAGTAACCATTGTCGCAACAGGAAATACTCCATTAACCGGCTCAACGGCAACCCTTATATCGGCTGAAGGCAAGCTCGTTTTAGTGTTTGATATCAAAGACCCGATCGTGAAACTGAATCTTAATGGTTTACTGCCGGGCATTTATGCCCTGAGAATTCAAATTGATGACAAAATTGTAGTGAAACGATTGGTAATCCAATAACTAGCCCGGTCAATTTAACCATATCGTATCAGTTAAGACATACATAAGAGCCTTTTAATTCTTTGTGGATCGGAAGGCTCTTTTCTTTTTCATGGATGTTTGTATCATTATATTTGAATCGTGAGTTATACTTTACGGACAATTCGGCAGTTCTACCGCAACATCCGCATCCACCCTTACAAAATAGGATTTTCCCGGAATCATCTCACCAAGAGAATTAATACCCATTGCCGGCCAATATACAGCATTTCCGGCTACCTCCAGGACAGCCTGAAGATGACCGCCTGTCTTTTGGTCAAATAATTCACAGTCCATGCTGCACCAATTGTTGTAAGGCATGAGGTTCCAGCCTGAATTCAGTGAATGGGTGCGATCCAGCAGTGGTGAGCCTGCAATGGTCAGCGACGCTGTATCAGTAAGTTTAATAACATACCCCGAATAAGTATCCCAACTGTCCAGTGTATTGATTCCTCCGTCAGGATAATACACACCTTCAAAGTTTTGAATTAAAACCAGCTCTGTTTGAACCGGTTGCATAACCTGTTGAATATCAGAATTTACCGGAATAATAAACCCGGATAATCCGCTCCAGCCGGCCGGTATCTCCACCGTTTGCGATGCCTGACAACTGATATTGGCTGCCCAGCCGGCACGGTTGGTACTGGCATTGGAAACAAACCGGAAAGTCAGGGCTCCACTGCTGCCTGATGCAGTTACGGTGCCTGGAGATGTGGTACCGCAGTATTTTCCGACTAACGGAGCAGAGGTGCTTTCCCCATTGTATACAAGAAGGTAGTCATTATTGCAGGATGACTGGGTTTCAACATTAAAGGCCGTAAACTGTACCTTTACTTTTCCAGCCGGAACACAGGGCTTAAAAGTAATAGTATAGTCTTCTCCGTTTGTATAATTGGCACCTGATCCCCCGGAATCGTAAAAGTTACCGGTACAGGTATAGAAGGTGCCAGTCCTCATCTTATAATCAGAGGATACTGTGATGTAACCGGTTTTAGTAAGAGTTTCCGTATTTCCTGCTGCATCTGAAACGGTCAGGGTAACCGTAAAAGCCCCTGATTCCGGAAACCGTACCACCGGATTTTGTTCATGAGAAACTTCGGGTATGGCACCATTAAAAGTCCAGCTCCAGGAAACGGGTGCTCCATACGAAAGATCACGGAACTGGATTTCACCACCGGCCGGTACCTGTACTGCTGTAGCTTCAAAAATCGGCTCCAGACTTCCGGTTCCCGGTGAAACGTTGAAAAAGAGGGTCTGACGATTGACTGCCTGAATGTTATGGAAGGTCAAAGGGGGATGGCCATCAGCCGTAAAAGTAAACGAATAGTTTCCGGAATATAGGGGCCGATGATAATTCCCGTTAGGTAACAAGCTGTATACAAAGGAGTTATCAATATCGTGATTCTCAATAAAAACCTTCGAATATAAGGGCTGCCCCCCTGCTGAATCGGTAACGATACCTCTGACACCATAAAGGCACTGCTCCATATAGTTCAGTAATGACCGGTAATTATAGTTCCAATAGTTGGGTAAAGTGCTGGCTGCCGGCAGTTTGGTGGTTGAAATTTCCAGGGTGAGCTCCCGGCAATGGTGGAAATAATTCATATAATCCTGCCGCCCTCCGGTGATGGTGTACCAGGCATACCCATTCGTAATGCCGTTATTAAGATCGTCGAGGTAGCCCGCCGGAGCATATTGATGTACCGTATCCACATATTCGCGGCATACATAAATCCACCAGGCATTGTCAGCATGCAATCTCGACCAGGTATCCCAGGGATAGTTCAGTACTTCGGCGCCCCCATGAAAATTGGCGCCCATCACAAACTTATAATCCTCAGCCATTTGCATAAATGCCAGGGTTTCAGGCTGCCAGACTTTTCCATCCGGATGCAGGCCATCGTCGGGATCGTGATAATTCCGGTTAAGATCCACATTATTGGCATTGTACCGAACAGCTCCCGACACGGTATGGTTCCCGGTTTTATAAGTACCATCAGGGTTGGCCAGCGGATTGATCCAGATTTCGATATTATCCACCAGGTTCGTTACTTTGGGACTAGTCCCGTAATTTACCAGCAAATAATCAATAAGTCTGAGCATCAGCACAAACCCGGTAAGCTCGTCCCCGTGTATGCTCGAAGTGTAAAGAAACCTGGGTTCTGCTTCGGTTTGGGTTACATGGTCTGAGATCTTGGCCATCATCAATTGCCGGCCATTCGTGGAACTGCCAATACTGAATACCTGACACAGATTGGGGTAGTCAATGGCAAACTGGTTCATCATAGCCAGATAGGCATCATAGGTAGGATACACATCCCAGGCCTTTATCGATTCCAAATTGTCTGTACTTGCCATCCTGATTCCCGTTGCGGATTCTCCGGGTGAGCGATGTATGGTAAAGGGCAGCCGGTATTGAAGGAAGGAAAGAAATTCTTCGGTGTTTGCATAGGCCACAATTCCGGTATCGGTTACCGCATCAATGGATATCACTTTCGAAAGGTCCTTAAGGTTATCTTTATTTTTCATTTCAAATGAAAAGTAAATTTCACCCCTCCGTTCCAGAATCTCCAGCGCATTGGGAGGAATCAGCAGATTTTCCTGACTGGAAAGCGTACCAACTTTCAGGGTGATAATAGTGATAAGAAGCAGATAAACGATTTTTGACATAAAACAGTAATTTCACTTTGTGAGTCTTCGATTTAATCCATGGCAGTCCTGTTAAATAAGATGAAACCAATATTTAAAGTTGCCTGCAGTTGCTCGCCATCATCTTCAAAATAATTGATACCGAATGATACCGGACCAAAAGGTGCATGGAAAACCAGGGCAGAATGACCCAGAAAATTCCGGTCTGAAAGAACCTCACCAAAATAGGCCGTATTATTCTCAGCCCTGAAAATTTTCTGATAAGGTTGAAAAACGTACCCTTCAAACCGCCAGTCAAATCGTTTCCCCAGCTTAAGGATCAATTTAAGTCCTGATCCGGCATACGAATAAGCCCTGTATTCCGGAAGAAACAGCGTTTGTGTTTCAGGTACCGGCGAAAAGGCAGGCGCAGAAATCAGGCTTGAAGTATAATTTCCGAACAATGACTGATCCGATAAAAAAATATCCAGATAAAAGCCAAGAACTACCGGTCCCAGGCGCTTGAAGTAATTATCCCAGACCATCCTTACCTGGTTCCATTCCCGGTGACGCTTGTAATTATCGAGCTGTCCGAGCGCAGAGCCCGGATAAAAGCGTTCGGTACCTCCTGTATGCCTGAGCTGAATCAATAACCGGGCTCCGGCATTGGAGTACTGTTTCTTGTTTAAATTGTTGATGTCTAATGCGATATGAGTTGAGTAACTGTCAAGAAGGGTTCTGTCAGCAGTATCAGATTTTGTAAATGCATTATTTTGATGATAATTATAGGTAAAAGCCGACAGACTCATGCCTGTAGAGATTTTTCCAAGCCGGGAAATGGGAGAGGAGCCTTCGAGGAAGCCGGAAACCTCGCTTTTGATAAGATAAGCCGGGGTTTTATCATCGAAAAAATGGGTGGCTGACCTGAAATAATCCCAATGATTGTAAACGGCTGCCATATCGATGGCAAATGGATTCCGTGAAGGAAACTCCAGCTTACCTCCTAAAAATCCAGAGGAATAAAACCTTCCGAAATTAATATTTGCCGTACTTTTTAAAGAATGGGTAAACAGATAACGGTAGTTCAGTTCAGCAAATGCCTGATTGGTATACCTCGAAGAAATATTCCCGCCGAATGAGGCAGAAAAGGGATTATTCTTCCTGATATCAAGCCGCAGGTCAAAATAGCCCGTAGAATCATTATAATCCAGGCTCGGTTGAATATACCGTATATTCTCATCGGTAAGCAACCGGAAATAATCACTCCTTAAATCTTCTGCCGAGATATTATGCCTTTTCCGGGTCATCATTTTCGAGGCATATTTACGCTGGGCTTTGTCTAATCCGTTAAAATATACCGAATCTATTATGAGGATTTTCTTCCTGTCCAGAAACTTTCTTCTTTCTGAATCCAGTTCATTTTTTGAAATCCGGCGTTCGATTTTTTCCCGGATCATATCCATTTTCCGGTAAGCGGCTGTATAACCGCTGTCAATAAAAGCTTCCACCGGATTGAAATCCAGCACACTTACCCGATCCACCGAAGGTGTTATCAGGATGCCGGTTTCGGCCGGTACCGAATAATCGGTTTTGGCCGACAGCATTCGTTGCAGTTGCGACATCAGGTTATCAGGTTCGGGAGATGGATAATTCCCGGCCACTTTACTTCCGATAATGATATCAGGTTTGAATTCATCCTGCAGCACATCAACCGGAAAATTATTGTACATTCCCCCGTCAAAATAAACCTTATTATTGATCTTGATCGGTTTGAAATAAAACGGAAATGTCATGGAAGCCCGGATAGATTGCGCCAGATTTCCTTCCCGGAAAACTTCCAGCGTAGAGTTTTCAATGTCGGCGGCCACACACCGGAACGGAATCATCAGGTTATCAAAACGGTAAGGCTTTTCAGTAAGGATCCCCGAAAACATTTCCATGAGGGCATAGTCGAGTTCATCGGGAGATAATAAACTGGTTGGAAGTCCGTAAAACAGGTTTCTTCCAAAGTCAAAATTTATATTAAACCACGAAGGATCAGGTTCCTCCGCCTTGAAATAGAGATAATAGTCCGGGTTTTTTTCACCAGCCGACCATCTTTTCAATTCATCCGATTTTAAAAGTGCCGAAATCTGGTCTGTAGTATATCCGGCGGCATACATTCCGCCCACCACGGCGCCAATAGAGTTGCCAACTATATAGTCTATCGGGATCTGATTCTCCTCAAGCGCTTTGATTACCCCGATATGTGCAGCGCCCCGTGATCCTCCTCCGCTGAGAACCAGTCCTACTTTCTGGGCAAAAAGATTTCCCCCGCCTGTAAACAGGTGAATGGAAACCAGGAAAATCATAAAAATCCTGAATATTTGGAAACCAGTCTTCATGGTCAATTTTTTATACCATCCAGTTAAGGATCAGGTTTGATTAATGAACGGTTTCTTAGACCTTTCAGGGGAAAGAGGCAGCTAAACCATTTCCAGGGCCTGATCCAAATCCCTGATTATATCTTCTACATCTTCAATACCCACTGAAAACCGCACCAGCCCGTCAGTAATCCCGGCAGCCAGTTTGCTTTCGGCCGTCATCTTTGAATGCGTCATCGAAGCGGGATGCTGAATAAGGCTTTCCACACCTCCTAATGAAACCGCCAAAAGGCAGAGATGTACCTGATTGATCATAGTCTTTCCGGCTTCAAAGCCACCTTTGAGCTCAAAGCTGATCATAGATCCCGGTCCTTTCATCTGTTTCTTTGCCAGCTCATACTGCGGATGAGAGGGCAGTCCAGGATATTTTACCCATAACACTTTCGGATGCTTCTCGAGATATTCGGCAATAATCATCGCACTGGCCTGTGCTTTATCAATCCTGATCGACAAGGTTTTAACCCCTCTCAAAACCATATAAGCCTGGGTTGGATCCATATTGCAGCCGAGGTTGGTAAACACCGGTCGGATACGGTCAAAATCAACTTTATTTTTGGCTATGATCATTCCAGCCACAATATCAGCATGACCATTAATGAATTTCGTCATAGAATGGATCACAATATCAGCCCCGAGATCGAGCGGTTTTTGCAGGTAAGGGCTGCAAAAGGTGTTATCAACCACCAGCGGCACCCCAATGCTGTGCGCTATTTCAGCCATACCGGCAATATCAGTAATTCCCATAGTGGGATTGGCCGGTGTTTCCGTGTATAACAGAGCGGTATTCGGACGAATGGCTTTGCGCACTTCATCAAGATTGGTGGCATCCACATAGGTATGCTCTACTCCGAATCTTGAAAACAGGGTTTCTATGATCACCCGCGCCGGTCCATACAGTGCATTATGACTTACAATGTGCTTTCCGGCGCCGAGATACGCCAGATACACCGTGTTTATTGCGCCCATGCCGGAGGATGTGGCAAGCCCGCCATAACCGTTTTCCAGGGCGGCAATAGTTTTTTCCAACGCCAGAATGGTTGGATTACCAAGCCGCGTATAAATATATCCTGAACTTTCGCCTGAAAAACAGGCAGCACCGTGATCGGCATTCTCAAATTTAAAGGTTGAAGTCTGATAAATGGGCACCACAGCACTTCCCATTGGATCGTCAATATCGCCGGCATGAACCTGCAAGGTACTGAATCCGGCTTCTTTGTGTTTCATAAATGTTGATAGTTTGAATTATTATTTGTAATTATTTTCAGTTAATCGATATCTTTTTCTCCGGAAAAATTACCGAGAACAATACGGCCATAATGAAAGCAATAACATAACTGCCCAGCCTTTCGGAAATCCCGGTCGCGTCGGCCAGATAGTTTTTCCAGATAACAGATCCTGCCGTACCAAAAAACAGCGACGCATATACCCCTGCTCTCGAAAATCGTTTCCAGAATAACAACAATACCAGGGCAGGACCAAAAGAAGAGCCTATTCCTGACCAGGCATAGGAAACAAAACCATATACCGTATCTTTGGAAGTTATCGCCAGCAAGAAGCCGGTTAAACCTATCACTAAGGTGAGTACTTTATTGAAAACCAGCGAGTCAGCGGTAAAATAACCGGATAGTCTGCTTTTTTTAATCACATCCTGGCTTAAGGCGGAGGAAGCCACCATCACCTGAGAGGAGGCCGTAGATATCATGGCTGAAATGGCTCCTGAAAGAAGTATTCCGGCCAGCACCGGATTCACCAGAAACACTACCAACACCGGTAAAGCCTTTTCCACATTACCGGATAAAGCCGCAATCTGATCAGGATTAAAAACACGATACTGGTAAAAGGCAAAGGCAGTGAGACCTATTAGGATAGCACCGATATAGGCAAAAATGGTCCACACGGAGGCTACTTTGATGGCAGTTCTTACATCAGCCTTGTTACGCAGGGCCATCATCCTTGCCAGAAGGTGTGGCTGGCCTGTGTATCCAAGCGCCCAGCTCATTCCGCTCATGATGAACAATACCGCTGTACCTCCGGTTTGTCCCATCGTAAGCGATGACATATTTACTCCGGCCTCAGCGATGGTTTGCGCCAGATGAACATCGTTTCCCATTGCAAAAATCAAGGCAATCACCGGTAAAACCACGAGGGTAAAAATCATCAGGAATGCCTGAAAAATATCCACATATACCACAGTGAGAAATCCCCCGAGCATCGTGTAAGCAATCACTATGACCGATCCGATGATTTTTCCGGCCAATGGATCATATCCGAAGGTAAGATTCACAATCTCTCCGGCGCCGCTAAACTGGGCAGCAATATAAAACAGGAAGAAAAAAAAGATGATCAGGGCTGAGAAAAATCCAACGGTCTTTTCTGTGCCGGGAAATTTTCCGGAAATCAATGATGGTATGGTCAGCGCCCCCGTCTGCTGAGTCATTTCCCTTAAACGGTCAGCCATTACCAGCCAGATAAAAAGAATTCCGATTACACAACCGAGGGCAACCCAAACAGCGCTGTAACCTTCGGTAAATGCCAGGCCTGTCAGTCCAAGCAGCAACCAGGCCGATTCTCCGGCAGCCCGCTCCGAAAGCGCCAGCGAAAACCCGGAGAGTTTCTTACCGCCCAGAATATACTCCGAACTCGACCGGGCCCTGAACGATGACCAGACCGCAATACCCATGACTACTGCGAGATAGCTGATAAATACGACCAACATACCAGAACTGAAATAGGTTAACGGGCAAATGTAGACAAAAGAACTGAACCGGAATTAATTTCATCGCTATTTTTAACCGTTTGCTATTGTAGTTCATTGTCAGTAAATTTGCGGCAATATTCATAACCGGAAATATGATCCCAGCCAAAGATTCAACCTTTAGTCCCTTAAATGCCGTTTCACCCGTTGATGGCCGTTACCACAAACAAACTCAAATGCTTTCCCGGTATTTTTCCGAAGGAGCAATAATTTGGTACCGTGTTCACGTGGAAATTGAATACTTCATCAGCCTGGCCGATGCTGGAATTTTCGAATTAAGTGATTTTGAAGTAAATTGCAGGAAAATGAGGGCAATAAGCCTTTCTTTCAGTGAGGCAGAGGCTGTAAGAATCAAAGAAATCGAAAAAAAAATCAACCACGATGTCAAAGCAGTGGAATATTTTCTTCGTGAGGAGTTTTCAAAACTGGGATTAGGTGATTACCTTGAGTTCATTCATTTCGGGCTGACTTCACAGGATGTCAATAATACTGCTTTTCCTATGGCATTGAGAGATTCTCTGAAAGAAGTGATCATTCCTTTTATTGAAGAGGTGAAACAAAGAATTGAATCGTATGCATGGGAATGGAAGGAAATCCCCATGCTGGCGCACACCCATGGGCAACCGGCTTCTCCCACGACCGTTGGAAAAGAATTGTACGTTTTTGTGGAAAGGCTCGATCACCAGACAGAAATCCTGAAAAATATCCGGCATACCGGTAAATTTGGCGGGGCAACCGGAAACCTCAATGCCCATTATATCGCTTATCCCAATACCGACTGGATAAAATTCGCCAATAAGTTTCTGGCTTCAATAGGACTTGAACGCCAGCAGGTAACCACCCAGATTGAACATTATGACTCCATGGCGGCAATTTTTGATACCCTGAAACGGATCAATACCATTCTGGTTGATTTTAACCGTGATATGTGGACCTATATCTCCATGGAATATTTCGGGCAAAGAGTAATCAGGGACGAAGTGGGTTCTTCGGCCATGCCTCATAAAGTGAATCCGATTGACTTCGAAAACTCGGAGGGAAACCTCGGGGTAGCCAATGCCCTGCTGGAACATCTGAGCGCCAAACTGCCCGTTTCAAGACTTCAGCGCGACCTCACCGATTCCACGGTTACCCGGAATATCGGAGTGCCCCTGGCCCATTCCCTGATTGCTTACAAGTCCTTGTTGAAAGGACTTGATAAAATCAGACTGAATGAGGTGAAAATCAGGGAAGACCTGCAAAATAATTATACTGTGGTTGCTGAAGCCATTCAAACCATTCTGAGAAGAGAAAAATACCCCGATCCCTATAATGTATTGAAGGATCTGACCCGCACCGGTGAGAAAATTACCGAAAAAACCATCCATGATTTCATTCATAAACTCAATGTTAGTCAGGAGGTTAAAAACGAACTCATGGCGATCACCCCTTTTAGCTATACCGGAAGGGTAGCTTTCTGAGGAAAATTAAGGAGAATTTGTAATTTTGCAATTCAAAATTTTAACACTATGATGGATTTAAGCAAGATCATGGCAATATCCGGAAAACCCGGACTCTACAAGATGATTTCCCAAACCAAGTCTGGGATTATTGTGGAATCATTTGCTGACCAGAAAAGGTTTGCGGCATTTGCCAGCGAACGGATCAGTTCACTGAAAGAAATCAGTGTATTTACCACCGGCGAGGACATTCCTCTGGCCGATGTCTTTAAAAAGATTCATGAAAAAACCGGTGGAAACCCCGCTCCCGACCATAAATCAGGCGATAAGGAGATTAAAGCATTTTTTGAAGAAGCCTTACCTGATTACGATCGTGAAAAAGTGTACACCTCTGACCTGAAAAAAATGCTGATGTGGTTTAATATTCTCCTCCAAAACAATATCCTCGATTTTACAGAGGACACCCAGGAAGAATCTGCAACTGATTCCACGGAAGTTAAACCGGAAGAATAAATTCCTGTTGTTTCCTCCACCTGACTGTTTTCCGGCAGTCAGTGATAGATAATACAAAACCCGATGCTCTACAAAACCTTTATCCGACCGGTACTGTTCCACTTTCAGCCGGAAACCGTGCATCATCTCGTAATTTCAATGCTGAAATCATTCTTCAGGATCCCGGGTAAAAAATGGGCAGTGCAAACGATCTGCGGTTACAAAAATGTTGAATCAGAGCTTAATATTGCCGGAATTACCTTTCCTAACAGAGTAGGTCTGGCTGCAGGATTCGACAAAAATGCCGAAGTTTTTAATGAATTAAGCCATTTCGGATTTGGATTTATCGAAATAGGGACGGTAACCCCAAAAGGTCAGCCGGGTAATCCTAAACCCCGCCTTTTCAGGCTGATACCTGACAAAGCGCTCATCAACCGCATGGGATTTAACAACCTGGGACTGGAGGAGGCGGTCCAAAAACTAAAAAAAAGGAATACCAAAGCCATCATCGGCGGTAACATCGGAAAAAATACAGCCACACCTAATGATAGTGCTGTTCATGATTACCTGGCCTGCTTTAAAGGGCTGTTTCCTTACGTGGATTATTTTGTGATCAATGTCAGCTGTCCCAACTTATCCGATTTACATGAACTCCAGGATGAAGAATACCTGGAGGAAATTCTCCGGAAAGTAATGGAGATGAACCATTCACACGATACACCAAAGCCCGTTTTCCTGAAAATCTCGCCTGACCTGAATCTCCACCAGCTCGATGCCTCGATCCGGCTGACTTTACTCTACCAACTGACCGGGATCATCGCAACAAATACCTCAATACAGAGAAACAATCTGAAAACCCCGGTTGATAAAGTGAAAGCCATAGCCAATGGCGGTTTGAGCGGATTGCCACTCCGGGAAAGATCCCTGGAAATGATCCGGTATATCCGTCAAAAAACAGGTAACCGGATATCCATTATTGGGGCAGGCGGGATATTTACGGCTCAGGATGCCATTGATAAACTGATGGCAGGCGCAGATCTGGTACAGGTGTACACGGGATTTATTTATGAAGGACCGCTGATGGTGAAACGGATTAACAAGGCCATCGCCAAATATCTGGTGGAAAAAAACTGAAATTATGCATGATCGAAAACCCGACTGGCTCAAAATTAAATTGCCCAAAGGGGTAAATTATAAAAATGTACGGCAGCTGGTTGCTGAAAACCAACTCAATACCATTTGTGTGAGCGGCAATTGCCCTAATTTGGGCGATTGTTGGGGTAGGGGTACTGCCACCCTGATGATCCTTGGCGACATCTGTACCCGTGCCTGCCGTTTCTGTGCTACCAAAACCGGAATTCCCCAACCGGCTGATCAGGAAGAACCGGCCAGGGTGGCAAATACCGTCAGAATCATGAAACTCAACCATGTAGTTTTAACTTCTGTGGATCGCGATGATCTGCCTGACGGAGGTGCCGGAATCTGGGCAGAAACAATCCTGCAAATTAAAAAAGAGAATCCGAATACTACCATTGAAGCATTAATCCCTGATTTTCAAGGGGATGCAGACCTTATCAGTAAGGTGATCCTCGCCAGGCCGGAAATCATCTCCCATAACCTGGAAACGGTGCGACGACTGACACCGGTCTTAAGAAACAAGGCTATTTATGACCGTAGTCTGCAGGTTATCAAACAGATAGCCGAATCAAGCATCACCTCCAAATCAGGTATCATGGTGGGCATCGGAGAAACTTCAGAAGAGGTTGAGGAAACGATGGATGACCTCCTTAAAGCCGGATGCAGGATTTTTACCATCGGGCAATACCTGCAGCCTACTCCGGATCATCTGCCGGTTACGGAATATGTCCATCCCGATATTTTTAAAAATTATAAGGATACCGGTCTGAAAAAAGGTTTTAAGGTGGTGGAAAGTAATCCGCTGGTAAGATCGTCCTATCATGCTGAAACCCATATTTGCTGATTTTTTCGATATTCTATGAACAATTCTACAAAATTTACCGACCTTGGACTGATCAACTACCAGCAGGCATGGGATTATCAGGAAAATCTTGTTCAGGAGATCATCCGTCAAAAATCCGAAAATAAAGAAACTGAGGGTTATACGCAGCACATCCTTTTTTGTGAGCACCCGCATGTGTATACCCTTGGTAAAAGCGGCGAACCTAACAACTTGCTTGTTAATGTATTGAAGCTCAGAGATATCAAAGCAGAATTCTATCATACCAACCGCGGAGGCGATATCACCTATCATGGTCCCGGGCAAATTGTCGGGTATCCCATCTTAGATATCTATACAATGTTCAAAGGGGTAAAACGATACATATGGCTGATGGAAGAAGCTATTATTCAGAGCCTGCTTGAATATAATATCGAAACGTCACGACTGGAGGGCGCTACCGGCGTTTGGATTACCTGCAGCGGACCGGTCAGGAAAATCTGCGCCATCGGGGTAAGGGTCACTCATGGCATCAGCATGCACGGGTTTGCCCTGAATGTAAACACCGACCTCAATTATTTTCATCACATCAATCCGTGTGGATTTGTGGACAAAGGAGTTACCTCAATCGAAAAGGAAACCGGTAAAAAAATAGATTTTGGAGCGGTTAAAAGCCTGGTTAAAAAGCATTTGTTCAGCCAGTTTGGACTGAACGAAATAACCGGTTAATCAAAGTATCTTGAATAAGGCGTTGCCCGGATGAGCTTATAATCAGAATATTTCAGCAGATTCCAGTACTGGTTTTCCCACCCATTGGTTCCCACCTTTTTAAAACCTAACTGGTTTTGAAGAAGGTCAGGTTTGTAAACCGAAACACAACTCTCAAACTGATTCCCGAATTTCGACATACCATTCATGAAGTACCACATAATATCAAATCCTTCAAAAGCATATTGCTCGGGTTCTGCCTGAAACCTGTCCCTGAATATTTTTATAAAGTGGTTGGTTTTTTCATCTGAATAATCAATGAAAGACGGACTGAAATAATGCGCTTTGAGATCAACCAGATAATCTACCTCAACAAACTGAAACCGGTCCCATCGGGGTAAACCAATAATTCTCAGATCTTTCTTGCTCCTGCCTTCACTGAGTTTCCTGACACAGTCAAGGGCAAATGCCTTATTATCGGTATAGATAACCAAAAGGTTGATTCCGGTTTCACTGAATAATTCCGGCAGGTACTTTAAGCTGTCCTTGCCATTATCCATAAAACGGATTCGATCCTGGGGTATATTTTTTAATCCAGACTGAATATTTACTTTTAATAACTGAAAAGACTCACTTTCCCGGCTTTTACCCTCACGCATTACAAATACCGTTGCTTCCGGGTAGGTTTTGTCAATAAAGGTGGTGAGCTGGGTAAACTGGCTTCCCTGCCCCGGTTTTGCCTTGAACACCATGGGGTTATTTTCTGTAACTTCCTCTCTGAATGAAAAAGGATTCACAATCGGAATACTGTTGCTTTTGGCAAAGTCAGCAACCGTTGAAAAACTTTTTCCCAAAAACGGACCGATAATGAGATCCATTTTTTTCATATCCGGATTTCTCAGCAATGATTTTATCTCAGTTTCGTCATCTGTAATATCATAAACAAATACTTTGGCGCTGATTCCTGCTTTCTCAAGGGAATCAATTGCTATCAGGCATCCCTCATAAAAATGAATAAAACTGAATGAATTTAAAACACCGGCAGTTTCACCTTCGGGCCGGCTGGCTGAAGTGTCCTCTTTACTCAGGTAAAACGGAATCAGTAAAGCAACGTTAAGCTTTGCTCCTGCATTTATTTTCTTACAATCCGATGCCAGCAGGCTTACCACTTCTACCGGAACTGAAACCGGCGGTAAGGTTTCCTGGGTGGTAACCGGGTCGGGTTTATTAGTTTTCTCTTCCTTTTTACGGTCTTCCACCTTAACCGTTTCCACCACCGTTTTAACCGGAATTTTCACTTGCTGACCCACCTTGAGTTCTTCAACCAACCCTGGGTTAATTGCCTTAATTTCAAAGGGTTCAAGATTGTATGATTTGGCCAGTCGGGTGATAGTAATTTTTTTGTCGACTTTATGGATTGTATAGTTTACGGATGCATTCTTTAACGGAATCTTCAGGAGCTGACCCTCTTCAATCATGGGTGTAATACCGGGATTGAAGAGCAGGATCATATCTACAGTGGTTTCGTACCTCCAGGCAATGCCATATAAGGTTTCACTCTTCTGAACCGTATACTGAAAAAATCCTCTTACTGAATCCTGAGTCAATTGTTCGATTTTTGCCAATGTCTCCCTTGATACCGGAATTTTTACAGACATACCCGCTTTCAGTCCGGCTTTTAGAGGCCCGTCTTCTCCTCCGTTAGCTTCAAGTATTTCCCGGATGGATACCTGGAACTTCTGAGAAAGACCATACAGGGTTTCACCTTCAGCCGGTACATAAACAATCTGTTCCCGTCCACCTCCACTGCCTTTGGCTTCAGTTTCTCCGGAAGGATTACCCTGACTACCCGGATCCGGGACAGGAACCAGCAGTTTTTCCCCTTCCCGGATATAATCATCCGTTAATCCGTTGGCCGATTTAATATCGGTAACCGGAATATCATAAATCTTCGAGATGGCCGATAAACTCTGGCCATGAACCACGAAGTGGACGTAATACTTTTTATGGTTTCTAACCGTGATCTCCTCCGATTTCGTTTTCTGAGCCATTGAACTTAATCCTATAAGGACAGGCAGGAGAATTATCAGGAAAAATTTAACCGGGTTCATCAGAAGTATTTTTTGGTAAAAATAATCAAAGTTTACATGCTGATCATTCCCATTCAATGGTTGCCGGTGGTTTTGAACTGATATCATACACCACCCGGTTTACCCCTTTCACCTTATTAATGATCTCACTGGAAACAAAGGCCAGAAATTCATGAGGAAGCCACGACCAGTCGGCCGTCATGCCATCTGTGGAATTCACCGCCCTGAGAGCCACCACATTTTCATAGGTACGTTCATCGCCCATAACCCCTACTGATCTCACCGGCAATAGCACAGCAGCAGCCTGCCATACCTGATCATACAGGTTATGATCTTTCAATCCCTCAATAAAAATATGGTCAACTTCCTGCAATATGCGGATATTTTCTTCGGTTACCTCGCCGATGATTCTTATAGCCAGTCCGGGGCCCGGAAAGGGATGTCTGTGAAGAATCTGGTCGGGTAACCTGAGTGATGCACCAACCCGCCGTACTTCATCTTTGAAAAGCGCTTTAAGGGGTTCCACCACTTTAAGCTTCATGAAATCGGGCAATCCGCCTACGTTATGGTGTGATTTAATGGTGGCCGACGGCCCTTTTACCGAAACCGACTCGATGACATCAGGGTAGATCGTACCCTGAGCCAGCCAGCTGACGTCTTCAATATGATGCGCTTCATCGTCAAACACCTCAATAAAGGTTCTTCCAATGGCCTTTCGTTTTTCTTCCGGATCAGTTAATCCATGTAATGCATCATAAAAACGTCGGGATGCATTAACCCCCTTGATATTCAGCCCAAGATCCTGATATGATTTCAGGACCATTTCAAACTCATTTTTCCTGAGCAACCCGTTATCTACAAAAATACAGTGCAGATTGCTGCCAATGGCCCGGTGAAGCAAAAACGCGGCTACCGAGGAATCAACCCCGCCCGACAAACCCAGTACGACTTTCTCATTACCCAGCAAAGTTTGCAGCTCCTTTACTGAAATGTCAACAAATGACTCGGGTGTCCAGGAACGGGTACAGCCACATATATCCTCAACAAAATTTTTCAGGAGTACAGCGCCTTGTACAGAATGATATACTTCGGGGTGAAACTGAATCCCATAAGCATGGGAACCTGCCTGAAAGGCGGCTACCCTAACATCCCTCGTAGAGGCAATTACACGGTACTGATCCGGTAATGAGAGAATGGTATCGCCATGCGACATCCAAACCTGGGTACCTGGTGTCATTTTCTGCAACAAGCGATTCGTTTCTTCAAGATACATCAGATTGGCCCGGCCATATTCCCTGCTTCCGGAAGGCGCAACACTGCCCTTGTTTTGCTGAGCCATTAACTGAGCGCCATAACAAATTCCCAAAACCGGCAGTGTTTCCATCAACCGGTTGACATCCACATTGGGTGCATCTGCATCTCTCACGGATGCAGGACTTCCTGAAAGGATAATCCCCTTAATGTTTCCGGATATTGAAGGAAAATGATTGTAGGGATGAATTTCGCAATACACATTGAGTTCCCGAACCCGGCGGGCAATCAGCTGGGTGTATTGCGATCCGAAATCGAGAATCAGTATGGTTTCCTGCGTCATGTTTTATCAGGTTTGGCTTTTCAGAATGACTTTATTTTTTCGATGATTTAGGCGGATTAATGCCCCTTTGCTGGGCCATCTTTTCAAGTCGTTCCTGAAATCCCGATTTTTTTACCGGTTTCTTCTTGTTGGCCTCAATCTGTGCATGAATCTTTTTCTCATCAATGGTAAATCTCATCAGATAAATCTGGGCAAAAGTAATCAGGTTGGCCAGCAAGTAATAATAACTCAGACCCGATGAATAATTGTTGAAAATTCCCAGAAACATCACCGGCATAATGTACATCATGGTTTTCATCCCCGGCATGGTGGTGGTGGATGAACCCATCATATCATTGTTGATCTTCGTGTAAATGATGGTAGAAACGGTCATCAGTAAAGTAAACAAACTCACATGATCGCCATAAAATGGAATATTGAACGGCAGATTCAGAATAGAATCGTAACTCGACAGATCATCTGCCCACAGAAATGCCTGCTGCCTGAGTTCAATAGACGATGGGAAAAACCGGAACATGGCAATCAATATAGGGAATTGTAGTAACATAGGGACGCAGCCGGCCATGGGATTAACCCCGGCCTTCTTGTAAAGAGCCATTACCGCCTGTTGCTTTTTCATGGCGTCCTCAGATTTTGGGAATTTCTGGTTGATCTCTTCCACATCGGGTTTCAGCACCCGCATTTTGGCCGATGATTTATAGGTTTTAAAGGCAATTGGGAAAAGTACAATTTTTAGTAAGATAGTTAATATCAGAATGATAATCCCATAGTTCCACCCAAATTTTCCGAGAAAATCAAATACCGGAATGACCGCATAAATATTAATCCAGGCCATCAGGAAAAAGCTCCAGCCTAACGGAACCTGTCTTTGCAAATCCATATCGTACTGTTTCAGGAGCTTGTATTTATTCGGGCCGAAATACATCTGCATGGCGAAGGATGAATTTTCAGAAGCCGAATAAGGTATGGCCATTACGGCGCTTAAGGTCCGGTTATAAGTTTCACTGGTTCTGGTTTTATCAGTAAACGTAGTGATATCAGCATTCAGAAAAGCAGTTTTGGCAATCAGTGTACTTACAAAAAACTGAGATTTCAGCGAGATCCATTGTACTTTGGATTTTAAAGGCTCGGTCAGATCTTTTCTTTCACTCAGATAATCTACCTCATCCTGATAATACTTATAATAAACTGTAGTTTCAAGTCGTTCATTATCAAGGCTTTTCTCCTGGCGGAATACATCCGACTTCCATTGCAGATTCAATACAGAGACCCCCGGATCAAAAACCTTCTCAAGATTCCTGAAGTTCACTGTATAATCAAGCATGTGGTTGTTGCCTTTGATCGTATACAGGTATTCAAAGAATCTGTTCGTAATACTGATTGAATCCGTGGTTCCGGCATAAAGCCGCAGGGATAGTGTGGCTGTCTGATCTCCTGAAAGCCTGACAGTATCGGGTATATTTCCTCCGTCTGAAAAGAAACTGAAATAGAGGTCGTTGGTATTGATGAGCCGGTTATTCGAGAAAAAAGAGAAACCAAAAGTCAGCGAATCCGGATCGAAAATTACTAAGGGCCTTTTATCCCAGGTAAGGTAGTCCTTAAGTTTTACCTCTTTTACCCTGCCGCCTTTATTGGATATTCTGAGGAAATAATGGTCGTTTTCAACCACCACATACTTTTCGGTACCTACAGCCGATCCGGCAAAATCACCCAGCTTGTCCTTAAATTGTTCCTGAGGATTCTCTGTCAGGGTATCTGGTGATTTGATTGCAAGACTGTCCTGCGCTGCCTTAATTTTACGGGCAACCACCGTTGAATCATATTTCTTTTTCTCAACCTGGTAAATGGAATCGGCCTTTTTTTTCTGAGCGGCCATTTCTTCACTGGATGGAGTAGTAAAAAAGGTGTACCCTATAAGGATACCAAATATCAGGAGTAGTCCTGCAATAGTATTTCTGTCCATGAATTGATGGAAATAATTTGGCGGCAAAGATAGTATAAATGAGGAAAAAAATACAGGGTTATGCGTAATCCTGCCCGTTGCCTAATGGTTTTGTCTTTGAATAATCCATGGAGGCTTTTACAAAACTGACAAACAAAGGGTGTGGGGCAGCCACGGTGGATTTAAATTCCGGATGAAATTGCACACCCACAAACCAACGGTGATTGCGTATTTCGATAATTTCCACAAGGTTATCTTTATTATTCATCCCTGCCGGGATCATTCCGGCCTCTTCATAAGCCGTAAGGTATTTGTTGTTGAACTCATAACGGTGACGGTGCCTTTCGGTAATATCCGCCCCCTGGTATGTCTGACTGGCAATCGACCCATGTCTGAGTGTACAGGGGTAGGCGCCAAGTCGCATGGTGCCCCCCAGACCTGAGATTTTCTTCTGGTTCTCCATGATATCAATTACCGGGTAGGGTGTTCTCTGGTTAAACTCTGTGGAATGAGCGCCGTTAAAGCCAAGAACATTTCTTCCGAACTCAATTACGGCACACTGCATACCTAAACAAATACCAAAAAACGGTATATCATTTTCGCGCGCAAACTGAACTGCATTGATCTTGCCTTCAATGCCCCTTTCACCAAACCCCGGAGCTACCAGGATCCCATCCATAGGCCCCAATTGTTCCTTTACATTGTAGGCCGATACATACTCAGAATGAATCATGTGAAGATTTACCTTGCAATGATTGGAGGCTCCGGCATGTATGAAAGACTCAATGATCGATTTGTAAGCATCTTTGAGTTCAACATATTTCCCTACCAGGGCAATATTAACAATGAGTTTTGGATGCTGTATATTGTACAGGAATCCTTCCCAGGAAACCAGATCGGGTTCTTTTACCGCTTCAATTTTGAGTTTTCTTATTACGACTTCGTCCAGTTTCTCGGCTTTCATCAACAAGGGAACCTCGTATATACTGCTGGCATCGATGGATTCAATCACCGCCGATGGTTCAACATTGCAAAACAGCGCGATCTTATTCTTCAGGGAATCATTCAAATGCTTTTCTGACCGGCACACAATGATATCGGGCTGAACCCCCTGCTCCAGCAATGCTTTAACAGAGTGCTGGGTAGGTTTGGTCTTCAGTTCCTGGGCTGCCGACAGATAGGGTACCAGAGTAAGATGGATCACCAGGCAGGATGAACCAAGCTCCCACCGCATCTGCCTGACCGATTCAATATAGGGCAGCGATTCAATATCGCCCACAGTACCACCAATTTCAGTGATCACCACATCATATTTGCCGCTGTTACCCAATAACTTGATCCGGTATTTTATTTCATCAGTAATATGTGGGATCACCTGTACGGTTGATCCAAGATAATCACCCCGCCGTTCCTTATCAATTACAGCCTGATAAATTCTGCCGGTTGTGATGTTGTTCGCCTGAGAGGTAGGTACATTCGAAAATCTTTCGTAATGCCCCAGGTCGAGATCAGTTTCGGCACCATCATCGGTAACATAGCATTCCCCATGTTCATAGGGATTTAAGGTGCCGGGATCAATATTTATATATGGATCCAGTTTTTGAATGGTTACGGTTAAGCCTCTGGCTTGCAGTAACTTGGCTAATGAAGCGGAAATAATACCCTTTCCAAGCGACGAGGTAACTCCTCCGGTCACAAATATATACCTTGTCTTTGACATGATTGATTATCAAAAAATTAGGATACATGAATGGAAAGATGGTTCCATTCAACGGGATGCAAAGATAATGCTTTAGAGGGAATATAGTTACAATTGTTCAGCAGAATCCATGTTTAACCAATTCAAAGCTTAATCCATGGTATAAAAAACCTTTACAGATAGACCTCTGTTTGTCACCACTGTTTCCCAGAATTCAGCATATTCCTTATTTATAACAGAAGTGACCAATGCAAGTTTTGCAGGAAATTTAACCTGTTCTGACAAAAACTGACCCAGAGAAAAACTATCTGTAATATCAAGCGTGTATTTTAAATCGCGTTCATCACTCAGTGCCTTTTTGCACCCTGATTTCAGGAATGCTTCGAGCAAAGTAAGTTCATATTGAATCACTTCCTCCAAATTTTCATCAAATCCACTTGATTTACAATAAAATATGTTTTCCTCTGAATAATAATTAAATGTAATTGCCACAAAATTAAGAATTAAATCATCAAATGTCTATAGATAGTCAGGGATAACAATCCGGATGATTCCGGTTAATTTATCTTTATTGTTAAATCCGGGATGTCGTCCATTTGACATTACTGAATCGCCAATTGTACTTTAAGTCATTTGCCCTTCAGATATTTTAATAGTACCGGTAGCTTTTCACCTTTCCAAGGTGTCTTGCCAGCCTGATTACCTGAGAACTATAACCAAACTCATTGTCGTACCAGGCATACAGAATTATCGACTTGCCATCCTCAGAAACCAGCGTGGCGGGGCTGTCGAAAACACAGGCGCATGAATCTCCGATAGCATCAGAGGATACAAATTCGGTGGAATTGGAATAACGGATTTGTTCTACCAGCGGCCCAACCAGTGAATACTCCTTCATAATCTGATTAACTTCATCAATAGTGGTAGGTTTTTCTACTTCCAGTGCCAGGATGGCCAGTGAAACATTGGGCGTTGGAACACGCACAGCGTTGGCAGTCAGTTTGCCTTTAAGGATCGGGATGGCTTTTGCAGCGGCTGAAGCAGCTCCTGTTTCTGTAATCACCATATTAAGAGGCGCTGCCCTACCTCTTCTTGACTTTTTGTGGAAATTATCCAGCAGGTTCTGGTCGTTGGTGTAGGAATGGATGGTTTCAAGGTGCCCTTTGACGATCGTCAGCTTCTCCTGTATGGCAAACAAAACCGGAACAACGGCATTTGTAGTGCAGGATGCTGCCGAAAATATTGTTTCATTTTCAATGTCAAGTGAGTTTTGATTTACACCATAGACTACATTGGGAATATCTCCTTTTCCGGGAGCTGTAAGCAGTACTTTTGATGCGCCCCTGGATTTCAGATGTCGTGAAAGATTGTCCCGGTCACGCCAGATACCCGTATTATCAATCACCAAAGCGTCTTTGATGCCATACGATTCATAATCAATTTCTTCTGGAGTATTGGCAGAAATGATCTTTACTATGTTTCCGTTAATTACAAATTGTTGGTTCTCAAGATCTTCATTGGCAACACCGTCGAAAGTGCCGTGCACGGAATCCTTTCGGAACAATGAGATTCTTTTTCTGAGGTCTTCGGGCTTACCTGGACGGGTAACAATGGCTTTCAGGCGAAGCTGAGACCCGTTTCCGGTACCTTTAACCAGTTCGCGGGCCAATATTCTTCCAATCCGGCCAAAACCATACAGAACTACATCCTGGGTACGGGTACTCCTTGGCGGGGCGCCGATAAACGCTTTCAGCTTGTCACGGATAAAATCCTGAGCATTGCTGTACTTCGGTTTTTCATCCGTCCATTCACTGTTTAACCTTCCGATATCAATCCGGGCAGGGGCCACATCCTCTGAAAGAATGGCTTTTGCCAGCAACAGGGAATCCTGTACTTTAACCGGTTTATTGAGGATGGTTGAAGCACGGATATGTTTATTCAGGATTTTGGCCGGACCCCTGTCAACAATCTGACTTCTTAGAAGAATCAGTTCTATAGACTTGTCGAACCACAATTTACCCAGCACATTTACCAGTTCACCGGCCGCTTTTTCATCGGAAATCCATTCCTGTAAAGATCGATCAAATGTTTCCATATCAGAAATTTATGTTGAATTTTAAAATATTTTAACTGTTAAAAGATCCAAATTTCAGCTAAAATAATTAAAAATTCATTTGCAATATCTGAAAGAAGATTCTTGTAGAAAAATTCACGGGGTGACTCGCAGTCACCCCGTCAATAGTACAACCCGGAAATTCACGGAGTGACTCGCAGTCACCCCGTCAATAGTAAATTACTGTCCCAGATAAGCTTTCAGCAGCTTACTTCTGGATGAGTGTTTCAGTCTGCGGATGGCTTTTTCCTTAATCTGGCGAACCCTTTCCCGGGAAAGGTCCAGCTGATTTCCAATTTCATCCAGGGTTAACGGATGACTGACCCCGATTCCATAAAACAAATTAATGATATCGCGCTCTTTTTTGGTCAGGGAGCTGAGAGACCGTTGAATCTCACGGGATAATGATTCTTTGATCAGATTCGTATCCGCCTCGGTGGCATCTTCTGGAACCAAAACATCTAAAAGGTTCATGTCTTCATCTTCTGAAATGGGTGCATCCATGGAAACATGGCGGGTAATAATTTTCAGGATGGCATCAACTTTTTCGACAGGTAAATCGAGCGACTCGGCAATTTCTTCTGGGAGCGGAGCCCTTCCAAGAATTTGTTCAAGCCGTGACGATTCTTTCTTGATCCTGTTGAGCGATCCAACCTGGTTAAGGGGTAACCGGATAATTCTTGACTGTTCTGCAAGCGCCTGAAGAATGGATTGACGTATCCACCATACTGCATAGGAAATAAATTTAAAACCGCGGGTTTCATCAAACCGCTGTGCCGCTTTGATTAATCCCACATTACCTTCGTTAATCAGGTCGGGCAGATTCAATCCCTGGTTCTGGTATTGCTTTGCCACTGAGACTACAAACCTGAGATTGGCTTTTACCAGTTTCTCCATGGCTGCCTGATCACCGGATTTGATTCTTCGGGCCAGATCAACCTCAATATCTGCAGAAATCATTTCCTCCCTGCTTATATCCTGCAGATATTTGTCGAGAGATGCGATCTCACGGTTGGTAATTGATTTCGAAATTTTTAGTTGTCTCATTATTTAGATTGTTAGCATGAATTATGACCCTTTCAGCATTTTTTGGAAGATTTACGTAAACGTATTGCAGGTATTAACGTATGGTATGTTATGATCTTCTTTCGAAGTTGGAGGCACCGGTAATGGTCGGTAAACGGTTAACGGTTTATGTAAGACACAGTGCACGGTAAAAGGTTTGCTGACTATATTGGTTTATGATGAGATTTGAAAACAATTGGCATCAAATATACAAAATCTGTAATTAAAGTCCAATAGCGTAATAGGCTCTTTTTCCATTCGGATATATTCCTTCGATTAAAACCCCGCCTTTCTTTCCTGAAATGGCATTTCTGATGTCATCAAGGCTTCGCATCGGTATCTTGTCAATCATGGTAACCACAAAGCCCTCTCTAACGCCTTTGTCAAAGAGTTTCCCCCTGGTAAGCAGGGTAATTTTCATGCCATAGTCAAGTCCCATATCGGCCTTTTCTGTGGTGGTGATTTTCTCGAAGCGGGCTCCAAGTTCTCTGATGTTCACTTCTGGTGAAGGTTGGCTTTCAACAGCTTTCGGCTGACTTTTTTCAGTCCTCTGAGCCACTGTGGTTCCTTCTGAACTGCGGAGAGTAATATTCAGCTCTTTTTCAGAGCCATCACGACTGATAAGGATTTTTACCTTGTCGCCGGGGCTTCTCTGCCCAACTGCGCCCATCAGCTCCGAAACGGAGTTGATCTCCTGGTTATCAATCTTCAGGATCACATCATCAGGTTTTATTCCCCCTGCTTCAGCCGAGGAATTTTCCTGGATTCCTACCACCAAAACACCTTTAACACTCTTCAAACCTTTATCGCTTGCTACCTGACTGTCGATCTCGCGGATAGTAACGCCGATAAAAGCCCTCTGGGTTTCGCCATAGTTCATCAGATCACTCACTACCTTTTTAACTATATTGGAAGGAATGGCAAAGGAATAACCTGTGTAATAACCGGTGCCTGAGGCTATGGCTGCATTGATGCCTACCAGGTCACCCCGGGTATTAACCAAAGCACCACCGCTGTTTCCCCGGTTTACGGCCGCATCAGTCTGAATAAATGATTCAATAGCCTGATTTTCACCTAAGATATTGATGTTTCGTGCCTTGGCGCTCACAATCCCGGCGGTCACCGTTGAGGTAAGATTAAAAGGATTTCCCACGGCAAGCACCCATTCACCAACCCGTACGGAATCAGAATCGGCCAGACGAAGAAAAGGCAGATTATCACCGTTGATTTTGATGAGTGCCAGATCGGTGGAAGGATCCGTACCAATGATCTCTGCATTGTACGTGCGCTTGTCATTAAGGGTAACCTCCAGTTTTCTCGACTGGTTTACCACATGATTATTGGTAACAATGTACCCGTCCGATGAAATAATAACCCCTGAACCTGTAGCTATCATCGGCTGCGGATTATAGGGCTGACCGAAAAAATCTTCAAAAAACTGGTCGTATAGGGAAGTTCTTCTTCTCACTTCATTTTTTATGTGAACGACCGAGTGTACTGTCATTTCGGCAGCATTGACAAAATCAGGTCCGTTGGTAGCCACGCCGTTACCGGCGGAAGTATAATATGCGGTTTGATAGACACCCTCGTTGTTTCCTGTCGGGAATGCCGGATTATCCTTTTTTTCCAACGCTTTATAAGCAGCAACAGCTACAAGTCCTGAAATAATCGAAATTGCTAAAACTCCAAATATCCGTTTCATGGTATTAAATTTTTATAGGTTCAACATAGAAGTTTTAATTATTCCTAAATACATCAAAATATTTAATTTATTTTAAACGGTTTCCTAAATAATGCCGATACCGAAAAAGTTTAACTTTTTATTAACTAAACAAATGATGATCTGAGGAATATACATCTCTTAACAAAATGCAGCAAATTTTTCACAAAAAAAATGCCAACAGATCAGAATGGGATGTCTATTTAAAGAAACCGCAGGATATGTAATAAGTTTTAATTTTGTCAAAAAATTATATTGCCTTGAAAATTGAATTTTCGAAGTATCACGGTACAGGAAATGATTTTATTATTATTGATGACAGAAACGCCGGTTTTCCGGTTTCTGTTGATAAAATCAGCCATCTGTGTCACAGAAGGTTTGGAGTCGGCGCTGACGGTCTTATCCTCCTGCAAACACACCAGGAATATGATTTCCGGATGCGTTATTTCAATGCCGACGGAAACGAAAGCACTATGTGTGGTAACGGCGGAAGATGTATCACCGCATTTGCCCATTCGTTGGGGATTTTTGATAAAGACACGGTTTTCCAGGCTGTAGACGGTAAACATGAAAGTATGGTTAAACGGGTCAATGATCAGGATTGCTGGAGTATCGCCCTCAAAATGAACGATATACACAAAATCCGTTTGGTTGAAAATGCTTTTTTAATCGACTCAGGGTCACCGCATGTTGTGATGTTTGTGGAGGATCTGAAAGAGATGGATGTTGTGGGGAAAGGGAGATCTATCAGGTATTCGGAAGAATTCGCCCCGGATGGTACCAACGTCAATTTCATTGAAAAATGGAACGGAGAGTATCACATCAGAACTTATGAAAGAGGAGTGGAGGATGAAACCCTTTCTTGCGGCACGGGAACAGTAGCTTCTGCTGTTGCCGTTTCGATCCGTCACAACCTCTCAGGAGGTATTTTTGAGTTTATCGCTCCGGGCGGAAAATTAGGGGTGAAGTTTTCAAAAAACAGAAACGTTTTTGAAGACGTATGGCTGGAAGGTCCGGCTCAGAGGGTTTTTACAGGAATTATCGAATTATGATAACAGGCAGCAGGATTTATCTGAGAGCGGTGGAGCCGGAGGATGTTGATACCATTTACCGCTTTGAGAATGATACACAATTTTGGGATGTAAGCGATACGGAAGAGCCAGTTTCCAGGTTCACCGTTGAGCAGTATATTCTGTCGGCATCCCATGATATTTTTACTACCGGTGAGCTTAAACTGATGGTATGCTTACGATCCGGAGATATTCCCATCGGTATGGTCGATCTTTTCCAGTTTGATGCCCGTCACCGGAGAGCCGGACTGGGAATCCTGATAAATTCAGCCAGTCAGCATCAGGGTTATGGCTCTGAAGCTCTCGACCTGGTGATGCAGTATGCTTTTCATACCCTGGGACTGCACCAGCTGTACTGCAATATTCTGACGGATAATGAAGTCAGCTTACAGCTATTTCAGGGCAAAGGGTTTAGTGTTATCGGACTGAAAAAGGAATGGAGATGGATTGGTAGCCGGTGGAAAGATGAATTCATGCTTCAAAAAATTAATAATCAGGAAATTACATTCAACTTAGATGGAATTCAGAACCAATAAGGAGCAAGTTTCAGGCAATATATTTGAATTTACCCGGATCCGTAAAAGGTTGTTTTTTCTGGGAGTTCTCCTCTTTCCGCTTATTGTTTTTTTGTTGCTTTTTGTCTTTGTTGCCTACCAGCCTAATGTAAATAGTGAATCGGGAAAGGAATCATACATTTATATTTATAATAACGATACTTTTGATAAGGTCGTTAACAACCTGAAGGAACATAACATCCTTAAAACTGAATGGACCTTCAGAATACTGGCTGAAAAGAAGAATTATCCGGAAAAAATAAGACCCGGCCGTTACCGGATCCGGAAATCCATGTCCAACAACTCCCTGATTAACCTCCTGCGAAGCGGTAAGCAGGAGGCCATGAATGTGGTGATACGAAATTTTAATACGATTCAGGAAATGGCCGGATCGGTATCAAAAAGCATTGAGGCTGATTCAGCAGGAATTGTTAACCTGTTGTTTGACAAGAACTTTTGTCTGGAAAATGGGGTAAATCCGCGATATTCATCTACTTATCTGATCGCCGACACCTACAAGTTTTTCTGGAATACTCCGGCATCTGATTTTCTGAAACGAATGTTTCGTGAATACCGGAATTTCTGGAATGAGGAGCGTAAGAAACAAGCAGAAGAAATTGGCCTGACCCGGCATGAAGTGGCCATTTTAGCTTCCATTGTTGAAAAGGAAACCGCAAAAAGAGATGAAATGCAACGGATTGCGGGAGTTTACATGAACAGGCTCAGAAATGGCTGGCCGCTTCAGGCTGATCCTACCCTGGTTTTTGCTTCCACTGATTTTGGAACCAACCGGGTTACCAAGAAGCATATTGACGTGGATTCTCCATATAATACCTATCAAAATCCCGGTTTACCGCCGGGCCCTATATGTATCCCTTCTGCGGTTACCCTCGATGCCGTGTTGAATTATGAAAGTCATCGCTATTTCTATTTCGTGGCCAAAGACGATTTAACGGGCTATCACCAGTTTTCCCGAAGCCTGGATGAACACAACCTGTATGCTGCCAAATACAGAAAAGCGATAAAAAAATTAAAAAAATGATTATAAAACCACGCTTCGTTCTCATCATATCCGCGCTGATGGCCATTTGTCTGATTTCAGCATCGTGTACCCAAAAAAAGACTGACCGTGAAAAACTGGTGATATTTCATGCGGGGAGTTTTGCTTACCCTTTAAAAATACTTTCAGATAAATATGCTGAAAAGCATCCGGGTGTGGAAATCCTGAGGGAATCAGCCGGCAGTGTTGCATCAGCACGTAAACTCACCGAGCTCGGAAAGGACTGCGATATCCTGATCTCATCCGATTACCGGATCATTGATGAAATGCTGATACCGGACTTTGCTTCCTGGAATCTGCATTTCTCATCCAATGAATTGTGCCTCGCCTTTCACAAGTCCTCGAAAGAAGCTCAAAAGATAAACCCGAAAAACTGGCATGAAATCGTTCTTCTGCCGGATATCAGAACCGGACGTTCCGATCCGGCCTCGGACCCTTGTGGCTACCGTACCGAGATGCTTTTTCAACTGTCGGAAAATTTCTATAAAATTCCTGGTTTCTCCTATAAAATGAGTAGCAAGGATATTTCATGGATTCGGCCAAAGGAGGTGGATTTACTGGCTTTACTCGAAACCGGTTCAGTGGATTACATTTTTATTTATCGTTCTGTGGCCGTTCAACATCAACTTGACTATGTGCAGTTGCCTGATTCTGTGAATCTTGGACATCCGGAACTAAATGGATTTTATAATGAAGCTGTGGTTGAGATCCCGGGTAAAAGGCCGGGAGAAAAGCTGAAGCTCACGGGCGAGGCTATTGTTTACAGCCTGACGATACCGGATAATGCTCTTAATCCTGATCTGGCCATGCAATTTGTCAATTTCATGATCGGAGAGACCGGTGGGCGCATTATTAGTCAACTTGGACAGAATATGATAACCCCGCCGGCATGCGATAATTTCGATATTCTTCCTGAATCCATCCGGAAAACCATTGAATTGACCGGTAATGAGGCGCCATAATTTATTATTGATTTTTTCTGTGTTGGGTGGTCTGGTGCTGCTCTTCATCATTGCCCCGCTGGCCGGGATGTTCCTGAAAGGTTCCGGAATGGCATTTTCCAGTACTATTCATGAAAAAGAAGTGTTGGAAAGTATCCGGCTTACTATTGTGATTTCACTGGTTACCACCTCAATTTTTGCAGTTTTCGGGGTTCCTTTGGCCTATCTGTTGGCTCGATACACTTTTCCTTTGAAAAACCTGGTATTGGCAATCATTGATTTACCGGTAGTTATACCACACACAGCTGCCGGGATCGCTATTTTGGGTTTTATTTCCAGAGATACCATCCCGGGCCGGATAGCTTCCTTCATTGGGATTGATTTTGTGGGAAATCCGGCCGGAATAGGACTGGCCATGGCATTTGTGAGTGTTCCGTTTCTGGTGAATGCAGCCCGCGACGGATTTATCTCAGTTCCGGTACGATTGGAAAAGGCAGCACTTTCATTGGGTGCAGGACATTTCACGGTGTTCAGGACGATTTCATTGCCCCTCGCCTGGCGAAGCATCATGACCGGCTTTGTGATGATGTTTGCCCGCGGCCTCAGCGAATTCGGAGCGGTAGTGATTATTGCCTATCATCCCATGATTACTCCCGTACTCATTTATGAACGGTTCGGAACCTTCGGACTCAAATACGCCCAGCCCGTGGCCGTACTTTTTGTATTGGTATCACTTTCATTTTTTGTACTGCTCAGATTCATCTCATCCCGAAAAAGAAATGCTTGAAGTACGTAATTTATGTTTAAAACTCGATGAATTTGAGTTGACAGATATCAATTTCAGCGTCGGAGATGGTGACTATTTTATCATTCTTGGTGAATCCGGATCCGGTAAATCATTGATTCTTGAATCGCTCCTGGGGATGTATCACCCTGATCAAGGTGAAATTCAATTCAGGGGTAAAAATATTACAGAAACACCCATCTCACTGAGGCCTGCCGGTATAGTCTTTCAGGATCACCTGGTCTTTCCCCATCTGACGGTATTTGAAAACATTGCGTATCCGTTGAAACGGCAGCACATAAAACCCCGGGAAATCAGGAGAAAGGTGGTTGAAATGGCTGAAAAACTAAACATCTCCGGTCTTCTGCACAAAAAAAAGGAAAAATTGTCAGGAGGTGAGCTGCAAAGGGTTGCCCTGGCCCGAACCCTGGTCATGAAACCACCGCTATTGTTGTTGGATGAACCCTTATCCTCGCTTGATGTTACCCTTAAATCGGAAATCAGAAGGCTGCTCAGACAGTTACACCGTGAGGGGCAAACCATCATTCATGTTACGCATGATTATGTAGAAGCCATCGCCCTGGGCAATAAAGTAGCCATTCTCGAAAAGGGTACTATTCTGCAGTCAGGCGATATCCATGAGGTATTCCTTAAACCTAAATCGGCTTTTGTAGCCAGGATGGCCGGAATCAGCAATTTTTTCCATGTCATTACGGATCATACTTCCGAAGGAAAAAGAATTGCCGTAACCGACAATGGGTATATGATACATTGCACCCTTGAAGATGATTCGAAGGAAGGTTATGCCTTGATAAAAGCCGGAGAAATTACCGTATCGGTCAATAAGCCCGAATCCAGTGCCATGAATGTATTCAGGGGCGTAATTACTGAGGTGGCTGATTCACCTGAAGGCAAAGAATTATGGATTGACTGCGGGATTGAAATAGTTGCACTCATCACCAGGGAGTCTTTTGCCAGATTGCAATTGGATATTGGACTGGAATGCTGGGTAAGCTGGAAATCTTCCGAAGTCAAATTCATTGATTTATAGTTGAATAATATCCAACTGAATGAAATCTTTACTGTATTTAATTTATTTTTGTCGCTTCAAAAACCAAACTTATTATTATGAAACAGTTCATCATTATTTTAACCATTATCCCGATTATGATACTTTCAGCCTGCAAGAGCCATAAAACCGGAGGAGAAAGCCCGGAGGTATCCAACATCAATGATCAGAACATTGAAAATGTGGTCAAAGCCATTGTTGATAAAGTGCCGGGTGTTAACACCGATTTCGTCAAAAGGGGTGTTTCACAGGCGGCTGCCCTTTGGAGGGAATCAGATGGCAACCCGGAAGATTTTGCAAAATTCTGTATTCAAAATTTTGCGGCTGAAGAAAACACCAGGCTATTATTATTCAACAAGTTGCAGAAAGGTTTCGAAACCCTTTTCGGTCATTATAACAAAATGGGGTTAAGCCTGAAAGAAGGCCTGCACCTTGAAGGAGGTGAACTCACTCCCATCGATGAGTTGTTTGGGGGTTATGAACCGGGTTCGCACTTTGCCGATGATTTTTACGCCAATAAAGTGGCCTTTCTTACCATTCTCAATTTTCCCCATTATTCTCTGATTGAAAAAGGGGAAAAAAGCTCCGGCTGGAGTCGACAGGACTGGGCATACGCCATTATGGGCGACGTTTTTACGTCAAGAGTTCCCGCATCACTTAATCAGAAAATGGGCGAAACCCTTACTGCTGCGGATACATATATTTCGGAGTATAACATATTCATGGGTAACCTGATCAACAACGAAGGAGAAATCTTATTTCCAGCCGATATGAAACTGATTTCCCACTGGGGGCTCCGGGATGAACTGAAATCGAACTACAAAGCTGAGAAAGGAAACCAAAAACAGGAGATGATCTATGCCGTGATGAAACATATCATCGGGCAAAGCATCCCTTCTGAAGTGATCAATAGTAGTGAATATCAGTGGAATCCTTTGGAAAACAAAGTTTTAAAAGATGGGAAAGAAGTAAAGTTTTCTCCGGAACCGGATAAAAGGTACGCGGTTCTTTTAGGAAATTATCAGGTTTTGAAAGAGATGGATCCCTATTTCCCGGCTTATCCCGATTATGTTAGCAGAAGCTTCGAAACCGGGATGAAAATTCCTTTTCAGGAAGTTGAAAAATTGTTTGTCGATTATATCTCATCACCTCTTATTAAACAAACCGGTGAACTGATTGCACAGCGATTAGGACGTCCGCTGAAACCCTATGATATCTGGTACGATGGCTTCAAATCACGTAGTTCGATCAGCGAGGATGAGCTTACCAAAATCACCAGCACCAAATATCCTGATGCCGCTGCATTCAAGAATGATCTTCCCAATATTTTAACCAAACTGGGATTTGCTAAAGAGAGAGCCGATTTTCTGGCTTCTAAAATTGAGGTGGATGCTGCCAGGGGTTCCGGTCATGCCTGGGGCGCCAGTATGAAATCGGAAAATGCCCACCTGCGTACAAGGATTGTGGGCGGAGGGATGAATTACAAAGGGTATAACATTGCCATCCATGAACTCGGTCATAATGTGGAACAGACCATTTCTCTCCAAAATGTGGATTATTACATGCTCAACGGCGTGCCCAATACCGCCTTTACCGAAGCGCTGGCCTTCCTGTTTCAGAAAAGAGACCTCGAATTGCTGGGAATGAGTAATAACAACCCTGAAAAAGATGCGCTGATGACCCTTGATAATTTCTGGGCTTCCTTCGAAATTATGGGCGTTTCACTGGTCGATATGTACGTGTGGAAATGGATGTATGCTAACCCGGATGCTACACCCGCGCAATTAAAGGAAGCTGTGATCGCTGCAGCCAAAGACGTTTGGAACAAATATTACGAACCGGTTTTCGGAATGAAAGATGAGCCCATTCTGGCCATTTATTCGCATATGATCGATAATCCTTTATACCTGCCCGCTTATCCGATGGGACATGTAATTGATTTTCAGATTGAACAGTACCTGAAAGGTAAGAATTTTGCACAGGAAGTCGACCGGATTTATCGTATCGGGAACATTAACCCGCAGGTTTGGATGAAAGAGGCTGTTGGAAGTGAAATCTCCATCGAACCACAACTGAAAGCCGCCCAGGAAGCGCTTACAGTTTTGAAGAAATAAAACCCGGTCGCAACAAGACCATCGGCTGAGCGGAATTTGCAATTCCGCCCAGAATCATTGAAATTCCAACGGCCCCTGGCTCAGCGGAATTTGTAATTCCGCTTACATTAGGCATATAAAATTACACGTCGTCAATTTTCGTCTTGTCATGCAGACCATTCAATACTAAACTTTTGGAATTAATGTCAGATCCGGAAAAGTGAATTTGTACCTTTGCATATAATTGAAATTGACCATTATTGAACAATTCTGAAAAGCTGATTTATGAAAAAAACCTGTCATACAGAATCTTTTTCCAAAAATAACCCGAAGGGGGTTACACCGTAACGGTACCTTCATTGCCAGGCTGCCTTACATATGGGCAAAACATTGATGATGCCATGCTAATGGCACAGGAAGCCATTGAATTATACACAGAAAGCCTGGCAGCACTTGGAGAAGAAATTCCAGATGATAATTCCAAGCTTGAATACACCATAACGCTGCCTGTTTCAGCATAAAAAACTTCCGGTTTTTACTCCCGCTGAGCAGGGTTTTTATCAATTAAGATAATAAGGTAATAAGGTTGGCGTTGGCGGGGTGGCTTGTTTTTCTACTAAGGTTGGGGGTATTGAAATAAGCTTTTTGGGGTATGACAAAAAAAGACCTTATCATATTCCTTCAACCTTAATCACGAGATTAATAAAACCTTATTTTATTCCTTCAACCTCAGTAGAAAAAATGTGATACGAGAAACCTTACAAACCATATATTTGCAGGTCGGCATTTCGCAGTCAGCTCAATTTTTTAATTTTTAAATTTCCAGATTTCCAAATAATTGAATATGATTTATACGGTTGGTGAAGTGGTTTATGATATCATTTTTAAAAACCAACAGCCTGTATCTGGCAATCCCGGGGGCTCCAAGTTTAACACGGCTATTTCTCTGGGTAGGATGGGTATGCCGGTTTCGTTTATCGGGGAAACCGGCGATGATGAGATTGGAACCGTCACCGCCGGTTTTCTGTCTGAAAACGGTGTCAATACAGCATTTTTCAGGAAAGTGACCGGATTGAAATCGTCCATCGCCCTGGCTTTTTTAAATGAGAGTAATGAAGCCAGTTATCAGTTTTATAAGTATGCACCCGAAAAATCCCTGGATTTTGAACTTCCGCTTCCGGTTGAAGGTGATGTGGTACTGTTTGGATCGTTTTACTCCCTGCAACGAAATCAACATGAGCGCCTGATGAATTTTGTATCCATGGCACGGAAAAACGGAGCTGTGGTGGTATATGATCCGAACATAAGAAAGCCACACAAAGGCCAGGTTTCTGAACTGATGTCGTTAATTCAAAAGAACATTTCAATGGCTGACATCATCAGAGCATCCGATGAAGATATGATGAATATTCTGGATTCCCGTGATCCTGATATGGCCTGGCGTTTAATAAAAGACTGCGGGTGCAGCCGTCTGTTTTTAACATCCTCCACTGAGGTTCTGACTTTTACAGATTCACTGAAACTCACTATTGATGTCCCGGTCATTATTCCGGTGAGCACTATTGGCGCCGGGGATACTTTCAATGCCGGTTTGATCGGCGGCCTGTTGAAAACGGCCAAAACCGCCAATACATTAAATGAAATTTCAAAAGCGACCTGGAATGATATTGTGGTTGATGCCATCCGGATGAGTCAGGAAGTATGCAGGTCGATGGAAAATTACCTGCCAAAGAATTATAAATTATAGATTGAAATACAAGTGGTTAGATATACTATCCACGAGTCATCCCGAACGAAGTGAGAGATCCCTCGCTTCGCTCGGGATGACCCCTCAATAGTATAAACTTTTTCATTTTCAAAATTTCAAATTCACCAATCACCAATCACCGGTCACTTTTGTCTCATTAAGTACTGGTAATCAAGGTAATACAGCACTTTCACCGAAAAGCTGTTTCCGGCAGGTGAATCGAAAGTTTCCCGGAAATTATCGGAATAGTTGAAAACATATTCGGGAAGGTAGGTTTCGATATTGTTTTTCCAGACTAATGACATATGGCTGCCAGGGGCGAATTCCCAGGAGTACGACAAATCGACATTAAATATATTGTAGGAGAAATCATGGTTTTTAAGATAAGAATTTTCCGAAATTCCTCCATCGTCCATTAAATCATAATATTTGTCGTAATCGGCCGAGAGCCAGTAATGCCTGAGCCGGATACTCAGGGCTTGTTTAAGGGTGAGGATAAAATTGGCCTGCAGGGTAGCGATCATGGTATTCAGGTTCCTGCGACCCATTATAATGACCGGAGTTCCGCTGTGATCCAATGAATCGTTGACATAGCCGATGCTGTGAATATCTTTGGTATAGCTGAAACCTGGCAATACCATTAAACGCTGGCTGAACCTTATTCTCGGATTGATCTTGAACCAGTAGGTATACTGTACATAATCAGGTAAATTATAATAGCCTGCAGAAAGATCGACCACAAAATCTTTACGGTAATCAGGAGAAATCCATCCATATAAATTCCATGATGGAGGTCGGGTGAAATACCGCCCGGGCACTCTGGGTTCAAAATAATCGAAGTTGTTTCCCGGGAAAATGCCGCCATTGAGGCTCACCGTCAAATGTTTTACGGTATTGAACCTTGTACTGAAGTCGATGGATAGATCGGTGAATGTACGGGGAGCATATAACATATTGTGCTCTATACTGACCGAATTGTACCAGTACAGGAATTTTCCGAAGGGTTGATAAAGGTTATACTGAAGCGTCATCAGGTTGGAATACAGGTTGTTTCTTTGCAGGTAACCCATATCATTGGGATCATAGCGGTCGGAAATGCTGGTTTGCCTGACCGACGCCCTGAAATTGCCGCTGATCTTGGCCAGGCCTGCTTCATAACTGTGACCAAGATATGGAGAAGCCTTCTGTTCATATTGCTGGCTTAGATTGAACCTGCCTGAAACGGAAAAGCGGTTCTCTTTGTTTTTCAGGTTGAACTCAGTGCCGGTAACATTGGCCGATTTATCGTCACCTCCATATAAAACATTAGTGTTGTACAAGCTTACATAAGAATTGTTCTTCAGGTTCTGATCAAAAACCAGCATATTGTAGTTTGTAAATCCCTGAGTATTAAACTCTCTCTCTGTTTGATTGATAGTATCCTTAACTGTTGCCCGGGTGACAGAAGTCATGGCATTAAACACGCCTATTCCCAGACCCTTTCGGGTTCGGCCCGATAATTTGGTGGCATTGATCAGGTTCGATTTTTCAGGGTTTTCCCTAACCATTTCATGTTCATTTAATTCTTCATAAACATTGAAATATCTTTCCGGCCGGTCACCAATACGGCGGGAATAAAAGATGTTACCCTTCTGGAAAAGCTCTGTGCCTTCAGTAAAAAAAGGCCGTTTTTCTTCATAAAAAACCTCATATGGGGTGAGATTGTATATCTGGTCATCGCTCTGGACCTGTCCAAAATCAGGGATCAGCGTCATATCCAGTGTGAAACTTTCGTTGAGACCGTATTTGAGATCTAAACCATAATTAAAGTTTGAACTCCATTTGGTTTCAGAGGCATTTTTATCAAGATAACCTGACACATAAGGCATAAACGAAAGTCGTACAGGTGGTTGTATTCCTGTAAGACCGGATAATTTTCCCATCTGGGTAAGTACGCCGCTTTTGGTAACATCTACAAAATTCCAGACGGAAACTTCGCGGTACCGCTGAATATTTCTGAAGAAATTCACTCCCCATGTCTGACCGGCTGTTTTGGAAAAGCGTAAGGCGGAATAGGGAATCCGAATTTCAACCATCCATCCGGAGTCATTCATATCCACATTACTTTCCCATACGGCATCCCAGGTATTATCGTCCTCATCCGATTCCGAGATTTTGGAATCGATCTGGACTCCGGAAGCGGTTACCATAAATGAAAAGGCATTCAATCCGTCATCATAAGGAGAGAAATCAGCCGAAAAAAAGTCGGCATTCAGATGATCCGAGTCGCGGAGGCCAAGTTCCGTGAAAATACTGTCGGGAGTTGGATCGTACATTATGGCGCCTACATAAAGTGCGGTATGGTCGTACAGAATTTTAACCGATGTCTGGAAAGATGGTTTTGCTCCGTTATACGGATTATACTGAATGAACCCGGTGGCAGGTTCTGCGTTCATCCAGACCGGTTCATTCAGTTGTCCGTCAATTTTAATATCTTCAGTAGTTGAAAATGCGCTTATTGATTTTACCTGGGCTGTGGCAAAAGAAAAAGTTAAAAAAAATAGCCCGGTTAAAAGAACATATTTTATGCTGATCATTTAATTGAAAATCTGCTTACCGGTTATGAATCAGATCATTAAGTTTATTGAACTTATCCAGATAAATCTGGTAGTTTTCTTCATCGAAACAAACAAAGTACACGGTATCAAGGTCAACAATATTCATAAGTTGAGCAATCACGGTTTCGAGGGCAATTTCACAGGCCAGATCTTTGGGAAATCCAAAAATACCGGTGCTGATATTGGGGAAGGCTATGCTTTTGAGGTTATGGTCCATGGCCAGTTCCAGAGAGGAGCGGTAGCAGGAAGCCAGGAGTTCTTCCTCATTCTGGTGTCCGCCCTTCCATACCGGACCAACGGTATGAATAACAAACCGGGCAGGCAGGCGAAATCCTTTGGTAATTTTAGCATCTCCCGTATCACAATGCCCTATTAGCCTGCAAACATCAGCCAGTTCGATGCCCGCTGCCCGGTGTATCGCCCCGCACACTCCGGCTCCGGGCAACAGGGCATTATTGGCCGCGTTCACTATGGCATCAGCCTGAACAGTGGTTATATCCCCTTTAATGATTTTTATTTCCTGTAATACTTCCATGGATAGTAATACTTGTATGGGTTTTGTTCTTTTCTGATTTATATCGAGGCAAAGTTAAAAAAATTCCGAAGGGTAGTCAGTCGTCCTTGTATAATCAAACATTGTCTCATTATCTCATTATCTCATTGTCTCATTGTCTCATTGTCTCATTGTCTCATTATCAAATTATCAAATATATTCCAGACTCACCTCTTTAAGAAACTTTTCTTCCAGCTTTCTGGCAATCCGCTTTACTACGGTACGTCTGATTTCGAGTTCAACCGGGATATTGGGATCCTGATGGGCAATATTGATACGGGTTCCAATAATCATCTTAATCCGGTCGCTGTCAAGCATCATTTTCACAATCTGATCGGCAGGACCTGGTCCCAAATCTATTCGCTGATCGTATTTTGATAAAATATTAAACACTTTTGACAGGGTTAATATCCCTTCCGTAATCAGATCAACTCCATCCATATAGGAAACCGGCGGCAGCTCAGGATCCGAAAAATCAAAACTGTCCACAATTTCCCGTTTGAGTTCTCTGGCCATTATATCTGCAGTGGTCGCTCCGCACAATATCTTCTTACCGTTGAAATTCATCAGGCTGGCTGCATAATCAGCATCTTTGCCATTTTCGTATGGAGGACCTGTACAAAGCAGCAATTCGCGTGGCTCACGAAAGTAAATCACGGCACAACTGGTATCATCCTTCGAATGGTAATTATCATTCTGATGGGCTTTCTTTACGATGGCCGAGGCCAGATCGGTAGCCGAAACCGAAGGCTGGGATTCCAGGCGTTTACTGAGAAAGTCAGCCAATCCCTCTAATTCCCAGCCAAATGGCAGTGATTTGGATCCCAGGCCCGATTGGGTGATGCCATCGGAGCAAAAAATGATACGATCTTCTTTTTTAGGATAGAAACTACTGATTTTAAGCTTTTTTCCTTTGTTTTTTTCACTTTCGAGTTCAATGTCAGTCCAGGTCAGATTCAGAGGTTGACCTGACCGGTAAACAAGGGCATCCGGGTTATCATACTGAAGGATTTTAACGGCTCCGTCCAGGTCAATATCAATGATGGTGAAAGTAGAGTAGCTCATCCTTCTTTCGCTGCACACCGGCAGCGTGTTCATGATAATCTCGGCGGTTCTGGTGAAATCCTTATGCTCAATGGCGAAATTAATGGCCATGGTAGCTGTGAGGGTGGCCAGTACATTGGCCTTTACCCCGTGACCCATCCCGTCTGAAAGAACTGTAACGATCCTGCTTTCCTCAGTGACTTTGCGTGAGAGGAACACATCTCCGCAAACCCTTTCTCCTTCATGATTTTTCTGATGGCAGTACACTTCTATAAAAAACGTGTTTTCCATAATTATCAGCCTGATTTACGGGATTGGTACGAACTGATAATTCGGTTGAGCATGGCTTCGGTTTTAGAAGCGCCTTCGCCCAACAGGAAACCGATTTGCTGTACCATATTCAGATTCTGGTCGATGACTTCTGTAAGCCTTTCGGTTACCTGTTCAGCCAGTACTTCGGGTGCGCTCATATCCTTGATGATACCTCCTACGATCTGCTTCTTTTCAAAACGGAAGACGTTAACATTATATAGTTTGTCATCAATGGCCAGATCCCGGCTTACCGATTCTTCTTCACTGTTAAGCGCCGATGAGAAAAGTCTGTAAAACGACGGCGGCACCAGCGATTTCAGATCAGCTCCGATAAGCCCGGGAATAACATCGGCAATCATCAAAGCATCTTCGCCTGCCATTTCAATGAATTTTTCGTTGGAATAGATCACTTTCATCAATTCATCAGCAATCACAATTCCAACCGGTACTTTTTGAATGGTGCCGGTAAAAAGGTCGCTTCTCATCGAAATATTCTCATTTTCAAACCTGAGCTGTTTTTCGTTTTCCTTCAGGCTGTCATTGGAGCGGGCCAGGTTTTCGCTGGTGATCCGGAGGGTTTTCATGTATTCTGCCTGGTTGTTGAGGGCATACTCATAACAATGGTCCAGCCGGGCAATACCCTGCGATACAGCCCTGGCTAAGTCCCTGCAGTTTTGAAATCCGCATTTTGTGCAGTCCGTGGTTTTGATAGATTTAATCTTACCCAGTTTTTCAAGAGTAAGGGATAAATTCTCTTCCGAAGGTTCAGGCAGCCGTTGGTCTTCTTTCTCGAACCTGCGTGAAAAATCAAGGCTGGAATAGGTTTCCATGTTTTCCACCCATTCTGTAAGGTTGATGGTGTTGATTCTTTTCCTGGCATAATTCACCACATCCGAATACCGCCTGATGGGGTTTCCTGCTCCGGTCATACCGGGACCCATCATACATCCGTCATCAAAATAAATATTAAGATGCTTTTTAACTTTTTCAATATCGGTTTCAAATTCATTAATGGCCTGAATGGCTTTTCCCGGACCGCATACCGTTATCACATTGCCCGTATTCAGATCCTCAGAAATGCCTGCAGCCTGCAGAAATCCGTTGGCTATGGGATACAGTGAACCCAGTTTTCCATATGGGGCATCAAAGTCGGAATACTCAAAGGTACTTTCCAGAATTTCCTTCTTTTCAAAAACTGCCCTGAGTTCTTTAAAAGTCAGTACCCCGTCAATTTTGGCGATGCCTGTGAATTCCAAAACTTCCGATTTGGCGGCAATGCAAGGTGTAATATATATGATTTTCAGATTATTTCCATAAATCTGCCTGCAAACCATGGTGGTAGCAATGGATGGAGGTACCAGCGGCACCAGGTTGTCCGAAAGCTCCGGATGGTATTTCAGGACATAGGAAACCATTACCGGGCAGTTGGCTGAAATGTAGTATTTCCCTTTCGATTCCTGGAACAGGGTTTTGTACTTATGCGATATCAGGTCTACTCCGAAAGCCGATTCAATCACATACCTGAATCCGATTGCCCTTATCATTTCAACAAACTTGCGATAATCCCGGATGTCGGGGAATTCGGCTGATATGGAGGGGTCAACCAGCGCAGCAACAGTTTCCCCGCTGCTGATCAGTAAAAGTGCTTCCCCTGTGGAATCATGCACGGTTACCATACCTTGGTTGCATCCTGAAAGGCATACGCCACAACCAATACACCTTTCATGAACCAGGGTCAGTGAATCCTTGTTACCTTCAGGCTGGATCGCTCTTACCGGACATGAATTGGCACAGGCCCGGTTATTATTGCTTTTCTCCGGAAAAAAATCAAGCAAATTCATACATTTCAAGTTTAGGTCGTTTCATTTTCAATCAGTAGCAGGGCATTTTCAGGATCAATATGTTCGTGAAGCTTTTGGTTAACTTCAATACAGGGACCATTAACACAGTTGCCAAAACAATGAGCACCATGAAAGTAAATTTTCTCGCTGAGCTGATGATTTTTGAGATAATCCCTGATGGCGTGCACAGTTTGTTTATTGCCCCGTGCAAAACAGGAACTTCCCAGACATATTCTGATTTCGTTTTTTATTTCCATGGATCTTTACATTGAAGGATGATTAGGGTTCACAAACGTATTTTCAGCGGCTTAAAATTACGGTTTTCCATTACCTGAATTAAAAACCAGGCAAAAATATCTCAAATCTTTGAATATTTTTTCTGTGTTAATATTTTCACATTGTTATTTAATTAACAAAAAATTATTTTTGCAGATCATTTTAGTTTACATCCTTCATGGAACCTAAACCAACTGAATCCATAGATGAAATTCTACAGCGTTTTCCAGACACTGAAATGGAAAACCTGATACCAATCCTGCAGGCCGTACAGGAGCATTTCGGGTATATTCCGGCGCTTTCGATTGAAAGGATCGGGCGATATTTAAAGATGCCCACTTCCAAGGTATACGGAACTGCCTCCTTTTATGATGAATTCCGTTTTAAACCCAAAGGGAAGTACCACATCAGAATTTGTAAGGGTACCGCCTGTCATCTGATATCAGGAAATGCCCTGATACAGGAAACCGAAAACCGAACCCGGGTGAAACAGGGGGATATTTCCAAAGACGGCCTGTTCAGCCAGGAAGAAACTGCCTGTATGGGCGCCTGCGGTAATGGACCCATGGTTGAAGTAAACGGTATTTTTTATAACCGCATGAACCCTGAAAAAATGGGGATGCTTATCGAAGAACTCAAAAAGAATTACAGTTCAATACGTAAGGCTATATGAACCATTCCGATATTCAGACTTTTGTCCGTAAACTGCTGGTGAACCCTGACCAAACCGAGCAGGATCAATGGCTGTTAAAGAAGATCAGTCATGAAATTTCCGATATTCCCCTGATTTATATCGGGAAAGGGACTTGCGGGCTGGTTGCCGGCGCTGACAAGACCAATGAAACTATCAATGATTATATCAGGGAACGCCATATTGAAGCTGAAATCATTGAGGTGGGCTGCATAGGGCTTTGTTCGGAAGAGCCCCTTGTAGATATTCAGTTGCCTGGAAGAACCAGGATATCTTTCCGGAAAGTAACCCATGATAAGGTGTATACCATCCTCGATGCTGTTTTCAATAATTTTGTACCGGAAGAGGTGGTGCTGGGGCAGCATACTGATGGTTTGAACGAACCCTGGCCCGGGGTAATTTCCTTTTTTAACATACCTTTCTACCGCCAGCAAAGACGGATTGTACTCAGTCAATGCGGTATCATCGATCCGGCTAATATCGAAGAATATATTACCCGCGGTGGTTTTGCTACTTTCCGCAAAACCATCGCCAACTATACTCCTTTTAAAGTATGTGATCTGATTGAACAAAGTGGATTGAGGGGCAGGGGAGGAGGCGGGTTCAATACCGGTAAAAAATGGAAAACAGCCCTTCAGGAAGCCAGCGATCATAAATTTTTGATTTGTAATGCCGATGAGAGTGATCCGGGTGCCTACATGGACCGGGCAGTCATTGAAGGCGACCCTTACAGGTTGATAGAGGGCATTGCTATTGCTGCTTATGCCATAGGCGCAGGGAAAGCCTATATTTACGTACGATCTGAATATAACCTGGCTATCAAACGGTTACAGCATGCTCTAACCAGGGTGAAACAGTATGGCCTTACCGGTGATAACATTTTCGACAGTGGTTACAACCTAAATATCATTGTAAGACAGGGCGCCGGTGCATTTGTCTGTGGGGAGGAAACTGCCCTGATCAGCAGCCTCGAGGGAAAAAGAGGTATGCCCAGGTTGAAACCTCCTTATCCGGCTGAAAGAGGTTTTCTGGGAAAACCTACAGTCGTGAATAATGTGGAAACCCTGGCCAATGTACCGGAAATCCTTAAAAACGGACCCAAATGGTTCAGCTCGGTAGGCACCCTGCAAAGCAAGGGAACCAAAGTATTTGCCCTCTCAGGCAACACCATTCATACCGGCTTGATTGAGGTGGAAATGGGAACCGACCTTAAAACCATCATCTACAAAATCGGCGGAGGCATTAAGGATCACCGGAGTTTCAAGGCAGTGCTGATTGGAGGTCCATCCGGTACCATCATTTCAGGGGAACATATCGATCTTCCCGTCGATTATGAATCTCTTCAGCAGGCTGATGTAATCATGGGATCGGGTGGAATTGTGGTGATGGATGAAGATACCTGCATCGTGGATATCACCCGGTTTTTCATCCATTATCTCCAGAAGGAAAGTTGTGGGAAATGCATTCCCTGCAGAGAAGGTACCGGCAGAATTGTCGAAATCATTGATAAAATTACCCGTAAAGCCGATCCGCTTTTCCCGGTGAGTGCCCTCGAGAGATTCAAGGGCGTCATGCAACTTGAATCACTTTCCGAAGTCATTATGCGTACCTCACTCTGCGGTTTGGGTAAAACGGCTCCTAAGCCTATCATATCAGGACTTAAATGGTTCCGCGATGAGTTTGAAGAACATATCTTCGAACGGAAATGCAGAGCCGGTAAATGCACACAGCTCAGAAATTATGTAATCGATGCTGAAAAATGTAACGGATGTAATGCCTGTTTCAAGAAATGTCCGGTAAACGCCATTATAGGCGCACCTCTGAAAACCCATGTAATAGTATCTGAACAATGTACCTCATGCGGAATTTGTTATGAAACCTGTAAATTCAATGCCATTTCGTTTTAATAATCCGTTCCGAAACCGTAAGAACCTCAGAATATGAATTTTAACATAGAAGTCAATAACAGGGCCTTACAGGCAATACGGGGAGAAACCATTCTGGCTGCCTTGCAACGGAATGGTATCCGGATTCCCACCCTTTGCCATATGAAGGATTTCACACCTACCGGCGCCTGCCGGATTTGTGTGGTGGAAGTGGAAGGACAGGATGATCTGATCACCGCCTGTTCGCATCCGGTAGAGGAATGGATGAAAATTAAAACCCATTCGCTCAAGGTAATTGAAGCCAGGAAAACCATTATTGAACTGTTGCTGGCCAACCATCCCGACGACTGTCTGTATTGTATCCGGAATAACCGCTGTGAACTGCAATCGCTGGCTGAAAGCCATAATGTAAGAGACCGTAAATTCAGGGGACATAAAAATATTCAGCATATCGACCTCTCCAGCGCCAGTATTGTGAGCGACATGTCGAAATGTGTATTATGCAGCCGGTGCATCCGGGTGTGTGATGAATTGATGAAAGTATCGACCCTTAACTTCATCGGCAGAGGCAATCAGACCATTGTGGGACCCACCCTGAATAAAGAGTTGAATGTGTCGAGTTGTATTACCTGCGGACAATGTATCCTGGTATGCCCAACAGCCGCCTTGCACGAAAACGATCAGTTTACGCCTGTGTTTGAAGCCTTCCACCAACAAAAGAAGCATCTTGTCTTTCAATGCTCCCAAACCGTACAGGTATCAGTAGGCGAAGAACTTGGACACAAACCCGGAAAGAATTTCCAGGGCGCCATCACGTCTGCGATGCACCGGATTGGTTTCAACCGGGTGTTTGATGTATCGTTTGCCGTTGATGTCATGATCATGGAGCTTACGCAGCTGATACTGGAACGGCTGGCCGCGGGGATCACCACCCCGGTTTATTCATCCGATTGCCCTGCCTGGGTGAAATATGTTGAACAAACCTTCCCTGAAATGATTCCCGATCTGTCAACCGTTAAATCACCGCAACAAATCATGGGATCATTGGTAAAATCTTATTATGCAGAGAGTTACAAAGTGCCTGCAGAAAATATTTTCGTAGTATCAGGAGAACCGTGTACAGCCAGAAAATTTGAAGCTCAAAGGGAAGAAATGATACAACACGGTATCAGCGATATTGATTCAGTGATGACTACCAGGGAGCTGGCGAAATTTATACGTTTGAATGGGATCGAACCCGATCAGGATAATTCGGAAAATCAGGATCTGCCTTTTGCTTCCGGAAGTGGTTCAGGATATCTCGCGGGTACGTCGGGAGGTGTTACCGAAGCGCTCATCAGAAATCTGTACCACCACATACACGGCCAGGATGTGCAATCTTCAAAAATCAATAAAATAAGATCCGTAAAAGGAATCAGAGAGATCAGGATCAGGATTGGCGAACACGACATGGGGTTTGTGATTATTAACGGACTGGGTAATTTTGAGGAATTCAGAACCACCATGGGTAACCGGCTGAACGGGATCCATTTTGTGGAAGTGATGGCCTGCCCTGGAGGCTGTGTTAACGGAGGAGGCCAGCCGCTAAAAATGCCCGATGAAAATATCCGGATCAGAAGTAAAACACTATTCGAACTGGATGATAAAGAACAAGTGAAGCCACCCCTCAAAAACCCTTTTGTGCAGAAGGTCTACCGGGATTACCTCTCGGAACCGGGGAGCACGAAAGCCAAATCACTGTTGTATACTGAATTTAAACCAAGAGAAGTATTATTATGATAGCGGTTTCCGATCTGATGGAAGATTACAGCCAGGGACTGGTTTACACCCTGAAAGAGCGTTGCAGGGTCTGCTATATGTGTGTTCGTGAATGCCCAGCCAAGGCAATCAAAATTGTAAATGGCCAGGCTGAGGTGGTTCCGGTAAGGTGTATCCGATGCGGCAACTGTGTTAAAGTTTGTTCTCAGGATGCCAAAACTTTCAGAAATACGGTGCATGAAGTGGAGAATCTGCTGGCTGGAAGTCATAAAGTGGTTGCTATGATTGCTCCCAGTTTTCCGGCTGAGTTTACCGAATCAGAGGATCACCGTAAGTTTGTAGGAATGGTGAGAAAGCTGGGATTTGCATGGGTTACAGAAGTGTCTTTCGGAGCCGATCTGGTAGCTTCAAAGTATAAGGAAATATTTGAAAATGAGGATGAAGCCGCTTATATTTCATCCGATTGTCCGGCTATAGTTGCCTATATCACCAAGTACCATCCTAACCTGATTGAAAAACTGGCTCCGATAGTGTCACCCATGGTGGCTATGGCGAGGGTGGTACGCAAAAAATACGGTTCAGACACAAAAGTAGTATTTATGGGTCCCTGTATCGCTAAAAAGGCTGAATCCCCTGAAGTGGATGCCGCCATTACTTTTCGTGAACTCAGGGAATTATTCCTTAGAAAGGAAATCAACCACAGTAATTCTGAACCCTCCCGGTTTGATCCGCCCTACAGCGGGCGTGGCTCTATTTTTCCGGTGAGCCGGGGTTTATTGCAAACGGTTAATCTCGAAGAAAGTTACTTCGAAGGTAATGTCATAGTAGCCGATGGGCAGCATCATTTTCAGGAAGCCATCAAGGAGTTTGAATCGGGATCATTGAGCTCCCATCACCTTGAATTGCTTTCGTGTGCCGGTTGCATTATGGGACCGGGCATGTCGCCGGGTGGAAAGCAATTTACCCGCAGAACTCTGGTGAGTAAATACGCCCGAAAAAAATTGCTTAAGTTAAATCTGGAGCAGTGGAAAAAAGATATGGAAGAATTTGGAAAACTCGATCTGATGACCAAACATCAGCCCGATGATCAGAGGGTATCCATACCGACCAAATCGGAGATACAAAGCGTGCTGGAAAGTATGGGGAAATATTCGGTAAAGGATTATCTGAACTGTGGCGCCTGCGGGTACGAAAGCTGTATTGAGCATGCCGTTGCCATTATCAAAGGTCTTGCCGAAATTGAGATGTGCTTACCATATACCATTGAAAAACTCCACAATATGGTTGAGGAGCTTCATATTTCCAATGAAAAGCTTGACTCAACCCAGAAGGCTTTGCGGCAATCGGAAAAACTGGCAGGAATGGGGCAGGTTTCGGCCGGTATCGCCCATGAACTGAATAACCCGCTGGGAGTTATCACCATGTACAGCAACATCCTGATGGATGAATTGAAACCCGATGATCCTACCCGTCAGGATCTGGAACTGATCGTGCAACAGGCCAACCGCTGCAAAAGCATTGTGAGCGGATTGCTTAATTTTGCCCGGAAAAACCAGGTGAATAACCGTGATACCGATGTGAGACAATTGACTGAAGATAGTCTGAAGTCGCTCATCGTTCCTGAAAACGTTAAGATATCGGTTCAGGCAAAACTGATCGAAGCCTCTGCCAAACTCGATGTGGAGCAAATGACCCAGGTGCTCAACAATCTGGTTAAGAATGCCATTGAAGCCATGCCCTCAGGTGGAGAAATCACGATAACCCTTGAAGATTCTACTGAAGAAGTGGTGTTTAATATCAGGGATACCGGTACCGGGATTGCGAAGGAGAACCTCGACAAGATTTTTGAGCCCTTCTTCACTACCAAAGGTATTGGTAAGGGTACGGGCCTCGGACTGGCCACGATTTATGGAATTATCAAAATGCACAAGGGCCAGATAACCGTAAGTTCCAATGCCGATCCCACTGCAGGACCCACCGGGACTACCTTCCGGATTGTGTTGCCCCGTGTACCTAAATCATTGAATTAGATTAAATTAATTATATAAACCAGAATGAAAAAGAAAACCATTCTTATTGTCGATGATGATCCCGATTATTTGTTTCAAACCGAACTCAAGGTGAAATCGTTTGGTTTTGACGTAATTACCGCCGACAGCCAGAAAGAGGGGGAGCAGATCATCGAAAAGTTCAAACCTGATCTCGCTATTTTCGATCTGATGATGGAAAATGACGACAGCGGTTTTGTACTCTGTTACAAGCTCAAAAAGAAGTATCCGGATGTGCCCATCATACTGGCAACGGCAGTGTCTGCTGAAACCGGATTATCATTTGGAGTGGGATCTGATTATGAACGACAGTGGATCAAGGCTGATATCTATCTTGAAAAAGGAATCCGTTCCGACCAGTTACACCGTGAAATAAACCGTTTATTAAAAATCTGATATGGAAACCCTGAAAGTACTTGTAGTGGATGATGAACCCGGCATACGGTCGGGGGTCATGCGCATCCTGAGAAATTACCAGGTGAGTTATCCTTTTATGGATGAAGACTTTGATTTTGAGGTTCTTGAGGCCGAATCCGGAGAAACGGCCCTTACCATCCTCAATGAACACCATCCGCATATTGTGTTGCTGGATAATAAACTGCCGGGAATTCAGGGGATGGAGGTGCTGGAGTATATCAAGGAAAACCAGCTCAATTCCGTAGTCGTGATGATCACTTCCTACGCTTCTCTCGAAATTGCCATCAAAGCCAAAGCTGACGGCGCCTACGACTTCATCCCAAAACCTTTTACCCCTCAGGAGCTCAAGGCATCCCTCGATAATATTACCAAACAACTATTCCTGAAACGGATGACCAAAAACATGACCGAGCAGGGGCGGCAGGTCAGGTTCCAGTTTCTGTCGGTACTCTCGCATGAATTGAAGGCACCTCTGAATGCCATTGAAGGGTATATGAATATCATGAAGGAAAAGGAACTGGGTGAAAGACTGGATGCCTATGATAATATTATTGAAAGAACCCTGGCCAGGATCAATGGAATGCGATCCCTGATAATGGATTTACTGGATCTGACCAAAGTGAGCTTTGAAAAAAAAGAAGCCAAACAGCAGGTGATAAATTTGTTTGATCTGGCTAAAATGGCCATTGGTACTGTTCAGCCTTTTGCGATTCAGTGCGATGTTTCCGTAAAGTTGGAATGCGACCCGTCAACTACCCTTTTTGCAGACCCCACTGATATTGAAATCATCATGAATAACCTGATTTCCAATGCGGTGAAATACAATAAAAGAGGGGGTGAAGTCTTAATAAGGGTTTTCCCTGACGGTGATTTCTTGACTATGACTTTTAAGGATAGCGGAATCGGAATGAACCCCGAAGACCTCGATCATCTGTTTAAGGACTTTTTCAGAGCCAAAAATGAAAAAACCCGTAACATTACCGGAAGTGGTCTCGGATTATCAATTGTGAAGAAAGTTGTTGATCTGTATAAAGGATCCATTACCGTTGAATCGGAGCCTGACAAAGGCTCCTCTTTTATTGTTAAGTTACCAGTTAATTAATCTGAAAAACATACTATATAAATTATAAACCAATGATCAAACCCAGAACATTACCGGGTAAAACCGTAGAAAGGCTGAGCCAGTACCGCCGGAATCTCCTGATTGCCCTTGCCCAGGGAAAACAGCATATTTTTTCTCACGAAATTGCCAATTTACTCCATATTACCCCCGTTCAGGTAAGGCGCGATATCATGCTTATAGGCTATACCGGAACGCTGAGGAAAGGATATGATATAAAAGAGCTCATAGAACTAATTGGCAGGATCATCGATACAGAAACCGGACAGAAAGCCTGTGTGGTGGGCGTTGGGAATCTCGGTAAAGCTATTATCAGCTATTTCAACGGGAAAAGGTCGAAGTTATCGATTGTAGCCGGTTTTGATAATAATCCCGATAAGGTGGATAAAATATATGCCGGCGTTAAGTGCTATGCATCACAAATGATGGAACAGGTTATTAAAGACGAAGGCATTTCCATAGCCATCATTACAGTACCTGCCGATAAAACTATCGAAACCGCTGAAAAACTTATTCTGGCCGGAATCAAAGGGATCCTGAATTTTACACCCCGTCCTTTAAACGTTGCCCCCCATGTGTACCTGGAAGAATATGATATGATCACTTCGCTGGAAAAGGTGGCGTACCATACGAAGATGGCGGGAAACAAGTAAAGAATTATAAATTATAAATTATAGATTATAGATTGAAATACAAAATTTTGAACCACAATTGGCACATTAGGACACATAGTCATTAAAAATACAGAACCTGCCGGTATTTTATTTTTGAAATATTAAAAATCTGACGAAAATCTGTATTTCTAATGTGAACTATGTGCCTATTGTGGTTTTTATATTCTGTTATAAAGTATAGTTCACTTAAAGGCGCTGGTGAAATTACCGGGAACTTATTAAAACTATTACTTTGAATTTTGTATTTCATTTTCAAATTTCGAAATTTCTAAATTTTCAAATTAATAAATCGTAAATCGTAAATCGTAAATCGTAAATCGTGCATATTCATACTGACATAGATAATCTTGGAGAGATAAGAAATGCCGTGGTTACCACGGGTTCTTTCGACGGCGTTCATATCGGGCATCAGACGCTGATCAGGAAACTGAATGATCTGGCAGCCACGGTAGACGGGGAGTCGGTACTGATCACGTTTTATCCCCATGTCCGTAAAGTGCTGTACCCCGAAACAGCAGGAAAAGATCTGGAGATGATCAGTTCGCAGACTGAAAAAATGGAATTGCTGGAACGTACCGGGCTCGATCATCTGATTATTATCAATTTTACGAAAGAATTTGCACAAACTACTGCCGAAGAATTCGTGAAAAATATTCTGGTGGGCAAACTCAGGGCAAAAATTATTGTGGTAGGATTCAATCATTATTTTGGCCACAACAAGGAAGGAAATTATAATCTGTTGAATGAATGGGGAAAGGAACTGGGTTTCAAGGTACATGAAATCCCCAAACAGGATACCGATTTTGAAGCAGTAGGTTCCACCCGTATCCGGAAATCGCTGAAAGATGGCAAGATTCAAACGGCGAATGCATACCTCGATCATATTTATTTCATTCGCTCCGGATTCAGTCCCGGCGATCGTTTTCTCAATGAATCAGGGCTATTGAATTATAAAATCTGGCCTGAAGAGGATTCAAAGCTAATCCCGCCCAACGGAGTATATGCCGTACGTATTGATTGTGAAAACGAGCATTGTAAAGGGATGCTCATTAATAATTCTCATCCCGGAGAAGCTTCCGTTTATCTCGATAATACATTGTATGTCAGTGTGCTGGATTCTGACAAAGATTTAATGGAGAAAGAAGGAAAAGTTTTTGTCCACAAATTGATTTGCCGGTTCAATCAATGTCGTACTCAGGAAGAACTATTACAGAATCTCAACCGGCTGAAAGCGGAGATTGATGAACTTATCTATTAGAATGAATGAAAGATCAAAACAAGATAAAGGTTATTTTTCTGGGAACAGGCACTTCGATAGGCGTTCCGGTGATCGGTTGCGATTGCCGGGTTTGCAAATCGGCTGATAAACGGGATAAACGGTTCCGCACTTCGATTTACCTCGAATATATGGGCGTTTCGCTGGTGGTGGATACCGGCCCCGATTTCCGGATTCAGATGCTTCGCGAAAACATCGAAAATATTGATGCGGTGTTGTTTACCCACGAGCACCGCGACCATATTGCCGGACTGGATGATATCCGCGCTTTCAATTATGTGTTGAACAAAAGGATTGATATTTATGGCTCTGAACGGGTTATTGACAGTATCCGGACGGAGTTTCCCTATATTTTCTCGGAAGGACGCTATTTTGGCGCGCCTCAGCTTAATGTTAATGTGATTGATAAAGAACCATTTATGATCGGCAGTTTGCCGGTGATCCCCATACAGGTGATGCATGATAAACTGCCTATATTCGGGTTCCGATTCGGTAATTTTACCTATATCACCGATGGCAGTCTGATCACGGATGAGGAATTGAAGAAATGTAAAGGTTCTAAGGTATTGGTTATCAATGCCCTCCGTAATTCGAGGCATGTTTCGCATTTCAGTTTGCAGGAAGCCGTTGAAGTAATACAAAAAATCAACCCTGAAAAAGCCTACCTCACCCACATGAGCCATTTCATCGGCCTGCAATCCGAAATGGAAGCGCAGCTGCCCGGGTATATCCGTCCTGCCTATGACGGGCTGCGAATAGAAGTGGAGGAATAATTTAAAAATTTGAGAATTTAGCAATTTGAAAATGAATACAATTATTCCACCGCCACCCCGATCATATTCCAGAATACCGGCTCAGCCACGATTCGGATGCCCATTTCCCGCGCTTTGCGCGCCTTGCCCGATAGTGAATCGGCATCGGCGGTCACCAGGTAATCGAGGTTCCGACTTACCCCGCTTTTGATGATCATACCCCGCTCCATGGCCAGTTGCTGCGCCTGTGCCCGTTCCACCGCAACCCCATTCAGCCTTGATCTTAGTTCACCTGTAAAGCAGATACACTTCCCTTCCAGATTTTCTCTGCCGGCTGAATGTCTGCTTTCAGGCCGAGATTCAGCCGCGGATGTTACCTGATCAATGATTGCGGATAAGCCCGATTCATCCACTCCCAAAAGGCTGGCAACCACCTTCAGATCGTTGATTTCTGCATCGGATAAATGCCGGTCGAGCCAATACACTCTGACGAGTTTGCGAAGGTATTCGCGGTGAATATTGATCGCCTGATCACGGGAGATATGGAATTCATCGATTAATCCGGAAAGCTGCCTTACTTCTGCTTCTGTTACTTTTCTGTCGGCCATGATGTCGTCGAGGATATTCAGGTATTGAATTACCGGCACCGGATCAGAAGGATTGGAGGGCAGCCGGGAGATCAGCCGATTGAGTCTGTTCTGCTCCGTTTCTGCCCGGCATCCGGCGTCCGATCGTTTATAACGGATTCCGGCGGGAGGATTCTTCACCGGAGTTATCACCGGATGGTGTATTTCTTCCAGAAATTGCTCAAGGGGCATCCTTTCAAGCATCATTTCCCTGAAAGTGTGGAAAAGAGTTAATGTCGCATGCCCGTCGCAGGCAGCCGAATGGATTTCGGGCGCCGGAATATCAAAGTATTGACAGAAGGATTCGAGGGTACGTACCGGGATGGATGGCAAAAGTTTTCGGGAAAGTTTCAGGGTACAGACGCCGGGAAGCCTGGTTTCATTTGCGTAATACATGCTGAGTTCATGGTTGATGAAACGCAGGTCAAAATCGATGTTATGGCCTACGATGGTTTTTCCATTAAGATGAAAGGCAATGTCATCCAGTACTTCCTGAATTTTCGGGGCATCCATTACCATGCCGGCGGTGATGCCGTGGATATGTCCGGCGGTGACTGCCCGTTGAGGATTGATAAGGGTTTCATACTCATCCACCACATTGCCGGAAAGGTCGGTGGTAATGATAGCAATTTCAAGGATTTTATCACCTGTTTTGGGTGAAAATCCGGTGGTTTCGATATCCAGAATTGCGAATAAGGGATTTTGTGTTAGACTGTCAAATTGTTGATAATCATTGTTTTTCATGCTGTTAAAATAATTGGGTTAATAATGAGGCCTTCAAAAATAATAATTTGTTTTCATTCACTTACAATAAGGTTTTTAAATAGGTGGCCTCATCATTTTTCTACTAAGGTTGAAGGAAAGGATAAGGTTTCAATTAAAAACCTTATTTCAATAACCCCAACCTTAGTAGGAAAAAAATGCCGCCCGGCCACATCCAACCTTATTACCTTATTAAATTCATGTTTTCGGTCGGGCATTCCGGTGCGTTGCACCGGGAAAATCCGCCGGGGGGTGTTGCCCTACAGATATTTCTGCGCGAAGCGCATGAAAGGCATTCAGGAAAAGCCCCCCGTCAGGCAAAGGTTTTAAGGTCATAAAGGTCCTTAAAGACCTTAACGTCTTACCAAAGTCGAACTCAATTTCCAATATTCCGGTGCGCTGCACCTAGGAAATAACATGGGGCATCCGGTGTCTACAAATATTCCGGTGCTCTGCACCTAGGAAATACCATGGGGCATCCGGTGTCTACAAATATTCCGGTGCGCTGCACCCAAAAATACACTGGGGGTACAATGGGCTACAATTATTCCAATGCGCTTCATCGGAGAATGAGAAATGTACATGGTCCCCTGCGCGAGCAAAGATTGCCTTACACGATTCCTTGCTGCAGCGCAGCAAAATATTTGTAGAACAGGCGCCCCAATATGAAACTGAGGTGCAGCGCACCGGAATATAATACGGGGATGCGCCATTCCTGAATATATTCCGGTGCGCTGTACCGGGATAACGGAATATAAATGGCGCCCTGCGCGGGCGTAGATTGCCTTACACGACTCCTTGCTGCAGCGCAGCAAAATATTTGTAGAAACGGCACCGCGGGAGGCCCGTCAGGTGCAGCGCACCGGAATATAATACGGGGATGCGCCATTCCTGAAAATATTCGGTGCGCTGCACCGGGGAAATACCGTGGGGCATCAGGTGTCTACAAATATTCCGGTGCGCTGCACCCAAAAATTCACTGGGTGGTACACTGGGCTACAATTATTCCAATGCGCTTCACCGGAGAATGAAAAATGTACATGGCGCCCAACGCGGGCGTAGATTGCCTTACACGATTCCTTGCTGCAGCGCAGCAAAATATTTGTAGAAACGGCACCGCGGGAGGCTCGTCAGGTGCAGCGCACCGGAATATAATAGGGGATGCGCCATTCCTGAAAATATTCTGGTGCGCTGCACCGGGGAAATACCGTGGGGCATCAGGTATCTACAAATATTCCGGTGCGCTGCACCCAAAAATTCACTGGGTAGTACACTGGGCTACAATTATTCCAATGCGCTTCACCGGAGAATGAAAAATGTACATGGCGCCCTGCGCGGGCGTAGATTGCCTTACACGACTCCTTGCTGTAGCGCAGCAAAATATTTGTAGAAACGGCACCGCGGGAGGCCCGTCAGGTGCAGCGCACCGGAATATAATAGGGGATGCGCCATTCCTGAAAATATTCCGGTGCGCTGTACCGGGATAACGGAATATAAATGGCGCCCTGCGCGGGCGTAGATTGCCTAACAAGATCCCTTGCTGCAGCGCAGCAAAATATTTGTAGAACGGGCGCCCCAATATGAAACTGAG
>Ga0302250_1000304_pt1 | contig 54367 bp, 58 predicted proteins | sample AAG_RA_Asp_MG_FD_193536 | JGI IMG/M metagenome (GOLD analysis project Ga0302250, IMG submission 193536) | Enriched activated sludge microbial communities from anaerobic digester in WTTP, New Holstein, Wisconsin, United States - AAG_RA_Asp | ecosystem: Engineered > Bioreactor > Anaerobic >...
CCTTTTGTGGGCGCGATCTGTCGAATTATTATGTAGTGACCTATTTGGATGGGCGGCCGATTTGTGATGAGTGTCTGGCCAAAGTGCAATTGTCGGTACAGTGATCTGGAACTATGGGAAGCAGGTGCAGTGAGCAATCGCTGGCAAATATACTCTGCTGGTCAGACGGACGATGTTTCCGTTATGGAAGTGCCAAGACGGAGCAAGGGGCGACAGATAGTCTTAGGTCAGCATTCAAGGACAGCTACTTCCGTGCGGAAGGTATCTGTGTCGGCAAGATTCGTCACCCGGATGGATGGGTGAGCTATTTGAGCGCCGACAAGCTCACCCGCCAATGGCGGCGGGATTGAGATCGTGGGTCGCCTGCAAGGGGCGTCCCCTGCAAGACTTGATAAGAGGAGTACATGGGATTTGTATGACCAAAATTCTCATATCTGGCTTTCCTAAAACTGGGAAATCAATATTTGCAAATGAACTATCCAATCAGTATAAAAATATTCAGATACTACATACTGATGATTTAATTGAAAATCATAATTGGAAAGATTCGTCAGATATTGTTTCAAATTGGATCTTAGAAAATGAATATATAATAGAAGGAGTAACGGTCATAAGAGGGTTGAGAAAATTAATAACGTCTTATCCACATAAAAGATTTGACGATATTACATTGTACTACTTGACCAAACCAAAAATTGAATTGAATACGAAACAATTTGCAATGGCAAAAGGAATTCAAACAATTTTTATGTCGATTCATGGATTATTAAAAGAGAGAGGATTAAATATCATCTTTCCAAAAGGTGAATGGAATTTACCAGTAATTAAAAAGGAATTTGTAAAAAGACGCTATAGAGTATAGCGTGTATACGTGGATAGAAATCTGCCGATCACAGATTTCGACAAGCAGGATTCCCTAGTCCTGTTTCCACGTTTTTATTATCTAGGGAGAACTCATTAGGGAGAATATATGAAAAGATTTTTTAAATGTGATTATTGTGGGAAAGAAGTTGTTTCTAGTGATACAAGAGAATACAAGCATCATTTTTGTAATAGGATATGTAAAGGCAAGTGGTCTTCTGAGAATTTAGTTGGAAATAAGGCGGCTCATTGGAAAGGTGGAGGAATCGAAGTAGAATGTTTTATATGTAAAAATACAAAGATAGTTGAAAAATGGCATTACAATAGAAATGTATCCAAATATAATGGTATTTTTACATGTAGTCCAGAATGTGAAGCTATATATAGAACAACACTCGTAGGAGAAGAATCATCTCATTGGCAAGGTGGAGGTATAAAAGTTAGATGTAGAAACTGTGGTAAGCCAAAAATAGTACGAAAATACGAGCGAAATGTTAAAAAGTTATTCTTTTGTGACAATAAATGTCGTTGGGAATATACTGTAGGTAGGAACCATCATATGTGGTTAGGCGGAAATACGGAATATGGACCGGAATTTACCAATGAATTGAAAGCATATATTAGAGAATGTGATGGCCATGTTTGTGCAGTTTGTAATAAAAAATCTAATGGCCAGCCGTTTTCTGTGCATCATATAGATTACGACAAGATGAACAATGACGAGAGAAATCTAATAACACTTTGCCCATCTTGTCATGCAATGACCAATACCAATCGAGAATATTGGATGAAATTTTTTAAACCTATTATGGCTGAGAAATATATGTCTCAGGAAACCCTAGCTGATTAGATTGCGGAAGGGTTAGGAGGACGAATACAATGGAAATTGTAACAAAAAAAATGAAACTTAAGGATGTTTATCCTAATTTAGCTAAAGTAATTGCCAGCAAATATGAACTCAAAGAGGACGATGTTGAATTTATAAGAAAGGGAATCAGTATAGATTCAAGATCGTATTTTTCTGAAGGTGAAAAGGCCAGTGTTGATTATATAACTACTAAAAAGGCAGATAGAGATGGGCAGATTGTTGTCCCATCTGGTATTGATTTTAGTGAGTATAGAATGACTCCGGTTGTACTTTGGTGTCATGATTATAAATCGGAAGAGATGCCGATAGGGAAAAATATTTGGATTAAATCCGATGAAAAGGGAATTATTGCTAAAACCGTATATCATACTCGTCCTGGAAGTTTGGGCGAAAAGGTCTATAATTATTTGGCAGATGGCTTTCCTTTAGCGTCGAGTATCGGATTTGTTCCTATAGAAGTTAAGCAACCTGACGAATATAGCGATCTCGATATTAAATCACTTGGTCTTGATTTAGAAGATCTTAAAAAAGCACCGAATGGGGTTTTTACAAAATCATTACTATTAGAATACTCTCGTGTTCCTGTCGCTTCAAATGCTCATAGTATCAACATAGCTGTAAGCAAAGGTCTATTGTCTAATGAGAATATATTAGAACTTGGATTCGATATAGAGGAGCATTCAAATGGGCAAGAGCAAACAGAAGAAAAAGCAATCTCAGAAAACGAAGAAGGAACAGCAGCCAGTGGCGACAGGGAAGAAAAAGAAGTAGTTACTAAACCTGAAACTACTGAGAATTATCATCATATTCCTGTCAGTGAAGGACATGATGGTCATAAGATTCGGACTATCAAGGTTACTGATGGTATTAAAGCCTTGTACTGTGTGGAATGTAAAGAAATAAAAACATATTTATTCGATGTAGATAAATTCACCATGGAAGAAGCTCGTCAGTGGATTCAAGATCACAAGAAGGCTGTTGATACAGCAATGGACATTATTGATAAAGACGAAGAATTTGACGGTCTTGATCTCAAGTTGGTTGATGAATACGAAGAAGTCGATATTAACATTGAATGTGGGAAAGAAGATGAAAAACCATGTGATCAGAAGTCTAAAGAAGACGAAGTAGAGGAAGAAGCTTATAGAGAACCAAAAAAGGAATTTGAAGAAATCCAAATCCCGTTTGGTGAGAGGGTTGTTCCAAAGGAATTTCAAGCTGAGCGTTGGAATAAATCGTTAAGCAAAACTTTTGATATTCAGAATGTTCCAAGTAAGCCTGCCTCATATACCATGCAGATTTATTGTGCTTTTCTTGAGTGCAAGGTGAAGAATGTTTATATGAACGATTTCTTTATCCCTTCTCCATTGCTTGGCTCTTATCTTGCTGGATTTAAGAATAAAACCAATGATTTTACACTGAAAGATGTTCGTGCGTTCTCAAAGTATGAGCAGCTTGAATTTCCTCCTGTATATGAAGTGATTCAGATCAATAGCAAAACTCATGATGATTTTCTGATTGATGGATCTGCTTTTTATGAGATTGACGGGGTTCCTGTGGTTCTAAGTTTCACTCCTGATCGGTATGGACTTCATGCTACGATTTATACATCACGAAAATATATGGATTTCAATAAGGACTTGATGAAATCGGTTCATGAGTGGGTTGAAAAGGAAAATCCTCTCAAAGACGAAAAAATGGGCCTTAACGGTGAGTTTCTCGATATCGATCCTGCTGATGATTGGGATACGATTGTCCTCTCAGATGGCAATTTAAAGGCTGCAAAACATGCTCAGAAACTTATTGATGAAAAAGAAATGGGCTTCGATGGTCGTGGCATGTTGATGCTCGGAAAACCCGGAACCGGAAAAACCAAAGTATCTCGCATACTTATGTCCCAAACCAAACACACTTTCATCTGGGTAAGTTCGAAAGATCTCACAAATACATATTATCCAGAAGATAAAATTGCTCTAGGATTTAAATTGGCAAGGAAGCTTGCACCTTCGATTTTGTGCTTGGAAGACATCGATAATTGGATCAATGGCAAAATCGTTGACATGATGAAAACAGAGCTTGATGGAGTCAAGAAAAACACTGGTGTCATTACTATTATGACAACCAACTCTCCTGAAAAGCTCCCTGATGCTCTGCTTGATCGTCCTGGTCGTTTCAGTGATATTCTCCATTTCGATTCTCCTACAAAAGAACTTCGTCAACAAATGATCGAAAAGTGGATTGGAGAAATCAGTGAAGGAAGTATGAAATCTATCCTTGAAACTACTGAAGGGTACTCAGGCGCATACATGTGGGAACTGATTCAATTTGCTAAAACTATGGCTGAAGATCATGAAATGGCGATTGAAGACGCCCTTGTTGAAAGCTTGGAGAAGCTTATTGGGCAGAAAGATCTTATTGCTCAAATTCGAGGAGAAAAGAAACAAGAGGATAACGAACCTGAAGAGAAAGAAATTGATGTGGAAGACATTGCTATCAAGGCAATGTACGAAACACTTGAAAAATCAGGTAGGACTATTTCTTCAAGAAATCAACAGAGAATTCGTGAAGCAATCGAAACTTTGAGTTCTTTGATTGACGCTGAAGAAAAAGTTGAAGAAGTAGATATTGAAGTTGAACAAGATAGTATAGACCCAGAAGAGGCTAAATCGGCACTTCAATCTATCGTGAAAGACTTCCTCTCTGAAAGACCAGATGTACAGACTCTTATTGATGAACGTATCAAAAGAGCACAGGGGAGGATGTTCTAATAGTTGGTAGATGTTAGATCGCTGGAGATATTCTTGAAATATTAGGCGATTGGAGACATTACAACGTAAGGTAGTCAAACCCATGGAGATTAGTAGCTAATCTCCTATTTTTATTTAAAAATCAAAGGAGCAACACAAATGAAAATTGAAGAGTTCAAGAGTCTTTTGAGTGACACTGTAAAGCCGATGCTTGAGGAACATGGTAAGGCATCCGATGAGCGCATTATCGCCCTCATCGATGAGAAAATCGCAAAGGTGTCGGATGAGGTTCAGAAAACCTTTAAGATCGAAACCCACGATAATCGTGTAGACGACAAAAAGGGTGGGTTTAAACATTTTGGCCAGTTTCTTGGTGCTGTTGAGAAATGCGGTTCGTCTGGTGGTCGTCTGGTTTCCAAAGAACTTGGCGAGTGGGAAACTATTTCCAAAGCAGCTGGTACTGGCCTGAGTGAAGCCGATGCTAATTATGCCGGTTTCTTGGTGCCTGAAGAGTTTCGTAATCAGCTCATGGTTCTTGTTGAGGAAGAGAATAATCTGCTTCCTCTCTGCGCTAAAATGCCCATGCAGAGCAACATTATCAAGATCCCCTACGTGGATGGCTTTGATAAGTCAGCTGGTCTGGTCTATGGTGGTGTGAAGTGGTACTGGGTTGCTGAAGAGGCTCAGGCTACCGAGACTCGTCCCAAGGTCGATATGCTCCAGATGGAACTTCATACTCTGGTCGGGTTGGCCTTTGCAACCGAACAGCTGATTGCCGATTCTCCCACTTCTGTTGAAGCCCTTCTGAAACAGGGCTTCCAGAGTGGGTTGAATTACGTTTACAATGAAGTTCTCCTCCATGGAACAGGGGTGGGACAGCCGCTCGGCGTTGTAAACGCTCCTTGTGCGGTAACGGTTTCATACGAGACAGGTCAATCGACTACTACACCTATTCTTTTTGAAAATGTCGTGAAGATGTATTCTCGTTCTACCAATCCTGGCAAGGCAGTTTGGGTAGCAAACATTGCTATGCTTCCCTATCTAGCGTCGATGTCATTGTCCGTAGGTACTGGTGGTGTCCCAGTTTGGCTCCCTGCGGGTGGCGCAGCTGGAATGCCTTATGCTACTCTGTTTGGTCGGCCTATTTATTGGAACGACCATTGTAGCGATGTTAATACTACTGGTGATATTGCTTTTGTTGACTGGTCTCAATATTGGATTGGCTCCAAGGCAGGGAACGATATTCCCGACTATGCAACCAGTATTCACTTAAAATTCGACTACTTACAGCAAGCTTTTCGTTTTTCCATAAGGACCGAGGGCCGTCCTGCCTGGCGTACATATTATACACCTCCAAAAGCAACTACTACCACGAGGTCTCCGATAGTCCTCCTGCAGACACGTGTGTAATGAAATTTCGTGAATTATTGTGAGATCGTGTATAATGTAATTGTCCATTTGACATGGCTAGGGTTCGCGGCCCGAAAACAATGATCCTGACATTGCCGCCATGTCAATTTAACAATTCAGGATGTTCTGTCAGGAGGACAACATTGAATTGCAACGACATTTCTGTAATGAGTGATTTAAGGGAAAAATCAAAAAAACGTCCAAAAGTTAAGGCGATTTGTTTAAATTGTGGAGAAGAATTTCTGGTTTATCGCTCTCAAATCGAATATAGGAATGGAGGTAAATTTTGTAGTAAAAATTGTAGATATCAATATATGAGAGGAGAAAATCATCCACGAAGCAAACCAAAGATCGATATAATTTGTGAGACATGTGGCAAATTATTTCATATTAATCAGTACAAGTCTAAGACTGCGAAATATTGTTCTTTAGACTGTAGGAACAAAGCATTGGTTGGAAGGTATGTTGGAGAAAAAAGCCCAGTATATTCTAGAGTATCTAAACAATGTCCGGTTTGTGGATTAGAATTTACTGTTAAACAATCACAAAATAATCGGTGTATTGATAATTGTTGTTCGAAAGAATGCTCGATACAATGGGCTAGTTTGTCTGGCAAGTTTTGTGGAGAGAACAACCCTATGTTTGGAATAATTGGAGACCAGTCTCCAGCATGGAATGGAGGTTCTTCTAATTTCCCATATCCATTCGAATTTAACAAACAACTTAAACTAGATATTAGGACAAGAGATGAGTTTAAATGTAGAATATGTGGGGAAAAGGAGGGAGACATAGCCTTTCCTGTTCACCATATAAATTACAATAGAAATGACAACTTTAATGAAAATTTAATACTACTTTGTGTTAGTTGTCACTCTAAAACAAATACCAATCGAAATTATTGGGAATCTTATCTAAACAGCCTGATGATTTCTTAATATATCGATTTTTCTTTTGAATCACTCATTACAGATTTTTCAACACTTAAACTTGTAAAGGAGCAACAATCATGCAAGGAGCAATTAGTGAAACTGTAAAAGTAATTCATGTTCAGGGTGCTAAGGACATGAATGGTACTGCTTTGACGGCTGAATGGATAAACCTCAAGAACGCAGAGAAAGTCCGTTGGATCATTTCCTGTGGTGTCCTTAATGCCAACTCGTCTGCGGCAGTTACTTTGACCCAAGCTACTTCTGATGGAGGGACTCCTGCTTCTCTGAGTCTTGATACTTATGACTCGATTAGTGGTGAGACTGTGACAGCAACTGCTGTTACGTCCGATACTTTTAATATTGTCACTGGGCATAGCAATACCACTATCGTTATCGAAGTCAAAGCAAGTGATCTGAATGTTACGGATGGCTACGATTGGGTTACGCTTAATATTGCTTCTCCTGGTGGCTATTCTACGCTCTACTCGGTGACTGCTGAAGTTTCAAATCTCAAATATGGAAGTGGTGCGACCGTTTTAGCGTAAAATGTAATAATTCTAACACATTACAAGAAATGGTCACTATAGAAATATGGTGGCCATTTCTATTTCAAGGAAGGTGTTTATGAAAGGTGTCTGGATTGAGTTGACTTCAGAGTGGTTGGGATCTCCTCCAGGAACTAAGAAACACGTTTGGGTTCATGTTGCCAAGGAACTTATTGGACGAGGAGTTGCAAAGGAGATAGATGTTGAGGCTGGAGCGACCCAATCGGACGTGAACAGGAGGATTATTCACCATACTCAGAATGAATTGAAAGAGGAGATTCAGGAAGAAGTAAAAGCTGTTGAGACTCCTTCTCAAGACAAGATGATTCGCAGACCCAAGGTAGGAAAAATATCAGGTCGAACTAGCAGGTAATTAGTCTTCTACAACGGTTTAAACCCGCGAAGAAAGGAATAGGAAATGGCTAAAACTGAACTTTTTGTTAGAAAATATGGTGGTGGTGTTTTCTCGGTAGTGAATGAAACAATGACCACTGGCAATGTATGGTATGTCGATTCAGGGGCTGGAACTGATTCTGCCGCTTATGGGAAAAATCCAGATACTCCTTTTGCTACTCTTGATTATGCCATTGGAAAGTGTACTGCAAGCAATGGAGATATTATTTTCGTTATGCCTGGTCATGCAGAATCCATTGTAGGTGCATCAACTCTGACTTTGGACATAGCAGGAGTAAAAATCATTGGTCTTGGTAGTGGTTTGACGATTCCTACTTTTACCTATACCACTGATGCTACAGCTACTTTTAATATTACTGCTGCTAATTGCCATGTTGAAAATCTTTATCTGTATTCAAATTTCGAAGATGGTATTACAGCTGGTATTACGGTTGGTGCATTGGCAGACGGACTTGTTCTTAAGAATATTATTATGGAAGAAGGCGCGAACACAACCGAGTTTCTTGTCGGTATTAGCGTGACTGCAGCTTGTCATCATGTAACCATTGATGGTCTCAAATTCTATGGTGTTGCCGGTGGAACGGATTCAAGTTGCATTGTTCTTGCTGGAGCTTCTAATTTCTCTATCATTAAAAATTGCGAGATTTATGGAGACTTCTCTGGTGCTGTAATTGATGCAACTGGTGCTGCGTCTACGTTTTTGACACTGAAAGATAACATCCTCCACAATGTAGATACTGGAGCGGGTCTTACTTTTTCTGCCCATTCTTCTACTACTGGAATTTGTGCAAATCTCGCTGCTTTTGGTAATTTAGACACAGCAACTCCTGTCGGAGCTGCAATGGCATTTTTCCAGAGTTTTGTTACTAATGCTGCTGGTGCTCAAGGAATTTACAAACCGGCTCAGGATAGTTAATTAATAATTTCAATTACTTAGTGAGTAAGACTATATTGATCTTCTACAACGGTTTAAACCCGCGAAGAAAGGAATAGGAAATGGCTAAAACTGAACTTTTTGTTAGGAAACAAAATGCCGGTGTATTCACCGCAGTAAATGAAGATTCAACAACTGGTAATATTTGGTGGGTAGATTCCGGGGCTACTTCTGGTGGTGCTGATTCAGCTGGATATGGAAAGAGTCCTGCCTCTCCATTTCTGACTCTCGACTATGCTGTTGGTAATTGTACTGCTAGTAATGGGGATGTGATCTATGTCATGCCTGGGCATGAGGAAGATTTGGTTGGGGCAACCTCTCTAACCCTCGATGTGGCTGGTATCAAAGTCGTTGGTTTGGGAAGTGGACTTTCTATCCCGAAGTTTACCTTGAAAACTGCTGCCGCTGCAACTGTAAATATCACCGCTGCTAATTGCCATGTCGAGAATATCTACTTGTATGCTAACTATACCGGAGGTGTTACGGCTGGTATCACCGTTGGTGCATTGGCAGACGGACTTGTTCTTAAGAATATTATTATGGAAGAGTCAGCGAATACTACTGAGTTTCTAATTGGAATCAGCATTGCCGATGCTTGCAATCATGTGACTATTGATGGCCTGCAGTTCTTTGGTGTTGATGGTGGCAGTAATACTCAGTGTATTATCTTTGCTGGAGTTTCCAATTTTTCGGTGGTTAGAAACTGCCTGATCTATGGAGACTTCTCTGGTGCCGCCATAGATGCTCTTACTAAAGCATCGACTTATATGACCATTGCCAACAATCTTGTTTGGAATACAGATACGACTGCAGCTTTGGTTATTTCAGTTAAATCTGATACGACTGGTATGATGGCATATAACTATTGTTTTGCTCCTAAAAACAACATCTGTCCTGCGGGTGCAGCGATGGCTTATGTACAGAACTTTACAACTAATGTTGCTAACAAAAATGGATTTTACCTCCCTGCTGTGGACTCCTAAGCCGTTGACATTATTGACGATCTGAGTTGTAAATTGGGACTAGATACAACAATATCTAGTCCCTTTCACATTAACCTTCATGGATAGGTGAAATGTGCAAAATCAAAAGAGAGATTATAGCCGTTCGTCGCAATTTAAGATGGCTACTTGATCATGCAAATTCTGCAGAAGCTTTTGGTGACTGCTTTGATATACTTTCAAGATCGTATGAGATATTAAGATCTGTCGAATTGGAATGTTTGTCACAACAAAATAATCCACATAATTCTTGTCTTTTAAATGAAGGTAGATGGTTATGAAAAAGCTGGTTTGTATATTGGTTATTATAACTGCAATTTTCCCTTCTTTTGCTTTTGCTGCGGCTGGAACTTGGGGAACCCCTGTCCCTTCAAATGTTGCGAGTGGTTCTGCATTCAAAACATGGAGTATTACCTTTACGGCAAGTGCAGATAACGCCACCATTCCTAACTACACGACTACTGCAACTGATCAGGCGTTTATGAAGGGCTATTGGTTATTTTACGTCGAAACAGATCCTGGGTCTGTAGCTCCAACCGATGATTACGACATAACTATCACGAACGCTGCTGGTAGAGACATCATGGGTGGCGCTTTATCAGATCGTGGAAACGCTACGACTGAAGTAGCTTTCGCTATTGATGCAGGACTAACCAAACATTCTCCTCCTATTGATGGTGCTTTGACTATTGCTGTTAGCAACAATTCTGTTAATTCAGCTAAATCAACTATTAAGTTTTTCCTTTTTAGATAATTTAAATTTATCAGAAGGGTAGGAGGACCATGGGTGGAGATTCTAGACTTTATCAAAACACTGCAAGTGCCAGGATTGATTTTGGCGGGGATTGTTATCTACCTGATGTACAAAATACTAATGGCCCAGTTAGATCGCAACTCTCAATTGGCCAATCAACTATCAGAAAACAATGCTACGTTGCGGGAAATGAATGCTCTAATATCTCAAGTCTGCCAAAAAGTGGGAGTGTATACGGGGGGCAGGCCATGAACTGGATTAAACAATTAATTATTTTATGGAAGGGAAGCAGACATGATCATGTTATAGAGGAATCTCAGTCTCTTAATGAACAAATTCGAATCTCAATTGAAAAGAATCGTGCTTGTTTGGACGGAGAAGATTTTTGGATGAAAAATAATCGTGAAAAGGTAACTCCGAATGGAGACTAGAAAACTTCTTATCTCTACTTTTTGGCCATTATTATTAATAGTGTTCATTTTAATATTTACACTGGATTATTTTAGTATAATTGATACCGCTTTACAAAATTATTCCATTGTTGTCATTTTATCTGTGATGTGTTCTGTGTTTTTTGCTTCCTGGTGGTTTTCACAAAGAGATGCGACTCACATATATAAGTGGCTAACCTTTTTCTTTGTATCAATTGGTGTTTCAAATACAATTCAATTTATAGCTAGGTTGTATTGGTTATATGATAGAATACAATATTTATCGTTTGTTGAATCTTTCATCTATCAATATCGTGGAATATGTGAAATATTTAGTCTTATTTTTATGTTGTCTTTTATAATGGCGCAAAGATACGGAGTCGATTCTCTATCTATTATCCCTAGCAATATAGCTGTTTTGGAATTTCGTCAAAATAGAAGAGGGGATTGGACATGGGAAATTACAACTGGTAGTGGAGAAGTCCTTTCTCATGGCACTAGAAGGCCAACGAGAGCTAACTTAATTATTTCTAAAATTCATATTATAAAACAAAAGCCGAAAGAAGCGAAGATTATAGCTGAGTTTAAGGAGGAAAAGAAATGAACCCGATTCCTTTTATCTCAAGTATGATGTCTCAAGACAATGGAAATCCATCTTCTATGAGAGGTGTTTTGGTCTTTGGAGTTATAGTGATTGTTGGTGCATGGGCTTTCATTTGTTTTTCTTCTAGAACTCTTGTTCCTTTTGATACTACGCATATTACTGTTCTTGGTATGTTGTTAGCCGGTAAGGTTGTTCAGAAATCTCAAGAAGAAAAGACAGGGGAGAAAAAACAATGAAAAGAATATTGTTTATTGTTTTTACAATATTGGTCTTTTCTTCTTTGTCTTATGCTGCTCGAATTGTTAGCGACAATTCCACCGAGTCGCCACAGACATGTGAGTTCGACGGTATTTCCATCCCGTGCGTTCTTAACGCCCATGGTGGTATTGATGTTGTTGCCGATTCATTGCTTAATAATCCTGGTTCGTATACGGTACGCGCTAAATATTGTGTACAGGAAGGTATATGGTGCAGTGAATGGTCAAACCCTTTATCCTTTACTGTTCCAAATTTGAAAACATTGCCGATAATCAGATTATCCAAATAGACATTTGTAATTGGAAATGATATGGCTGATTACGATCTTACCATTAGCGATGGATTGTCGATAAGTGATACATGCAAGGTAGGCGAGAATGTTGGATGTGAGAATTTTTCTGCAACTAGTAAGGTATTCTATTTTGTAGCTGAGAGCAAGTCGTTTAGGATTAATGCGTCTTCTAAAGTATTTTATCATGAAGCGGAAGATCAGAATTAGGATATTGATAAATGAATAGATCTAGAATCAAGCTATATGGTAAATTCACTATAACATGTTATGATTGTGATGGTAAAATTAAGTGGGTAGATAATATACATAATTTAGTTGTTCAGGAAGGCATTAATCATATTTTAAATGTTATTTTTCACGATATATCGAAAGCTTCTGGATGGTATATTGGATTGATTAAAACTGCCATAGTCGTAGCCGATGGAGACACGCTCGCTTCTCATGCAGGTTGGACAGAATGTACTGAATATGCGGATAATCGAAAGGAATATACAGTAGTTGATGCGACAGCAAAATCAATTACAAACTCCGCTTCTCCTGCCACGTTTGTAATGAACGATGGAGTAACAGTCAAAGGAGCTTTCATCTGTTCTGCCGAAACTGGAACAAGTGGTATTTTGATGTGTGGTGCTGCATCGACACAAGGAGACAGGGCGGTTTTGAGTGGAGATAATGTAAATGTAACCTACACATTATCTCTTGCCGATGATGGAGCTTAAAGATGTCTGATTTTTCAGGAACCAGTACTATTGTAATTAATCCAACAGATGATACCGTTCCATATTCATTTGCATTTACTCCTTGTACCTCTACAACGGCAAATGATGGAGCAATTCCGTATGGAACTAGTGTTTCATCTGCTACGGTAAAAGCATATAAAAGAGGAACTAACGCAGATGTTACGACAGAAATGGTTGTCAGTTCCTCTGAATTGAGCAATGTTGTAACTGCCAATTTACAATATCCAGCTACTTCAAAGTCAGGGATGTATTATCTGACGTTTACATTGACGCTAGATACCGGAGCAACGATGGAATTTGACTTTAATCGTGTCAAGGTAAAGGACTAATAAAATGGCCTTGGTCGATCTTGATGATCTCATAAGTTATATGGATTCTCCTGGAGTAGAAGACGATCCTAATCTGGAAACTATTCAAGCAGCTATTGAAGACCAGATTAGCAAGTATTGTCGTAGAACATTTGAATCTACGGCATATACTCTTGAAAGATATAGTGGTGATGGAACTCAACACTTAAGTCTTAAGAACTATCCCGTTATATCTTTGTCCTTATTAAGTATTGGGTCTGATGATATAATTCGTGTTTGCAATACAAACACTGGAACATTTGCTTCCATTTCAGTTACATCAACGGGTGTCTCTTTAGACAAAGATGGGACAGCCACTTCTTTGACATTTGCGGCATATACAACTATGTCTACTATGGTTGCAGCTATTAATGCAACAAGTGGTTGGTCTGCAACCTTATTGAATTCTACTTATGATGACTATAAATCTAATTTTTTGCTTAAGAAATTCGGATTGAATTGTATTGATTCTAACTATGTTTATTTGTCAATTCCAAGTGATCCAGAATATGATTTCGAAGTATTTGAAGATCGCGGAATAATATACCGTCATTCTGGTTTCCCGTCTGGAAATCACAATATTTTTGTTACATACACTGCAGGTTATGCGACTATTCCAGATGATCTTCAATTAGCAGCGAAAATCTTTTGCAAGGATTTTTACAATAAAAATAAAGATGAAGCGATTGGCCTTCAGTCATATCGGATTGGAGATGTTAGCTATTCTTTCAGTGGGAATACAATGAAAGACAATGCTACGGATTCATTTATCCCGGCAGAAGCCATGGCGATCCTGAATCGGTATCGTAAAAGGTTGGTAAAATGAGATTACCCGGACCTAAAACTACTATGGCCGTACAAAGAGTCACCGAGACTGCAGATGGTCTTGGTGGTGTTACCGAATCTTGGAGTAACATTGCGAATATTGAGGGTATTCTCTCGGCTGGAGGAAACACTACAGCCCGTTTTGTCGGTAGAGAAAAGATGATTCATGGAAAATCAACTGTTCTATCTTCATTGATATTTTATTGTGATGTTCCAGAAGGCATCACGATCACAGAAAAAGATCGAATGTATTACAATAGTATGGCATACGACATCGTGTTTGTTTATAATCCAGGAAATATGAATCATCATCTTGAAATTTCATTATTTGAGGTTCAGTAATGCCAAGAATATTGTTTTCAACTATAAATCCATATGAACCTGGGACTGCTCAATGGAAGCAATTTATACAAGGTCTTCGTGCATATCATGAGGCCAGATCACAACGAGTAGAGCAACGCAAACTTGGCGACAAACTTACAACACAAGAACAAGAAATATATCTTGAAGTTTCTGCTACCACCAAGAACAAAAAAACAGAAACTGTTATTAGAAAAAGAGGAGGGGTAGTTCAACCAAGAACATCGACTATCGCCCTTACAGAGAATGTAGAGGCGAAACTCCCCATGTTACAAAATCCAAGGAGATTCTCCGTTGGACAAAGAGGTGGCGAAAAAACAGCGGTACCAATATCGTATGAGCCAGGGAAATTTGTTAAACCAGAAGTTACCTATTTCTTTGACTCTCTTAGACATAAAGCTAGTGAGGCAACTGCTGAAGCATTAAAAGAGATCGGAAAACGAATGGTAACTTCTATAAAGCAGAGTATGAAACCTGGAAATTATAGGCCATATAGAAGCAGAAGATCGAAAAAGTATCCTGGATTAATAGCCACTGGGAGAATGAAAGAAATAACAGCCATGGTTACGCCAGAAAGTAATTTAGAATCATATGGCGCATCCAAAAAAATGGTTCATGAATTGTGGAGAAAAACCTCATCAACAAGGGCATCGAAAATATACCCTGCTGGTACAATATATTCAACTGGATCATTGAAAGATAAGTTTGGAAATAAAATAGGATCTCGTATTCAATATCTTGAAGCTGATACAAGGGGAGGAATTCACTATTCAAGTAAACCAGGAAACGCTCCTGCTCCTGATACTGAAACCTTAAAGAATTCTGTGACCTACGATATTGTAGAGATAGCTCGTGGATCTTATGAATTAAGACTGATTGCTGACACTAAATATGCTAAAATACTGGAATTGGGAAGCGCAACTAAAAATATTGCTCCCAGACCTTATTTAAGAAGGGCTTTTGATCGCATAAGGTTTCAACAAGAATTTGCACGGCTTTTTAGAATTAACTGGGAAAAGGGGGAGACGTATTCAACACGAGTTGCATTAGAGAGAAAATTTTCTGGATTCACTCAAGCATACAATAGAATCTATGGAATGGAATGGTAAACACCGATGAAAGTACTCCAAACTGGAATATACAATCTAGTTACTGCTCTTAGTGGGGGTCTCCATAATGATTTCTACAATGATATTTCCGGTAAATTTTATTTTGGTTATGCACCACAGGATTCAACCTTCCCATTTTGCGTCTATCATATAATTAATACTGCATATGATTATGAATTCAGAGAAGAATTCGAAGAGTCAGTGGTGCAATTCAACATATGTCATAAATCACCTTCGTCGTCAACAGTTGGAGATATACAAGCACATCTTCAGACCTTATTTGACTGGTCTTCTCCTACTGTTACCGGATACTCCATTATCCAAGTTGAAAGAATATTTTCGACTGTTGACTGGTATGATGATGAAGGTGTTTGGGAAATAATCATTCAATATAAATTCTGGCTAAAGAAGAACTAATTTATGAGAATTCATTTGGGTTGCGGAAATAGTTATTTGGAGAACTATCAGAATGTTGAGTTGCCTGAAAATAAACATCTCAAAGCTGATGTATATGCCGACATACGAACATTAGATTATCCATCTGGTTCTGTAGGAGAAATCTTTTTAAGTCATGTATTCGAGCATTTTGACCGCCCTACTGCTATCGCATTATTGATTAAATGGAATAGATGGCTAAGGATGCATGGAATTTTAAGAATAACGGTTCCTGATTTCGAAGAAAATGTTAAGGCATTTTTGACATCTTCATTTGAAGATAGACATAGATTATTAAGACACATATTTGGGTCGCATGAAGCTGAATGGGCTGTCCATTGCGATGGTTGGTATTTTGATAAGTTTAAGTATATTTTATATCATTTGGGTTTTGAGCTAGAATATGGAGCTAGAATATTAGTACAATCGTCTCCGATGAGGTACGATCTTGATATTGTGGCAAGGAAAGTTTCAGATATTAAAAATTTGGATGATAGTATAGAATCAATATTGCCTCTTTCTTTATTTGGGAACGAGGAGAAATTATATGACAATTGGAAAAATAAGATTTTTAGTTTCTTTGGAAAAGCAGAATCAAACGTTGTAGATAGAAGTAGGACGATCCTATTTTTCAGTAAAGATCGTGCCATGCAGCTTGATTGTGCACTAGGGACACTTTATAAATATTGTGAAGACATTTCCAATACAGATGTAATTGTTTTATACTTATGTTCCAATCCAGATTATGAAGTACAATATGCTAGATTAGTTGATTTCTATCCAAATGTCAAATTCTATAAAGAGACATCATTTAAAAATAATTTGGTATATCTAATAGCGGGATATCAGTATTGTTTATTTTGTGTAGACGATTGTATATTCACAAGACCATTTGTTCTTGATGATATGATCGATATTCTTGAATACATGCCAACTGTTATTGGGTTTTCGTTGAGACTTGGAGAAAATATAAAACGATGTTACATGCATGGTGATGCAGAGCAATTCATTCCTAAATATGAATGTTGCGGAAAAGGGATTGTTTTTAATTGGACAGAAGGGCAGCATGATTTTGGATATCCTATAGAAGTATCTAGTTCAATATATAGGACGGAAGATATCCTAAATATTGTCAATAGATTTCCGATAGAAAATCCCAATATGTTAGAAGTGGTTCTTGATGGCAATAAAGAACTGTTAGATATAAAAAACATGTTGGCTTGTTATAAACAATCTGTTGCGTTTTGCAATGCGATAAATAAGGTTCAAAATTTAATAGACAATAGAAGTGGAAAGATTTCATCGGAATATTTAGCTAATGAATTTCATTGTGGAAAGAGAATTAAAATAGACAGGTTTGAAAATATCGATCTTGATTCTCCACATGACGAGATCGAACCTGTTCTTGAAAGGAAAAACCTAGTCACTGAAAATCCATTATTGTCGATCATTATTCCAACGTATAATGGAAAAGACAATCTTAGAGAATGTCTAGCTTCAGTTTGTAGGAATACAGATCATTCATTTGAAATAATAGTTGTAAATAATGGAACTGAGTATGCAGAATCAACGGTCAATGAAATATCACGTAGAATTCATCTTATAAACAACCAAGATAATTTTGGACCCGCTGTCGCAAAAAATCAAGGACTAAGAAAGGCTTCTGGAGAATATATTGTCTTTCTTGATGATGATACCATAGTAACAAGACATTGGGATAGTAAATTTTTAGAATATATGGAAAAATTACCTCAAGTTGGAATGATTGGACCAAGATCTAATTGGGCTTCTGGATATCAACTCGTATCTGATTTTAATTACTCAAATATTCTTGAGCTTGAAAAATTCTCACAAGACTTTGGGAAATACTCAAAGGGACTGGTTGCATCAATTAGGCTTATTCATTTCTGTCTTTTTATGAGAAAAGAAGTTGTCCAGAAAATTGGTGCCATAGATGAAAGTTTCGGTTTATATGGGTATGAAGATGACGATTATTCATTAAGAGCACACATAGCCGGTTTAAATCCCGCAGTAGCAAAGAATATCTTTATTCATCATACTGGAGGTCCAGTAAAAAACGCAGACAAAGAATACGTAGACAGAATGAATAATGCTTGGAGTATCTACAAACAAAAATGGGATATTCCAGATCACATTAGTAGAGAAGATGGACCCGATTACATAGAAATAGCGACACAAGAATTTGATTCAAACAAACATTACTTGGAATTATAAGAGGCTTTATGAATTTCGATGGAAAACTTGGCATTTGTTTCCCTCTGGTTGATGATCGCTTATTTCGTAGTTTCTTTATTTCTTGGCTTACACTGATAAAACCAAGTAATTATGAAGTCATCATCCCGGACATAGCGCCAGCAAACTTTCCAGAAAGTCATGCTGCAGTAAGAAACAACATGGTCAAAAAAGCCCTAGAATGTGATTGTACTGATATCTGGATGGCCGATACAGACCAGATTTATCCAAAGGATACTTTAGTAAAACTCTTTAGTCACAATCTCCCGGTAGTATGTGGAAAGGTACATAGAAGATATCCTCCATTCGATCCTATTCTCTATCAAAAAACAAAGTGGAAATATAAATTCTTCGATACCCCAAGAGACAAATGGAAGAATGGAGAACTGATAGAAGTAGAAGCAACTGGTGCAGCATGTATGTTGATACGTTCCGAGGTTTTCGAAAAAGTAGAACAACCTTGGTTTAGAATCCTCAGACCAAACAAGCGTAGAGATTACCCTGTTGGTGAGGACATATATTTTTGGGTAAATGTGAGAAAGGCAGGATATCGTATCTTTGTCGATACCTCAATTGAGGTAGGTCACATCGCATCGTTAACCATTAACAAAAATTTCTATGATTTGTATCGATTAGCGGTTGGTCGTGAGGAACCGTTCCTTACTGCCGAACCTAAAAAGAAGAAAGGTACAACTAATAACAAATAGTTATCTCTAACTTATTGAAATGAAAGGATTTTCTCATGGCAACTTTTTCCGGCAGAAATTGTACTGTTCGTATTGGGGATACGGCTGTAGTAGGACAGGGTCGTTGGAATATGGAAGGCGTATCGGTTGATGAAATTGATACCACGGCATTTGGATCTACCTGGAAGACGTTTGAAGCTGGTATGTCAGATGGTGGGCAGATTACGTTTGATGGCTATTTCGATCCTACCGATACGGCTGGTCAGGTAGCATTAATTGCAGCTAACCAGGCAGGTACTCATATCACATCTGGAACAACCTCACTGCGATTCTATTACTCAGCAGGGAGTTATTATACTCCTTGCACCACTAATCCAGATAGCTTCCTGATGATAACAAATTATTCAGTGTCCGCCGACAAAAGTGATATTTGTCGTGTTTCGTTCACAGCAAAAGTCTCCGGCAAGATGAGCCAGGTGGTATAAGTGGCTTAAATCATTGGATTTTTGTCCAGCTAAATTTTTCATGAAAATTTTCAAGTTCGTGCTATAATGCAGATGATACTAACCCATAGCACGAAAGGAAACACATGAAAAATGGAAGCTGGATTGGAAGAAAGTTTGGAAAGCTCACAGTCGAACAGGAGACAGGGACTCCAGATAGAGGTTCCTGTCTCTGTCGCTGTGAATGTGGGAAAACAAAGTGGATTAAAAAGGGAGTGTTGAAGTTAGGTAGGATCAAAACATGTGGATGTTCTGGCCAAAAGGGAGGAAAGAAAAAGCAAAACTTGACTGGTCAGAAATTTGGAAGGTTGACCGTTCTCCAAATGGGAGAAAAGAACTGTAAGGATAAATGTTTTTGCTCTTGCGAGTGTGGCAACAAGAAATGGATAAATTATGACTCCATCGTTCACGGTCTGGTGAATAGCTGTGGTTGCATTCAGCAGGAAATGTATGAGAAAAGAACTAAGCCCATTAAAGTCGGTGATCGTTTTGGAAGACTCGTTATCGTAGAGATATACAAAGAAAATGGTATTATAATGTGCGATTGCGACTGTGATTGTGGGAAAACCACTCAAGTTGCAAAGGGAAATTTGATTAGAGAAGAAGGTGGTACACAGAGTTGTGGATGTTATGGGATTGAAAGGTCTAAAGAAGTTAACACTGTTCATGGACTTGGCAAAGATCATCTATATAGAATTTGTTGGCAAGCTGTTGATAGAGTCACAAGAAAAGTTCCTGGCCATGAAAGTTATTTCCAGCTTGGGATAGAACCTGAATGGGAAACTAATATCGTGTTAATGAGAAACGAGTTGTATCCATTGTATATGAAGTGTGCATCTGAACATGGAAAGAGAAATACTACAATTGAGAGAATTGATAATTCAAAAGGATATATTAGAGGAAACATTGATTTCATTCCTTCGAACGAACAAGAAAGAAATAAAGGACCAAGAAAAGATCAACATTGTTTTAGAGCTATAAATTTGAATACACAGGAAATGTATTGTTGTAATAATATGCATTATTTTGCCGATAAATTCGATCTCAGGGTTGATGGAATATCACGATGTATATGTTCAGGCAATATTGATAGTACCCATAAGGGTTTTAAATTTTTTAGATTGACAGAGAAGTGTTATCCAACAGATGTCAAGGTTCAAAATAAGTGGAAGAACTGTCTGCATAAACTAGTTCCATTTGATCAACTTTAAGCCCGAAGGGAAGATATTGGATCTTCCTTATTATAGCAACACTCTTTAAGGAGTAACACAATGAGATTCTCTTTATCGAAACTCAATCCTTCAACACGTTTCTATTTTCATGAGAATGGAAACAAAACAGAAAACTGGGTTGAACTTCGCCTTGCGTCTGACGACGACAACAAGCGATTTTTCAATTCAATTGGGGTAAAAGAAAAAGTAACAAACGTATTTAATCCAAAAACAAGACAGATGGACAGGCAGACTTTCTTTGACACGAACGATTCACAGCGCGACCAGTTCAACGAGGAAGTATGGGATTTCTCAATTACCGATTGGAATCTTCTTTCCGATGAGAACGACGAAGACGGGGAACCTACAACCATTCCTTGTAATAAAGAAAACAAGATTAAGTTCATGAGGGGATCTCCTCTGTTTGCAACCTGGATTGCCAATTGTCTTGAGAACTTACGTGAATCATTGGCAGGGGCGGGTGAAGCAGAAACAAAAAACTTCTAGAGTATGCGGAGGCTTTATCCACTAAACCTGAATGTGAGGGATGTAGAGATTTAAAAGCCTTGTATGACAAGCCCGTTCCGTGTGATGAAGACGGAATGTGTGCGTATTTGCCGATTCTAGCGCCTGAGAACTCAGACGCTATTTTTGTTTGGAGCATGACACAGGACCAGCTCAGAACTGCAGGAATGGATGGAACCCCATTCGCTCCTGATCACAATGCAGTTTGGACTTTCATGGATAAGTTTGAAATAGAGTATCAGCAAGAGACGTTTCAGAAAGTAATCTTATTATTCTCCCATTTTCTTAGAAAAATGCATGAGGGAAAAAAGAATGGCTGAATCAGTTGGAGCTGCAGTATTTACAGTTGATGCCGATATTAGCAGATTCGATCAAAGACTTTCTGAGGCACAGTCTCGTGCTGTTCGTGCTGTCCAGGGCATTAATTCTTCATTGCAGAGTATTCAAGGTGCTGACGTTGTAATTAATCAAGTTGGCACCTTGAATCTAAGTAATGTAATCAATCAGATTAAAGCGTATAGGGGAGAATTAGGTGCCTTAAAGACCCAATTACATACTCTTCGTAATACTCCTACAACAAGAGCTACTATGTTAGCATCTGGTCGTACTGCTGGATACGACACTGGCGCAACTATGACATTGAAGAATTATGAAACTGAAATGGCCAGAGTGGTTGCAGGGGTTAAAGCGAAAGAATCACAAGTAGCGACTATTATATCGGAAACAACTGCTAAAATTAAAGCTTCAATGGCAGAAAGGGTTGCCGCGTCAAAACAGTTTCACAATGCCATTACTAGGCAATATGAAAGATTGAAGGGTGGATATTTTCCAGGAATTGGAGAACCTACTAAAGATATTACCGTTCCTGGTTTAGATCCAAAAAACATGAGAACAAGAGCCGTTATGTCCTCAACCGCTGTTGGTACTGCAAGTGTTGGAGCCACTAGCGGAAAATACTCTACTGGTTCTTACGCAGAAAGTGTATTAAAAGAAGCAGAATTGTTAAGATCTGGTTATGAAGATCAATTGGCAATGATGGAAAAATATAATGTTAGACGGAATGCTGTTTATGAATCTGGAATACAGAGATTTCAAACCATATCGAGACAAGAGGAAGTCGCTTTAGAACAGCATAATGCTAAAATGAAGGCTTTGATGAAGAGTGGGTATCAGGGCATTGGTTTTGAAGATTATATAGATAGATATCCATATTCATCTGGTAAAAAAGCTACTGCTGTTGGCTCATTAGAAATGAGCAGAGAAGAAGTTAACTTTAAGAAAATCGCACAAAATAAAGCCAGGGAATATAGTAATATAGGCACATCAATGTTCCTTGGAGATTTTAAATCTTCAGAAGAAGCGTCAAAAGCTCTCGCTAAAGTTAATAAAGAATCTACAGCTATGAGCAAAGCTATGAAAGAAGCGCACGAACCAGCTTCATTATTAGATCGTGCTTTTGGTCGTCTCACAAGAACATTGTTTGCGTTTACAGGTGTTTATGCTTTTGTCGAATTGATATCTAGCCTTCATCAAGCAGTTTCAGCCGGTGTTGAATTTAATAAAACAATTGAGAATACACAAATTGGGATAGCAGCCCTTTTAGAATCAGAAGGTAAATTTACAAAAGGAGACACACTTCTTACTGGTACTGAATCAATGAACGCTGCTTTAACTCAATCAGATAAAATTATCAAACAATTACAATACGATAATTTGCAAACCATAGCTACATTCGAACAATTATCTAGGGCATATCAATCTGCATTGGCTCCTGGCCTTGCTGCCGGTTTTGATCTCGAACAAGTCCGACAATTCACTCTTAGTATGGTTCAAGCTGCTGCAGCGATGCAGCTTCCATTTGAACAGATGGCAGAAGAAATTCGATCTCTACTTCGTGGTTCTATTACGCCTAGAAATACTATTATTGCTACGAACCTTGGCATTACCAATGAAGATATTCGAAAATATAAAGGCGATGCCAATGCATTATTTAGTTTTATAATGGGAAAACTTAGTGAATTTTCTAAATATGGCCCTATATTGCAAGATACATTTTCTGGTTTACTATCCAATATGACAGATGTATTTCGTATGACCGCTGGTGAAGCTGGAAAAGGATATTTCGATTACTTAAAAAATATAATGAAAGATATTACCAATTTTATGGCAGATACGTCTAATGCATTAGAAGGTATCCAATTGCGTCCTAGTGCAGTACAGATATTTAAGGATTTCTATTCTGTTATAGAAGCGACAACTACTGTCGCACTGGCTCTTGGATATGCTTTGGCCCAAATTGTCTCCACTGTTGGGGCAATGGGGAGATCTTTATCAGTTCCATTTGATGTTATGTCCTCTAAAATAGCAAGTGTCGTAGACCAATTGAAATTTATGGATGCTTATTTATTAAGTATAAATAAAAACAAAGTAGATCCAAAGATGTATCTTGAAGACACAAACCTTGGAATCGCTCCAAGTTGGTCAAATACAGATGTAAACATGAAACAAAAACAAGATCAAAAACAAATTGATTATACTCAGCAAGTAATAGAAGCCACGTCACAAAGGGCTGCTGCTGAATTACAATTAAAAGAAGTAGAGCAATCAAGAATTGCTACTGGAGAATTAGACTCTCAAAAACAAACAGAAGCAGTCAATAAGATATACGAATCAAATCAAATTATTAATTCGTATGGTGATCAAATGATGACTGCTGCTGAAAAAGCTCATGAATTAGCAAGGCAAGTTACGGCAGTTGGATATGCTGGTAATGACATGAGAATTGGATTGGAAGGTGCATTAAAAAAGATTCATGAATTAAGCGGTGTTGATGTTTCGAGTTTTGGTCGATCTATTGACGATAGAATAGAGGGTTTAAAAATCAAAATAAAAACATTGCAAGACAATCCTCTTGCATCGAGTGGAGAAGTAACTGCAAGAGCGAGATATGCAGAACAGACATCTAGGCTTGATCGAGCTGCCAATGCCGCAGCAGCAGGTGCGGCAGCAACAACTCCTGCCGCCATGGAGAGAATTGCGGAAATAGACCAAGAAAATCGTATGAAAAGCCAACAAGAGCTAGAATTGACGTTGCAAGAGAAACGACTTGAGGACCAGAGAAGAGAATTGAAGAAATCCAAAAGTGGTGGTGGAGCACCACGATCATTCACAAAGCAGTTTGATACTATGGAACGTGACATGCGTCAATTCCAGCAAAGATCTGAAGAGGCGTGGTCCCAATATTGGATTGAGGTATTTGAAACTTCTGGAATGCCATATGAAGCCGCAAAAGAGAAAACGGATAATTGGTACAGAGACCAGATCTTCTCAGTCACAGAAGCAAGTCGTAAAATTTCAGATAAGATGAAAGAACTCCAGGAAGACATTGCTACTGGAGAAGCATCTAAACGTGGTAATCGTCCAGAGACTGAAGCTCATTTGGCCAAATTACAAGATGAGCTTAACAAGGCAAAAGAAATGGAAGCTCCATTACTTAAAATTGTTGATGTTTGGCTTTTATTAAGACAAGCTCAAGATGAATATCATAAATTAGATGTCCCTGCCCAATGGACCGAAGAACAACTTGCGATTTCTAAACTTGTTGGCACTCTTGAAGAACAGGCTTATTGGGAAAATACGCTTAATAAAATTAAAGCCGAACAATCTAAACAAGATAAAGATCCAGCAATTAAAGCTCTAATTGACCAAAGAACTGCACTTGAAAATGAAAGAAGATCTGCTCTTGCTGGAGACGATTTTGGTGCTGGTTTTATGGTTACAGCTCGTGATGCATTTCAAGAGCTTGGTGGTTGGGGTCAAATTGGTGCTGACGCATTTACAATGCTCTCAGATTCAATATCAAGTACAGCAGACACGCTTACTGAATTCTTAACAACAGGAAAGATTGAATTTGCTGATTTCGCCAATAGTATTATCAAGGACATGATTCGAATTATTATGCAGCGACTTATAATGAATGCAGTATTTGGCGTTATTAATTTGATTAGTCCATTAAGTGGTGGTGCAATTGGTGGAGGAACTGCTTTGGGTGGTGGAGTAAGTGGGACTGGTGGATTTTTGTCTCAAGTTGTAACAAAACATAATGGATTGGGAACAGTAAGTAAGATGGTTCCTGATTCGTACTTCTTCAATGCTCCTCGTCTTCATGATGGTCTTGCTGCCGATGAGTATCCTGCGATTCTTCAGAAGGGTGAAGCAGTTATCCCGAAGAATCATTCGTTGGCTAACACGAGCAATATTACCGTTAATATCACTCAGAATGGAGACAGTGGGAATGCCTCAGACGCTCAAATACTGGCAAAAATAGTTGCTAAGGCTGTTGATGAAAAGATCCAGCAGAGTTTTCGAAAACAGATGCGTAATGGTGGAATCTTAGATTCGCATAAGAGGGTTGCATAAAATGGCAGACGACTTCTCAATAGAACCTAGCTATGCTATCCAAATGGATGAAAACGTAGAGGTTAACAAGGCTGACTTTGGAGATGGCTATTCTCAAAGAACGGTTTCTGGACTAAATAATATCAAGACGATTTGGAAACTGGTATGGGAAGGCATCTCTACAACCAATGCCAATTCATTAATAGCCTTGTTTCGAGGGCGTAGAGGAGTCGATGTTATTCTGTGGACTCCTAAAAGAGCAGTAACTACAGCAAGTAAGGTAATCTATGAAACCAATCATTATTACTGCAAGCTAACTCATATTTCCGAGACCGGGAATGCTCCAGGAAATACGACATACTGGGGAAGTTCTAGTGGAGCAACCGCAACGTGGACTAGCGGCATGGAATATTACGATGGCACATCCACAGAACAGAAGTGGATTTGTTCTAGTTGGTCGAGATCATTTAACTCCAATGAATTTGATACAGTGAGTGCTACTTTTGAGAGAGTCTTTGATCTTTAAGGAGGCATAGTGGCAGACCATCCTTTTGCAACAGATGTTTATAAACCTGATCTTGGGGAAGAGGTCGAGCTTTTTATTCTTGATCCGACCGCAATAGACTCTTCTCTCTCAGTGATGTATTTTTGTTCATCTGTAAAATACAATTCTGCTGTGAAATGGAAGAATGCTGCCGGTGATGGATGGGTGGATTATTCTCCTATTCCTATCGAAGCAGAAGGTTTTGAGTCTACGGGCCAAGGCACATTGCCGAGACCTAAGATCAGAATCAATAATGTTGGTGCTTTGGGTGCATTACAGGGGCCTCTCTTCACGACCATGCGGGATTACAACGACCTTCTTGGAGCCAAGATCACTAGATATAAAACTCTTGGTAAATATCTCTATGGAAATACAACTCAAGATTACGATGCCCACTTCCCTCCTGATGTTTATTTGATCAATCAAAAGACAGCACAAAACCCCATATATGTTGAATGGGAGTTGGCCCCTTACTTTGACTGTCAGGGGATTAAATTGCCTAGACGATTGATTCTTAAAGACATATGCCAGTTGAGATACCGTTATTGGAATTCTACTAGCTCAGCATGGGTCTATGATGATACAGAAAATGCCTGTCCATTACAGGATAGGTTATTGACGCTGGACGGTAACGAGTTTGATTTTTCATCAGCTGGAACTTGGGAGCTTTCAGGTGGCTGGACAATCAGCGATGGCAAGCTCAATCACGCTTCCGGTTCTGGTGGGGGGGCCAATGATACCGCATATATCTATACCCTCCTCAAGCCGGGGGTGAGCTTGTGCTGTTCATTTGACGCGACGGTTACGGCAGGAACCTGCGATTTCGGGCTCTATTGCAGTGCGGATGGTTGGGGTGCAGGCAAGATTACGGTTAGCTCTACCGGCACTAAATCGGCCCTGGTGACTGCTGGGGGGGACGCCCAGGCCGCTGTCATCTTCTGGCCCACCGACAGCTTTGTTGGCAGCATCGACAATCTAACGTTGGATATCTATATGGATGAATCCGGGACTTGTTCCGAAGACCCTTCCGAGGATGTGTGTGCTCACAATTTCGCAGCATGTCAGGCTCGATGGCATTCTTGGCCCAGTATGGGTGGAGTAGACATGTCCCAGCCCATGCCTTTTTTGGGCTTCCCGTCGGTTGCAGAAGTACGACTTTAACCGAAAATGATATATTTATAAGAATCTGGACATAAAAGGGGTAAAGAGTGAAAACGGCATTAGTATGTGGAGCTGGAGGCTTTATTGGCAGTCATCTGACCAGCAGGCTTAAACAGGATGGATTTTGGGTTCGAGGCGTTGATTTGAAATACCCTGAGTTTTCTCCGACTTCGGCGGATGATTTCCTAATCGGGGATTTACGAGATCAATGGATCTGCCGTCAGGCCGTGGACCGGCATTTTGATGAAGTGTACCAGCTCGCCGCTGATATGGGAGGTGCAGGTTTTGTCTTTACCGGAGAAAACGACGCCGATATCATGTACAATTCTGCCCTCATCAATCTCAACGTGCTGGAAGCATGTCTCAAAAGAAATACTAAGCGCATTTTCTACTCTTCATCCGCCTGCATATATCCGAAGTATAATCAAACCAATCCTGATAATCCCGACTGCGCGGAGCACACCACCTATCCTGCAGCTCCAGACAGCGAGTACGGCTGGGAAAAACTTTTCAGCGAGCGTTTGTATTTAGCTTTCTGCAGAAATCATGGAATAGAGGCAAGAATTGCCCGCTACCACAATATTTTCGGACCACAGGGGGCTTGGCGGGGTGGCAGGGAGAAAGCCCCGGCAGCTATCTGCCGAAAGGTCGCGGAAGCTAGTGATGGAGGTGAGATTGAGATTTGGGGTGACGGGAAACAGACTCGATCCTTCCTCTATATCCATGAGTGCTTGGAAGGAACACTCCGTCTGTCCCGTTCAAATTGGATTGGTCCAGTAAACATTGGGTCGGATGAGATGGTAACTATCGACCAATTAGCCGATATGACAATGGAAATCGCGGGCAAGAAACTGAGCAAAAAACACATTACAGGTCCACTTGGAGTTCGAGGCCGAAACTCAGATAACAGATTGATCGAGGAAAAGCTCGGCTGGCGACCAAATCGCACTTTGAGGGAGGGGCTTGAGAAAACCTACCGTTGGATAGAGAATCAGGTTAAAAGTGATGTTTAATGTAAAAGTAATCAATGATATTCGAGCACATGCTATGCAAGAATTTCCTAACGAATGTTGCGGTATTGTGGTTGATAATCAATATATCCCACTAATTAATCGACATGAAATACCATCTGAACATTTTAGAATAGAGCCAAGAGATTATTTGCCACTTATCACAAATCACGAATTTCAAGCAGTAGTTCATAGTCATGTTAATGAAAAAGATTGGCCATCAGTTAGTGATCAAGAATCACAAACCAAAATGAAGGTTCCTTGGGGGATCTGTATAGCCCGCGAAAATTGGGCCTCACAGCCGTTTTGGTTCGGTGATCAAGCACCTATTCCTCCTATTCGGAATCGTGAGTTCCGTCATGGTGTAACAGATTGTTATGGATTGGCAAGAGACTGGTATAGGATACATCGTAATATTCTTCTTCCTAATTTTATTCGTCAAGACGATTGGTGGGAGAAAGGAGACAATCTACTGGAAGATAATTTTGGAAAAGCTGGCTTTGTCGAAATTGAAAGAAAAGAGCTAAAGAAAGGCGATGTTGTATTAGGAAAAGTTGTTTCAAAGAAGACAAACCATTGTGGTGTCTATATGGATGGACATATGATTCTTCATCATTTGCCTAAAAGACCAAGTAGGATAGACATGCTTGGACCTTATGAGAGACACAAACTTATCACCCATTATTTGAGGTATGTCGGATGCTAAGAGATATTTATTTGTATGGTGATCTAGCAGATAAATTTGGATCACATCATCGTTATGCCGCTAAATCTATTCCTGAAGCAATGTGGGCTATTCATGCCAATTCTGACTGGAAGTTCTTCCAAGCTATTAAAAGGGATGGAAGATATCAAGTAGTTCATGGTCCTTCATTGGAAAGTGACGAGTCAACTTTCCTTGGTGAAAAACAACTGATTATGCAATTTGGTCCAGGGGCTTTTCATATTGCCCCAGTTATAGAAGGATCTGGAGGTGGTAGTGGCAAGGCCATTGGGATGGTTGTTCTAGGTGTTGTTCTCATGGCTACCGGAATTGGTGGTGCGGTATATGCCGCTGTACAGGCTGGAGTTGGCTTTGGGGCTGGTTTTGGGCTGACTGCTTTGGGTACTGTTGGTAGCTTTCTTTCCATTTCATGGGGAGGAATAGCTGCGATAGGGACTGTTCTTGCACTTTCTGGCGTATCACAAATGCTGGCTCCAACACCAGAGATAACATCGTATGGTAATGTTATAGAATCTGAGAAGCATCGTAAATCATGGATCTTTAATGGTCCTCGTAATTCTATTGAGCAAGGTGGATGTATCCCAGTGGTATTTGGGAGACACTGGGTTGGATCAACAGTCGTATCAGCTGGTATAGAAGTGAAAGATCCTAAAGATGATTAATGGTAGCGGTGGTGGTGGCAAGAGCATCGGCTGCGGCGTCGGCACGAATTGGGCTGTCTCGCGCAAGGCCGATCCATATAAGCAGTCCCTCCGCAGCAATTCGGTGGCGGAAGTGGTCGATATTCTCTGTGAGGGGCCGATCCGGGGACTGGTCGCAGAGATCGATGAGGGTGAGGCTTATCGCGGCAAGAGCATCGCCTTCGATGATACCCCGCTCATGTCACCAGCCGGGGTGGATAATTTTTCGAATTATCGAGTACGGCTCCGCAAAGGCACGGCCAGTCAAAATCCGATCCAGGTCAATCACGACCTGCAAACGACGATCATCTATGAGCCGTCAATCGAGCTTACCGAAGAGGGGGTGTCCCGAGAGGTTGATCTACCGGATGCCGACTCTCTGAAAATCATCCTCTGCGCGCCCGCCTTCTATGGCCTGAAGAAGCGCGATGGATCGTTCTACGACGCCAGCGTGCAATTCTCGATTCTGGTCAATGGCTACGAGGCGTATCACACCGGCTTCTCCGGTCAGACCACCGGCGCTTATCAGCGCCAATACGAGCTGACCGACCTGTCGCGGTGGGGCTCGAATCCGTGGACCATCCAGATCGTCCTCGATGAGGGCTATTACCATTCCGACCAAACCTACATTCACGACCGCATCTATTGGACCGCAACGATAGGAGTGACCGCAGAACGGCTTTTTTGGCCGTATGTGGCCCATGCCAGCGTGCAGGTGGGGGCACGCAAATTCGGCGGCAATGTGCCAACCCGTGCCTATGAAATCTATGGCTATGCAGAATGCCCCATGCCGGACGTCTATGATCCGGACTCGACCGACGAGGACCGTTTCAGCGGCACCTGGGATGGTGAGACCTGGAAGTACGAGTGGACTGACAATCCAGCTTGGTGCTGGCTGGCGATGCTTACGAATGAGAGGTTTGGACTGGGTGTTCCATTGGATGATTTGGGCATCCTCAAGTGGCAACTGTGTAAGATCGCTAGATATTGTGATGGATTTTTACCAGACACTACAGAAAGACGCTGGACGTTTAATGCCGTTCTGCAAACGCAAGAAGAAGCATATCACATGCTCAATAGCATGGCTTCTGCTTTTCTTGCCTATCCAATCTGGGCTAGCAACGAAGTGTTAATAATGCAAGATGCTCCTGATGATCCGGACAATCCTGCAGATGTTAACCCCACTCATATTGCAAACCAAGCCAATGTTGTAGGTGGTTCTTTTAATTATTCCGGTTCAGCTATTAATGCTAGACATACGGTAGCTCGTATTACATGGAATGATCCAGATGATTTTGGTCGTCCTGCGATTGCCTATTATGAAAATGTACAGGGTATCAAACGATATGGTTGGAGACCAAAAGATATCGTTGCTACGGGATGTAATAGTTATTCCCAGGCAGTCAGATATGGTCGATGGGTAATTGATACTGAACTAAATGCTGGTGACGTTGTCACTTTTATAGGGGACATGAGCTTTGGGGACTGTGCTCCAGGATGCCGTTTCGCAGTCATGGACCCTCATTTTGCAGATGCTAGATTTGGTGGTCGTTTGGTTTCCGCAACCAGTGATGAGTCTAATACATACCTAACTCTTGATGCGGAAGTGACACTTGAAATAGACACAACTTATACCATACATTTTGTCATGCCCATGGATTCTGAGAGCGTCCCCGATGAAAGACAGGATCAGTCTACTCAAATTGTCTCAGAAACCATTCTTAATAGCCCACAAACCACGAACACTCTCACTATTGCATTACAGTCGTCTCTACCCGAAGCTAATGCGTATTGGTATATTTCCGAGCCAAATCTTAATCCTCGATATTTTACCTGTATTGCTAATGAACCACAGGAGGGAATGCAATATAAGATTACTGGACTGTATCATGACTACAGTAAATATGGTAGAATTTATGATGATGTTATTATTCCTGTAGCTCCAGAATCTTATGTCCCTAGCGGGATTGTCGCTGCACCTACTAACTTTACTGCAACTGAGTATTCTTATGAGTCTGGAAACAATTGGAGACCTGGAGTTGCATTGGCATGGTCTCATATTGATGATGCCAGAGTCATGTATTACCAAGTTGATCGTAAAAGATTAGATGCAGATGAGGAAAAAACACATTGGCACAATATAGGAGATACAGAAGATTGTTCATTTAATATAGAGCCGTGTAAGGCTGGTGATTGGTCTTTTCGTGTTCGTGGAATGGGTTTTCTCAATGGCGAGTGGGCTGAGATCGAATCCTTCACCGTGGTCGGCAAGACCGAAGATCCGCCGAATGTCAGCAACCTGACCGTGAAGGGTGGAGGCACTTCATTCTCGACCAGGGCACTCAAACTGGTTTGGGATACGGTGATCGGTGAGGACTATATGCCCTCAGCCCGATTCCTGCACTACAAGGTCTCGCTGTGCGATTCGGACGGGGATGCGCTGCTCACGAAAACGGTATCAAGTGAATACTGCCAGTTCAGCCTTTCTGAACTAGCAAACACCTATGCGAGCCCTCTCAGCGCCTTCAAGGTCTCATGCATTGCGGTAGATATCTACCGTCAGGAATCGCCCACCCCAACGGTCGTAACCATCACCCCGGCGACCCCACCTACGGTAACGGCGGTCACTGTCAAGGGTGGCGGAACCACCTTCACCGACCGCGACTGTAATCTGGAATGGACCGAGATGGTCAATAATGGCATCTCGGAAAGCCGGTTCTGGCGATACAAGGTGCAGATCAAAACCACTGGAGATGAGGTCAAATGGACCAAATACACCACCGACAATTCGCTCACCTTCACCCGAAGCCAGAATCTGAAGGCTTTTGGCACTCTTACCAGAGAGTTTAAGGTTGGTGTAGCTGTTGTTGACACCTATCGCAAGGTGGGGACGGAGCAGGTTGCCACGGTGAGCAACCCGGCCCCGGACATGAGCGCCTTCACGCCGACGATCAAGGAGCTGACCACCGGCCTCCGGATCGACTGGTCGGGGTGGGACGACTCGGCCATTCCGGACCTCAAGCAATTCCGAATCTACTGCGACACCGACAACCCGCCGACCACTCTGGTAGCCAAGCTGGACGCTCATCGAGATCGGTACAAGTTCGACGACGGTATCAAGTCCTATGCCAGCCATTACGTCAAGATCGTCCCCTACGACGAGTTCGGTGAGGGGGTGGGCAGCGTTGTGGCGGCCTCCAGCGGCCAGGACGTTAATATCGACCGGCCTATCGAGATTGCCAGCGCAGGCAAGATCATCGCGGGAGAAGTGGCAGGAGCCCGAGTCGAGTACAGTTCTTCCGAATTGGCTGGCTACTCGGATGAGACCACCAAGGAATTTGAAATCTCCTCCGCAGACGGCAAGATCAAGGCCGCTGGCGGAGCAATAGCGATTGGGGCAAATGGCTTTCTCGTCAAAATGGGGAGTCAGGCGACCAATGGCGTCTTCTGGATGAGCGATGCCAGCAAGGTTGCAGGCACAGACGGGGCCGAATATACCTGCATCCTGAATCATGTTTCCAGTGCTGCCAATAAGCCGGTTACCGGCGCCAACTGGGCAACCTATTGGGAAAAGACTGGGGATGCAAGCTCGGTCGTTTGGTTCTCTGACCACTATTATCATGTGGCCGGGCTGGATGTAACGGCGATCCTTTATGCCAACGACGACGATATCGCCTCCACCCACTTGGAGACCAGGGGCGATCTGATCGGGGCGGACTCCCTGACCAGGGTCCTGGCCCGATGCGCGAGTGGCCAAAAAGCCCAGGTGGTGTTGCGCGTCAATGATTCATGGATTGAGCTCACCGACGACGATGGCGATGTGTTGCTTGATTTCAAAAGCATCGACCTCACCACGGCCGGCCAGATCACGTCCACCAAGGCTACCGGTGCGCCGTTTGTGATTGCGAGCAGCACCGTCTGTACCAATCTCAATGCCGATCTTGTTGATGGCAAGCATGCCGGAGTTGCCAATGGCCTGGCCACCCTGGGGGCTGGCGGACTCGTGCCGACCTCGCAGCTTGGCACCGGCACGGCTGACAATACCGTCTTCCTGCGTGGGGACGGCACCTGGCAGGCAACAGGCGCAGGGGCTTCCTTCAACGACGCCGAGGGCGATCCGGCCAAGATCGGGACGGCTGCCGACGGTACTTCCTCTTACGCAGCCCGGCGTGATCACGTCCATGCGTGCGATGACGCCACAACCAGCGTCAAGGGCATCGCCTATTTCGATTCCACCAATTTCATGGTCAACAGCGGCAAGGTGAGCCTGACCACCAATGGCGTGCCCTTCATCGCTTTGCCCGCCTTCGACACCGACAAGATCCTCGGCAGATCGGATTCCGGCAGTGGCCCGCCCAGTCAAATCACCTGTACCGCCGCTGGGCGGGCGCTGCTGGATGACGCTTCGGCAACAGACCAGCGCAACACCTTGGGACTCAAGGGGGCCGCCGTGCTCGATGTTGGCACGACTACCGGCACGGTGGCGGCGGGTGATGACTCGCGCTTCGTGACGGGTGGCAACAGTCACGACCATAATGGTGGTGACGGGGCTCAAATATCCCACGCCAACCTGAGCAATATCGGCACCAACAGTCATTCCACCATTGATAGCTTTATTTCTTCAAAGGCTCAAGCCAACGGTTTAGCCAGCCTGAATGCTTTCAGTTTGGTGGTTCAAAATCCTGCCAACGCAACAGGCGAGGCCGCTCCCTGGAAGATTCCGGTTGCCGATGGCAACGCCAAACTGGATTCATGGATCAGCACCGCCACCACCAGCACCAAAGGTATTGCCTCGTTCAGCAGTACCTACTTTGACGTCACAACAGGAGCCGTCTCGATTAAGGCCGCCGGAGTCCCCTACGGCCGCATTCAAAATATCTCGGCAACCGACAAGATTCTCGGCAGGGTTTCCTCCGGGGCGGGGTCGATAGAGGAAATCACCTGCACCGCAGCCGGGCGGGCACTGCTTGATGACGCCAGCGCCGCCGCCCAATGCACTACCCTGGGCCTTGGCACAACTGATTCCCCTTCGTTTGCAGGCCTGACGGTGTCACCATCCTCCCGTCCCGTAACCATCTCAAGTGGGCAAGTCAGCATGAAAGGCTCTGCCGGGGGCTGGACAATTGGCACGCGATTTCTCGACAGTGATAGCGAGGCTGTCGGTTCTTTTTCGGCTTACGGTTGGGATGATGATCTGGTGCGATACTATCTCGGCACGTTCGAGAGCGCCGAATTGTTGAGCGTCACAGCTGCCGGACTGGTTGGCATTGGTGTTATCAATCCAACATATAACCTGGAGTTTGCCCAGGGAGCTGCCCGCACCATCGGTATTCAGCGGAGAACCGATTCCGATTCGGCGGGCAATTTCATGTATATCCAGGGGGGCGATGCGACGGTAGCGGCCACCAACCGCAATGGCGGCAGTCTGCGCCTGCGGCCCGGTCTGTGTACCGGCTCTGGATATGGCCAGGTGCAAATCTACGGCTGCCTGGGGCCTGGTTCCGGCAGCTCTACCACGGATGGCACCTATCAAGAGTTGCTGACCTGTCGAGCAAACAAGATCGGCTTTTTTGGCGGCACCCCAGCGGTCCAGCAGGTGCTGGCCGCCTATACGTCCGATGCCGAAAGCTCAGCCTATACCACCACCGGGAGCGGCTCGGACATTGCCAGTAAGGCCGATCTGAACGCCCTCAGAACCGCCTACGAGACTCTCAGGAGCATGTGCGATGATCTTCGCGCCAAGCTCCTGGCTACTACCTTGATTGCTTCTTAGGAGGAATAATTGCATGAACAGCTCTGAAAAATTCAACACGATCACAAGGATTCGCCAGGCTGCCACCGACCTGGTTTCAGCTATTGAGCGGCTTCAGGCACTCAAGCAAGACTGGATTTACATGGATTTGGGCAATGTCTTGACCGAGGCCGACTTCATCGAGCGGCACGAGGGACTCACGGTCGCCGATATCGTCGCGGTAGGCGGCACCACCTTGCAGGCCCTTGAAACCCTGTTGGGCCAGGGCCACGGCACCAACCTTTACAAGATTCGCATTCGATAGGAGGAGACCCTATGCACTTGGACGCAATTCGCATGGAAGCCCATTACAGCGCCCTGCTGGCTGAACGGGGCAACATGATAGTCGGGATGTTCAATCAGATCCAGGAGCTACAGAAACGGGTGGCCGACCTGGAGCAGCAGTTGACAAATGGCGAGTATTCCATGTCAGAAACAGTTTCCCAACTGGACAAAAGCACGCTGCTACAGGAGTGATCGATTCATGCATTATTGAGCAATTTGAGAGATTGACAAAAAGGTAAAAACATGAAATGTGTTCGAATATTGGACAGGACTTTAAAAAGGAAGGTCATGTGAAATGAAAAGGATTTTCTGTCTTATATCTGCTCTTCTATTGTCCTTTCCTCTTTTGCTTCAGGCAGGCCCTTTTATGTCTAGTGGGGGTGGAGTTGCCTTGCAGGACTCGGACGGCAGTAGCGGCGGGAGTGCTCATACCCTGAAGCTCTCGACCGGCGACTGGTCGGTGACTGGTGGGGTGGCGACGCTTCCTTCCGACAACGAAACCCTGATCAACCGGCTGATTGATACATGGGGAGATGCGGCCGACATCGACGGCGGGACTATTGACGGCACTGTTATTGGCGGCCCCACACCCATCTGGTATGCCTGGTGGACCGATAATGAGACAACCGAGACCGAAGGTAAGTGGTATTGCTTCAATGGTGTAGAGGTGACTGAACCTTAGTATTTTGCGTTATATGAAATAAGAAAATATCCCATCTCGACCGTAAAATCGAGATGGGATATTTGTATACATACTCGTTTCTTTAGCAGTCACAATAGCCACTACTCTCCAATCGTTAGGGACTTCTTTTTGTCTTGAAGCACTTCATTTACCTTATTTAAAGCCTTGAAAAATCCGGCTTCGTTTAAAAGTGCTTTGCACTTAGCGTTACATGATCCTCTATCATCAGATGCATTCGTAAGCACTACATAATCCGAAATCATGTAATTATTTTCTACCTTACACCACATATGCCCAAGAACGGATATAGCTTTTTCGATCTCACTCAGTTCGTCCAAACCATTTTTCACATCTACTGCTCGCATTGCAATTGCAGGAGTGGAAAACGCGACCAATACAAACATTAACAAAATAAGATTTTTCATTGTCTCTCTCCAGTATTCATTCAAGCTCATATTTCTGAATAACATTGAGTTTTTTGGCGTTTGGTGTGACAATTTCTAGCCCATCGAGAAAGGAGACTTCCCAAACGCCTACCAGATGTTGTGTTCCATTCTTTTGCAGAATTTCCTCGACACAGGGTTTGTCGGCACAGATGAGGTGTCTCCCCTTGCTAACAAGCCCATCTTCGAGACACCGGATATATTGTGCTTTTGCGTCCCATACACACGGAATCTCGGTAGCTTCCTTATACTCGACCACATAAAACGTGATCAACGCTACGGTAGCCAATAACGCTATTATGTGCTTCATTTGTTTTCCTCCCAGATGATGGATTCAGGTTGTCTCAGAAACCTTGGTGGTCACATCTCAGCTCATCAACTCCCAATCGCACCATACATTTCCATTGGCGGAACATACAATTATGCGCGTCTCATCCCTCGGTAGGGTAGCTTCTCGGCATTCATCGTGCATCCATATCCGCCAGTGCTCACGGCCTTCTACGCCATGGCGATACCAGCATCGTTCTCCGGCCTGGATTGTCTCACCGCAGAAAAAGCACGGGTGCGGCTTTCGGGGCCTTATCAGTCTGTCTTGTTCAAGGGTCATGTCCTAGCTTTCAGGTGGTTCAGGCAACGGCATCCAATGGGTAAAATCGAAAGGAAGCGGCCCAATAAACGAAGCCCACCTGTCTGGCTTGCGCTGCATTTTCTCCCATAGCACATCGCACCATACATTTCCGTTGGCGGAACATACAATTATGCGCGTTCTATCCCTCGGTGCTGTCTCAATCGGTTGCCAGCGGGATGCAAGAGCGGCGTTCCAGGTAAATTCAAAAGCCTCTTTAGGAGTCGCATGGCAATCAATGTCGTCTTTGTTATTCTCCCACCATTCCTCGAAGTCCATGTCCTACCTCTTAAACTCAGGCCATTGATGAAATCCTATCAATGGCCATTTATCTGTATCAAATTCTGTCTTAATATAACTCTACTTGTTAATCTCTTTCTTTAACACCTGAGAGATTTTAAATTTAATCACATTCTTATCTGGGACATCGACAGGTTCACCAGTTCTTGGGTTTCGACCAACATGAGCCTCCCTAACATTGACAACGAAAGTACCTAGACCAGTCATTCTCACATCATTTTCTGTATGTAACAATTCATCAACAATAGCGTCCATTGCCGCATCAATAATTTCAGTTGTTTCCTTGAGCTTATACCCAGTCTTGCTTGCCACAATCCTTGCGATATCCTTCATAGTAGTTATATTACTAGTCAAAGTAGCCATTTTTTTCCTTTCATTTTAATTCAAATAATTTATCTGCAGACGAAATGAATTCTGGAATATGCGTCGTCATTATTACTTGAATTCCAAGCTTTTCTGACAACATCTTAATCATTTCGGCTGCTTTAGATTGGTAGTTCCTCGAAAGATTCTTCATCGGTTCGTCTAAAATTAAAATTCTCCTGGATTGACTTAGCATAACGAAAGCCAATCTTAAAGAGAAACTGATAACGTCTAAAACCCCTCCTCCAACACTATCTGATGGAACCATCTTCTCTCCATTGCTTTCTAAGAAAAGATCACATTCCATCTTATTTCTTCTCTTGACAAACTCAATTTTAAAATCATATGGTTCATCGAAGATAGCGTTTAAGGCTAGAGATACAATTCTACCTATGTTTTGCTCGATTGACTTTTGAGTGTCTTGAGCAACATGGAATAAAATCTCTCTAGCCTTAATTGCCGCAGAATGTCGAGACTCGTATTTCTTCCTCTTTGATACGAGTTTATCTGCTGACTCACAAAGAATATCCCTGCGAGTCAGCAGTTCATCGACTTTCCTCCTCAATTCCTTGCTATGCAGCATTTGTCTCTTGTGCTTCTTCGACAGGAGGAGCAGGCTGACGACGACGAGTTGGAGGAGTGGACTTCTTTTCCTCTACAGGAGATTTCTTCTTAGTTTCCTTCTTTTCAACAGCAGCGACAGGAGCATCTTTATTTGCAGCTTTCTTTGCAGCAGAGTAAGCCAAAAGACCAGCAGGGACACCACGCTTCTTAGCTGCCTTACTCCTCTTTTTCTTAAGAGACAGGCAGGAAAACTTCTGAGTCTTCTTAAATCCCCACTTCGCCTTGTACTTCTCCATGGTGAGCTTGTGAAACTTCAGATGCTTTCCGGTCAACTGAGACATCTTGGCCCCACATTCCAGACAAACCACGAAGTCATCCTGAATGCAATTATCCTTAGTCCATTCCTCTTTTACCTCTTCCTCCATAGCAGGCTCAACAACTCGTTTGTAGCTAACAACAAAGTCATCGATCAGCGTGGGGATCGAGAAGGACGAAGGATTGTGATTCTGTACTGCTGCCATAGCCAAATCAAACACCATCTTCTCTACGCTCATGTCTACCCCTTCTGCTTTTACGCAATCTTCACTCATAAAGTTCCTTTCTGATTTTTTCATACTGAACATTTATTTTCTTTTCCAATTTTGACAAGTGAGCCTCAAGGTCGTTCAGTTCTTTTCTTGCCTCCTTCAAGTTATCGATTCCAAACTTCTCTTTAAGCTCCCTCATCTTTGAGTCCAACTGCCCTTGTTGATAGGACAGTTGTTGTTTAGACGTTTCAATCATAGCATACTTTTTGTCAAGTTCGTCTTTTATTTTATCGATTTCAATTTTTTTTTGCATTATGTCGTTTCCAATCCTTCTAGGCATTCGTAAATTATTGAACTAACATCCTTTTCGATGTTCGAGTCTCTACTTACAAAATCGATGATATTGGAGACATAGTTCATTGGTTGATGGTTCGAAACAGATGGCAAACTCGAAACGAACTCTTCAAGAGCCTTGTTCTCTTCTTTCTCCTTCTCCACAGCTCCAAGATCAAATACTTGTTTGGCTGGAAGAATCGGGATGAAAACCTGTTCGTAAGAAAGGTCGTCAGTTTCGATATCGAAGAAACATGGCTTGTGATTGATCTGATCTATCTTAGATCTTCCCAACGATCCGGCATTCAATAAAATTCTTCCTTCGTACTCTGCGGTAAATGAGTGGTGATTGTCGCCACTGATAACGATGTCGTATTCTGGATGCTCCTTCAAGAAATCTATAGCTCCAGAATACTTGACATGCCCATTCCAGTAGTCTTTATCTGAAATCATCTTGTGTATCACGAGACATTTTTTTGCCTCCGATTCAGAAGTCACTGGAACTTTAGACCCGAAATTACAACCGTAACATTCCAAATTATTGTCTGATGAATACAGAGGCTTGTTACCTAGTAATTCAATAACTCCTGATGCACGAAGAACTTGCAGTGGGGAATTGTCTTCTGATCGGTAGACCTGATCGTGATTTCCAATTACTGATAGGATATATGTTTTGTTCATTACATAAAATAAATTGATTGCAGTAGAAATTAATCTATTACTAGCTTTATGCGTATCAAAAATGTCTCCTGGAAAAATGATACACACATCATAATAACGACTTGCATAGTCTAAAATAAATTCAATCTTAGATGTTAATGCTTTAGGATAATCGTCTTTTCTTCGTTTCGGATTTGATTCGACTAGATGCAAATCTCCACATGCTATGATACGCAAAATTTTCTCCTATTCCATCAAAATTGATTTCATTATTGATATGTCTGCCTTGTTGCCGCACATTGGACATATCGGATTTTGCTCAAATAATTTTATGTATTCTTTTATATTGGCATCCCTTTCCTTGGCATGGTTTTCTAATGCTTCTGTAATATATAGCACATCTTCTATAATTAAATCAAGAGAATCAAACTTAGATAGAGTTAGATCATATTCTTCTATCATTTCATATACAGGTTTAAGCTTTTCCCATTCAAGTATCAAATCCTGTGTTTCATTGACATCGCATTGTCTTAGTCCTACAATTTCCACCTCTTTGTATAGGTCTTCATAATCTTCCTTGTAATCAAGGTATTCTTGTATGCTTTTTGAAAGATCTTTTAATTGCTTCTCTATCTTTAGATCGTCTTTGGAAGATTTGATCAGTCCCTCAATATCTTCTATATAACTAATATAATCTTCCAGAAAAGCAATGTCATCAAGTAAAGTTGAATATTCAACTTCCCACTTCTCAAGTTCTTTAAGTTCATTGTCTGTATTGTCTATAAATTGTAATTGACATATTTCTTCTCGTACAGATTCGAGTTCCTTACTTGTCTCTTCCAATTTACTTTTAGCTTCAGATATTATTCCATCGCATCTTTTTCTAACAATGTCTATTGAATCAAGGTTTGTCAGTTCATTGATCTTTCTTGCTACCTCTCCAGGAGAATCGGTCAAAAGAAATAAAGGATCGTGTTGATTTTGAACACTATATTGAGAAATGTTGATGAGTTTCGAAACCTTCTCTGGAACATCTCGATTTAGGGCAGAAAGGAATTCTGACTTTCCATTGACTTGGACCAGATATCCATTCTGTCCATTACTTAATTCGTCTCTTGCTCGTGATACTTCATCCTCTTCAAAGCAAAGAGAATACTGCGTGACTTCTGATTTAGCTATTGGGCGATTTCCATCTCCTGATTTTCGTGGATCATGTCTTAAAGCCGCCCATGATCCACGATTATCTTTGACCCAAGTGAAGCCACGGAGGATTGAAGTCTTTCCACTGTCCGTTGGAGCATGAATTACATTTACACCAGGATCTAAATCAAGATCAAGAGATCGGTGTATTTGCAAATTCCGCATTTTTATTTTCGATATCATCAAACACCTTTATGACATGTTTATCTAAATGTCGTTTAATTATGTTTCCATCTTTGATTTTCACACGAATTGTTTTATCGTTGATGCTTTGAATAATTCCACTCTTAGTAGTAGTCCCTAATCTAAAAACTGCCACGTCACCTATTCTCATATCAACTCCAAATCCCTAAATTGTATTTAGTTTCTATTTGCACTTTTATTCTCCTTATTCCACAAAGTTTGTATAATTTTAGGATGTAGCCATTCAAGAAAATGATCCAAAGTCATTGTCCTAGTAACTTCCTCTCCTTTTCTAATCGCTATCATCGGCCAATCTTCATTAAACTTGCCAATATAGTCAAACAATTTTAAATAAAAGCTATATCTGATTGTAGCGAGTGGCATCTTATGGTTCCTGTTTGTTATCAGAATCGGTTCTTTTCCCCATCCTGCTAACGCAGCCTTAGCAGCGTCATTCGACACTTTCATCCAAAACTTCCAGAAGAGATTATCTGATTTGGCATCAATTAGAGACATCATATCTAGGTCTTTGGTATATCCCTTTTTTAATTCAAATGTACAAATTCTCAGTAGAGCTTCTCCAGAGGGGTCTAAAAGTCCTATGTCTCCATACGAAACTCCACCCAAGATTGTCGTACTTCTTGTCGCCCTTCCTCCAGACCCGGATACTCTCCAGAAGACATCCTTATTATTGCCATCCGACCACCACAATGATAATTGCTTGGCTACTTTTCTCTCGAATCCAAACCCCTTCGCAGATGGATTTTTAGTCATCTCCTAGAAATCCTTTCGGGTCTATTAGTTTTGATCGTTTGGTCAATACTCTCAGGAATTCTGGAAACGTGTCTTGGCTCGTATATTCGTCATGTTCTTCAATTACATAGGCAATTCTTAATGCGTCTTTTTCAATTTGTTCGTAGCTACATCTTGTACATGACCATGGCTGATTCCTACAATCTCCAGAATGCGGCTGATTTACAGAGTAAACGAAATCTTCTAACCATTTTTCATACAACCTTCGAATGTCGTTATCGTCTAAATCGGCCCAATATTCATACTCGTCTAGCCACGTTTCTAGAAATAAAGCAAATGCAATTGCCTTAGATATCAACAGTATTCTTTGCGATCTTTCTTCCATTGTATTGTTTCCTTCGTTCTTTTTCATGAGCTTCCTCATCTTCAAAGAGTTTTTTGACGACTTCCAATGTTTCATTCAATGTCTTATATGATGATTTTTTATATTCGCCAGTACTAATAATGTATCCATTAAGTATCTTCTCTATTCTTATTTGTCTAGCCATTTTATATTCCTATTTATGGTTAAAGAACCTTTTCCATTTGTCGAATTTGGTTGTATTAATAAAGGATCTAAAGTCATACTTATGACAAACCTCCATAAAACCATCGATATTCAGATTGTCATAAGGTAGATCCTCAATGGGTTTAAACCCATCCATTGGAAGACTTACGAGTTCCAAGTTTCTCTTATACGTCTCTTGTCCATCATCGGACATAAGATTTGAATATGCCTTGCTATTCTCTTGGAGAAAACCAAGTAAATATTTTCTTGCTGTTAGTTCGCCAAAACCAGGGACACCTTTTATATTGTCACTTGTACAACCACTAATTGCTTTGATATCTATCCATGATTTCGGCTCCAAACCATGAGTGCGTAAGTACCAATCTCTTGTCAAGGTAGCCTTGGTTTGTGGACTATAAATCGTGCAATAGTCCAGAAGTTGATGAAGGTCATTGTCACTAGAAATAACTGTGAAATCCTCATCGAAATTTTGTGTGATCGATGCAATCACATCATCAGCTTCATATCCCGCCTGCATGAAAATATTTGAGAATCCCATAGCAGGAAGGACTTCAGAAAGGATAATTTCTCTCTGAATATGCATGGCTTTGATGAGATCAAGAATATCTGGAGGTTGTTCACTTCGGTTTTCTTTGTATTCTGGATAGAGCCTCTTTCTTTTTGATTTACGAGAATCCACGGCAAAAACAATCTCATTGGTTTGGAATTTCTCAGACCAAGTTAGAAGGAGGTTTAAAAATCCAAAAATGACACCTGTTTCAATATCCTTGGTGGATAACCCCCTCAGCGAATACATCGACATGTAACAGACATTTGATACGTCAATGACGAGGATCATTCTGTATCGTTCCAATATTTAGGTTTTCTATCTATCTTAGATTTTATTTCATTCTCAACTTCTGACCAGCACTCTCCCACGATCTGTTTTAATTTTCCTTCGTATTGTTTGTTTTCAATATGTTTAATTATCGACGATCTTACTAACTTCTTTTCAGGGTCTATGTTCAATGACACATAATCTTCTTCTGCTAGTGTTAGTTTACCAGTCCTTTTTTCTACCCCCCAAAACCCTTCGTTAATCATCCATTCGACAGATGCTCCGATATCGTCAATACCATAATCATAGTAAACAGGGAACGATATTTGTCGAATTTTTCCTGTCACTTTGTTTTTTGTGATTTTGCAATGTGTCCAATGCCCTATCTCCCTATCCTTTTCTCTTACACTAACTGTAATCTTTTTTCCTTCAGAAAGCCATAATGCGTGAGTTCGATAGAATTCTAGCGCATACCCACCAGCTTGTTTCTTGCTTGGACCAAATGAAACTCCAATATTGGATCTTACCTGTGAAATAATAAATAGAAGAGAATTATGTTCTTCTATCCTACCAATAATTTGTGGGAAAGCAGCGCTTGACACTACCGCTTTCTCTGTCTTCCATCCTGTTTTAGCAACAGCGTTGCCAGCCTCAACTGCATCTACGTCTCCAATAGCTGTCAAAGCGTCAAAACTATCTGTTACCTGAATAATAGGTCCAGATGAATAACGATATAGATCATGATGCCATTCTTGTATCGTTCTTGCTCTAGTACGATCTTCAGGAAGAAATATCATTTTTTCAAATTTACTTCCAAACATGCTTTCAAGATCGAAATTCATTGTTGCTTCTGGTAAGTCGTAAATAAACGAATAATCATTTAAACTCTTGTTTCTTACAGCCTCAGCGCACATTGTCAAGGCCAACATTGATTTCCCTGAACTACTATCTCCTATCACATTTACAAATGATCCAAGCAAATATCCACCATCCAATTTATCACTTAATGCTAGATCAAGTATAGTACATCCACTAGATACGAATTTAGGTATTTTTACCTCTTTTTGTTTTGGATTTTTTAGACCCTGTTCTACATCTTCTACGTTTACAGGTTCCTTCTTCTTCCTTCCCATTACTCATCTTCCTCTGTATTCTTGACAAGAATAGCGTAAGGAGCAATAGGCTTTATTGCCATTACGCCCCTGCCATCTATACGCACAGCATCCTTTTCTATCGCATTTCCTACACTTATGCTTCCTCTGTCTGTTTGGAAATCAACACCTATCACGTTTTCAAAATCACAGTGTTCTACTTTGCCATTTTTCTGAAGCGAAACTCTGATATTCATGTGATCTCCTATGGTTTAGAATAGTCCTGGTTGGGATCGAACCAACAGCCTGACCATTATAAGTGATCTGCTCTACCATTGAGCTACAGGACTATTCTGAATGTTAATTATGCCCTTCTTCTCCTACGAGTTGGTTTTTCTTCCTCCGCTTTTTTCAACTCATCTTGCCTGTCTTGGCAACGATGGAAAAGCTCGTCGCTACAATTATCGCAGAGATTATCGCTCAGACAGTCAACACCGAATTCTTTACCTTCAGGACACTCATCATCTTTTGGACTCTCCTGAGTGCGTCCTCGCTTTGCTGGACCAGGCTCGTCAAGCTCATCAGAGGTTGTCGTTCCTCTCCTTCTTCTAGTTGGAGGGGTTTCTTCAGGTTCTTCATCATCCTGACTTCGACCCCTCCTTCTGGCAGGAGTAGTATCATCTTCAGATTCTTCAACATTCTTTCTTGGTCTTCCACGTCCACGAGTAGCAGGAGGTTGAGTCTCTTCCGGTTCTTCGTCTTCAGGCTCAGCAGGGGCTGCAGCTCTACGTCCTCTACGAGAAGGAGCGGGAGTTTCCTCCTCTTCGGGATTTCCAGATTTTGCATAATAAATCTTAGCAACTTCGTCATAGGTCATACGCTTCAGAAGATCACCGATTGGATACTTACAAGCCAGTTCGAAGAATTCATCCTCGATCACATATTTTTCCTTGGTGGAAGGATCGATACGTTCTTCAAATTGGTGCCCAAGGAATTCTGCAAATTGCTCACCCTTCTTTTTCACGATGAATTTAATAGTTTTGCCAAAGTCTAGGTCATAATACTCGATCACCTCTCCAGATCGACCCTGTTTCTTGATTGCGTCAAGTTTTTCATGCATATAAGCAGTTGGAATTTCCCAAAGCTGTACCCCTTTGTCTTCCTCTTCTCCCCCGTCTCTGACAACAATGTAGTAGAGCTGGCGACGATATGTTCGAAGCTCTTCCCAAATTTTCTTCCTCTTGTCGTCATCTTCTTCTGCTTTTTGCCTCTTCGCAAGGTCTTCACAGATTGGGCAACGCTCAAGATAATTTGCTTTGGGGCAGAGCACCCATGCCCCTTCAGGACCAACATTCTTATGGATGTATTGAATTGCGGTGTAACAGAAGTCCCCTTCCCTATACGGCTTTACCCAAGGTTCGTTGGGAAAATTTTTGGTATAAGGAAACATGACAAGGTCAATGTAAAATTCTTTTCCCTTCTCATCACCCTTGGCGAACCAAAGATTGATTTCATTTGGGGTATTGAAATAGGTTTCATAAATCGTTGAAGAGGTTTTCAGATCACTGTCCCGGCCTTTGTTTTCATTCATGTACGCTCTTGCTCTTTTTCTCAGTTCACTCATGTTTTAGTTTCCTTTCGATTGTGTTTTTGATGCGATAGTAATAAAAAACTGTGCATCAAGCATTGTTAATTCAAGTGCATCGTCATGACCAAATTTTTCTCGATATTTTTCATATGTTTTAATTCGGAGGGTGGCGGTTCCAAGATACAATTTCTCCATAACAGAATATATCGCGGGACCATATGAATTAATTGTTTCTGCAATATTATCTGCGAGTGGCTGCAGTCCTTGTGCCAGTTTAATAAATTCACCAATCTGGTTCATATCATCTTCATCAAATTTCATTCTTGTTCTCCTTGTCAAATCTTGCCCAACACTTGTCTTTGTCTCTGAAGTAATCACAACGAGAGAAGCCATGACCCCAGGAAGAATGGCATTCTTCCCACTCTGGTTTGAGATCGTAATTGACTGTTTGATACCACCATGCAGGACATACAAACAATCTCATTTCAATTCCAGATGGAAAGTTTTTTGGATTCTCCAGTTTGCTCCACTGGTCATATGGAATTCCACCGAATATGTCTAGATCAAAAACTCCAAGTTCTGGTGTTTCCCCTTTTCCAATACATACTCCTGGATTGGCTTGATAGACTCTTTCTATTTCCTTTCGTTGTTTTCTTTCTTTAAAATCGTCATATTCGATAGTGTGGGTATGGCATCCAGTTCCTTTGCATTTATAACACACTACTGCGGAACCATCCCTTTCAGCCATTCCAACATACAATCCAGTTCCCTTGCATTCTTTGTACTCTTCATTGATTTCAATCAAATGATGTGCCATTTATTCTCCCTGTTTTCTTCTTGCTCGTCTTTTGATTGTCTCGTTTGTTTTCTCTCTTGATCTCTCCTCCAGTTCTCTTTCTCTTTTGTTTTCGATTTCTTCCTTCAGTTCTGTAGGAAGTTTTGCGCTATAGAAACCACTTACCATCAATTTGGTGAGATTGTCCATAGCCGACTTCCTATGTTCAAATGCTTCTTTCGCTCCTTTAAAGACGTTGATCTTATGTTCTGCCTCTGCCATTACCTTGTTGAAATCATCACATATAAAACGATAATTATCTAAGGCTTTTTGATATTCATCACGACTGATCACCCATACTTCTCTTAATTTATCGCTCGGTGATTTCGATAATCCATGATCTTTATAGTTGGTAAGGATTTTTAATTCAAGTTTAGCTCTTACCAATTCAAGATCGTCTTTCGCCTGTGACTTCTCAAGATCATATTTTGATTTAAGTTTATCTCTTTCTTCAATAGCATCTGCATGAGCTTCTGCATATTTTAGAAATCTATTTGGATGATCTTCCAATAAATCAGCAAGCTCATATTTGTTGATTTCAAGTTCGTCATGAAAATCACTCACATCATATCCCCCCTATAGTCTGAACTTTATCACTGAAGAATTTAATTCCCCTTTCAAATTCACTCTTGTTTTTGTTTGAATGTAAGATTGATGCAGGGTGCAAGCAATAACAAATATAACATCCATAATTTTCATTCCATTCGATTGTCGCATTCTTCTTCGTTATCCCTTTGTCTTCTCCTGTAAAGAAGTACATTGCAGTTTTTCCTGAAGCCAGAATGATGAATGGTTTGACCTGTTCAATTTCTTCCTTAAGCCATCCACTACAAGCCTCGACATGTTCCTTATTTGGAGTTTTGGTTTTCTTTGGAAAGCACTTGCATGTGTTGGTGACATGAAACAGAGTTCTATCCAAATCGTATTTCCCCAATTCAGACCAAATGACTTTTCCTGCAGGACCGATCAAACCAACTCCTTGCCTGTCCTCGTAAGCCCCAGGTGCCTCCGCAATGATCATCATGTTGTGATCAGAAGGGCTGGGCGAGACAGGTCTGGCGCATTCCGCTCTCAAACCGCATTTCCTACAATCAAGGAGTTCTCCGTTCAATTTGAATTTTGACTGCTGCACACAAAGACTCAGTTCAAACTCACCTCTTAAAGCACTTTCTATTATATCATCATTTTGCGAATATCTTCCAAGAATTTTCAAGAGTTTTGGGTATGCTTCCCTTGGATCTGCTAAGAGTTCGAAATCAAAGTATCTTAATGCTTCTTTGGGTAATTTAGCATGTGGGTCGAAAGCCCTTATGTTCTCCAAGGTGGTTTGGACACTCGGAGTAAAACTCCTCTCCTCTGTGATGAGTTTCTTGCCCTTTTTTCGGATTCGACCTCCAGCAGCGATTTCTACTGCCATTTTCTCGCCAACACCGTGAATGGCATTGAACGGGAGATACAATTTGTTTCCGTCTGCTTTCCATCTTAATGCATCCGAGATCCCAATCTTGGGAGGTATTAATTGCAATCCCATCGATCTTGCATCTTTAATCATCTCTGGTATATGTTTCTCAGTTCCATACGTTAGAAATGCAGCCACATATTCTGTTGGATAATATACTTTTGTATACAATGTCCAATAGCCAAGAACAGAGTAGCTAAGGGCGTGACTAAAGTTAAATGAGTAGTGTGCATGTTTCAATAGTCCCTCCCAAAATTCATTTACTTCTTTTTCAGACATGGTCCTTTGTTTATAACATCCTTTTGCAAACATATCTTTATATGGTTCAAACTCTTTAGCGTCTCTTTTTTTACCAATGATCTTTCTAATTTTATCTGCAACAGGGTATGGAAGTCCAGCTACTTTATGAAATATAGACATGATGTTCTCTTGATAAACAATAACCCCATATGTGTCTTTTGTTACTTCCTCATATATAGGATGTTTCTTTGCCCAGTCATTGCCGTTCTTCCTCTCAATATATTCATCTAGCATCCCCGATTCGGATGGTCCAGGTCTTCCTAATGCAACTGCGTCTGACCATTCAAGAATATTGTTTACTTTTGATTTGCGAATAACATCTTGAATGGCCCATCCCATTTGAAATACACCAGTGAAGCTTCCATTGTTTAGAGCTTCATAGACTTTTGGATCGTCTAATGGAATCTTACTATAATCTAAATCCAAATTATGGTTCTCTTTAATGAGATCGTGAGCGTAGTCTAAAACTGTCAGTGTTTTAAGACCTAAAACATCCAGCTTCAATAAACCAACATGTTCACAATCTGACATGTCCCAACCAACAACAATATTGTTTCCTCTTTCTGCTAAATATGTTTGTCTCCCATCTGATAGTGATTCATTAGATATAACGGCTCCGGCAGCATGTCTCGAATAACCTCTGCATTGTCCTTCAAGTTTCAAAGCATGTTTAATGACATCTGGGTGCTTATAATGGAACATCTGCTGTTTTATATCTTCTTTTTTCTTCTCTCTTTCCTTATCTCTTTTATTGTTATCTATTTCCTCGCATTTTTTCTGATATTGTTCAACTTCTAGATCAATTGCGTCTTGTACTGATTTATCAACAGATTTGGCGAATGTGTCTACTTCTTTTAAATCAATATCAAATACTCGTGCTACATCTCTAATTACCAATCTTGCTTTCATTTTCAAGAACGTTGAAATACCAGCGACATTTTCATTTCCATATGTGTCTCTAAGATACTGAATCGCTTCTCCTCTTAAGGTGTCTGGTATATCCATATCGATATCTGGCAGATCAATACGTTCTTCATTAATAAAACGAGAAAACAATAGTCCGTACTTGATTGGGTCAACGCCAGTAATTCCAACCAAATATGTGACAAGAGAACCAGCAGCACTCCCTCGTCCTGGTGAATAAACAGAACTATGTTTTTTTACCCAATTTATGAAGTCCCAGACAATGAGAAAATACCTGACAAATCCTTTAGATTTAATGACAGATAATTCGTAATCCATTCTTTGTTCGTATTCAAGTTCAAACAGACTCCCTATTTTATCATAGTACCCTTTAACGCAAAGCTGCTCAAGAAATTTGAATTCGTCTCCTGTTACGCTAGGAGGAAGTGGAAGGTGGACTTCCTGTTTTGAGATTTGAAATCCACTGCATTTTCTTGCAATCTCAACAGTTCTCTTCATGGCTGGGATGTAGATCGATCTTGGCAATTTTTGTTTGATAAAACCAGCAATAATTTCATCTGCGGTTGCTAGATGCAAATTATGAAAATCAAATTTCCATCGGTTTGGATCATTCCATTTTGCTCCTCTCTGAATAGCCAGAAGAACCTCTTGTGATTCTTCGTCTTCTGGAAGGACGTAGTGGCAATTATGAACAGCTAATCCATTTGCGATATAAGAATTGTCATTTTCCACTTCCATATTATATAATGGTTCTTTTAAATCAACTATTTGAATCTTGCTTAATTTGACCCCGAAAAATAGAGAATTTTCTATATATCTTTTGCTAAAGCATTTAATTGTTGATAATGTATTTTCGATCTCTAAAAAACGACATAATATCACATATTGATAACCAGTTACATTAAGACTATATAGATTTTTCCATTGTGATGGATTTGCATTTGGATTTTTATGCGTGGTATCCTGATGGGTTGTAATCATTGGAAGCGAAATAATTCCAATCGCATTAAGAATGGCCATGATTTCGTAGCATAATATTTTCGATGTCGTACAAGCAGCAGTAATCGCTGATTTTTTTGGTATAATACGTCCATCGGAAGTGATATACCCAAATAATATCCTAGACATTTGTTTTTCCGAGAACAAATTAAATGGGCCTACTCCATTGATATATGGCAAGTGTTTGTTTCTTGCCCCGTTCCCACATACCTTGCAAAAGAATTTTGAAAATACAGAACTTGTAATTATAGCTGCTATACAATTTTCTTTTTTTACGATATAAGGGGAAAAGCCAAAAGACGTAAAATAATCTATTATAATATCTATTTGCCATTTTTTATCAATATGAGTTGAAAATCCAATATTGTATCCGTCAACATTTCCATTCGCTATATACATCCCAATAATTTCAAGTAAACTTTTGTTTACTGGTAGATATCTAGGAATATTAATTCCTTTCTCTATTGATCTAGTTGTATTAAAATATTCATTACCAAATTGGTCTGTAACTATTCCATTTTTACCCATACCGCAAGGTATTCCACAAATAGAAACAAGATCGATTTTTGTTAGATCATGTTTTGAAAATACAATATCCCTTTTAATTTTAGGTGAAATTAAATAATCTGTATTGTCAAGATCCTTAACTCGTTTCCATTTAAAATCATACATTGTCTTGTAAATCGTGTTGTATTTACATGTAAAATATGGATGATTTTCAGACACTCCTCCTGACAAACTTCCAAGAGTGGTTTTAATTGAAAATATTTTCTCGCTTTTTTTGACCTCTCGCTTTCCAACTCTTTTGATCTTTTGAAAATTTCCATTATGGGTAATTACGATATCTCCATTTCTGATATCTCTAATTAATTTAGTCCCATCTTTGGTGTAAATCACTGTATCTCCAATAAAACAATCATGCGTAGCCACCAGTGGAATTCCATAGTCTTCTGAGATTTCCAAACAATCCAGGTTCCATTCTATCTGCAATGGATGATTGTGAGGCATGATCTCGATATAAACTTCAGCTTGATCAGCCAAATCCTCACAGAAAAATTTCTCTCCATGGTCGGGCTTCATAACAGAATTAACACAGCCTGACATGAAAATGAGACCGTCCGAATGCTTTAAAACTTGTTCGTAATCAACTCTTGGTCTTTTGTGAAATCCTACTAGATGGGCATAACTGCACATTTTCAAGAGATTGTGCCATCCAGTTTCATTCTGTACGAGCATTGTTAAATGTCTTGGTTTCTCTTTTGTATCCCTTGCGTCTTGGCAGACATATGCTTCCATTCCTGTTATTGGAACTATTCCTTCTTTCTTACATTCATCTTGCCACTTTAGAGTTCCTGCAACATCACCATGGTCTGTTAATGCTAGATATTCATATCCAAGTTCTTTTGCTCTTTTGGCATATTGCTCTGGTTTGCCCATTCCGTCGAGCAACGAGTGTTCACAGTGAGTGTGCAGGTGAACAAAATATCTATTATCCACAATGTGTTTTCTCCAATTCTTTTTTAAGGATAGCATATGTTTCAGGATGGATATACATATTATTACCAGATATATAAGCCTCTCTCCTTGCGATTGTTTTATAGTTCTTTTTGTCCTTCTTCCATTTTTTTGCTATACGTTTGCTCTTGCATCTTGGAAATCGAAATTGGACAGCTTCTATTAAAAACTATTTTGGAGTACTTTCATACCATATATTTTATCTACCATATATGGGCCTGTATTGATTTCTTGATTATTCATTTTTCTCCAATGCTCTCACGACAACAATTCTTTTTGTTCCAACAATCTGTTGTTTAACGCTGAATTCCCCACGATCATTAATTTGTTTAAAAACAACCCATGGAGTAGTTGCTTTTCCAAGTCCCAATTCATCTTGGATGTCCTTAATGGAATACTTGTTTTGTTCTGCCAGCTTCATAATACGTGATGATTGATTTCCGGCTCGAAACCCATAAACATCTCTATTTGGATCTTTCGATTTGAGATCATGCGGTAGGGGGATTTCCATCATCATTCCAGGTCTGATATGTTCCTCTGGAGGTTTAATATTACTACTTGTTTTTTTCTTGTTTTTAACAACGTCCTCCATGTTTTTTTCTGGTTTAAGATCATGGTCTATTCTTCTATTTTCGAATGGTATTCTTGATGCTTTAAGCATCTCACCTGTCGGTTCTTTTTGGCCTGTTAATACTTCATACAAATCTTCAATATTCCCTTTAAAAGCACTCTGATGACACAAACGAGCAAATGTTCTTTCGTCTATAGCGTTGATTACCTCGATCAATTTCCAACACAATGTTTCTGTTGTGGATTGTTCTGTATTGATAGGTTCTACAATTACATCCCCTATTTGATTTAATTTATTAATTGAATCTACAACATATGAATGGTCAAGTCTTTCCGCATAAAAGATATCGTCAATTTGAGCCATCTTTATCCCCATGTTTTTTTGGTTTGGAAATAATAACATCTCCAACTTTTGCATGTTTGATAGCATCAGCTAGAGAGTCAAATTCTTCGTCTGGGCCAACACACCAAATACGATATCCACTTTCTTGAACATCGATACGAATGTATTTTTCAATTCTTTCTTGATAATATTTAACAATCCAAGATAATTGCTTGCTTCTGTGATTTTATATATTTTCATTTATTCGCTTCTCTGCAATTTCACAGTATTCTTTTGATATTTCACTCCCTACCCAATTACGGTTGTTTAGGATAGCAATTTTTGCAGTCGTTCCGCTTCCCATAAATGGGTCATAAACCGTATCTCCTTCATTACTCCAAGATAATATGTGGTCGTTTGCTAATTGTTCAGGAAATACAGCAGGATGGTTTCCCGCATCCTTTGATTTTGTTGGGCATACTGTCCATACATTTTCAGCATCTTTTGTTTCCCTGTCACAATCAATGACTTTTAATACTTGTGACCCATCTTTTTGCCTAAAATACGATTTTTTATTCTTGTAGTTTTTAAGTATCTTCTCTTGTTGGATTGGATTAAATGTTTTTGGTTTACCCTTGCTAAAGATGAACATATATTCAAAAGTATTGGCATATCTTCTTAATGTTGGATATGCTGGTGCATACTTACTTTTATGATAAATCATCGTATCAAGTAGATTAAAGCCACAATGTTCTACAAAGAAGATTGCTTGTTTGAATGAGCTTAACGATTCACAAAAATTCTTTGTCTCATCTGCTACAACCCAAACAACAACACCACCGTCCTTTGTTACTCTGAATAATTCTTTTGCTATCTTCTCAAAGTCGAAAAAATATCCTTTATAATCCCGCAAATTGTCATAAGGAGGACTTGTCACAGTTAAATCAACAAAACCGTCGGGCATCATTGCCATAGTATCAAGACAATTTTCATTGTAGATTTTATTTATTTTCATTGGCAAACTCACAAAATGTTACATTGGGCTTAAATTTTACTGGTGACAGGTGATCATGTTCTATACACCATTGATATTTCTCAGGCTCAAGTTCTT
>Ga0302250_1000305_pt1 | contig 54294 bp, 46 predicted proteins | sample AAG_RA_Asp_MG_FD_193536 | JGI IMG/M metagenome (GOLD analysis project Ga0302250, IMG submission 193536) | Enriched activated sludge microbial communities from anaerobic digester in WTTP, New Holstein, Wisconsin, United States - AAG_RA_Asp | ecosystem: Engineered > Bioreactor > Anaerobic >...
TCCTCCCACCTTCAATGCCGAACACTCTCCAGGACTTTCTGGAAGCAGCCGACGGCGCGGGCAATCTGCTGGCGCACGCGAGACTGCTTCTGCGGCTGACGCACCTTTACGAACAGATCGCGCCGGCACACCTGCGCCAGGCAAGCAAGATAGCGAACTACAAATCAGGACTTGTTGTTATCCACGCAACGAACAGCGCGGTGGCGACCAAGCTGCGCCAGCTGGCAACAACGTTGGCCGAGGGGTTTTCTCAACGAGGGATCGAGTGTAACGGCGTTCAGGTGAAAGTTCAAGCACCGGAAATCCCTGCGCAATCAAGGACATCGACATCAAGACCGCTCAGCACGAAGTCCAGCCGGACTCTGGAGGAACTGCGCGATGCGCTGCCCGAATCGGCGTTGCGCGAGGCGGTTTCGACGCTGATCAACCGCTCCGCTAAAGCGGAATGACCGCCACCCGCTCAAGAATCAACAGCGCGAACAACAGCAAGGCGACGATCAACGCATAGCGAAACACCCGCCAGGAAAAAGCCAGATAACGTGGATTGCGCGTCAGCAGATAGGCCACGAATCCCGCCCCCACGGAAATCAGGGTAAGTATCGCAAGCAGACGCAACAGCCACATGCGGCGCTCCGCCTCGCTCAGTGCGCCGGCTGTGCCAACCAGCGAACGACGCCTTCCGGCGCTTTCGCCACGTCCTCGAACGTGACGAATTCCCAAGCATCCGGGTTGGCCAGCAGTTCCCGCGCCAGCAGGTTGTTCAGCGCATGCCCCGACTTGTGCGCGGTAAACGCGGCGAGCAGAGGGTGGCCCAGCAGATAGAGATCGCCGATCGCATCGAGCACCTTGTGCTTCACGAACTCGTCGCTGTAGCGCAGTCCGTCGGCGTTGAGCACGCGGTATTCGTCGAGCACCACCGCATTGTCGAGGCCGCCACCCTGAGCCAGTCCGTTTTCGCGCAGCCATTCGACTTCCTGCATGAAGCCGAAGGTACGCGCGCGCGACACCTCGCGTACGTAGGATTGCTCGGCGAAATCGATCGTCACCTCCTGGCCGGTGCGATCGATGGCCGGGTGGTTGAAGACGATGGAAAAGCTCAGACGGTACCCGTCGTAGGGGTCGAAGCGCGCCCACTTCTCGCCGGACCGATCGCTCTCGCGCACCTCGATCCGGCGCTTGACGCGGATGAATTTCTTTGCCGCGGGCTGCTCCTCGATACCTGCCGACTGGATCAGGAAGACGAACGGTGACGCAGAACCATCGAGGATGGGCACCTCGGCGGCGTCGAGATCGACATAGGCGTTATCCACCCCGAGGCCGGCCAGCGCGGACATCAGGTGTTCGATGGTACCGACCTTGGCGCGGACTGATCCGACCTCGCGTTCCAGACACGAGCACATACGCGTGTCGCCGACTTCCATCGCCGACGCCGGCAAGTCGACGACCGGATCGAGATCAACCCGGCGGAAAACGATGCCCGTATTCGGCGCCGCAGGGCGCAGGACCATGTTCACCTTGACGCCCGAATGCAGGCCCACACCGGACGCGCGGATCACCGACTTGAGAGTGCGCTGTTTCAGCATGTCATTGAAAAAAATGGGAATTGGCGGATTGTAGCACGACCCGCCAATTCCCTTTTTTGCAGAGAGAAAGTGTTACAAAGTTGTTGTTTCTGACTACCTGTCGAGCGAGCGCCGCTCAGGCAAGGCGCGGGGGACCGCCGCATAGCAGCGCTATGCAAGGTCGCCCGCAACGCCGCATGAGCAAGCGCAGCCGGCAGGTCAGTCGGCTTGTTTGCGGAGGAAGGCAGGGATATCGTAATGATCGACCCCGCGGCTGGCCAGCGCCTCGGCGGTCGTTGCACCGCGCTTGCGCACCACTGCCGGCACGTCGAGCTGGCTGTAATCGATGCTCGCAGCGCCGGCAAACGCCCCGTCGGTGCCGGTTGCCTGCACGACCGGCGTGTTGATAACCTCGAACGGCTGCCGCTTCGCCTGTTGCTGCCCGAGACCTGTGGCCACGACCGTCACGCGTAGTTCGTCGCCCATGCCTTCGTCGTACACCGCGCCGAAGATGATGTGCGCGTCGTCGGCGGCGAACTCGCGGACGGTGTTCATCACTTCATGCACTTCCTTCATGCGCAGGCTGCGCGACGAGGTGATGTTCACCAGCACGCCCTTGGCGCCGGAGAGATTGACGCCTTCGAGCAGCGGCGAGGCAATCGCCTGTTCCGCGGCAATGCGCGCGCGGTCAACCCCGGACGCGTAGGCCGAGCCCATCATCGCCATGCCCATTTCGCCCATGACCGTACGCACGTCCTCGAAGTCAACGTTGACCAGCCCCGGGAAGTTGATGATCTCGGCGATGCCGCCGACAGCGTTGCGCAGAACGTTGTCGGCCGCCTTGAAGGCCTCGTCCATCGACACATCCTCGCCCAGCACGTCCATCAGCTTGTCGTTGAGAATAACGATCAGCGAGTCCACGTGCTTCTGCAGTTCGGCGATGCCGGCTTCGGCAATCTTGGAACGCTTGCCTTCGAACATGAACGGCTTGGTCACCACGCCCACCGTCAGCACGCCCATTTCACGCGCAATTTCGGCGACGATCGGTGCCGCGCCGGTTCCCGTGCCACCGCCCATTCCGGCGGTGATGAAGACCATGTGCGAACCTTTCAGCGCCTCGGCGATATGCTCGCGTTCGCTGACCGCCGCGTCACGACCGACCTCCGGCTTGGCGCCGGCGCCCAGGCCCGACTTGCCCAGACGCAATTTCTTGTGCGCGACGCTGCGCTTCAGCGCCTGCGCATCCGTATTGGCGGCGACGAATTCGACGCCCATCACGCCCTCGCGGATCATGTGGTCGACGGCGTTGCCGCCGGCGCCGCCGACGCCGATTACCTTGATTACCGTTTCGGAATCAGGGGCAAGCGCTTCCTTCTCGATGATTTCAAACATGGTCATGGCCTCTCTCCTCTGCAAAAAACTCGAATTAACCGATCAAAAATTCTTCTCGAACCAGGATTTCATCCACCCGAAAATCTGCTTCACGTCGCGTGTCTCGCGCACTTTCACCCCTCGCTTGCGCTGCGTCAGCGCCTCCAGCAACAGGCCGTAGGAAGTGGCGAAACGGGGCGTCTGGATAACATCGGCCAGCGCGCCGGAGTATTTGGGAAAACCGAGTCGTACCGGCATGTGGAACACCTCCTCGCCAAGTTCGATCATGCCCGGCATGACAGCCGAACCGCCGGTCAGGACGATGCCCGACGACAACACATCCTCGAAGCCGGAGCGGCGCAGTTCGGCCAGCACCAGCTCGAACAGTTCCTCGACACGCGGCTGGATCACATCCGATAGCGCCCGACGCGAGAGCTTGCGCGACGGCCGCTCATCGACGCCGGCGACGTCGAGCACATCTTCCGGATCAGCGAGATCGGACAGCGCGCAGCCGAACTTGCACTTGATGTCCTCCGCCTCGCGCGTCGGTGTGCGCAGCGCCATGGCGATGTCGTTGGTAATCTGGTCGCCGGCGATCGGAATCACCGAGGTATGGCGAATCGCGCCCTGCGTCCACACGGCGATGTCGGTCGTCCCGCCGCCGATGTCGATCAGGCAGACGCCAAGATCCTTTTCGTCGTCGGACAGCACGGCGTAGCTCGACGCCAGGGGCTGCAGCACCAGATCGTTGACTTCCAGCCCGCAACGGCGCACGCATTTGACGATATTCTGCGCCGCCGAGACGGCACCGGTGACGATGTGCACCTTCACCTCAAGCCGGAAACCACTCATCCCGATCGGCTCGCGGATGCCATCCTGATCGTCGATGATGAACTCCTGGGTCAGGATGTGCAGGATTTCCTGGTCGGCCGGGATCGGCATGGCGCGCGCGGTTTCGATCACCCGCTCGACATCCATCGTCGTGACTTCCTTGTCCTTGATCGCCACCATGCCGTTGGAGTTGAAACTGCGAATGTGGCTGCCGGCGATCCCGGTATAGACGTCCTTGACCTTGCAGTCGGCCATCAACTCGACTTCCTGGATCACTCGAGAAATCGTCGCCACGGTGTCCTCGATGTTGACCACGACGCCCTTGCGCAGCCCACGGGAATCCTGCGAGCCCATGCCGATGATGTTCAGCCGGTCATCCGGACTGACTTCGGCGACCAGCGCCACCACCTTGGTGGTCCCGATATCGAGGCCGACGATGATTTCCTTGTATTCCCTGCTCATGGTTTCCCTTTGCTTTCACTTTCCGGCGCTGCGCCCAGCCCGCTGACCCGCAGCGCGAATCCTTTCGGATAACGCATATCCACCACGTCCGGCCGCTTCCTCGCTGCCGTCAGCACGGACGGATAAAACTCGACAAAACGTTCCAGGCGTTCGCGCAGCGGCGCCTTGGCCTGCTCCCGCCCCAGTTCGACGACCATCCCGTCGTCCAGCTTCAGCCGAACCGCCAGACGCGGCGACACCGTCAGGATCCGCGGCACGCGACCGAGCGGTTCGAGCACGGAGAGCGACTGACGGTAAACATCCAGCATTTCCGGCACGAAGCTGGCCGGTCCCTCCAGCAGGGGCATGGCCGAGGCAGGTGGAACGCTCATCCCCGCGGCGAAGATTTCTCCGTACGAATTGACCAGTTGCCCTGCGCCTTCGCCCCAGAAGGCGACCGGCACATGCTCCTCGACCCCCAGCACGATGCTCGCTGGCCACTGACGCCGCACGGTCACGCGGCGCACCCATGGCAGTTGTTCCAGCGACTGCCGAAGCGTTTCGAGATTGACGCTGAAGAAGTTGCCGCGCAGCTTTCCGGCGAGGGCTTCCTCGATCTCCGCGCGTCGCACCTCCCGCAGTTCGCGAGTCACCACCACCTCGCGAATGGGAAACAGCGGCAAGCGCGCCACCCACAACACCGCCGCGACAGCCAAGGCCGCGCCGCCCGCCACATAGAGCAGGTCCGCGACATCTCTCAGCAATTGCGGTCGGTTCCACATCGATCATCCCAAAGTCGCCAACGACAGAACACGCATCACCAACTCGTCATAGGACAAGCCGGCTTCGCGCGCCGCCATGGGCACCAGCGAGTGGTCGGTCATTCCAGGCGAGGTATTGACCTCGAGGAAATACGCCTCGCCCTGTTCGTCCATCAGGAAATCCACCCGCCCCCATCCCCGGCAGCCGAGGACCCGGAAGGCTTCGAGCGCCTGCGCGCGCAATTCGAGCTCGCGCGCCTCCGGCAGTCCGCACGGACACAGATACCTCGTGTCATCACGCAGGTACTTGGCTTCATAGTCGTAGAAATCCGTTGCCGGAACGATGCGGATGATCGGCAAGGCCTGATCGCCAAGAATGCCCACCGTGTACTCGCCACCAAGCACACCTTGCTCGGCGATGACCAGGGTGTCATGTTTGGCGGCGGCTTCGTAGGCCCGGGCCAGTTCACCCGGCTGGCGCACCTTGGTCACGCCGATCGACGAGCCTTCGCAGGCCGGCTTGACGAAGAGCGGCAGCCCGAGCTGGCGTTCGACATCGTCGAAATCGCTATCCGCCGTCAGCATCACGAACTCGGGGATCGCCAGCCCCACCGAGCGCCACAGCAGCTTCGTCCGCCACTTGTCCATCCCCACCGCCGAGGCCATCACGCCGCTGCCCGTATAAGGGATGCCCATCAGCTCCAGCGCCCCCTGGATCGTCCCGTCCTCGCCGTAGCGGCCGTGCAGGGCGATGAACGCCCGGTCGTACGCCGCCAGTTCGTCAAGCTTGCGCTCGGCGGGGTCGAAGGCCTGCGCATCAACGCCCTGGCGCAACAGCGCGGCCAGCACGCGGGAGCCGCTTTGCAAGGACACCTCGCGTTCGGCCGACTTGCCGCCAAAGAGGACGGCGACCTTTCCAAAATCAGACATATCCGCCTTTCACCCTTGCACCAGCTTCGCGGGCACGCCGCCGATCGAGCCGGCCCCCATCGTGATCACGACGTCGCCATCGCGAGCGACTTCAAGAATCGTCTGCGGCACGTCAGCCATGCTTTCGACAAAAACCGGATCGACCCGTCCGGCGACGCGCAACGCGCGCGCCAGCGTGCGCCCATCGGCTGCGACAATCGGCGCTTCACCGGCGGCATAGACTTCGGCGAGCACCAGGGCGTCGGCCGAACCGAGCACGCTGACAAAATCCTCGAAACAATCCCGCGTCCGGGTATAGCGATGCGGCTGGAAGGCCAGCAGCAGACGCCGCCCGGGGAACGCGCCGCGGGCGGCAGCGATCGTCGCGCGCATCTCGGCGGGATGATGTCCGTAGTCGTCGATCAAGGTAAACGCCCCCCCCGCCGGCAGTGCCACCTCGCCGTATCGCTGGAAACGACGCCCCACCCCCTTGAACTCGGCCAGCGCCTTGGCAATCGCCTCGTCGGAAACGCCCACCTCGCTCGCCACGGCAACCGCCGCGAGGGCGTTGAGCACGTTGTGCATGCCCGGCAGGTTCAACGTCACCGGGAAGCGGGTCACGCTGCCATTGACGCGCACACAGTCGAATTTCATCCGTCCGTCCTCGGCCACCACGTTCTCGGCGCGCACGTTGGCCGATTCGTCGAAGCCGTAGCTGACGATCTGCTTGGACACCTGCGGCATGATTTCGCGCACGTTCGGATCGTCAACGCAGAGCACGGCGACGCCGTAGAACGGCAGGCGTTGCAGGAAATCGACAAAGGTCTGCTTGAGCCGGCCGAAGTCGTGACCGTAGGTTTCCATGTGATCGGCGTCGATGTTGGTGACGATCGAGATCACCGGTGACAGGTAGAGGAAAGACGCGTCGGACTCGTCGGCCTCGGCCACCAGGAAGTCGCCCGAACCCAATCGCGCGTTCGCCCCGGCCGCATTCAGCCGCCCGCCGATGACGAAGGTCGGGTCCATGCCGCCTTCCGCCAGGATCGAAGCGACCAGACTGGTCGTCGTCGTTTTCCCGTGCGTCCCGGCAACGGCGATGCCGCGCTTCAGGCGCATCAGCTCGGCAAGCATCTGCGCGCGCGGCACCAGCGGAATCTTGCGCGCGCGCGCGGCCTGCACCTCGGGGTTGTCGTCCTTGACGGCGGTGGAAACAACCACGGCGTCCGCGTCACCAATGTTCTCGGCAGCGTGGCCGGTCACAATGCGCACGCCCAAGCCTGCCAGGCGGCGTGTCGTCGTGTTGTCCGCCAGATCGGAGCCGCTGATGCCGAAGCCGAGATTAACGAGCACTTCGGCGATGCCACTCATTCCGGCGCCGCCGACGCCGACGAAATGGATGTTCTTGATCTTGTGTTTCATGTCTTGCATACCTCTTCGCAGACGCGCGCCACGCTCTCCGCGGCTTCCGGGCGTGCCAGTTCGCGGGCGCGCTCGGCCATTTGCAGCAGCTGGCTGCGCGTGTAGTTCCGGATCAGGCTCACCGATTCGGGGGTCATTTCAGGTTGCGGGAGCAGGAAGGCGCCGCCCGCGTCAGCAAGGAATTTCGCGTTGGCCGTCTGGTGATCGTCGACCGCGTGCGGGAACGGCACCAGGATGCTGGCCACGCCGGCCGCCGCCAGTTCAGCCACCGTCAGGGCGCCAGCCCGGCAGAGCACCAGATCGGCCCAGGCGTAGGCCCCGGCCATGTCTTCGATGAACGCCACGCAATTGGCGCGCACGCCGGCCGCGGCGTAGTTGGCTTCCAGCGTCGCCAGATGCTTCTCGCCGGCCTGATGCACGACCACCGGGCGGTCCGCCTCGGGGATCAGGGCCAGCCCCTTCGGGACGATGTCGTTGATCGCTGCTGCCCCCAGGCTGCCGCCGAGGACCAGCAGACGCAGGGGCAAGCCATCCCGCTCGGCGAAACGTGCCGCCGACTGGGGCAACGCCGCGATGTCGCCACGCACCGGATTGCCCGCCCAATGGCTGTTCGGCAAGGCGTCGGGAAAACCGCAGACGACCCGGTCCGCGACTTTCGCCAGTACCCGGTTGGCCAGCCCGGCGATCGAATTCTGCTCGTGGATCACCAGCGGCCGGTTGAGCAATACGGCCATCATGCCCCCCGGAAAGCTGACGTAGCCGCCCATGCCGAGGACGACGTCGGGCTTGATCCGGCGGATCTCGCGCAGCGCCTGCCAGAAGCCGGAAAGCAGGTTGACCGGCAACAGCAGCTTGCGCAGCAGCCCCTTGCCGCGCAGCGCCGCAAAGCGCACCAGCGCCATCTCGTAACCGCGCGCCGGCACCGTGCGCGCCTCGAAGCTGTCCGGGTTGCCCATCCAGACCACCTTCCAGCCGCGCCGGGCGAGGATGTCGGCCACCGCCAGGCCCGGGAAGACGTGGCCGCCGGTGCCACCGGCCATGACGAGGAGCGTCTTGCTCATAGTTTCGCTCCCCGCATCAGCTGCCTGTTCTCCCAGTCGACCCTGAGCAACACGGCCAGCGCCACGCAGTTGGCAAGGATGCCCGAACCGCCGAAGCTCATCAGCGGCAGGGTCAACCCCTTGGTCGGCAGCAAACCCATGTTGACGCCCATGTTGATGAAGCCCTGCACCCCGATCCAGATGCCGATGCCTTGCGCCACCAGCGCCGGATAGACCCGGTCAAGCGCGACGCATTGGCGGCCGATGACGAAGGCGCGCTGTACCAGCAGCCCGAACAGGACGACCACCGCCATGACACCGACGAAGCCGAGTTCCTCGGCGATCACGGCCAGCAGAAAATCGGTATGCGCCTCGGGCAGGTAGAACAGTTTCTCGACGCTCGCGCCGAGGCCGACGCCGAACAGTTCGCCGCGCCCGAAGGCGATCAACGCATGCGAGAGCTGGTAGCCGCGGCCGAAAGCATCCGACCACGGATCCATGAAACCGAAAATGCGATCGCGCCGATACGGCGACACGACGATCAGAATGGCGAACGCCGCGACCAGCACGACGATCAGGATCGCGAAGAGGCGCGCACGCATCCCGCCGAGAAACAGGATGCCGATAGCGATCGAGATGATCACCACGAAGGCGCCGAAGTCCGGCTCCTTGAGCAGCAGCACGCCAACCGCCACCATCGCGCCGGCCATCGGCAGGAAGGCCTTCTTCAGGTCATGCATGTGCGGCATCTTGCGCACGGTGTAATCGGCGGCATAAAGCACGGCAAACAGCTTCATCAGTTCGGAGGGTTGCAGGTTGGCCACGCCGAACGGCAGCCAGCGCCGCGCGCCATTCACGTCCCGACCGACCCCCGGAATCAGCACCAGCGCCAACAGGACGAAACCGACGACGAACAGCCAGGGCGACATCTTCTGCCAGGCGGCCAACGGAATCTGGAAGGCGAGCCCGCCGGCAATCAGGCCGATCGCCAGGAAAACGCCATGGCGGATGAGGAAATACGCCGGGTGGTTGCCGGTGTGGCGCCCCGCCTCGGCGATGGCGATCGACGCCGAATAGACCATCACCATACCGAGCAGCAGCAGGATCAGGCTGCTCCACAGCAGGGTGTTGTCCACCTCGGCCGGCAGGCGGCGGGTTCCGTCAAGCGCCGGCAGCATCAGCCACGCTCCTTCTGCAAGGCGCGCACGCACTGAACGAAAACCTCTGCGCGGTGCGCGTAATTGCGGAACATGTCGAAGCTCGCGCAGGCCGGCGAAAGCAGGACGGCATCGCCCGCCGCGGCCTGTTCGGCACTCCAGCGCACGGCATCCTCGAGATCGCGGCAGTCGCGCGCCGGCACGCCGCAGCCGTCGATTGCGCGGCCGATCAGCCCCGCGTCGCGGCCGATCAGCGCCACGGCCCGTCCGTGTTCGGCGAGTGCCGGCCTGAGCGGCGAAAAATCCTGCTCCTTGCCCTCGCCGCCGAGAATCAGCACGACCTTGCGGCCCATACCCTGCACCGCGGCAAGCGTTGCACCGACGTTGGTGCCCTTCGAATCGTCGTAATACGAAACGCCGCCGATTTCAGCGACGAATTCGACGCGATGCGCCAGGCCGGTGAACCGGCTCAACGCCGAAACAAGGCGCGCCGCCTCGACGCCCACCGCCTCGCACAGCGCCAGCGCGGCCATGGCGTTGGCGGCGTTGTGCAGGCCGGCCAGCTTGAGGTTCGCCAGGGCCACAAGGCGTTCGTTGCCACGGACGATCCAGCCGTCGGCGAGGCCGTAATCACGTTCCGACACAGGCGGCGTCAGGCCAAAACTGACCGCCTTGCGTTCCGCCTGCCGCCACGATCGGCAATAAGCGTCATCGCGATTGAGCAGCATCGTGCCATTTCCCTGGAAGACGCGCCGCTTGGTTGCCGCGTAGTCGTCCATGCCGGCGTAGCGATCGAGATGGTCCTCACTGACGTTGAGCACCGTCGCGGCGTCGGCGTCAAGGGTAAACGTAGTTTCGAGCTGGAAACTGGACAATTCCAGAACCCAGACCTGCGGATACGCGGCCGCGTCTACCGCCGCCATCAAGGCGTCAAGCGCCGACGGCGAGATATTTCCGCAGGCCACCGCCGGAACGCCCGCCGCGTTGAGCAGGAAGGCCGTCAGCGTCGTGGTCGTGGTCTTGCCGTTGCTGCCGGTGATGGCGATCACCCGGCTCCGCGGCGCAACCTGACGAACGCCCCAGGCGAACAGTTCGATCTCCGAAACCACCGGAACTCCAAGCGCCAGGGCCGCTTGTACGTGTGGTGTCTGCACCGGCACGCCGGGCGAGATGGCGATCACATCGATGCCGGTGAACGCCGCATCGGAAAACTCCCCGGCAAAAAGTTCGACTCCAGGGACAGCGGCGCGCAAGGCATCGACGTTGGGCGGCACCTGTCGGCTGTCTGCGACCCGCACGACAGCCCCCTGGCGCGACAGCCACCTGGCCATCGCCAGACCGCTCTCGCCGAGGCCGAGCACCAGAACGTGTTTTCCGTTGAGTTCCATGCTCGTCAGCGCAGTTTGAGGGTGGACAGACCGATCAGCACCAGCATGATGGTGATGATCCAGAAGCGCACGACGACCTGCGTTTCCTTCCAGCCGCCGAGTTCATAGTGATGATGCAACGGCGCCATGCGAAAGATCCGCTTGCCGCCGGAGTGCTTGAAATAGAGCACCTGCGCGGCGACCGACAGCGTTTCGGCGACGAAGACGCCGCCCATGATCGCCAGCACGATTTCCTGGCGCACGATCACCGCCACCGTCCCGAGCGCCGCGCCAAGCGCCAGCGCGCCAACGTCGCCCATGAAGACCTCCGCCGGGTAGGCGTTGAACCACAGGAAACCGAGGCCTGCACCAGCCATCGCCCCAAGAAAGACCGCCAGTTCACCCGCACCGGGGATGTACGGCAGCAACAGGTACTTGGCGAACACTGAGCTGCCGGCGACGTAGGAGAAGATGGCCAGCGCGGCTGCAATCATCACGGTCGGCATGATCGCCAGTCCGTCGAGTCCGTCGGTCAAATTGACTGCGTTGCTGGTGCCAACGATGACGAGGTAGGTAAGAATGATGAAACCGACGACGCCGAGCGGATACGAGATCGTCTTGAAAAACGGCACGATGAGTTCCATCTGCGCCGGCACCGTCGACGAGAAGGCGAGGTAAACGGCAACAGCCAAGCCGAGAACCGACTGCCAGAAATATTTCCAGCGGCTCGCCAAACCCCGCGGGTCGCGATAGACGACCTTCTTCCAGTCGTCGTACCAGCCGATCGCGCCGTAGCCGAGCGTGACGATCAGCACGACCCAGACGTAACGGTTGGTCAAGTCCCCCCACAGCAGGGTGGTGATGCCAATGGAGATCAGGATCAGCACCCCGCCCATGGTCGGCGTACCGGACTTCGCAAGGTGGGTCTGCGGGCCGTCCTGACGCACCGCCTGGCCGATCTTCTTCGCCGCCAGCCAGCGGATGACCCGCGGCCCGGCGAGGAACGAGATGATCAGCGCGGTCATCGCCGCCAGCACCGTACGCAGCGTGATATAGCCGAAGACGTTGAAGCCGCGGACATCCTGCGAGAGCCACTGGGCAAGCATCAGCAGCATGACGGCGCCTCCTTGCCCGGCTCATTCTCATTGGCAACGGTGATGGCGTCGACCACCCGCTCCATGCGCATGAAGCGCGAGCCCTTGACCAGCACGATCGACTCCGCATCCATTTCGGCGACCAGCGCGGCGATCAGGTCCTCGATTTTCCTGAAATGTTCGCCGCCCGTCCCGAAATTGTGAGCGGCCAGCGCACTCGACTCGCCGAAGGCCAGCAGCCGGTCGACGCCCTGGCTCTTGGCATAGCCGCCGACTTCATCATGGAACTGTCCGGTCATCTCTCCGATTTCGCCCATGTCGCCGAGGACCAGGATTTTTCGTCCGACCGTGGCGGCCAGCACATCGATACCGGCACGCACCGAATCGGGATTGGCGTTGTAGGTATCGTCGAGCACCGTCGCACCATGCAGCCCGGCACACCGTTGCAGCCGCCCCTTGATCCCGCGGAACGCGGCAAGGCCGGCGCGCACCGACTCCAGCGAAACTCCGGCGGCGAGCGCTGTCGCGGCCGCCCCCAGCGCGTTGCGGGCGTTGTGGGCGCCCGGCAGGGCCAGCGTCACTTCGATCTGCTCACCGCCGGCTTCGATGAGCACACGATTGTCGAGGCCGTGCAGCTGACAATGCCCGGTCACATCGGCGTCCACACCAGCCGGTGCTTCGAGCGCAAAGCACAGACGACGGCAATGGGCGCTCTGTTCACGCCACAAGGGTGCCCATGAATCGAGCGCATTGAATACAGCGACACCGTCCGCGCCGAGTCCGGAAAAGATGCTGCCTTTCTCGGCCGCAATCATGTCGAGCGTCCCCATGCCTTCGAGATGCGCCCGTTGCGCGTTCGTCACCAGGGCAACTGTTGGCCGACCGACCCGCGCCAGATAGGCGATCTCGCCGGGATGATTCATCCCCATCTCGACAACCGCGGCGCGATGCTCCGGCCCAAGCTGGAGCAAGGTCAGCGGCAGGCCGATGTCGTTGTTCAGGTTGCCTTGCGTCGCCAGCACCGCGTCGTTGCCAAACGCCGCCTTCAGGATGCTGGTGATCATTTCCTTGTTGGTCGTCTTGCCGTTGCTTCCGGTGACACCGATCACCGGAAAAGTGAAGCGCGCCCGCCAGTACGCGGCGAGATCGCCCAAGGCGATCCGCGTGTCGGCAACAACGAGCAGCGGCAGCCCCGCGGCATCGCGCAGTGCTTCGGCGCCCACCGCGTCCACGACCGCCGCCACCGCCCCGCGCTCCTTTGCCGTGGCGATGAAAGCGTGCCCGTCGAACTTGTCGCCGCGCAAGGCGATGAACAACTCGCCGGCACGCACCGTCCGGCTGTCGGTAGACACTCCGTAGAACGCCACCACCTCGCCGACGACCGAGCCGGACATCGCTTCTGCGGCGACAGACAAATCCAGTTTTACACTCATGCTTGCTTCTCCTGCCACAAGGCCAACGCGGCAGCGGCTTCATCAATATCCGAAAATGGCCGCTTCACCCCGGCGATTTCCTGATAGGGCTCGTGCCCCTTTCCGGCCAGCAGAACGACATCGGCCGCAGACGCGCCAAGGATCGTCCGACGGATCGCCAACGCCCGGTCTTCAATGATTTCCGCCGCAGGCGCGGCGATAGCGATTTCGGCGACAATCGCCGCCGGCTCCTCGCCGCGCGGATTGTCGCTGGTCAGAATCACCCGGTCGGCCAGACGAGACGCCACCTCGCCCATCAGCGGGCGCTTGCCCCGGTCGCGATCGCCGCCACAGCCGAACACGACAATCAGGCGGCCGGAGCGCGCCGTCGCCACACTGCGCAGCGCATTGATCGCGTTTTCCAGCGCGTCCGGGGTATGCGCGTAATCGACGACGACCAGTGGAACTTCGTTCCCCCCCAGCGTTTCCAGCCGACCGGGCGGCGCGGGCAAGTCGGCGAATCGCGAGGCAACTTCCGCCGGGGTCAGGCCCGCGTCAAGCAGGACGGCTGCCGTTGCCAGCAGGTTCGACACGTTGAAACGACCGACTAGGGATGTTTCTACCCGGGCACGACCGGCCGGTGTCGCCAAAACAAAACGCAAACCGCCAGAGGTCTCGTCAACCGACTCCGCCCGCACCACTCCCTGCCGGTCGGTGATACCTTTGCCCTGGGTGTAACCGACAATCCGCGACGCGGTCGTACGCTGCATCAACGCACAACCGAACGGATCATCGAGATTAACGACCGCCAAGCGCAAGCGCGGCCACTTGAACAACTTCTCCTTGGCCGCTGCGTACTCTTCCATCGATCCGTGATAATCAAGGTGATCGCGTGTCAGGTTGGTAAATACGGCAACGTCGACGCGGGCTCCGTCGAGCCGATCCTCTTCGATTCCGATCGAACTCGCCTCAAGAGCGCACGCCTGCGCCCCGCCCGCCACAAAATCGGCCAGATAGCACGCCAGTGTCGCCGCCTCCGGCGTGGTAAATCCGGTTTCCTTCATCGCATCGGCGAACCCTGCCCCGAGCGTACCGATAACGGCGCAACGCCGTGGATGAACACGGGCCAGCCACTGGCTGATGCTCGTCTTGCCATTGGTTCCGGTAATCGCGATCAGCGACAGGCGCTCGCCCGGATAGCCGAACAAGGCATGTGCGAGCGGCCCGCATAGCGCGCGCAAATTCGCGGCGGCGACGTTCGGAACACTCCAGGCACTCTGCCAGACGAAACCGTCACCCGACTCCCAAACCACTGCGCAGGCACCGCGGGCGATAGCGTCGGGAATGTAATCACGCCCGTCGGCAAAATCGCCCGGCAAGGCAAGAAAGACATCGCCGCGACGCACTCGCCGGCTATCGTCAGCCACACCGCTGGGCGTAACGCCCAACGCAACGAGTTGCTTCAGGATGAACGACGGATCAGCGAAAACCGGCATGGCGATCATAGCTGCCCCCTTGTCGGCTGGCTGTTCTGCGCAACAACCGGCAACGGCGCATCGGGCAGGACGCCCAGCGTGCGCAACGCGCCACCCATGACGCGCGAAAACACCGGCCCTGCGACATCGCCGCCGTAATGCACTCCAGCGCTTGGCTCGTCGATCATCACGGCGACGATCAGGCGCGGATTGGAGATCGGTGCGAAGCCGACAAAAGACGCTACATACTTGCGAACGTACTGGCCACCTTCGATCTTGTAGGCCGTACCGGTCTTGCCGCCGACACGGTAACCGGGCACCCGGGCTTTGGGCGCGGTCCCCCCGGGCTGCACTGCCATTTCCAGCATCGCGCGCACCTCGCGGGCAGTCTGCTGGCTGAACACCGGAACTGTCTTGACCGGCCCTGCGTCGGCGCGGGTCAACGTCAACGGAATCAGGTCGCCTTCGCGCGCGAATACGGTATAGGCATGGGCCAGTTGCATCAACGACACCGAAAGCCCGTGTCCGTACGACATTGTCGCCTGCTCGATCGGCCTCCACGATTTCCACGGACGCAAACGACCGCTGACCTCGCCCGGGAAACCGAGTCCCGGCGCACGCCCGATCCCGACGGCGTCGAACATTGTCCACATCTGCTCCGGCGACAGCATTGCTGCAATCTTTGCCGTGCCGACGTTGGACGACTTCTGGATGACCTCGGCGACGCTCAGCACCTTGTGAGGATGCGAATCGGAGATGGTGGCCGAACCGATGGTCAGCCGACCGGGCGCGCAGTCGATCGGCGTGTCGAAACGCACTTTCCCGCTCTCCAATGCAAGCGCCGCTGTGAACGGCTTCATTACCGATCCAGGTTCGTAGGTATCGGTAATCGCCCGGTTGCGCAACTGCGCGCCGGTAAGTCGTTCGCGATTGTTCGGGTTGTAGGTCGGCCAGTTGGCCAGCGCCAGGATTTCGCCTGTCTTGGCATCAACCGCGACGACGCTGCCCGCCTTGGCCTTGAAATCCGTCACGGCCTGTTTGAGCTGGCTGTAGGCGAGATACTGGATCTTCGAATCCAGCGCCAGGCGGATTTCCTTGCCGTCCTGCGGCGGCTTGATCGAACCGACATCCTCGACGATCTGCCCGCGCCGATCCTTGATCACGCTGCGATTTCCCGGATGGCCAAGCAACTGGCTCTGAAAGGCAAGTTCCACGCCCTCCAGCCCCTTGTCATCGACGCCGGTGAAACCGACGAGGTGCGCGGTCATCTCGCCAGTCGGATAGTAGCGACGATATTCTCGGTCTTGCCCAATGCCCGGCAGCTTCAGCGACGCGACCTTGTCGCCGACTTCCGGAGGCAGTTGCCTGCGCAAGAAGACGAATGACTTGTCGCTGGCCAAGCGTTTCGACAATTCTTTCGCATCCATATCCAGGAGATCCGCCAATTGCCTGGTCTGCTCGGGCGTCAGCCGTGCATCCGCGGGGACGGCCCAGATCGATTTCATCGGCGTGGATACCGCCAGCACATCGCCGTGGCGATCGGCGATGCGCCCGCGCGAGGCGGTGATCTGCAGATCGCGGCGATAGCGCGACTCGCCCTTCTCCTGCAAAAAGTCTTCGTTCAGCACCTGCAGATAGAACGAACGCCCGATCAGCACACCAAAGCCGGCCAGAATCAGCAGCGCCATTAAACGCGAGCGCCATGCGGGCAAACGCAGCTTCAACACCGGACTTTCGGCGAACTTGTGCCCGCGCTTGCCACTGAAATTCATCATCGCGACACCTCCCGCGTTGCCGTGATGATTTTGGCCGGATCCGGCGTACGCATCTTCAGTTTCTCGCGGGCGATCTTCTCGATGCGAGGAGACGTCGCCCAGGTCGAGAGTTCCAGCTGCAACTGCCCGAACTCGACCTCGAGATGACGCTCTCGCTCCTGCTCCGCCTCAATCGCCTGGAACAGACTGCGCGCCTTGTGCTGGGACGTCACCACACCGAGAGCGCACATCAGGATGGCAAGCAGCAGAACGAGGTTGGTCCGCACCATGTCAGGCCGCCCCCTGCAAACTGCATTTTTCGGCGACCCGCATCACGGCGCTGCGCGCACGGGGGTTGTCATCGACCTCGTCCGAGCCCGCCTTGACCGGCTTCCCCAGCACGCGCAACCGGGGCGGCGGCAGATCGACCGAACGCAGCGGCAGGTTCTTCGGGAGCGTGTCGGGACTCGCTTGTTCGCGCATGAAGCGCTTGACGATCCGATCCTCCAGCGAATGAAAGCTGATCACGACGAGACGTCCGCCATCACGAAGCACATCGACCGCCTGCGGCAGAACTAGCGCAAGCTGCTCGAGCTCTTGATTGACGTGAATCCGTAGAGCTTGAAAGGTACGCGTCGCCGGATCCTGGCCGGGCTCGCGGGTCCGCACGGCTTCGCGTACGAGCGCGGCGAGCTCGCCGGTGGTTGCAATACACCGCTCGCTCCGAGCAGCCACAATCTTCTTTGCAATCTGGAAAGCAAACCGTTCTTCGCCATAATTTCTGATGACCTCCGTGATTTCTTTGATTTCCGCACGCGCCAGGAACGCCGCGGCCGTTTCTCCCTGCGTGGTATCCATGCGCATGTCCAGCGGCGCATCAAAGCGAAAGCTGAACCCCCGCCCGGCGTCGTCGATCTGCGGCGAAGACACGCCGATATCCAGCAACACACCGTCAACTGCGTGCAACCCCACATCCCGCACCGCTTCGGCCAGCTCGGCAAACGGCCGATGCGCGACGAGAAGGCGGGGATCCCCGATTTCCCGGGCTGCGAGAATGGCCTGCGGATCGCGATCGAGCGCCAGCAAACGCCCGTCCGGCCCGAGCCGCTCCAGAATCGCCCGCGAATGGCCGCCGCGTCCGAACGTGCCGTCGACGTAAGTCCCGGAAGGCTTCACCGACAGCGCATCGACAGCCTCCCGCAACAGTACGGTTCGATGCCCGGAGGCAGCGCTCACAGCGCCAAATCCTCAAGACCGGGCGGCAAGGACTGATCCACCATTCCCAGGAAGACCTCCTGCTGCTGCCGCCAACCGGCATCAGACCAGATTTCGAAATGCGTGCCCTGCCCCACCAGCCACACTTGCTTCTCCAGCTGGGCAAACAGGCGCAACTCTGGCGAAACCAGCAGACGCCCCGCCGAGTCCAGCGACTCGTCGCGTGCATTACCGACCAGCAACCGCTTGATCGCCGCAGCTCTGGGATCAAAGCTGGAAGCCGCCAGCACCTTGTCGCGAATCGGCTCCCAAGCGGGCGCGGGATAGAGGAGAAGACAACGATGCGGGTGTGCGGTAAGTACGAGTTGCCCTTCCGAGGCGGTCACCAGGGCCTCGCGATGACGCGCCGGGACGGCAAGCCGCCCCTTGGCATCAAGACTCAGCGCTGTTGCTCCCTGGAACATCGATTCCTCACTCCCTGCCGGCGGAGAGAAACACCCCGTTCTCCCACTTTTTACCACTGCGCCCCACTTTAAGATAAAGAATAGGGCAAAGCAAGAAGTTTTTTGTAACTTTCCTCAATGACTACAATGACTTAGCGCTTACCAATGAAATCGCCTTGAAAAAATAAAATATCTATAAAAAACAACAACAAGATAATTTTAGTTAAAGTGGTTTATGACTGAACTAGGCCGAAAGTCAGAGACTTACCCTCCCCTCTCTCCCACGGAAGCAAGCAACAAAAAAGGCAGGCCATCAATGACCTGCCTCTCCTTGAGAAAGCTTGCCGACTCCGCAGCCTTGCACAGACTGCCGGCGCTGAAGCATCAATCCGGCTTAATTCCCGTCCGCTCGATAACGGCGGCCCAGTTGGCTGTTTCGGCCTTCAGCAGCGTCGCGAACTGCTCCGGAGAGCCACCAGCCGTCTCGGCGCCAGCGACCAGCAGCTTTTTCTGCACGTCCGGCGAAGCCAGGATTTCCCCGATTTCCTTGTTCAGCCGTTGCACGACATCACTCGGGGTACCCGCAGGCGCCATGAAGCCATTCCAGGTTGTCGCGTCGAAGCCCGCGAAACCTTGCTCGGCGACCGTCGGCAGGTCCGGCAGGGCCGCCGAACGCTTGGCGTTGGAGACGGCGATCAGCTTCACTTTCCCGTCGCGAACCAGCGGCTGCACGTTCGACAGCGCCGAGAAAAGCACCTGCACATCGCCGCGCCCCAGGGCCAGCGACGCTGCCGGACCGCCGTTGAACGGGATATGCAGCAGGAAGGTGTCGCTCTTCATCTTGAGCATTTCCATTGCCAGATGCGACAACGAGCCGTTGCCCACCGACGCGTAGTCGATCTTGCCCGGACGGCTCTTGGCCAACGCGATCAGCGCCTTCAGCGAGTCGACCTTGAGATCGGAGCGCACGGCCAGCACGTTCGGCTGGGTCACCGCCAGAATGACCGGCACCAGATCGCGCTGCGGGTCGTACGGGAGTTTCGGGAACATGGCCGGAGCGACGGTCACGGGACCGTTGTAGGCCAGGAAGAACGTGTGACCGTCGCGCGACTTGACAACGGCATCAGCACCGATGGTACCGCCGGCACCACCCTTGTTTTCCACGATAACCGTCTGCCCGAGCCGGCTGCCAAGCTGTTCAGCGACGATCCGGGCCACGACATCGACCGAACTGCCCGCCGGCGTCGGCACGACCACGCGAACCGTCTGTGTCGGCCAGTTTGCCGCGTGCACGGCCAGCGCCGTCAGCGTGGCCAGCAGTGACACCAGAACCCGAAAAACACCTTTCATCATTCCCCCTCCGCGCCTGTCTACGTTGATCAAAACCACACAAGAAATTAACGCACCAGTCTACACCGCGCCGCCGCTGTCATGCACGAATCATGCGCAAAAATGGAAGGAAGGAAAGGAGGGGGAAGTCGGCCGATAAGCCGGGTTCTGTCGTGGGCAACCATTCCTCTAGGCGCACTGTCGCCAGTACGCTCAAGCAGCCTACCCGGAAGCAACGCGAGCCACGCCATGCGCTTCCCTATTTGGCCTTGCTTCGGATGGGGTTTGCCGTGCCGTCCGTGTTACCACGTCCGCGGTGAGCTCTTACCTCGCCGTTTCACCCTTGCCTGTGCGCGCAGTCGCCTGCGTTGAGCCATCGGCGGTCTGTTCTCTGTTGCACTTTCCGTCACCTCGCGGTGCCCGGTCGTTAACCGGCATCCTGCTCTATGAAGCCCGGACTTTCCTCCCCGCGCCGGAGCGCGCAGCGGTTGCCTGGCCGACTTCCTGCCGGCGATTATACGCTGCGTCGAGCCCGCCGTTCAGTTCGCCTTTGCCGAAGCGTCCGCCGCTTTCTTCGCGGGCGAAAACACCAGCGCGTCGCCTTGCAGCTGGAACACGCCCATCAACTCGCCCAAGCCCGTATCGGGGACATTGTCGAGCCGTGCAAAGCCTTCGCAGGTCCGGGTCTCGACCACGAACATGCGGCCGTTCTGGCGCAAGATCCAGGCGTCGTTGCCGGGCGAGAAGACCTCCACCTTCGTTGCCAGCCCTGCTTCGGGCATGGCGTGCCGGCGCTGGCAATCGGGCATCCGGGACGCGACGACGGCGTATTTGGCCTGGCTCGCCCACGGCATGCCGGTCACCCGGATCAGGCTCAGCGAGTGCGCGCTGCCACGGATTTCAAAGGTTGCCCGCTGGTCACTGCACGCCACGAGCAAGGGCAGGAACACGACAGGCAGGTAACGAACGAAGCGCACGACTATTCTCCCGGAGAGTCGCATCATGGCAGTCAGCCGATGAGTGTCCATGCGACCGTCTCACCGGCGCGCAACGGCACCAGTTCTTCGCCGGCACCATACGGCACGCCCGCAGGCACAGCGCATTCCTGCCGTTCCAGGGTCACGGTGCCGGCGTTCCGCGGCAGGCGATAGAAGTCCGGACCGTTGAAACTGGCGAAGGCTTCAAGACTCTCCAGCGCTCCGGCCGCGTCGAACGCCTCGGCGTACAACTCAAGTGCGGTCAATGCCGTGTAACACCCGGCACAACCACAGGGCGCCTCCTTGGTATGGCGCGCGTGCGGCGCCGAGTCCGTTCCGAGAAAGAACTTCGGGCTTCCCGATGTCGCCGCGGCAACCAGTGCCTGGCGATGCGTTTCACGCTTGAGCACCGGCAGACAGTAGTAATGCGGCCGGATGCCGCCGACGAGAAGGGCGCTGCGGTTGTACAACAGGTGATGCGCGGTGATCGTCGCGGCGACGTTGCTCCCGGCCGACGCGACGTAGTCCGCCGCGGCCTTCGTGGTAATGTGCTCGAACACCACGCGCAGGCCGGGGCGCCGGGCCAGCAATGGCCGCAGCACTGCATCGATGAAGACGTTCTCGCGATCGAAGATGTCGATCGCCGGATCGGTCACCTCGCCGTGCATCAGCAGCGGCATCCCGACCTTTTCCATCTCCGCCAGCACCGCGTCGCATTTCAGCAGATCGGTGACTCCGGCATCGGAATTCGTCGTCGCTCCGGCGGGATAAAGCTTGACCGCCTTGACAAAACCGCTATCCACCGCGCGCCGGATCTCGTCGGCCGGCGTGTTGTCGGTCAGGTAAAGCGTCATCAGCGGCTCGAAATCGCTCCCCGCCGGCAAGGCGGCGAGAATGCGTTTCCGGTACTCGGCGGCGGCGGCAACCGTCGTGACCGGAGGCCGGAGGTTGGGCATGATGATGGCGCGGGCGAACTGGCGCGCGCTATGCGGCAAAACAGCGTGCAACGCAGCGCCGTCGCGCAGATGCAAATGCCAGTCGTCGGGGCGGGTAAAGGTGATCTGCATGGCTTTGATTCCGTACGGGACCGCCGAATTCTAGATGAAAAGCGCGACGGGAAGCGCGTTCAAGCCGTCTCCCCGCTGCGATCCAGCCAGCGGAGGAGCGTTGAAAACAACAATTCAGGATCAAAGGGCTTGACCAGAAAATCGTCCATTCCGGCCTTGATGCAGAGTTCCTTGTCCTCGGTGAAGGCGTTGGCCGTCATGGCGACGATGGGCACCGAAGCGCCGTCCGGCCGCGCGCGCATTGCCCGGGTGGCGTCGAGACCGTCCATGACCGGCATCTGCACGTCCATCAGGACCAGCGCGTAATCCCTCCCCTCGAACCGAGTCAGCGCTTGCCGACCGTCCTCGGCGAGATCGACGATGAGACCGCTCCCGGCAAGCGTCAACTGCGCCACCTCGCGGTTCATCGGATCGTCATCGACAACCAGAATCCGCCTGCCGGCATGGCGTTGCCGCAGCATCTCCACCGCGCCGGAAGCGGCTTGCCTCCCCGCTGCATCGCGCCTCGCCGACAAGCTGCCACAACGCCCCAACCGCGCGGTAAACCAGAAGGTGCTGCCACGCCCCAATTCACTTTCCACGCCCGCTTCGCCGCCCATCAGGCGTGCCAAGTGGCGGGTGATGGCCAGGCCAAGACCGGTCCCCCCGTAGCGCCGGGTGGTCGAATTGTCGGCCTGTTCGAAGGCGCCGAAGAGCCGTGGAAGGGCGTCGGGCGGCACACCTTCCCCCTGATCCTCGACGGCGAAACGCACGAGCACGGCCTGCGCGCTCTCCTCCACCGGGCAGGCCCGCAAGGTGACCGTACCGCTCTCGCTGAACTTGATGGCGTTGATCGTGTAGTTGATCAGGGCCTGGCGCAGCCGCGTCGAATCGCCAAGCAAGGGCACGGTCAGCCCATTGACCGCGGTTTCCAGGACCAGCCCTTTGCCCTCCGCTCGCTCGGCCATGATCGAGCGCACGTTGCCGACCAGCTCGGCGACATCGACAGGCGCTTCGTCCAGCTCGAACTTGCCCGCCTCGATCTTCGACAGGTCGAGAATGTTGTTGATGATGCTCAGCAAATGCGCCCCGGCGGCATCGATCTTTCCGAGGTATTCGGCCTGACGGGGTGTGATGTCTTCCCGGCGCAAAATGTTCGCCATGCCGAGAATGGCATTCATCGGTGTGCGAATCTCGTGGCTCATGTTCGACAAAAAGGCACTTTTTGCCAGATTGGCAGCGTCCGCCGCCTCCTTCGCGCCGAGCAATTCGGCGGTCCTCTCGGCCACCGCGACCTCCAGACGATTGCGCTGGGCGGCCAGCCATTCATCGCGCAACCGGATCTGCTCGAGCATCGCATTGAACCCGGCGCCGAGTCGGTTCAGCTCAATGACAGAGGACTCGCGGGCGCGCAGGCTGTAATCCTGTTTCTGCGATACATCGTCCATCAGGCAGTTCAGGCGATCGAGCGGCAACAGAACAGAAGAACTCAACCTGACGACCATCCAGCGCGCGAAAAGAAGCGCCACAATGGCTGCCAGCGAGATAACCAGCGCCTGCCAGCCCAGCATGCGCGACACCGACGCCAGGTCGACATCCATGAGCAGGGCTCCAACCGGCTCACCACCCTGAATGACCGGCTCGACGATTCGAACCGACCGGGCCCCGTAAAACACCACCGCGCCGGACTGCCCAAGCGTTTCAGGAACCGTGACATCAGACCGTCCCAGCCTCGCGAAGAGCATCCCCTCGCGATCATAAAGCGCACCGGCAGAAACATTGGGGGAGTGCAGCAAAGAGGCGAGCAGGTCGTTCGCGGCACGCTTGTCATCGAACAGCAGAACCGCCCCCGCATTCTCGCCCAGAACCTTGCCGGCAGACTGGTGATCGACGACGAGTGCGCGCAGGTTAAGGAACAAGCCACTGACGAGCACCACCAGCGCGACGATCGCCAGGGCGGCAACCAGCACCGTCTGGTTTATTCTCCGCAGTCGCTCGATCAGGCTGACTGTTCCGGAAGCAAACGCCGAGTATTTCATTGCAACTCCGGCCGACGAGACAACACGAGGGACAAGCCGCGCTCTACCTAAGGTTTATACATCACGCATTTTGATTGCGCCAACGAAGGTTGTCGGATGCGGCGCAGCGGCACCTCACTCGGACGAGTCCGCTTTCTTCCAGCCCAGCGCCAGGTCATACAGCCGGTTCTTTCCGGCACCGGTGATTTCGTGCGCCAGCCGCGCGGCCTGCCTGACCGGCAGGCCATCGTCGAGCAACAACCGGAGTACGCGCTCGCCCTCGCCATCGTCCGCGGCTGGCGGCGCACCGGACACCAGCAGCACGAACTCGCCGCGCTGCCGGTTCGCGTCCACCTGCAACCACGCCAGCGCTTCACCGAGCGGACAGGCGTGTATCGTCTCGAACAGTTTGGTCAACTCGCGCGCAAGAACGAGGGTACGGTCCGCACCGAGTACTGACGACAGGGTCGCAACGGTTTCCAGTATGCGGTGCGGCGCCTCGTAAAACACCAGTGCATACGGCAACGCCGCCAACGGGCGCAGCGCCTCCTCGCGCTGGCGCGCCTTGGCAGGAAGAAAACCGTAGAACAGGAAATGCGAGTCGATGAGTCCGGAAGCGGACAGTGCCGTGATCGCGGCGCAAGGCCCTGGCAAAGGAACGACGCGATACCCGGCCGCGCGCACCCGCGCCACGATGCGCGCCCCCGGGTCGGAAATCCCCGGCGTGCCGGCGTCGGAAACCAATGCGACCGATTTCCCCTCCCCCAGACGCGCCACGATCTGTTGGGCAACGGTTTCCTCGTTATGCTCGTGTGCCGCCAGCATGCGGGTATTGATGCCGAAGTGCTTGAGCAACGGAGCCGTGTGCCGGGTATCCTCCGCAGCGACCCAGGCGACCTGCCGCAACACGTCGATTGCACGCGGGCTCATGTCACCGAGATTTCCGAGCGGCGTCGGGACTACATATAATGCGGGCGATTCTTCCGTCATGGCGAGCATTCTTTCAATGGCCGACAACGATACCACGACCGGCACGGGGCAACGGGCCGAAGTCCTCGCCGCGGGCTTCCTCAAGAAGCGCGGCCTGAGCGTCGTGGCGCGCAATTTCCGGTGCCGCGGCGGCGAGATCGACCTGGTCTGCCGCGAGGGAAACACCCTGGTCTTCGTCGAAGTCCGCCTGCGTCGGAACACGAGTTTCGGCGGCGCCGGCGCCAGCATCACCGCGCACAAGCGACAGCGGATCATCCTCGCCGCGCAGCATTTTCTCGCCGCCACGAACGCTGCCGCCAGCAATTGCCGCTTCGACTGCCTGCTGCTCGACCGCCTCGACGAACGATGCATCGAGTGGATCAGGGATGCGTTCTCCGCAGATTAGCCGAAGCGTGCAATCCTCAACCGTTGGCGCCGAGGATTCAGCGATTGTAGTGCTAGACTAGCCGCTTGTAACTTTGACCCGCTCTCCTATGGACCTGATTTCCCGCATCAGCCAGCACTTCACCGACAGCGCGCAAACCAAGCTCGACGCGATCGAAATGCTGGCTGCACCGATTGCCGGAGCCACCGAACTGATGGTCGGCGCGCTGATCAACAATGGCAAGATTCTCGCCTGCGGCAACGGGGGTTCGGCCGCGGACGCGCAGCATTTCGCCGCCGAACTCGTCGGGCGCTTCGAAATGGAGCGCCAGGGTCTCGCGGCCATCGCGCTGACCACCGATTCATCGATCATGACCGCTGTCGCGAACGACTATGGCTACAACGCGGTCTTCGAAAAGCAGGTGCGCGCGCTCGGCCAGCCGGGCGACGTCCTGCTGGCCATTTCCACGTCGGGCAACTCGCCAAGCGTCATCGAAGCCATCCGCGCCGCACACGACAACGACCTGCATGTCATCGCACTGACCGGCAAAGGCGGCGGTGAGATTGGTGCACTCTTGCGGGATTCGGATGTCCACCTCTGCGTGCCATCGGATCGGACGGCACGCATTCAGGAGGTACACCTGCTGGCCATCCACTGCCTGTGCGATGGGATCGATTGCCTGCTTTTAGGAGTTGAGGAATGAAAAGGAACCTGCTTGCCGCGCTGCTCATCGGAGCCGCGACCCTCCCTGCCCTGCAAGGCTGCTTCCCGGCGGTCGTCGCCGGGGTCGGCACGGGCGTCACCGCCACGATCGACCGTCGCACGCTGGGAACACAAACCGAAGACGAGGCGATCGAATGGAAGGCGAGTGCGCGCGTTGGCGACAAACTCAGGGACCGCGGCCATTTCAATTTCACCAGTTACAACCGGCGCGTGCTGTTGAGCGGTGAAGTGGCCTCCGAGGAACTCCGCGCCGAGGCGGAACGCATCGTTGCGGCCGTTCCCAATGTGAGCGCGGTCTACAACGAACTGGTTGTCGGCCCCTCCTCGTCGCTGACCGCGCGCAGCAACGATGCCTACACCACGTCCAAGGTGAAGGCCCGTTTTGTCGATGCCGGGAAGTTCAACCCCTTACACGTCAAAGTGGTCACCGAAGCGGGCAGCGTTTTTCTGATGGGTCTTGTCACCCAGGCCGAAGCCGACGCAGCCATCCAGGTTACGCGGACAACGACCGGAGTCAGGAAGGTCGTTCCGCTGATGGAGATCATCACCCCGGCGAAGGCGCGGGAATTGGATGTTGCGCAATCAAGCAACGCCTCCAAGTCAAACTCCACCCCGGCCAATCCCTGACCTCTCGATCCAACCGATGAGCTTTCCTGCCCCCGCCTTCGAAGCCAAGATCGTCGCCCCGGGCGACCTCTCCGCCCGTCTCGCGCAACTGCCGCGCCCGCTGGTATTCACCAACGGTTGCTTCGACATCCTGCACCGCGGCCACGTAACGCTGCTGGGACAGGCCCGGGCGCTCGGAGCAGCGATGGTCGTCGCGCTCAATACGGACGCCTCGGTCAAGCGCCTCGGCAAGGGCGACGACCGCCCGGTGAACACGCTGGCCGACCGTCTGGCGGTGATGGCCGCGCTCGAATGCGTGTCGCTGGTCACCTGGTTCGACGAGGACACGCCGATCGAACGCATCCGCGACTGCCGCCCCGACGTGCTGGTCAAGGGCGGCGACTGGCCGGTCGAGAAGATCGTCGGCAACGCAGAAGTCACGGACTGGGGCGGCCGCGTCGTGTCGATTCCCTTCATCCACCAGAAATCGACGACGGCGCTGCTGGAAAAGATTCGCCGCCTGTAATTACAGCGCTACGCGATCTCCTCGGCATCCCGGCGCATCGAAGCGATATCCGCTGCGTCGGGCACGACGTCGCCACCCTTGGCGTTATCCTCGATCTGATCGAGCTTGCGCGCGCCGCACAGGACATTGACGTTGCCGCCGTTGCCCTGCGCCGCGGTCCAGCCGATCACCAGTTGCGTCATCGTGCAACCGTACTTCTTGCACAACGGCGCCCATTTTTCACTCAGCGCCGCGATCTTCGGCAGGTTCTCCGGCAGGAACCACTTGACCCGGCTGCGCGCCATGCCCATGTGCACCTGCGAGGCGTCCTTGATCTTGCCGCTGAGGATGCCGCGCTCCAGCGGCGAATAGGCCTGGAAGGTCACGCCGTGCTGGTCGCAGAGATCGAACAGGCGATCGCCGACGCCGCGGTCGAGCATGCTGAACTTTTCCTGAATCAGGTCGAGTTGCCCGGCGGCGACGTATTCCATGAACTGCTCGTTGCTCAGGTTGGACGCGCCGATCGCCCGGATCTTGCCCTGTTCCTTGAGCTTCAGCAGATACCCCATCGTGTCGGCGATCGGGCAGGGAAACTCCGGGAGTTCCTGCCAGTGCACGATGTAGATGTCGATGTAGTCGGTCTGCAGGCGACGCAGGCTCATCTCGACTTCCTCGGCCAGCCGCTCCGGCCGTGTGTTGCGCACGATGCGCACGCCGTCGCGCTCCATCATGAAACCGCCTTCCTCGATATCCCAGCGCAAGCCGCACTTGGTCGACAGCACGTAGTCGCCCCGCCGTCCGGCGAGGGCCTTGCCGACCACTTCCTCACTGTGCCCGAGTCCGTAGGCAGGCGCCGTATCGAGCAGGGTCACCCCCAGTTCCCGCGCGCGGTGGATCGTGCGGATCGATTCGGCATCGTCGCTCTGCCCCCACATCGCATCGCCGCCGATAGCCCACGCGCCGATGCCGACGACGGACGCTTCAATGCCTGACTTCCCTATTTTCATGGTTCGCATGATCAGTTCCTTTCCGGTCGAAAGGACCATTATCCGCCCAATCGGCGGACTGCGTCAGGCCCTGCCCTGAGGTAGGATGACGTCCCGTTCCTCAATCGACACAGGAGAAATCATGCTCTTCAGACACAGCACCGAGATGGCCACCCAGCAAAACCAGAACATGCGCGGCGGCAAGGGCACGGTTACGGTCAAGCACGTTCTCAACCCCGACGAACTGTTCGGCAACGGCCGCCTGTTCGCTCAACTCACCGTCCCACCGGGCGCTTCGGTCGGTTTGCACAAGCACGAGGGCGAAGCAGAAACCTACCTGATCCTGCAAGGGCAGGGCCGGTACCACAACAATGACGAGAGTTACGACATCGCCGCGGGTGACATGGCGCGCGTGGACGACGGCGACAGCCACGGGATCGAGAACACGGGAGACACGCCGCTCGTGCTGATCGGCTTGATTCTTTTCTCCCACAGCAAAGCCAACTGAAATGACTGCCCTGCTCCACGCAACGATCCCGTTGCCGCCGCCGCATACCGAAGGCGGACTCCCGCTGATGGACACCATCCGTACTCGTCAATCCTGCCGCGAATTCGCCGAGTGTCCGATCTCGCAGCAACTGTTGTCCAACCTCCTGTGGGCGGCGATCGGACTCAGCCACCCGGAACGGGGCGGCCTGACCGTCCCGAACGCCCGCAGTCGCCGGGAAGTCGACCTGTTTGTCATCACCGCGGAAGGCACCTGGCGCTACGACATCGACAGCCATGCGCTAAAGAGCGTCGTGACCGGCGATATCCGCGCACTTGCGGGCAAACAGGACTTCGTCGCCACGGCACCACTCAATCTCATCTACGTCGCCGACTACGCCCGGATGCCCGACCTGAACACGGAACAGCAACTGGTTTACAGCTCGACCGACGTCGGCTTCAGCGCGCAGAACGTCTACCTTTTCTGCGCCTCAAGCGGACTGGCAACGGTGGTCCGCGGCTCGATCGACCGGGAAGCCCTCGGGCAAGCCCTGGGGCTGACCCCGCAGCAACGCATCATCCTCGGGCAGAGCGTGGGGCATCCTGCGCCATAAGAAAATTCGCCTTGTTTGCTGCCGGAGCAGGTCCAGCAGTTCCTGTTGCCACCAACTCAAAACGCATCTCCGGATTTTCCTGCACCAGAACAGCGCACTAGCGAAAACCGGTCAATGCCTTAAGCATAATTTTTACTATAATCATCAATGGGTTATAATTGCCTCTCTGGCCAGTACCGAAAAGCACCATCCCTTTCAAACAGCCCAGTGTTAGGGCCGCGTAGTTTGCGGCTACAACTGCACTGCAGAATAGGAGAACTATCGGATGACTAAGTTACCCTTCCGTTTCACTTCGGCCATCGCCGCGACGCTTCTGGTCGCGGCAGCTTCAAGCGCCAACGCCGAATGCGGACGTGTCACCATCGCAAGCATGAACTGGCAATCCGCCGAAGTTCTTGCCGCCATCGACGGAATCGTACTCGACAAGGGTTACGGCTGCGATGTCGAAATTGTTCCTGGCGACACCATGCCGACCCTGACGTCCATGATGGAGAAAGGGCAACCTGACATCGCGCCGGAAGCCTGGATCGACGCCGCCAGGGAACCTCTCGACGCGGCCGTGAAGGAGGGACGCCTGCATTACGCAGCGCGTTCGCTGAAGGACGGGGGCATCGAAGGCTGGTGGATTCCCAAGTACCTTGCCGATGCGCACCCGGAGATCAAGACCATCGACGACGCGCTGTCCCATCCGGAGTTGTTCCCCTTCTCCGATGACGAGAAGAAGGGCGCCGTGCACAACTGCCCGGCCGGATGGACTTGCCAGATCACCACCGCCAACGCCTTCAAGGCGTGGAAGGCTGAGGAAAAGGGTTTTGTCCTGGTAGACACGGGATCCGCTGCCGGACTGGATGGCTCGATCGCCAAGGCCAACGAGCGCAAGGAAAGCTGGCTCGGCTACTACTGGTCGCCGACAGCCATTCTCGGCAAGTACGAGATGGTCAAGCTGGATGCCGGCGTGCCGCATGACAAGGCGAAATGGAGCGCCTGCAACTCGAAGGCCGACTGCGCCAATCCCGAAAAGAACGACTGGGCCAAGGCCGAGGTCGTCACGGTGATCACCGACCAGTTCAAGAAATCGGGAGGCCCCGCTGTCGATTACGTGAACACGCGGAACTGGGACAACGCTACCGTCAATGAACTGCTGTCCTGGATGCAGAACAACCAGGCCAACGGCGAGGACGGCGCCATTCACTTCCTGAAGAACTACCCCCACGTCTGGACCCCCTGGGTCACTCCCGAGATCGCCGCGCGGATCAAGGCCGGCCTCTAGGAAACGCGCAGGCACGCGCCTGCGCGCCGACCCTGTTTTCCGTTAATCCAGAATCCGGCTCGCGGGTTGCGCCAATTCCCGGCTCAACCCGCTGTACCGGAAACATTTCCGTGGGGGCTTCATGCCATTACCCAGCGACTTCCCATCGATGAACTCCGACACGTTGCGCCAGCTCAGGCGCTTCGTCGACATGGAATTCCGCTCCTTCACCCGTGAATACGGCGGCATGCTCGAGAAGCTTTTCGAGCCGCTCGGCGACTTCCTGCTCTTTTCAGAACGCCTGCTCACCCAATCGCCCTGGCCGATGGTTCTGGCAGCGATCCTTTTCGCGGTCTGGGTCACTTCGCGTTCGCTGAAGATCGTTCTCGGAACCGCCGCCACCCTGCTCCTGATCGGCTACTTCGGCATGTGGCAGGACACCATGCGCACGCTGGCAATGATCGTGGCCAGCACATTGACCGCGCTCACGCTCGGCCTCCCGATCGGCATCGTGATGAGCCGGTCCGACCGGCTGCAGCGCTGGCTGACCCCGGCACTGGACGTCATGCAGACCATGCCGAGTTTCGTGTATCTCATCCCTGTGGTGATGATTCTCGGCATCGGCCGCGTTCCCGGCCTGCTCGCCGTCGTCGTTTACGCCATCCCGCCGATCATCCGTTTCACCAACCTGGGCATCCGCCTCGTGGCCAAGGATGTCCTCGAAGCCGCCGAAGCCTTCGGCGCCAACGGGCTGCAGAAGCTCTTCCAGGTGCAACTTCCGCTCGCGCTGCCGACGATCATGGGCGGCGTCAACCAGACCATCATGATGGCACTGTCGATGGTTGTCATCGCATCGATGATCGGTGTGCCGGGCCTCGGACAGCCGGTGCTGAAAGCCATTTCGAACCAGTACTTCACCCAGGGCGTCCTGAACGGCCTGGCGATTGTCGGCATCGCCATCGTTTTCGACCGCGCATCGCAGGCCTATGGCAAGCGCCTGCAGCGTCATCTGGAGGCGACACATGAATAGCGCTGCCACCATCACACCCACCGCATCGACCGAGACACCCCAGGTCGGAATTTCGCTGCGCAACCTGTACAAGATCTTCGGCCCGACACCGGAGAAGTTCATCGACGCCGTCCGCGCCGGCATGACCAAGCAGGAACTCTTGGACAAGCACAACCATGTCCTCGGTCTGCGCGACGTCAACATCGACATGCGGCCGGGCGGCATCCAGGTCGTCATGGGCCTGTCCGGTTCCGGGAAAAGCACGCTGATCCGGCACATCAACCGCCTGATCGAGCCTACCGCCGGCGAAATCTCGGTCGGCGACGTCAATGTTCTTGAATTGGGATCGAGGGCTTTGCGGAAATTCCGCGGCGAAATGACATCAATGGTGTTCCAGAAATTCGCCCTGTTTCCGCACTACACGATCCTGGAAAACACCGAGTACGGACTGCGCGTCAAGGGCATATCGCGCAAGAAACGGCACGAGGAGGCCATGCGCTGGATCGAGCGCGTCGGACTGAGCGGGTATGAGAAAAAATACCCGAATCAGCTCTCGGGAGGCATGCAGCAGCGCGTCGGCCTGGCCCGCGCACTGGCCAACGAGACGCCGATCCTGCTGATGGACGAAGCCTTCTCCGCGCTCGACCCGCTGATCCGCACCGACATGCAGACGATCCTGCTCGACCTCCAGCAGGACCTGGGAAAGACGATCGTGTTCATCACCCACGACCTCGACGAAGCACTGCGCCTCGGCGACCGGATCGCCATCCTGCGCGACGGCGAGGTGATCCAGCAAGGCACCGGACAGGAAATCATCCTCTCCCCGGCCGACGCCTATATCGCCAACTTCGTCAAGAACGTCAATCGCGGACGCGTCATCCGTTGCCGCGCCCTCGCCCTCCCGGGAGAGGCCGTCGACGGCCCCAATCTCAATGCCAACACGGTCCTTGAGGACGCAGCAAGGATCCTGAATGCCGAGGGCAAGGATCAAGCCAATGTGGTTACGAAGCGCGGCCGCCTGATCGGAACGGTGGCGCTCAGCGCCATCATCGGCGCGATGATCCCGCCGCAGGATACGGGAAGCTGAAACAATCGCTGAATGAACAAAGGGGCGCTGTGGCGCCCCTTTGTTCATTGCGTCCTGCTCGCGTTACGCCAGCTTCTGCCCCACCCAGCCGCTCACCGATCCGAGCGCCTGCGGCAGTTTTTCCGGTTGCGTGCCGCCCGCCTGGGCCATGTCCGGCCGGCCACCGCCCTTGCCGCCAACCTGCTGGGCGACGAAGTTGACCAGCTCACCGGCCTTGACCTTGCCGGTCAGGTCCGCGGTCACCCCGGCAATCAGGGTCACCTTGCCGCCACCGGTCGAGGCCAGCACCACGGCGGCGCTCTTGAGCTTGTCGCGCAACTTGTCCATGGTCGAGCGCAGGGCATTGACGTCAGCATCGTCCAGCGCGGCCGCCAGCACCTTCACCCCGTTGACGTCAACCGCCTGGCCGACGAGCGCATCGCCCTGCGCGGCGACCTGCTTGCTCTTGAGCAGCGCGAGTTCGCGTTCGAGCTGACGCACCTGATCGAGGATCGAATAGACCCGCGCCTGCACGTCGCCAGGCTGCACCTTGAGCGTGCCGGCTACGCCGCCAAGCGCCGTTTCCATGCCCTGCATGTAGGCCAGCGCCACATCGCCGGTAATCGCCTCGACACGCCGGATGCCAGCCGCCACGCCGCCTTCGGCGACAATGGTGAACAAGCCGATGTCGCCCGTCCGGTGAACGTGCGTCCCGCCGCACAGTTCGCGCGAGGTACCGATGTCGATCACGCGCACGTCATCGCCGTATTTCTCGCCGAACAGCATCATCGCGCCGAGCTTCTGGGCTTCGCCGATCGGCATCACGCGATGCAAACAGTCGGCGTTTTCCAGAATCTCCGCATTGACGATATTCTCGATGCGGTGAATCTCGTCGTCGCTCAACGGCTGGTTATGCACGAAGTCGAAACGCGTCTTCTCCGGATCGACCTGCGAGCCTTTCTGCTGCACATGCTCGCCGAGCACTTCACGCAACGCCTTGTGCAGCAGGTGCGTCGCCGAATGGTTGCGCATCGTGCGCTTGCGCGCCACCACGTCAACCTTGGCGGCGACCTCGTCGCCGACCTTCAGGCTGCCGGTTTTCAGCACCCCCTGATGACCGAACACGGCGGCCTGGATCTTTTGCGTATCCTCGACGGCAAAGATCCCCTGCGCCGATTGCAACACGCCACGGTCGCCGACCTGGCCGCCGGATTCCGCATAGAACGGCGTCTCATCGAGAACGACGGTTCCGGTTTCGCCTTCGGCCAGTTCGCTGACCGGCGAGCCTTCCTTGTACAGGGCCAGCACCTTGCCTCGGGTCTCCAGCGTCTCGTAGCCGTGAAACGCCGTCTCCGGACCGCTATATTCCAGCGCAGCGGACATCTTGAATTTTCCGGCTGCGCGGGCCTGTTCCTTCTGCCGGGTCATCGCCGCCTCGAAGCCGGCCGAATCGACCGTCACACCGCGCTCGCGGCAGATATCGGCGGTCAGATCGAGCGGAAAACCGAAGGTGTCGTGCAGCTTGAAGGCGGTTTCGCCGTTGAACACACCCTTGCCGTCCATCGCCGCCAGTTCGCCTTCGAGGATCGCCATGCCGTGCTCGATGGTCGCGAAGAAGCGGTCTTCCTCCTGCTTCAGCACGTCGGTGACGCGCTTCTCGCCCGAGACCAGCTCCGGATAGGCGCTGCCCATTTCGGCGACCAGATCGGGCACCATGCGGTGGAAGAAGGCGGCGCGGGCGCCGAGCTTGTAGCCGTGGCGAATGGCGCGGCGGATGATGCGGCGCAGCACGTAACCGCGCCCCTCGTTGCCGGGAATGACACCGTCGGCGATCAGGAAGGAGCAGGCGCGGATGTGATCCGCCAGCACGCGCAGCGACGGGCTGTTCATGTCGGCGTCACACGTTTCACGCGCGGCGGCCTTGATCAGGTTCTGGAAGAGGTCGATCTCGTAGTTGCTATGCACGTGCTGCAACACGGCGGCAATCCGCTCCAGCCCCATGCCGGTATCGACTGACGGCTTGGGCAGCGGATGCATGATGCCCGCCTCGTCGCGGTTGAACTGCATGAACACGTTGTTCCAGATCTCGATGTAGCGGTCGCCGTCTTCATCCGGCGATCCGGGAGGTCCGCCGGGGATGTGCTCGCCGTGGTCATAGAAAATTTCCGAGCACGGACCGCACGGACCGGTATCGCCCATCATCCAGAAGTTGTCGGACGCGTAGCGGGCGCCCTTGTTGTCGCCGATGCGGATGCAGCGCTCGGCCGGCACGCCGATTTCCCTGGTCCAGATGTCGTAGGCTTCGTCGTCCTCGGCGTAGACGGTGGTCCACAGCCGTTCCTTGGGCAGCTTGAAGACTTCGGTCAGCAGTTCCCAGGCGTAGTGGATCGCATCACGCTTGAAGTAGTCGCCGAACGAGAAATTGCCGAGCATCTCGAAGAACGTGTGGTGACGCGCCGTATAGCCGACGTTCTCCAGGTCGTTGTGCTTGCCGCCTGCGCGCACGCACTTCTGCGAAGTGGTGGCACGGTTGTAGGGGCGCTTGTCAAAGCCGAGGAACACGTCCTTGAACTGGTTCATCCCGGCATTGGTGAACAGCAGGGTCGGATCGTCATGCGGCACGAGCGAACTCGAGGCCACGATCTGGTGCCCCTTCGACTCGAAGAATTTGAGGAATGTCTCGCGAATTTCGGCGCTTTTCATTGGTGTCGATCCCGGTCAAGGGCGGTTTTCAAGAGCCGCAGATTCTAGCACCGAACGCAAGCACAACCGACCTTCGCGCTCGGGCAAAGAGCCGCTAAGCTGCGGAATGCGCAACAAAAAACCCGCCGAGGCGGGTTTTTTGTTGCGCCACGGGGAACCCCCACGATCAGCGAACCGCCTGCACCTTGGACAGAACCGTCTTCAACACGGCGTTGCCGCGCTGTACAGCGTGATCCAGCGCTTCCTTGGCGGGCTTGCGATTCGCCCAGACCGACTCCAGTTCTTCCTCGACGATCCGCCGCACCGACTCGACCTGAGAAACCCGTACGAATGGCGCCGCTGCCTTGCCCTTCAATTGGTCGAGAGCCACCTGCAGCCCGTCCAGATCCTCTTTTTTCAACTGGCTGCCCGCCGCCGTGCGCGCCACGCTGGTCATCGGCAGGAAGCCGCCCGCCAGCGTCATGCCGATCTGCACTTCGGGACCGAGAACGTAGTTGATGAACTTCGCCACACCCTTCGTCTCCGCGGGTTTCAGATTGCCGGCGACCCACAGCGACGCGCCGTCGGCCAGCGTGTTCTGCGGCGCCCCGCGCACATCGTCGTGATAGGGCAACGAGGCGACCCCCACCTCAAACGAGGTGTTGCCCGAAAGCGTGGCATACAGCGAGGACGAACTGGTCAGCATGCCGCACTCGCCGTTGGCGAAGCGACGGTCCGCCTCGTCGCGACGGCCGAAATAACTGAAGTAATTGCTCTTGTACCAGGTGGCCATCATCGCCACATGCTTGATCTGCAACAGGCCGTTGAACGCCAGCCCCCCTTTCGCGTCATTGACGTCGGCACCGTTCCAGGCGCTGATGTTGTCGATCAGAACCCAGGCCGGCCAGGAGGTGGTGTAAGCGCACTCGCTGCCGGCCGCCACCAGCTTTCCGGCGGCATCCTGCGTGTCTGCCCAGGTCTTGGGGGGCGACTCGGGATCGAGGCCGGCTTTGCGGAAGGCATCCTTGTTGATATACAAGACCGGAGTCGAGAAGGCGACCGGCAAGGCGTACAACTGCCCCTTGCGATCGACCAGGCTGTCGCGCAGTTCATGGGCCAGCTTCGACGAGTCGAGGGACACCTTGGCATCGCGCATGACCTGATGCAGCGGCTTGAAGCTGGCTTTATGCTCCATGAAGCGCGCGTACTCATCGCGCGTCACCAGGTTGATCTGGCGCGGCGCATCCCCCTCGGCCCGACGCACCAGCGTCACCTGAACATCCTTGTGCTGCGCATTGAACTTGTCGACCAGCGGCTCCAGGCGCTCGGCCTGCACTTCGTCGAGACGATGCGACAAAGCGATCGTCACCGGCTCGACGGGCTTCGCCGCCTTTGCCGGGGCGGCCCACACCGGCAGGGCCAGAACGGCGCTGCCGGCCAGCAAGAATAATCTGGACAAGAAAGACATGGTGCTCCCCGAGGGCGAAAAAACAGGAAACGGATTATAGACTTAGAAGCGGCTCCGGGTATCAACACGTATCCACTCCACCACACTGCCGACACCGCTCGTCGCCGATTTATGGTAGAAATGCCGACTATTTCAATCATTCCTCGGTGCAACCTTGCCAGAGAAGCTTCTGATTCTGCTGGGAAAAATAGTTCTCGCAGGCGTCCTGACGGTTTCGCTGCCGGCCTGTGACGTCATCCAGCAGGAACTGGGCATCGAGGATCCGGCCGCCAAGGCCGAACGTGCCGACGCCGAGGGCCGGGCCGTCGGCGGCGCCTGTCGCCAGTCGGGGCGGGCCATTGAAGACTGCTACTCCATCTACGCCTGGCTGCCCAAGGCCTCGATCTACGAGGGCTGGCGCGACATGGACGCCTACATGCGCGAAAACAAGCTCGAGACGATTGCCCCTCAACTTCCGCCACCGCAGCCGCCGACGACAAGAAAACGACCGGCGCCAAAAGCCACGGCAGAGAAAAGCTGAGCGCCGCCCGATTTCGATGTCCGGCATCCGCCCCGATGAACCTCCACAGCCCTTTCCCCGCGCCGCCCGTCACGAGACCCGCTGATGCATTCTTCATCCTCGAAGAATGTCGCAACCTGTTCGTCTGCCGGCTCGGCGAAATCGCACAACAAGGCGGCATCACCCATGCACAGGTTCTCGACGCAATGCGCAGGGAGGCCGCCGAAGCCCACGACGAACTGGCGGCGGAGGCACCCCCGGAGGGTTTCGACCAGACCCACGGACTGACAGCCTCGCGCATTTCCTTGCTCGGCCACGACGACCTCGAAATCGACATCCGCATCGGAGAGATCGCCAGCCACCTCCGCGACGACCAGCGCATCGACCACTGGCGCGTGCAACTGCGCTACATGAGCCTGCTGCAACGCCCGGCGATGCCTCCCGAACAGAACCCGCTCGGCATGGAACCGATCCGCCGCGCCCTGTGGGCGATCTGTCGCGAGGGCGGCGGCAGCCTCGAACAACAATTCGGTCGCCTCGACAACCTCGAGGAGACACTGAAGCTGCGCCTGCCCGGCGTCTACGCCGAGCTGAACCAGTTGCTGGAGAGCAAGGGCATCGCCCCTGCACAAACCCAATTGATCCGCCAACCGGCTTCGCGCGCCGTGGTCAGCACATCGCCGACCAACTCGCCGACCAACCCGCTGGCCATGTTGCAATTGACGATGCAGCAACAGCGCGGAGACAAGGTTCCGGCCGGCGGCGCCGCGCCCGGGGGCGCAAACGCGAGTGCAGGCGGAAACGCCCTTCTCGACGCCTCCGCGATGGTCATGCTCAATCACCTGATCGAGCGGATGAATGCCATCGAGTTGCAGCAGATTGCCGGAAAAACCCCTCCGGACAAAGCAACCAGGCCCGACGCGTCGACTCCGAACCTCTTCCGCTCCAAGGATTTCGACCTCGCTCCGGGGCAACCGGCCGCCATCATGCTCGACACCCTGGCGCTGATCTTCGAAGCCATCTACGCATCGCCGGACCTCCCCGACGTCGTCAAATCGCTGCTCGGTCGCCTGCAGATTCCACTGCTCAAGCATGCCATGCTCGACGCCGGTTTTTTCGCCAACGAACAGCATCCCGCACGCACCTTGATAAACCGCCTGGCCGATGCGGCTCTCGGCCTGCCGGCCAACGCGCCGCGCGACCATCCGGTCTGTGTGCACTTCGCGCGGATCATCGACGCCGCACGCGAAGTGCTGGGCCAGGGCAAAGGCGATCTGGCGCCGCTCATCGCACGACTCGATGCCATTGCCGGCAAACGCGACGAGGCCATACACAAGGCGACTCGCCGCCTGGTCGACCAGGTACAGCGGCATGAACGCAAGGAAGACGCACGATCCAGCGCGGAGGACTGGCTGGCGAAAACGCGCCCGGCAGCCACTGCGCCGGCCTTGGCCGATTTTCTGTCCGCGCACTGGGTAAAGGTCATGGCCGCGGCCTGCGAGGAAGGCGGCCGGGACGGCGATGACTGGAGGGACGCCGAATCGGCCATCGAGTACCTGCTGTGGAGCGTCCTGCCGAAACAAACACCCGAGGACAGGCAAAAACTGACGGCCGGCATCCCGGCGCTGCTCAAAAGGATCAACGCCGGGCTGGACCGGATCGCGCTTCCCTTCGAGGAAAGAAAGCCCTTCCTCGACACCTGCTTCGCGCTGCAGACCGCGGCTCTGCGCGCACGGGCCACCGATGAAGCCCCGTGGGTACCCGCACCGGCCCAACCGCCCGAGCGAGCGAAGCGCAGCGCGCAGCCATGCCTCCTCGAAGCCGACGGTTGCAGGATTCACTACCACGGCAACCCGGCGGCAAGCACGGCACAGCGGCAAGCCGGACCGATCACCGTCAAGACCGGAGACTGGCTGAACTACACCTCGCCCGATGGAAAACGGCTGAGTGGAACCTGCTGCTGGCAGGACTCGCGGACGCGGACGGTACTGCTCTTCTCCCCGGCGACGCGCCACGCGCTCGCCCTGCCGCAAGAAGCCATCGAGGCGCAGCTGCGTGCCGGACAGGCGCGCATGCAGTCGGGGACGGCCCTGTTCGACGCCGCCGCCCAGCGCGCGCTGCGACAGCTCCGGGGCGAATGACCTTCGCCCCCGGGCAATTCGGCGATTGTTCTCCGACAGCCGGCACCGCGTCGAACGGTGTATAATCGTCGCCTTCTATCCCCTTGATTCCTAATTTATTTGCAGGCGCCATCAATGCGTTTTGATGAACTCGGCCTCGCGCCCGAGCTGTTACGAGCCATATCCGACAAGGGTTACACGACTCCGACCCCGATCCAGGCGCAAGCCATTCCAATCGTTCTTTCCGGCAAGGACCTGATGGGCGGTGCCCAGACCGGGACCGGCAAGACCGCCGCCTTCACCCTGCCGCTGCTGCAGCGCATCCTGCCGTTCGCCAGCCCCAGCCCGTCGCCGGCGCGCCATCCGGTGCGCGTCCTGATGCTGGCGCCGACGCGCGAGCTGGCGATCCAGGTCTTCGAATCGGTCAAGGACTACAGCAAGTACGTCCCGTTGCGCAGCCTGTGCACCTACGGCGGCGTCGACATCAAGCCGCAGATCGAGGAGATCCGCCAGGGCGTCGAAGTGCTGGTTGCCACGCCTGGCCGCCTGCTCGACCTCGTCGAGCAGAAGTGCCTCAACTTCGCTCAGGTCCAGGCCCTGGTCCTCGACGAAGCCGACCGCATGCTGGACATGGGCTTCATCCCCGATGTCACGCGCATCATCAACCTGCTGCCGGCACAGCGGCAAAGCCTGCTCTTCTCGGCGACGTTTTCCGACGAGATCAAGAAGCTCGCCGACAAGATGCTGCGCGCGCCGATGCTCATCGAAGTCGCCCGGCGCAACACGGTGTCCGAGACGATCACCCACCGCGTCCACCCGGTGGCTGCCGAAGCCAAGCGCGCGCTGCTCGTGAAGCTGCTCAAATCGGCTGACTTCAACCAGGTACTCGTCTTTACCCGCACCAAGATCGAGACCAACCGCCTCGCCCGCGAACTGCAGCGCGCCGGCATCGCCGCCGACTCGATCCACGGCGACAAGAGCCAGCAGGACCGCCTGAAGGCGCTGGAAGCCTTCAAGGACGGCACGACGCTGGTGCTCGTTGCCACCGACGTCGCAGCGCGCGGCCTGGACATCGACGAACTGCCGCACGTGATCAACTTCGAGATTCCGCACACGCCGGAAGACTATGTGCACCGCATCGGTCGCACCGGTCGCGCCGGTAAGCTCGGAACGGCGATTTCGCTGGTCTCCGCCGACGAGGTGCAATACCTCGTCGACATCGAGAAGCTGATCAAGATGCAGATCGAGCAGGTCGTCGTCCCGGGCTTCGAGCCGGAATACGACTACGAGTACCCGCCGAGCGGCAAGAAAAAGCACCATCGCCGTCCGCCGGCGCCTTCCGCCGCAGTTGCCCCGTCGGCACGGCCGCCGCGCGAGCGCTCGTCCGGCCGCGGCCGGCCCAGCCACATCGCCGCAGACGGCTTCGATTTCAGCAAGCCGTATGAAAGTCCCGAACCGCATCCGGTCGCCGCGCCTGCCGACACCGAAAAGGCCAAGGCCATGACGCACCTGGAACACCCGCACAAGCCGCGCCGCGTCGTCGCAGCGTTGCTCGGAGGGCTAGGGAGAAAATAATCTTCCCTGCATGACGACCGCTGCCGCGGTGATCCCGGCGGCGGCGTTGCAACCTTTCAGCGTTTCGCTTTACCCGGTTTCTGCGGCGCATCCAGCAGCTTGATGACGACCAGCGACGCATTGTCGCCATCGCCCTGGGCACGCGTCCGCGCCCGGTCGATCAGCCGATCGCACGCCTCGCGGGCAGAGTACGTTTCCACCAGGCTGCCCAGTTCCGCATCGCTGAAATACCCCCATACGCCGTCCGAGCACAGGACGAACACCTCCCCGGCCTGCACATCGTCCGCCTCGCCGTAATCAATGCGCGGCGGTTCATTGCCGCCAAGCGAGGTCAGCAGAATGTTGCGATTCGGGTGCACCAGCGCCTGTTCCGGCGTGATCCGCCCCTTCGCCACCAGCGTTTCAACGTAGGAGTGGTCGGTGGTGCGGAACAGCAGCCGGTCGCCGCGGAAACGGTAAAGCCGGCTGTCGCCGCAGTGCGCCCAGCTGACCTTGCCCGGCTGCAGCAACAGCATCACCGCCGTGCTGTGCGGATCCTTCTCGTTGATGAAGCGCGAGGCCTTGATCAGCATGTGCGCTTCATTCAGGCTCGATTCGAGCAAATCCCTGGGCGACTCGCTGCGCGCGGAGAACTGCCCGAAGTTGCTGCCCGCCGTATGGATCACCTGCTGCGCGGCCAATGTCCCGCCGGTATGCCCCCCCATCCCGTCGGCGACGACGGCGAGCGCCACGCCGCCGCCTTTCGGATGCGGAAGAAGTGCAACCCGGTCCTGTTGCTCCCCGCGGTCGCCCTGATGCTGGGCAACGCATGCATCGACCCTCAGCGCCATGCGGACAGGGCTCAATGCCCCGACGCAGCGTGATGCTGCTCGAGGACGATGTCAATCAGTTCCGGCAGGGTATCCTCGCGCAAGCCCAGTTCGTCGAGCACCTCGGTCTCGACCGTCTCCCATTCCGGATTGGGCAAGTGCAGGTTCAGGTGATAGAGGTGCATCGCCAGTTGCAGGATGGCCACCATCGTCCGTGCCGTGTGGTTATCGAGGTGCGAGAGGTCGTGGTGGTAGCGGATCGCGTCGCAGATGAAATCCGGCAGTTTCCAGTGCCGGGCCATCAGATAGCCGACGACGCAGTGATCGGCGTTGAAACGGCGGTCCTCCTCGGCCAGATCCGCCCAGCGTCCCGGTTCCTCCAGCCGCATGTCCTTGCAGTAGGTCGAAAAACGCTGCATCAGCACCGGCACGCCGCATTCGATGAACACGCCGGCGAGGAAAGCCTGATCAGGAAAAATGTTGCACACGGTCACGCGCTCCTCGGCGACCAGCATCGCCAGTTCGGAAATCGCCCGCGAGCGGATCCAGAAGGCCTCGAACGCCTTGCGGTTGTGCTTGGCCGGCAGAGAGGAGGACAACGAGATGGCGCGCACCAGATTGGCGGTCTGTTGCAGGCCGATCGCCTGCAGGATGTGCTCGACCGATTCGAATGGCTGGAATCGGCGGTAGGAGGCGCTCTGCACGACCTTGAAGAGCATCGCCACGAGCCCCGGATCCTGCGCCAGGATCCGGGCATACACCCGCACGTCGGCGACGCCGGCCATCAGCTTGGCATATAGTTCCTGCAGCACCCGCGGCTGCGGCGGCAAATTGACCCCGCGTTCGAGCAACCGCTTGACGCTCTTTTCCTCGTTTTCGGACAAACCGGCCAGCAACGCCTTATCGAAAGCCATACACGCCCCATGTGTTCTGTTTCGCGCCGAGCCGGCAAACGCCACGCAGATAACGCGCGGAACCTTTGGCTATAATCGGCCTCCATCAAGACCTTCATTCTCCCTAGGAAACCAGCCATGGGCAACCGTCTCAGCAAAATCGTCACCCGCACCGGCGACGCCGGCACCACCGGCCTCGGCGATGGCTCCCGCGTCGGCAAGGACTGCCTGCGCATCGACTGCATCGGCGAAATCGACGAACTCAACTCAACCGTCGGCGTGCTCCTCGCCGAGCCGTTGCCGGAAAACGTCCGGACCGCCCTGCTGCGCATCCAGAACGACCTGTTCGATCTCGGCGGCGAAATCTGCATCCCCGGCTCGTCGTACATCAGCGAAGAGCACGTGGCGCGCCTCGAAGAGCTCGCTGCGCAGTTCAACGCCGAACTGCCGCCGCTGAAGAACTTCATCCTGCCCGGCGGCACCCGCCCGGCTTCGCTGGCCCATCTCGCCCGCTCGGTCTGCCGGCGGGTCGAACGGCGCATCGTCAGCCTCGGCAACAGCGAAGAGGTTTCCGAATTCGCCCGCAAGTACCTCAACCGCCTGTCCGACCTGCTGTTCATCTTCGGCCGCACGCTCAACCAGACGAGCGGCCAGGGCGACGTCCTCTGGGTGCAGGCCAAGGATCGCTGACCCGCGGTCGGCTGTTCCTGTCTTTGGTGCGTCCGCAGGGACGGACGCACCCGTCCTGTGCCTGGAAGCGACGCCGAATGGCCAATCCGGCGCCACAGCCGTTTCGAGATGGTGGCGCGGCTCTTGCTAGATGGATGCTGTTCGTTCAGCACCGGAGTCCGCCGTGTCGATCCATGTCGCCCTCAGCCACGTCACCCATTACCGCTACGACCGACCTATCGGCCTGTCGCCGCAGATCGTCCGCCTGCGCCCGGCGCCGCATGCGCGCACGCCGATCCTCAGCTATGCGCTGAAGGTCACGCCGGCTGAACACTTCATCAACTGGCAGCAGGATCCCCAGTCGAACTACCTTGCGCGCCTGGTCTTTCCGGAAAAGACGCGCGAATTCAAGGTCGAGGTCGACCTCGTCGCCGAACTGTCGGTGATCAATCCGTTCGACTTCTTCCTCGAACCGGGTGCCGAGAAATTCCCCTTCGCCTACGAACCGGGGTTGCGCCACGAACTGCTCCCCTTCCTCGAAAAATTGCCGGCGACGCCGCTGTTCAAGGCCTTCGTCGCCGGCATCCCGCGCGAACCGACGCCGAGCGTCGACTTCCTCGTTGCGCTGAACCAGCGCGTGCAGCGGGCGATCGGCTACGTCATCCGCCTCGAACCGGGCGTGCAGACGCCGGGCGAGACGCTGATCAAGGCCACCGGCTCGTGCCGCGACTCGGCCTGGCTGCTGGTACAGGTGCTGCGCCATCTCGGCCTGGCCGCCCGCTTCGTCTCCGGCTACCTGATCCAGCTCACTCCGGACGTTAAATCGCTCGACGGCCCATCCGGCACCGACAAGGACTTCACCGACCTGCATGCCTGGTGCGAGGTCTATCTCCCCGGCGCCGGCTGGATCGGCCTCGACCCGACCTCCGGCCTGTTCGCCGGCGAGGGCCACATCCCGATCGCCTGCTCGCCGGAACCCTCCTCGGCCGCACCGGTCAGCGGCTTCACCGAGGAATGCGAATGCGAGTTCTCGCACACCATGAAGATCGAGCGCATCCGGGAAGCGCCGCGCGTCACCAAGCCGTACACGGAAGAACAATGGACCGACATCGAAGCGCTCGGCCACCGCATCGACGCCGATCTCACCGCCGGCGACGTGCGCCTGACGATGGGTGGCGAGCCGACCTTCATCTCGATCGACGACCCGGACGGTGCCGAATGGAACACCGAGGCGCTCGGCCCGACGAAACGCGCCCGCGCCGTCGACCTGTTCCACCGCCTGCGCGAGAAATACGCGCCGCAGGGCCTTGCGCACTTCGGCCAGGGGAAGTGGTATCCGGGCGAACAACTGCCGCGCTGGGCGCTCAACTGCTTTTGGCGGCGCGACGGCGAAGCGATCTGGCACAACCCGGCGCTGATCGCCGACGAGACCAAGCCCTGCGGCGCTGACGCGGCGCTGGCCGGCCGCTTCCTGCGCGGCGTCGCGGAGCGACTCGACCTCGACAGCAACTACGTTTTCCCGGCCTATGAAGACGCCTTCTACTACCTGTGGCGCGAACGGCGCCTGCCGACCAACGTCGATCCGTTCGATTCACGTCTCGACGACCCGCTCGAACGCGAACGCCTGGCGCGCGTGTTCTCCCAGGGGCTCGACGCGGTCATAGGCTACGCGCTGCCGATCATGCGCAGCTTCACCAACGGCCGCTGGCAGACCGGCCCGTGGTTCCTGCGCAGCGAACGCTGCTACCTGATCCCCGGCGACTCGCCGCTCGGCTACCGCCTGCCGCTCGACTCGCAGCCCTGGGTCGCGCAGAACGACTACCCGTACTTCAACCCGCCCGACCCAACGCAACCGTTCCCGCCGCTGCGCAGCGCCGCCGAGATCCGTCGCCAGTTCGCCGATCAACTCGCGGGCACGGAGCACGAAGCCTCGCCCCCGTCGCTTCCCGGCGGCGCCAACGGCGCCGCTTTCGAGCGCTGGCCGCAGAGCAAGGAATCGGCTGGCTGGATCACCCGCACGGCGATGGCGGCGCAGGCGCGCGACGGCATCCTCTACATCTTCATGCCGCCGACGCAGAGCCTCGACGACTACCTCGAGATCGCCGCCGCCGTCGAAGCCACGGCCGAGGAACTGGCAACGCCGGTGATCCTCGAAGGCTACGAGCCGCCGCGCGATCCACGCCTCGTCAAGTTCAGCGTCACCCCCGACCCCGGCGTCATCGAGGTCAACATCCAGCCGTGCGGCGACTGGGACGAACTCGTCGAGCGCACCACACACCTCTACGAAGCCGCCCGCCAGTCGCGGCTGACGACGGAGAAATTCATGCTCGACGGCCGCCACACCGGCACCGGCGGCGGCAACCATTTCGTCCTCGGCGCAGCGACGCCGCTCGACTCGCCTTTCCTGCGCCGCCCCGACCTGCTGCGCAGTCTGATCAGTTACTGGCACAACCACCCCTCGCTCTCGTACCTGTTTTCCGGCCTGTTCATCGGCCCGACCAGCCAGGCGCCGCGCATCGACGAGGCGCGCAACGATTCGGTCTACGAACTGGAGATCGCATTCAGGCAGTTGCCGCAGATCGGCGCCGAGGTTGCGCCCTGGCTGATCGACCGCGTCCTGCGCAACCTGCTGATCGACGCCAGCGGCAACACCCACCGCGCCGAGTTCTGCATCGACAAGCTCTACTCGCCCGACAGCGCCACCGGCCGCCTCGGCCTGCTGGAAATGCGCGCCTTTGAAATGCCGCCGCACGCGCGCATGTCGCTGGCCCAGCAACTCCTGCTGCGGGCCCTGATCGCCCGCTTCTGGAACGCCCCGTACCAGCCTGCCCGGCTGGTCCGCTGGGGCACCGAACTGCACGACCGCTTCATGCTGCCGCATTTCGTGCAGCAGGATTTCGCCGACGTCATCACCGAACTCAACCGCGCGGGCTACGCCTTCGACCCGGCCTGGTTCGCACCGCACTTCGAATTCCGCTTCCCGCTGCACGGCAAGTTCGCCGCCATGGGCATCGAAGTCGAACTGCGCCACGCGCTGGAGCCCTGGCACGTCATGGGCGAGGAAGGCGCCGTCGGCGGCACGGCGCGCTATGTCGATTCGTCGGTCGAGCGCCTGCAGGTCAAGGCCACCGGCATGGCCAGCGACCGCTATGTGCTGACCTGCAACGGCCAGGCCATCCCGTTGCAGAACACCGGGACGATTGGAGAATTCGTCGCCGGCGTGCGCTACCGCGCCTGGCAGCCGGCCTCGTGCCTGCATCCGACGATCGGCGTGCACGCCCCGCTCACCTTCGACCTCGTCGACACCTGGATGCAACGCTCGCTCGGCGGCTGCCAGTACCACGTGGCGCACCCCGGCGGCCGCAACTTCGAACGCTATCCGGTCAACGCCTACGAAGCCGAAGGCCGCCGCCTCGCCCGCTTCTCGGCGCTCGGGCACACGCCGGGGCGGATCGTTGCAGAGGCTGCAGCACCGGATGCCAGCTTCCCGTTCACGCTAGACTTGCGGCGTTGAGAACAGGAACATCCACCGCAAAGTCGCGAAGTGCGCAAAGGCTACGCAAAGAACCCTCATGGAAACTAAAAATTGAGTTCCTTTGCGAAAACTTCGCCCCTTTGCGCCTTCGCGGTGGATTTTCGTCTTTTTCACGACCTCTGATTTTTTAGAGTCTTCATGCCGCGCTCCCTGCTCGCGAACTATCCGCGCAAGACCGACCGTTTCGACGAGATGCTCGCCGAGAACGGCCAGTTGCGGCCGGCCTGGCGCGGCTTCTTCGACCATCTGGACGCCGCAACGCCGGCGCAGATGCGCCAGCAGCTCGACTACGTGCGCCGGCGCATCCTGGAGAACGGCGTCACCTACAACGTCTACGCCGACCCGAAAGGCGCAGACCGGCCATGGGAACTCGACCCGCTGCCGCTGATCCTGTCCTCCGGGGAATGGGCCGGCATCTCCGCGGCCGTCACGCAGCGCGCGCGCCTGCTCAACGCCCTGCTGGTCGACCTCTACGGCGAGCAGACGCTGCTCAAGGACGGCAGCCTGCCACCGGCGCTCGTCTACGGACACAACGGCTACCTCTGGCCCTGCCAAGGCGTGCGCCCGCCTGGAGACACCTGGCTGCACCTCTACGCCGCCGACCTCGCCCGTTCGCCCGACGGCCGCTGGTGGGTCATCGCCGACCGCACGCAGGCCCCCTCGGGCGCCGGCTACGCACTGGAAAACCGCGTCATCGTCTCGCGCCTCTTCCCCGAGAAATTCCGCGACCTTGGCGTCCAGCACCTCGCCGGATTCTTCGCCGCGCTGCAGGAAAGCCTCGCGCACTGGGCGCCGAAGGACGGCGACGGCGGCAAGCCGCTGGTCGTCCTGCTCACGCCGGGGCCCTACAACGAAACCTACTTCGAGCACGCCTACCTCGCCCGTTACCTCGGCTACCCGCTGGTCGAGGGGCAGGACCTGACGGTGCGCGACGACCGCGTCTATCTGAAGACACTGACCGGTCTGAAGCGCGTGCACGCCATCCTGCGTCGGCTCGACGACGACTTCTGCGACCCGCTCGAACTGCGCGGCGACTCGGCGCTCGGCATTCCTGGCCTCTTGCAATCAGTGCGCGCCGGCCGGGTGCTGGTGGCCAACGCGCTGGGCAGCGGGCTGCTCGAATCGGCGGCGCTGCCCGGCTTCCTGCCCGGCGCCTGTGAAAAGCTGCTTGGCGAAACGCTGCGCATGCCCTCGGTCGGCACCTGGTGGTGCGGCGAGCCGACGGCGCTGGAATTCGTCATCAAGCACCTCGACCGGCTGGTGATCAAGGGTGCCTTCCCGTCGCAACGGCTCGACCCGATCTTCGGCAGCGACCTGAAGGGCTCGCAGCGCGAGGAGGTCATCGAGCGCCTGCACGCCCGCCCGCAGGCCTACGTCGCGCAGGAACTGGTGCGTTTCTCGCAGGCGCCGTCGTGGAGCGCGCCGCACGAGCGGCGCCTGTTGCCGCGCGGCGTGGCGCTACGGGTCTACGTTGCCGCGACACCGCAGGGCTATCGGGTGCTGCCGGGGGGACTCACGCGCGTGACCTCCGCGATCAACGCCCGTTTCATCGCCATGCAGCGCGGCGGGTCGAGCAAGGACACCTGGATTCTCAGCGACGAGCCGGCCAGCACGTTCAGCCTGATCAAGCCGCAACTCGGCAAGGCCGACCTGATCCGCAGCGGCAGCAACCTCTCCTCCCGTGTCGTCGAGAATCTTTTCTGGTTCGGGCGCTACACCGAACGTTGCGAGGATACGGCACGGCTGCTGCGCGTCGGCCTCTCACGGCTGGTCGACGCCGGCAGCGACGACGACACGCGCGCGCTGCTCTCGGCCTACGAAACCGGACGCGCCCTGCAGATACTGCCGGACACCGGCACCAAGCCGCGCGACCGCAACGACATCGAAACCCAGCTCCTGGCGGCCTTGTGCGGCGCCGAATGGGGCGACGGCCTGGCCGGCAACATCCGCCGCCTGCTTTGGGTCGGCGCGCAGGTGCGCGAGCGCTTCTCGCTCGACAACTGGCACGCGCTGAACCGCCTGCAGCAGCAGTTGCAGGCCTACGCCAAGAGCCGGCCGTCGCTCGGCGAGGCGCTGGCCTTTCTCGACCAGATGCTGCTTGCCAGTTCGACGCTGGCCGGATTCGCCATGGACGACATGACCCGCGACGACGGCTGGCGTTTCCTGATCATCGGCCGCCGGCTCGAACGCCTGATCTTCCTGTGCGAAGCCATCAGTCAGTTCCTGCGCCTCCGCTCGACGCGCGCGCCCGGAAGCATCGACTGGCTGCTCGAACTGGCCGACAGCATCATCACCTACCGCTCGCGCTACATGGCCCAGCCCGAACTGCTGCCGGCCCTCGACCTGATCGTCTTCGACGAAGCGAACCCGCACGCGGTAGTCTTCCAGGTGCACAACCTGATCCGCTACCTGGCCCGCCTGGAGCGGGAATTGGGCAGTTTGCCGGGCAACGCCGGCGATGATGATCTGCACGCAGGCCTGAGACGTCTGCGCGCCTTCGACCTGCAGTGCTTCGAGAGCCGCGACTTCGCCGCCTGTCAGGACTGCGGCAACTGCTTCGAACTGGCCGACCTGCTCGACGCCCTGGCGACGGCCGCCGCACAACTCTCCGACCGCCTGGCGATGCGCTACTTCACCCACGTCGGCGACGTCGGCCGGCAAACCCTGGCCGCCTGAGAGTTTATGAAAGACTGCAAACCCCCACCGCAAAGGCGCGAAGAACACCAAGGTAACGCAAAGAAAACCATAAGGATGCAGTTGGATTCGCTTTGCGTAACCTTTAGCCCCTTTGCGTCTTTGCGGTGGACTCTCGCTTTTTCGGGGTTCTGAGATGAGCGACACCGCCCGCTACCACGTCGTCCACGAGACGACCTACCACTACGAGAGCCCGGTCTCGATCTCGCGCCAGCTTCTGCACCTCGCGCCGCGCCCGTGCGCCTGGCAGACCTGCCTCGAACACGCGGTGCACATCGACCCGCAGCCGAGCCTGGACGAGACACGCTTTGACGCCTTCGGCAATCCGGTCCGCCAGTTCGCCATCGAGTTGCCGCACAGCAGCCTCCTGGTGCGCGCCGAGAGCCGGATCGAGGTGCGCCCGCACCTGCCGGAGCTTCCTTTCGGCAAAACCACCGCCTGGGACGACGTGCGCGATGCGCTCGCCTACGGCGCGCGGCCGATCCACCTGGAGGCCAGCGCCTGCCTGTTCGAATCGCCCTACGTGCGCGTCAAGCGCGAGTTCGCCGCCTACGCGGCGCCCTGCTTCCCGCCGGGGCGGCCGCTGCTGGAAGCCACGCAGGCGCTGATGGCGAGGATCTTCCGGGAGTTCAAGTTCGACGCCAAGGCCACCACCGTCGCCACGCCGGTCCTCCAGGTTCTCCAGGAGAAGCGCGGGGTCTGCCAGGATTTCGCCCACCTGATGCTCGCCTGCCTGCGCTCGCTCGGACTCGCCGCGCGCTACGTCAGCGGCTACCTGCTGACCCAGCCGCCGCCCGGCAAACCCCGGATGATCGGCGCCGACGCCTCGCACGCCTGGATCGCCGTCTTCTGCCCGGACGGAGACGGCGGCTTCTGGGTCGACTTCGACCCGACCAACAACCTGTTGCCCGACACGCAGCACATCACGCTGGCCTGGGGCCGCGACTTCGGCGACGTCTCGCCGCTGCGCGGGGTCATCCTCGGTGGCGACGGGCACGCGCCGGAGGTCGCGGTGACGGTCATGCCTTACGACGAACTGACGGCGGCCACAACGGGGGTATGATGCACCGTCATCATCCACCCCGCTGAACCACTCCCCGTGCCCCATCGCAACCTCAAGGGCGTCCTGCTCTTCCTCTCGGGACTGTTCCTGTTCTCCTCGGTCGACACCACGGCGAAGTACCTGACCGCCTTCTACAGCGTGCAGTTTCTCGTCTGGGCGCGCTTTGCCGTGCATCTGGCGATCATGCTGGTCGCCGTGGCGCCGGGAATGGGCCGCGAACTGGTGGTTACCCGCCGACCGGGGCTGATGATCTTTCGCGCGCTGCTGCTGGTCGCTTCAAGCCTGTTCATCCAGATGGCCTTCCGCTCCCTGCCGCTGGCCGAGACGACCGCCGTGTTTTTCGTCGCCCCGGTCATCGTCGCGCTGCTCGCCGGACCGCTGCTCGGCGAGAAGGTGGCGCTGAAGACCTGGCTGGCGACGCTCGCCGGCTTCTGCGGCGTTCTCCTGATCGCGCGTCCCGGCGGCGCCCTGCTCGGCATCGGACTGGTTTATACGCTGGCCGCCGCGCTGTGCTATTCGCTGTACCAGATCCTCACCCGCAAGCTCGCCGACACCGAGCCGACGATGCGCCAGTTGTTCTACACGGCGCTGATCGGCACGCTGGCCATGTCGCTGATCGTCCCGCCGTACTGGATCGGCGAGTGGCCGCCGCTCGGCCACTGCCTGCTCGTCGCCTCGCTCGGCCTCTATGGCGGTGTCGGACACTTCCTCATCATCGGCGCCTATCGCACCGCACCGGCCTCGGCCCTCGCCCCGATGATGTACATCCAGCTGATCTGGGCGACGCTGCTCGGCTGGGCCGTTTTCGGGCAGTTGCCGGACAGCGCTTCGACCACCGGCATGGCGATCATCGGCGTTGCCGGCATGACCCTCGCCCTCCGCCGACCCCGCCGCGGCGTTACCGAAATCCAACGCAGTGAAGGCCCGGCAATCCGCGTTGAGCGATAGAATGGCGGCCAACCCAGAAACGCAATCAAGGCACCGGACGTGGACGACAAGGACTGGCGGATTCTCAAGACGATCGCCGAGGAAAAGAACCTCACCAAGGCCGCCGCGCGCCTGTACATCACCCAGCCGGCGCTGACCTACCGCCTGAAGAACATCGAGGAAGAGTTCGGCGCGCAGATCGTCCTGCGCATTCCCAGCGGCGTTGAATTCACCCCGCAGGGCGCATGCCTGCTGGCCTACGCCGACGAGATGCTGCAGAAGTTCGGCTCGGTCAAGGAACGCATCAAGAACATGGTGGACAAGGTGCAGGGGTCGCTGCGCATGGGCGCCTCCAGCGTCTTCGCCCACTACACCCTGCCGAAAATCCTCAAGGGCTTCCTCACCTTCTACCCGGAGGTCGAAATTGCGCTGAAAACCGGCTTCAGCTCGAAGATCGTCGAGATGCTGGAGCGGCAGGAGATCACTCTCGGCATCGTGCGCGGTGAACACGACTGGAGCGGCGAACGCTTCCTGCTCTCGGAAGAGCCGCTGTGCATCGCCTCGCGCGAACCGATCGACTTCGCCGACCTGCCGCGACTGCCGCACATCCGCTACGGCGCCGACGCCGCGCTGCATCGCCTGCTCGACGACTGGTGGCGCAAGAATTTCAACACGCCGCCGAACACCACCATGGAAGTCACCACCATGGAAACGGCCCGGCAGATGGTTTTGCACGGCCTCGGCTGGTCGATCCTGCCGGGCATCGGCCTCGCCCGGAAATACGGGCTGGTGAAGCAGCCGCTGTTCTGGCCGGACGGCTCGCCGCTGATCCGCAAGACCTGGGTGCTGTGTTCCAACACCTCGCTCGAACTGCAGACCGTGCGCGCTTTCCTCGCCTATCTGGAAAGCGGCAAACCGATTCCGGAATAACCCCGGCTCCGCTTTTTGGCGGAGCGGGCAACCCCGTCCGCTTGTCGTGATTGGTGCGCCGCCGCCCAGCGCTGGTGCATCGCTGCCCGCTATCGTCGCCAAACCCTGATCAACCCGGGGTTTTTCATTGGCACGCTTTCTGCTCGAAGCGATTAATCATTTCGCTGCGGCAACGACCATGAAAACCACTTTCTTCAACGAGATGTACGATGCGGCCGGCACCGTGCGCCCGCATTACCGGGCCTATGCCGACTGGCTGGCCGCGACCGCGCCGGAGCGCATCGTCCGCAAGCGGGCCGAAGCCGACATCGCCTTCCACCGCGTCGGCATCACCTTCGCCGTTTATGGCGAGGAAGCGGGCAAGGAGCGGCTGATTCCGTTCGACATCATCCCGCGCATCATTCCGGCGAAGGAGTGGAAAACGCTGCGACAAGGCTTGCGGCAGCGCGTCAAGGCGCTCAACGCCTTCCTGCACGACATCTACCACGACCAGCACATCCTCGACGCCGGCCATATCCCGCGCGAACAGGTGCTGAACAACGCGCAGTTCCGTCCGGAGATGAAAGGAATAGACGTTCCTGCCGGCATCTACGCGCACATCGCCGGGGTCGATCTCGTCCGGGCAGGTGAGGGCGAGTTTTATGTTCTGGAGGACAATTTGCGCGTTCCGTCCGGCGTGTCCTACATGATCGAGGACCGCAAGATGATGATGCGGCTCTTCCCCGAACTGTTCTCCAGGCAGAAGATCGCACCCGTGCAGCACTACCCGGACATGCTGCTGGAGAACCTGCGCACCGTCGCGCCACAGGGTGTGCAGAACCCGACGGTGGTATTGCTCACCCCGGGCGCCTACAACAGCGCCTACTTCGAGCACACCTTCCTCGCTCAGCAGATGGGCGTCGAACTCGTCGAGGGGCGCGACCTGTTCGTCAAGGACGAGACGGTCCACATGCGCACCACGCAAGGGCCGCAGCGCGTCGACGTGATCTACCGCCGCCTCGACGACGACTTCCTCGACCCGCTGGCCTTCCGCAAGGATTCGATGCTCGGCGTCCCCGGCCTGCTGACGGCCTACCGTGCCGGCAACGTAACGCTGGCCAACGCCATCGGCACCGGCGTCGCCGACGACAAGTCGATCTACCCCTACGTACCCGAGATGATCCGCTTCTACCTCGGCGAGGAGCCCATCCTCAACAACGTGCCGACCTACATGCTGAGGAAGCCCGACGACCTCAAGTACGTGCTCGACCACCTCCCCGAACTGGTGGTCAAGGAAGTCCACGGCGCCGGCGGCTACGGCATGCTCGTCGGCCCGGCGTCGACAACAGGGCAGATCGAAGCCTTCCGCCAGCGCATTATCGCCGCCCCGGAAAAGTACATCGCCCAGCCAACGCTCGCGCTCTCCAACTGCCCGACCTTTGTCCAATCGGGGATTGCCCCCCGCCATCTCGACCTGCGCCCCTTCGTACTCTCCGGCAAGACCATCGACATGGTGCCCGGCGGCCTCACACGCGTCGCCCTGCGCGAAGGCTCGCTGGTGGTCAACTCGTCGCAGGGCGGGGGCACCAAGGACACCTGGGTACTCGAAGACTAAGGACCGGAGAAGACCATGCTGAGCCGCACCGCCGATCACCTCTACTGGATGTCGCGCTACACCGAGCGCGCCGAAAACCTCGCCCGCCTGCTCGACGTCACCTGGCAAATGTCGCTGGTGCCGCAGTCCGTCGCGGCGGAGAACCAGAACTGGGGCGCCATCCTCGCGCTCAACAGCCTGGAGAGCCGCTTCGCCGAGTCCTATGCCGAAATCAACGCGGAAAACGTGCTGCGCTTCATGGTCACCGACCCGAACAACCTCTCGTCGATCTACAGCTGCCTGCGCGCCGCACGTGAGAACGCCCACGCCGTGCGCGGCACGCTCACCTCGGAAACCTGGGAAGCCTGCAACATGACCTGGCTCGAAGTGCGCGAGCAGAAGTTCGAGCAGATCATGGCCAGCGGCATCGGCCAGTACTTCGAGTGGGTCAAGCTGCGCTCGGCGCTGATCCGCGGCATAACCTTCGGCACCATGCTGCAGGACGAGGCGCAGAACTTCATCCGCCTCGGCGGCTTCATCGAACGCGCCGACAACACCGCGCGCATCCTCGACGTGAAATACCACGTGCTGCGCACCAACGGCGACGAGGGCACGACCGACTTCTACCGCTGGGGCGC
>Ga0302250_1000307_pt1 | contig 53966 bp, 54 predicted proteins | sample AAG_RA_Asp_MG_FD_193536 | JGI IMG/M metagenome (GOLD analysis project Ga0302250, IMG submission 193536) | Enriched activated sludge microbial communities from anaerobic digester in WTTP, New Holstein, Wisconsin, United States - AAG_RA_Asp | ecosystem: Engineered > Bioreactor > Anaerobic >...
TTAACAATGCTGCTCCTGATGTTTTTGATTCATCAGACCTAACTAACGTTTATGTTAAATATGGAACAGAACAGACAACAGCTTTGTCAACAATTACAACAGCTGCTGCTGGTGCTGATTCATTGAACACATTCTCTATCAGCAAGACAATCAACAAGACACAGAGCATTACTTTCGAAGTATACGGTGATATCGCTACTTCATCTTACGCTGCTGGCGGTACAGCTGATTCTGTAACAACATACCTACAGGTATCTGGTACAACAGCTCAGTCAGGAGCAACTGTATACAGCAGAGGTTCTGCTGCTATGGCAACTAGCGCTGACGGAAACGGTTCAGCTGGACAAACAATCACAGCTACAGGAAGCGGAAACTTAACAGTTTCTCTAGACAATTCAACTCCTCTAGCAGCTCAGGTAGTTGCTGGTTCAACACCAGACACAGGATCATTGAAGATCAAGATGACTGCTGCTAACGGAGACATTTATGTTAAGAGAGTAGACTTAAGAGTTGATACAGCTCTTGATACAGCAGCTATCGCTTCAGTAGACTTGTACGCAGCTCAGGGAAGCGGTACATACACTAAGGTTGGAGAAACTCAAGTTCTAAACTATGACGGAACTAACCCAGGATATGTACAGTGGATTCTTGGCGGTGACGCTAGAGTTCAGGTTCTAAAGAGCGGTACAACTTACTTATTGGCTAAGCCAACATATGTAAGCAGTGGCCAGGCAAACGTAACTGGCAAGACACCACAATTAGTATTGGTAGACTTAGAAGCTGATGGCGCTAATGGTACAACTATTACTCCAGGCTTCTCAACAGCTACAAACGAAACTGGTATCGTCGTTAAGTCAAACAACACTGGTCTTTACGCAGACTCTTCAGCAACTACTACAGCTGCTGACACATCATCAACAACAGCAACAATCGTTACAAACAATGGTGCAAACTTTACACCAGGAGACATAATCTTTATTGATGAAGATGGTGAAAATGATTATGATGCTGCAACTGAAGAATTGATGGTAGTATTAGTTGATGCTGGAGCTAACTTAACAGTTCAGAGAGGTGCATTCGGTACAACAGCTCAAGCTTACGATACTGACACTGCAAAGATCTTCAGATTGGATACTAATGGAACAGTAAGAGGTATTATTGGTAATGCTCAGACAGTTTTGAACACAAAACTAACATTATCTCTAGGCTCTGACTCTCCATCTGGTGCAACAACAGGTGCAACAGGCAAGACAATCTTTACATTCAACGCAGCTGCTGAGAACAACGCACTTGATCCAGCTGAAAACAAAGCTGTATTAACAAGAGTTGATATCACAACAAGCAAATCAGCTGCTACAGTATCTAACTTGAAGCTATACCCATCTGAGTACGACAACAACTCAACTTACGCAACAACATGTAGCGGTCTATCTTCTACAAAGTGGAGATGTGTTATGAACACAACAGGTGGTGTTAACGAGGTAATCGAAAACACTTCAAGAAAGTACATCGCAAGAGCTGACGTTGGATACTCTGGTGCAGGTAACATCGCAGTTTCAATCAACAACCTTGGAACTGTTGACACAGGATCAGACACAAACGACGTTCTATGGACTGATGGCACAACAGCACAAGACTGGGTTAACCAAGCTACAACTTCTGTTCAGGGAGGATCACAGACAACAACTGCTGCCTCTGGAACAGTTGATAACGTAGCTCCAACAATCGCATCATTAGTATTTGGAGGAACAGATGACGGCGCTTTGATTGATGATGACACAATAACTATCACATTCAGTGAAATTATTGATCCAAGCACAATTAATGCAAGTTTATTGCCTGGCGGCTCAGCAGTTACACCATCTAATGGTGCAACAGGTGATGTCGCATTAGCTGATACTGGAGTAGTAACTATTACAAATATTGCTACAACAGATATTGGTAGTGGCGCTGTAGTTGCTACTACATATGCTCCAACATACGTACTAGACAGCACAGGTAAGATTCTAACAATTACTCTAGCTGGTACTGTTGGTGCTGGAACCGTAGAAACAGAGGGATTCGACGACATTACAGGTTTAACAACAACAGTAAAAGATGTTAACGCTGTAACATTAGCTGATTCTGCAGTAAACGCTTCTGGTGTTATCTAGTCAATCGCATGAGAGGTGAGTCCTCTAATAACATACTTGTGGATTGTTATTCAAAAGCCCCCGAAAGGGGGTTTTTGCTTTCTTGAAATATATGTTCTTTGTGCTAGTATTGTTATATATAATTTAATAAACAAAAGACATGATTTCAAAGAAAAACATTTTCATTGTTTCTATCTGTATCGTTATCGCTGTTCTAATTGCTAGTTATTATTTCGTGTATAATAAGCCTGCTATTGAAGGGAATAATCAGCAGGTTGAAGAGCAGAAAGATCCTGAAGAAGAGGAAATCACTATTAAAGAATCAGACAAGCCCTTGATAGATACTACAACCAAGGAAGGGCTATTAACAGCCTTAGACATGTCGGGGAAAGAAGAAGACTTTGAGAGCTTTGCTAAATACTTGAAGATTGTATATCAGAATCAATGGGATAAAGATCAAGACTTAGAGAAAAAGGAAAGTGATACGTATATGCTTGCAACAACAAAGTATTTTGATGCAGGAAACATTGATGAAGCATTAAGAATATCAAGTATTGTTTTTAATGAAGTTCCTCAGGGCTGGAGATTCAGGTATTTGAGGATAAGATGCTTGGAAAAGATGGGAAGAGATGCATATAATTCAAATGATTTAATCAATGCAGAGAAATATGCAATGGATATATTACAAATGATGTATAGGCCAGAAGGAGCTAATTTATTAGCAGATGTATATATTAAAAAGATTGAAGACAATCTATTGAAAGGAGACAAAGCTTCAGCAGAATACAATATTTGGTATATCTGGGACTATGAAGTGGATCAAGACAGGAGAGATAAATTGACTGAACTCAAACAAACTATTGGTGCTAATTAGGAACAAAGACCTCTCTTTAATAGAGAGGTTTTTAATTAACCCGAGGAAACAGAAACTTGACTTTTGTTTTAATAGGACTAAAATATAAGTACAATATTTATGGACATAATTAAAAGAAAGATATTTAATGAAATAAAGGCTCATCTTGATAAAAAAGAGATTTCTTTAATTGTCGGGCCTCGTCAAGTTGGTAAAACAACAATAATGAACGAAATAAAGAAATACTTAGAAGGACAAGGGAATAAGTTTGTTTTCTTGAGCCTTGACTACGAGTCAGATAGTGCGTTCTTTAATTCGCAAGAAGATCTTTTAAAAAAGATAGAATTAACGCTTGGAAAAGAAAAAGGCTTTGTTTTTATAGATGAAATCCAAAGAAAAGAAAACGCAGGAGTATTCCTTAAGGGAATTTATGATTTAGGGTTGCCATATAAGTTTATTGTTTCTGGTTCAGGCAGCTTAGAGCTAAAAGAAAAAATTAATGAATCTTTAGCAGGCAGGAAGAGAGATTTTATTATGGGCCCTGTTAGCTTTGAAGAATTTGTTGATTTTAAAACAGAGTATAGGTACGAAGGAAGGCTTAAAGACTTTTTTGAAATAGAGAAGCAAAAAACATTTAATTTGCTAAAAGAATATATGAATTTTGGAGGATATCCAAGAGTGATATTGGAAGAAACTGAAGATGAGAAAAGAAATGTTATAGATCAGATTTTTCGCAGTTGTATAGAAAAGGATATAGCATATCTTTTAAAATTAGACAGAATAGATGCTTTTGTCCTAATGATTAAAATATTAGCGAGCCAAACTGGACAACTTATTAATTATTCAAGCCTTGCCACACAAACAGGCTTATCAGTCCAATCTCTTAAAAAGTATTTGTGGTACGCTGAAAAAGTATTTATTGTAAGGACGGTTCAGCCATTTTTTACAAATAAGCAAAAAGAAATCATCAAGTCTCCGGTTGTGTATTTTATTGATTTGGGTTTGAGAAATTTTGCTTTGAATATGTTTGGTAGAACAGAGAATAACGAGCAATTAGGATTAATTTTTCAGAATTTTATATATAACAGGATGGTTACGGAAACGAAGGATTCCCTAAAGAGTATTAATTTTTGGAGAACAAAAGAAGGAGCAGAAGTAGACTTTATAATAAGAGACGGTTTATCAGTACTGCCCATTGAGGTTAAATTTTCTAATCTATTGAAACCAGAAATATCAAGATCTTTTAGAAGTTTTATAAATGAATACAAACCAAAAGAAGCTAAGATAATTAATTTAAGTTTTAATAATGTTGAAGATGTTGGAAGCACGAAAGTGAAATTCATCCCTTATTATGAATCTTATTAATAGGTATATATTAAGCAAGAAGAGATTAAGAGTTATAAAAATACCTTAGTTTGTCTATTATAATTATAATAGATAAAACATTACATAAAGAGCTCTTTTTTGAAATAATAACTAATCAAAAACAGTAAATAATAATATGAAAAATAAACTATTAATAGCAATTCTCTTAGTTGTCGTGATAGCTGTTTGTGCTTTTTACTATTTTAAGCAAGATAATCTAACAGAAGAGGGGGTTATTCAGCAAAATCAAGAAAACATTAGTCAAAATAGAGGAAAAATGGTAACAGATGATTTTGAGATAGATGTTCCTGAAGGATGGAATAAAGTTCCAGAGCCATCTATGGGTGTATCAGCTATGGCTGTAAATAGTTCTGAGGAAACTAATGATCCAGCTATTGAATTGATTAATTTTAAAAGTTATGTAGCTGTTAGTTATGACACTCTTAATGGCAAGAACCTTGCTGGATACATGCAGGATGTTAAAAATGGGTTAACACAGCTTGTGTCTGAAGAAGTATCTTTTGGAGAAGAAAAAGATACGATTGTAAATGGTATGAATGCCAGAAAATTGGAATTGGAAATGACTCAGCAGGGAGCTGACTTTAAGGTTTTAATCGTGGCAGTTGAAGGAAATAATGGTGATGTTTGGACTATATCATTTAATACAGCCAAATCTAAATGGGATTCATATAAAGAAGAGTTTTTAAGTGTTGTTGATAGCTTTACTTTAAAATAAAAGCCCTTGTTTCTTTTCAAGCCATACGGCTTGACACATTAAAAGATTTAGATTATCATTAAATTAATAAATCCTTATCACGTGCTTCGGCTGTGGTAAGCAACAAGAGCCCGCAAGGGTTCTTGTTTTTTGTTAAGTTTATTTTTAAAAATTAATCAGCTCTTTTAATTTTTGAAAGTTATGTTAGAATGATTTTACAGAAATGATTAAAGAATTCAAAAGAATTGTTTTTTTGAGCTTTATGGTGCTGTTCTTTGCACCGATTTTTGCTAATGCTGAAGAAATAGCTCCTGAAAAGTTCAACATTGATCCAATGTACAATCAAAGTGGAAATCAGGAATACCAAACATCAGCATTGTTAAGGAATAGTTTTAACCGTCTTGATTTCTATATTGAAGAATCTTTTTTGAGTGGCAAATCATGGACAGAGAAAAATGAAATAAATAATATATTCTTTAATTTGAACACAGAGTTTGAAAGCAAGATTTATCCTCAGTTAACTTCTGTTTTTGGAAAAGAAAACAATGAAACAGGAAAAGAGATACAAAGGATTACAGTTTTATTCTATCCAATGAAAGAAGAAGTGAGGGGGTACATCAGAAATATTGATGCATACGACAAAGGGGTTAATCCTTCTTCAAACCAAAGAAGAATAATTTATTTGAATTCAAGCTATATTAATAATCCTATCTTAACAGAAATACTTGCTCATGAATTCACTCATTTAATTCAATTGAATCAAAAAGAGATATTGAAAGGAATTCCTGAAGATGTATGGCTTAATGAAGCTAGGGCAGAGTATGCTGTTACTTTATTAGGGTATAATAACAAGACTGATAGTTATCTAGACAAAAGGGTAAAGGATTTTCTAAATAAGCCAACAGATCCATTAATTGAATGGAGTGGCACTAATTACGATTATGGAGTGGTGAGCATGTTTGTCCACTATATGGTTGAACAATATGGAATAGACATCTTAAAAGACACTTTAGCGTCTTCTAAGATAGGTATTGAGAGCATAGATGAGTTTTTAAAGAATAAAGAGTATGAAGAAACATTTGCTGACATATATACAAACTGGTCTATTGCTACTTATTTGAATGATTGTTCTATTGATGGGAAATATTGTTATTTTAATCAGAAATTGAAAGATGTTAAAGTTTTGCCCTTAAGTACATTTATGCCTTTCCAGAAGGATAGTACTGTTTCCATGAATCAACTTATTAGGGACTGGTCATCTAATTGGCAGAAGTTTGTTGGGGGTAATGGAAACCTTAAATTGCAGATAAAAGCTCCAGAAGATTGTATTTTTAAGGTTTCGTATGTTGTTAAAGAAGAATCAGAAAAAAGCGTTGTTAAAAAATTAGACTTTAAAGAAGGGGAGACAAAAGAGGTTGTTATTTCAAATCTAAACAATTCTTCTCAAATAGTTTTTATCTTTTCAGTCACAGGAACATCTCTTCAATCAGCTAATCCCTTTTTTGTTTATAATACAATAGCCTCATCAACAGAGGAAAATCCTAGCAAGCCAGGAATCGATCTTCCTTTTGCAACAGAAAAACCTTTAAATCAAATGAGCAGAGAAGAGCTTTTAATGGTTTTATTAAAAGTTATTGTTTATTTATTATCACAAGGAAAAACAATTAGTGTAAATTATAGCACGCTCTTATAGGTTATGATAAAATATAATTATGAGAAATATAATAAATGTTTCAATTACAAAAAAAGAAGAAAAAAGAATAAGAGAAAATATTAAAAAATATGGATTTTCTAGTATAGGGGTTTTTCTTAGATATCGTTTATTTATTGAAGAGTTATTAAATAAAAAACAAATCAAGTGTTCAATAAAAGATATTGAATATAATAATTTAATTAAAATTAAGATATAACCTTCTTATGATTACATGTATTACTATTTTAATTGCAGGGTTCGGAGGAGGATTTGTTCGTGGTCTTATAGGTTTTCTTAAACATCAATATGATTATAAGAATGTAGGATTTAATCTTCCTTATTTTTTTATAATGATGTTTTTGTCTGGAATTGTAGGGCTTCTTGTTGCAAAAGGAGTAGATGGATCATTTTTAACTATAGAGGGGGTAAAGTACTTTTCTCCATCTCTAGCCTTTATCGTTGGTTATGCAGGAGGAGATTTCTTGGAAGGAGTGTATAAGATATTGTTGAAAAAGATAAAGTAAGGGCGCTTTCATAGAAGAGGTGGCAATACTTGACTAATTGGATATAATTGGACATAGTTAGAATATATCTAATAATATGACTGAAAATAGGCTAAATAAAAGAATAAAATTAACTCAAACAATCTTAGCTAAAATCGCTAAGATAGATCAGTTTAAGGGCCTTTGGCAAGGAAGTTTAAGGCTAAGTCCCCAAATATTAGGGAGGCTTAAGGCTTGGGTTATTGTCACTTCAACTGGTGCGAGTACGCGTATTGAAGGAGCAAAAATGACAGACGAAGAAATTGCTCGTTTTTTACGTGGACTAAAAGGAAAGCATCCGAAGGGCAGAGATGAAGAGGAGATTGCTGGGTATGCAGATTTGATTAGTCGTATTTTTGAGAACTGGAAAAGCATTAAGCTTTCTGAGAACTGGATATTACAGCTTCATAGCATTTTGCTTAATTTTTCAGAAAAAGACAAAACACACAAAGGGAAATACAAAAATTCTCCTAATGTTGTGGCCATGGTTAATAAACAAGGAGAGCAAATAGTGTTGTTTAATTCAACTCCGCCACATCTTGTGAAAACAGAGCTAATAGCAGCAATAGATTGGGCAAATCAAGAATTAGAAGAAAAGACAACACATCCTCTTTTAGTTATTGCTAATTTCATTTTTGAGTTTCTTGCGATACATCCATTTAGTGATGGCAATGGAAGATTAAGCCGTGCCCTAACTAATCTTCTTCTCCTTAAGAGCGGATATAGTTATGTACCGTATGTTTCCTTAGATGAAATTATTGAAAAAACAAGAGCAGATTATTATTTATCACTTAGATCTACTCAAAAGAATCACAAAACAGACGATGAGGATATTACTCCATGGGTTGAATATTTTCTTAATTCTTTGCTTGAGCAAACTAATAAAGCACATAAGTTGATGGAGTCTAATCATCCAGAAAAAATGCTTTCAGAAAATCAATCCCAAGTTTATCAATTATTTGACAATAACGAAGAACTTAGTGTTTCTCAAATAGAAAATATAATTAAAGGAAAGATTCCGAGACCTACGCTTAAGCAAACATTGTCTAGGCTTGTTTCATTGAATCTTTTAGAGAGAATAGGGCAGGCACGTAGTACAAGATATAAAAAGAGATAGATTATAGCTTTAATCGTATCAATTTGATACGATAAAATCATGCAAATGATACGAATATGTTTTGGTTTTAAGTGAGAGAGTTTTTTAAGCTTTATTTTTATGGTATAATATATATATGACAATCAATAGTTTTATAAAAGAAAAACCATATCTTTTTTGGTATATTAAAGATTTAGACAATCTTTCAAATGAATCTATAGTTGAGAATGTTTTGAACTATGGAGATTTTAATGATTTTAAAAAAATACTAGAGATTATGGGAATAGATTGTGTTTCTCAAATATTTAGAAAGCAAGCAGAAAATAAAAGAAGTAATTATCGACCAGAGATTAAAAATTATTTTACCCTATATTTTGACAAATATGCACCAAGAAATACTAAGTAGCAACCAAAAAGACATTTTTCCTTTTCTTGCTAGATTTAAAAATTTTGGATTAGTTGGCGGGACAGCCATTGCTTTACATCTTGGACACAGGAGGTCAATTGATTTTGATTTATTTTCCAATAAAGAGTTTGGGAATTTGAGCTTAAGGAATGAAATTGTTAAAAATGGGAAAAAAATAGAACATGTATTTATCGATCAAAAAGATGAATACACTGTTTTGATAAATGGGGTTAAAGTAACATTTTTGTTCTATCCATTCAAGATAGACTTTTCTTTTGTATTAGATGGCATGAAGGTGGCTGATTTATTAACAATAGCAGCTTTAAAAGCATATGCCCTAGGAAGAAGAGCAAAATGGAAGGACTATGTTGATATATATTTTATTTTAAAACAATATACCATTAAAGATATTGTTCTAAAAGCAGAGGAGATATTTGGAAAGGATTTCAATGAGAAGATTTTTAGATCTCAATTAGTATATTTTAATGATATTGATTATTCAGAGAGAATAGAATACGTCGAAGGAAATGAAGTTGATGACGAAGAAATTAAAAATATTCTTAAAAAGAAAAGCTTAGAATAATATTTATATATTAAAAAATAGTTCTTTTGGCTCTTTGTGTAAAACATATAGTTCTTTGTGATTATTAGTTAAAATTTTAAAAAAATGAATAATAAGTGTAAAGTAATACTAATAGGAGTAGCCGTTTTGGCTGTTGTAGCTATAGGTTATCTTTTCTATATTAAATATCAAGAGTCTAAACTGGGGCCAGTTTCATATGAAAGTTTTAAAAAAATAGAAGAAAATGGAAAAGTATTTCTTGAAAATAAAGAAGTTGGTTTGAAATTTCAAGTCCCTGAGGGGTGGAAGACTGATGATGTTTTTGGATGGACATCTTTATCAATGCAAAGTAGTGATTATAAAGTTTTTAATGAAAAAAATTATCCAATTCCAGAAAAAGGCTGTTGGATCGATATTCTTGCCAAGAAAGAATTTTCAGGGAAAGAAGATGTAGAATATTTGGATGTTTTAGACTTACTTAAAGATAAAGAATATATGAATAGTCAAAATTCAGAAAAAAATATATACGAATTATTTTTTTTAGATTCCTTAGAATCTATTAAATCAAAAACTATAATAAATCAAAATAAGGAAAATCAAGGAGAAGTTGTTTCTATTGAGTTGCCTTATGATAAAAAATATTATTCTTTCGAAACATATCTTTTTGGCTCAGACAAAGAAAAATGTTTGGAAGAATTTAATGATTTTATTCAAACAATCTCTATTAAAAAATGAACCTCAAAAATTTATTCTATAATTTGCTGCTAATAACAATATTAACAGCAATTTTCGCTACGCCATTAAATGTTTTTGCGATAGATTTTAATTTTTTTGATTTTGATAAAACAGATGATTATCAAACATTGTCTGAATTAGAATCAAAAAGAATATTACAAAAATTTTCTAAAAAATTAAGTACACATTGGTTAGAAATGGAATCAAATGCTTATTCTGATCCAATGGAAAAATCTGCAACTTTACTTCTAAGGGAAATAATCCGTTGCGATTTGTTTAATTATATATTCAGTGATTTGCCAGTAGATGTTTCTGTGAATATAGCTAGGCACGCCCTAGAGCTTGCTAAATTGATAGGGACTGAAGATACAGGAGGATTGATTGGTAAGTTTGAAAAGGAGACCGTTAATTTAGCTGTTAAATACGCCAAAGAATATTTGTTCGCAAATCAGCTTAAGGTTTCTTTTGGAGCAATGAAGGTTGAATATGGAAAGGGGGAAAGTAAAACAGATACGCAATTTCAGTATATTATGATATATAAACCGATTAATGATAAGCAGGGAAGAGTTGTCGCAAGGATTTATTCTCCAGAAGAAATAACCCCTCCAGAAAGTCGAGGATCAATTGGCATGGCAAAAGGATTTTTAAATGATTTGCCGGAAGGAAAGAATATCTCTCCCTTTATCGTTGAAATTTCTGGAATTATTGAAAAAACAGAATTAAGGGATTATAAGTGGACAGAAGATCCCTTGATTGCAGTTAATTTTCCAGAAAATGTTCCTGATTTTGGTTTAAGACCGAAAACTTGGCAAGAAAAATATGTTTTGAATCCAATCAAAAAAGCAGTAGAAGATGTTTCTGGTTTCTTAAATTTTCTCTTTCCTCAAGGAGAAATAACAGATTATATTTTAAAAGCAGATGAAGAAAAGGAAGAAGTAATTAAAGAAGAGATTAAAGAAATGGAACTAGGGAAAACAGTAGAAGAAAAGGTAAAGCAAGAACAGCAAGCCAAAGAAGAAAAGAAAAAAGAAGAAATCAAGCCAGAGACAGTAGTTGAAAAAGAAAAAATCAAAGAAAAAGAAAAACCAAAAGAAGAAGAAAAACCAAAAGAAGAAGAAAAACCAAAAAAAGAAGAAAAAGTAAAGAAAGAAGAGCCAGAACAAATTATGGAATGTTCTAAAGGTTCTCCATTGTCTAATTTAAGGCCGATAATAATTAATGAAATAGCTTGGATGGGAACGAGTACTAGTGCAAATGACGAATGGATAGAACTGAAGAACGTTTCAAACGAAAGTGTTGATTTAAGGGGTTGGAGATTGATGGATAAAGATGATCAGATTAATATTATTTTTGATAATTTAATTATGCCTAAGGGCAGTTTTTTATTGTTAGAAAGAACAAATGATAGCACGGTTCCTTTCATCTCAGCAGATGTTATTTACTCAGGATCTCTTTCCAATAGTAATGAAGCTTTATATCTTTTTGATTCAAGATGCAATTTAATAGATTCGGTATTGAGTGAGCCTGATTGGGCAGGAGGAGATAATCCAGAGAAAAGAACAATGGAAAGAATGGCTGATTTTTCTTGGAGTACTTATTCTTTAAGTGGTAATCAGGGAATATTTGGAACTCCAAAACAAGAGAATAGTGATGGTAAAAAATCTCAAACCAATCAAATCCAGCCTGCTAGCGTTTCAAGTATTGATTCTGTTGCGGGGCCAATTGAAACAATCTCTTATTGTTCACAAGAAAATTTAGGCGTTCCAGCGCATTCTCTAGTTATAATTAATGAAGTAGCATGGATGGGAACAGAAGCAAACTCAAGCAATGAATGGATAGAATTAAAGAACTTAACAGCAGAGCCAGTTAATCTTAATAATTGGCAATTGCTTGATAAAGAGAATCAGATTAAAATTGTTTTTAATTCAGAAGACATTGTCCCAGCTAATGGTTATTATCTTTTAGAAAGAACAGATGATGACTCTGTTCCTAATGTAACGGGAGACAGAATATATACGGGAGCCTTGTCAGATACGAACGAATCCTTAAGATTATTTAATCAATCTTGTTTTTTTATTGATGAAGCCGTAGCTAGTCCTGATTGGGAGAAAGGAGAGAAGACAAGCAAGAAAACAATGGAAAGAGCCAATTCATTATCTTGGCAAACATATCTTTTAGATGTTGTAGATGAGACTAGTCAATTATATGGAACTCCGAAAAAAGATAATAGTTTTATCGAAGATAATGAGCAAGATAATGGAGAACAAGAAGAAGAAAATCAAGAGGAGCAAGAGGAGGAACAAGAAGAGGAGGAGGAGCAAGAAGAGGAACAAGAAGAAGATTTAAGATATGGAGATATTTTAATAACAGAAGTTCAGATTAATGCGCTTGATAACGGTGAATATATTGAAATATATAATAAGGGAGAGGATGAAATTAATCTTTGTCCTGACCCAGACAATGATTGTTATCATTTAGCATATTATTCTTCTAATAATAACTGGAATAATCCAGATCATTTATGGGAATTTGAAGAAGAGACAATTATTGAGGCTAACGAATATTATTTAATAGATATATATCGTAATAACGGAGGAGACTTAAAGGTTGCTGAGTATGAAGCACCACAACTTTCTAATCTTTCTGGTTCAATAGTTTTATTCTCTAATAATCCTGTTTATTCTGGGGAAGAGGAAAAAACAGAAGACGAATTAATATTGTATGCTAACGATTTGAAAGTTGATGTTATTGGTTGGAAGAAACAAGAAAGCGACGAAGATCCTTTGATTAAAGAAGGAGAAGCATTTGTTACGGAAGATATTCCAAATAATGAAGTTTTGGGAAGAAAATGGTATTCGGTTTATACTGATAGCAACAATAATTTATTAGATTTTAAATTGGAAAACTCTAGTGTTAGAAATCATGTTTTGCAACCACCCGATACAATAAGTAGTTTAACAATACAAAAAGACGAGAAAGAAATCAATTCAGTAATTTTGACATGGGACATCCCTAATGATCCTGACTCAGAAGAAAGTTCTTTAACCTACAACATATATTATTCAAGAGGAAATGAAATAGATGAAGACGATTTAGTTGATATTGAAACATATGTTGATCCTGTTGAAGAAGTTATTGAAGGAGACTCAAAAAAGTTTCTTATTCCTAATCTTTATTTTGGATCAACTTATCATTTTATGGTAAAAGTGTCTGATGATGATGAAAATTATTCTTTCTCAAACCAGGTGAACCTTGCTCTTGATGAGGCAGTCCATCAAAAACAAGGACCTTATTCTGATTTTGCAAATAGTAATCGCACGTCTTTTGATGGAATTACAACAGAAACAGCAGGGGAGGCAGAAGTGATAATAGAATCAGAAGACGGGAATAATGACAATGACAATCTGGTTGTTAATGTTAATATTGATGCTAATGGCACGATTTATTTTGCAGGAAGAATTGATAGGGATTATGGTATATATGCCTATACAAGTGAGGGAGAAAGAAAGTGGAGATATGCCTTTAATGAAGACTGTTCGGGGTCAGGAGTTTTAGGCAAGGACGGAACATTCTATCATATTATTGGTCACAATCTTTATGCCATAGCTCCTTCAGGTAAGCTTAAATGGATTCAATATTTTTCTTTTTTGCACTCAAGACTTGTATCTGTTGATTCTAACGGCATTGTTTATATTATTGCTTCGGTAGGCTTAGATGAACCCAAGCTTTATGCAATTGATGACAGTGGGGAAGAGTATAGCATGACAGAAGTTTTTGATCTTAAAAATCATTTAGGAGAAGTTGTCTCTGGATATTTTTCAACAATGTCAATAGATTCTGCTAATAATCTTTATTTTGCATATAAAAGAACAATTTTTAAATACAATTTAGAGCAAGGATTAGTTGCAGAGAAAACAATGGAATATGTAGAGAACGATAATTATGATCAAAGGGAAATGACAGGAGGAAAAATAGAAGATATATTTATTTCTGCTGATAATAATAATATTTTCTTTGGTATTAACGATATAGGATGTTGCACAGACAATAGAACTTTTAGCGTTCTTTATTCTTTAACTAGCAACTTAAAAACAATAAACTGGGAAAAAGAAGGATTCTATACCATAGCCGGAGTGAATAATAATGAAATATATCTTTCTATTAGAATAGATTGGAGTAGGGCATTGCATGCAATCAAAGTTTCTGATGGATCCTTGAATTGGAAAAAGGAATGGCCTGGAATAGGCAGTCCCTGGCCTCCTCTTTCAAGGGTTGTTTCAACCTTTGATGATAAGGTTTATCTTATCACGGCTGGAGTTGTAATTGGCTATGATATTAATAATATAACAGATACAGATCCTAATCATGATCGTATATTTTCAATTAACGGTTCGCATCAGTCAGAATCTCCCCCTGCTTTTGGTTCAAACTTTTTAATTTTCAGCCATTTGAATAGAATTACAAAGGTTCCTATAGAATAATTGTTTTTCAAATGCCATACAAGGTGAGCCTTTTCGGGCTCATTTTGTATTGGAAGATTTTTAGTTAATTTAAGAACATTGAATATAGTTTTTTTATTATTTTTATTGTATAATAAAAAAAACAATAAGAGATTATTATGGATTACAGAATAGATATTAGTTTGATTGCAATAGTATCGTTATTATTAGTGTTATTTTTGGTTGCGTTATTTTTTACCAACAAAAAAAGTAAAAGTAATAAATTCAAACAATCTCTGGGAATGACCTTGTTCTCAGTAAGGATTCCTAAGAAATCTCCTGAGGAATTAAAAGAATCTCAAAAACAAGAAAAAGACTGGATTAAAATCATGGAAGATTTTTACTCTAGCTTAAACTCTCTTAAGAAAGAAGGGTTCTTTAGTCCTGAACCATGGATTTCTCTTGAAATAGCAAAAATTAAAGAAGAGGTTTATTTTTATGTTGCTGCTCCAAAAAGATATGATAATTTTATTGAAAAAGAGATTTACAGTATTTATCCTGATGCAAGCATAGAGAAGTCAGAGGACTTTAACATATTTTCTCCAGAAGAAACAGTTGTTTGCGGATATCTTAAAACAACAAAATCAGCAATTCTTCCGATTAGAACATATAACGGGATTGAAACAGATCCATTATCTAGTATCACTAATATTTTTACCAAGCTAGGCGATGATGAAGAAGCTGTTATTCAGGTTGTTTTAAAGAAAGATTCTGGATCTTGGAGAGAAAGAGGAAAAAGAGTTATTGATGCAATGGCTCAAGGCAAGAATTTTTATCAAGCCATGAATGCAACAGGAATTTTAGGATTAATTAATCCTAAAACAGAAGAAGAGAGACAAAAAGAAAGAATGAAATCAGAATTCCAACCAAAAGCAGAGGAAGAAGTAGTCAAAGCTTTGGAAGAAAAGATAAAAAGGCAAAGTTTTGATACAAACATTAGAGTTGTTGTTTCTGTTAAAGATAAATATAGATGCGAAGATATATTTAATCAAATAGCTAATACTTTTGAGCAGTTCTCAGCTCCTAGTCTTAATTCTTTCTATGTTGCTAAGATGAACAAGAGAAATTCTAAGAAGCTTGTTTATGACTACAGTTTCAGATTATTCAATCAAGACATTTCTTCTGTTTTAAGTACAGAAGAATTGGCTAGTATCTTTCATTTTCCAACACCTTTGATGAAGACACCAAATATCAAAGGATTAAAAGCTAAAAGTTCTGAACCGCCTGCTGAGCTTCCTAAAGAGGGATTGTTGTTGGGATATAATCAATACAGGGAAGAGAAAAAAGACGTGAGGATTGAGAGAGATGATAGAAGAAGACACATGTATATTATTGGTCAGACTGGTGTTGGTAAGTCAGGATTCCTTTCTAATTTAATTGAGCAAGATATTAAATCAGGGGAAGGAGTTGGAGTTTTGGATCCTCATGGAGATTTAGTTGAAGACATATTGGGTAAAATTCCTAAGGAAAGAATTAATGATGTTATTTTATTTGAGCCAGGTAATTTAGACAGATCTATTGGTTTAAACATGCTTGAATATGACCCTAAATACCCTGAGCAGAAAACATTTATTGTTAATGAGCTTATTAAAATATTTGACAAGTTGTATGACTTGAAGCAAACAGGAGGGCCTATCTTTGAACAATATACTAGAAACGCTTTGATGCTTTTAATGGATGATCCTAATGAAACATATACATTGCTTGAGGTTCCTAAAGTCATGGCTGATGCACAGTTCAGACACAGGCTTTTAGCTAAGTGTAATAATATTTTAGTTAAAGAGTTCTGGGAAAAGCAAGCAGAACAAGCTGGCGGAGAAGCATCTTTAAAAAACATTGTTCCATACATCACTTCTAAATTTGATACATTTATTTCTAATGACTATATGAGGCCGATTATTAGCCAAGTTAAAAGTACATTTAACTTTAGAGATATAATGGACAACAAGAAAATATTCTTAGCCAATTTATCAAAAGGCAGATTGGGAGATATTAATAGTTCTTTGTTGGGATTGATTATAACTGGTAAGTTAGCAATGGCTGCTTTTTCTAGGATTAGTATGCAAGAAAATGAAAGAAAAGATTTTTATTTATACTTAGATGAGTTCCAGAACTTTGCTACTGACACAATTTCAACTATTTTCTCAGAAGCAAGAAAATACAGACTTTGTTTGAATGTTTCTCACCAGTTCATCGGACAACTTCCTGATTTAATCAGAGATAGTGTTTTTGGTAATGTTGGAACAATTGTTTCATTTAGAGTAGGAGCAGAAGATGCAGAGTTTTTACAAAAACAATTCCAGCCAATATTCTCTGCATTTGATTTAATTAATATTGATAATTTCAATGCATATGTAAAATTGATGATGAATGGAAAAACTTCTAAGCCATTTAACATAAAAACATATCCTCCTTCTAAATCTAATAGGGAAGTCGCAGCCAAATTAAAGGAATATTGTTTCTTAATTTATGGAAAAGACAGGGGAGAGATAGAAGAAGAGTTTAAGAACAGAAGGTTGACGCAATAAACAATACCTTTTATAATTAACATAAATAATAAATAAAGCTTAAAGATATGGAGTTTTTAAATAATTGGAAAGGAAAAATTTTCGGTAGTAATCCAAAGGGAGAAATACCCGAAGGCGACACAAAAGAAGAAGACTTGGCTGAGCTTGTAGTTCAAGAAGGTGAGGGCGACATAAAAGATGCTGCTTACTGGAAAGACAAAAAGGGTAACTCTAAAAAAGTAGAAAAGGAAGACGAAAAAGAAAATCCTATGGATTCTGCTTTTTGGGAACAAAATCCTATGGGAAAGAAAAGGGAATCAAAAGAAACAAAAGAAACAAAAGAATCCAAGCTTTCGGGCACAGAATATTTATTTACTAGAAAAGTAAAGAAAGAAAAAACACAAGAAATTGTTACAGAAGAAGTGAAGATTGTTTTTGCCAAGGGAGAGAATTCAGGAGATGTTGGCGGAAAGATGATTATTGAAGGGAAAGAAGAAGAAATTACAGAGATTAGAAGAACATCAAAATCAAGAATATATATAACCGAGAAAGGGACATATGAAATTAGCAATGAAAAATATGCAGAAACTAAAATATCTTCTGCTGAGAAAGCCAACAAAAGTAAAGAAGAATCTTTGACAAAAAGTAAGGGTTATTTATCTAAAATATTAGAAAAATCAACAACAAGAGATAAAAAGATTGCTCTTTTAATTGCTGCAGGATTAGTTGGTTTGACCATAGCAATTCCTGTTGGTGGGGTTGCTGCAGGATGGTTTGAAATGGGACTAGCCCAAGCAACAATTGGCCATGGTATTCTTTATGGTGCAGCAGCAGATTTCTTTGGAATAGCTGCAGTTGCTGGAGCAGCAGGAGGTGGATATGTTTTAAGAAAGCTTATGGAGGATGCAAGAGAATTAGTTAATGGAGGAGAAAAAAAACCAAAACCAGAACCAATAACACCAGACAAAACTCCAGACGGAAAGGTTGTTCCAGACAAAACTCCAGATAAAACTCCAGACGAAAAGGTTGTTCCAGGAGTTGAAAATGTAGAAGAAAGAATAGAAGGAATTAAGAAAAGAATAGGAGAGATTGAGAAAACTCTTGCTGGAGCCGAGAACATTAAGAAAACAAAAGAATTATATGAAAAAAGTATTAAAGATTTAGAAGAAGGAGCTGAAAAGATTCAAAAAGGCATAAATGAATTAGGAGATGATGCTAAGGAGATAAAAAAGAGCATGGAGCAAAGTTTATTAGAGATTAATAAAAATATAGAAAATCTTAAAAAACAAGTTAAGGCTTTTGATACTTACTTATCTTCTGATATTGTTAAAAAATTACAAAAGGAGTTGGAAGATCTTAAAAAAGAAGAAAAAGAATTAGTTAATAAACAACCAAAAGATAAAGAGCAGAAAAAAGAGCCTGAAGGGGAGGAAAACGAAGATGATGAAATGTTTGAAAGATATGATGGAACGGGCGCTGATTACGAAGAAGAAGAGGAGGAGAAAAAGATTAAAGATGTTTTAAAGAAAGAATCTGTTGCAGAAGAAAATGAAGATGATGAAATGTTTGAAAGGGATGATGGATTAGGCATTAATTATGGATATGAAGAAGATGAAAAATCCAAAGACGCTCCTAAAAAAGAAAGTCAACCTGTTCAGAAGCCTGAGAAGTCTTTAGATAATTCTAAAAAACAACAGGATAGGCCTGTTAAGAAAAAAGTTAAGCCCGTTGAAAAGGTAGAACCTAAGAAAATAGAAATAAAAGAAGAGGAAAAAGACGAAACTAAAAGACTAGAAGAGTTTTTTAAGAAAAACTTTGGACTAGATAGAAAATATTCTTTAGTAAGGGAATACGACGAAGAGTTTAGAAAAGCTGGAACCAAGAAAAAGATTGATGGAAAAAAATCTAATGACTTTAAAGATCTTACAGGATTCGGGTGGTCAGATAGTTTTAATGTCGATGATTATATACTTAGGGATGCTAAAAACAAGATTCAATATATTTTTGAGGAAAGAATTAAGAGTGGCGGTAAAGATCTTAACGAAAAAGGAGTTAAAAATATTATGAGCCTAAACGATGAAGAAAAACAAAAATTTATAGAAGATTTCGGGGTTCAAATAGAAGAAACAAAGACTCCACAAGAAGCGATAGATCTTTTTAGTAGTTTTAATTCGAAAGTCGTTAGAAGTAAAGAATAATAAATTAAAATATGACTCAAGACAAAATAACAATTAAAGGAAAAGAAATAGATCTTATCAAAGAGCTTGGACTAGAGGGTTTGCCTATAGAAAAGCAAAAAGAAATGCTTGAAAGGATGGCAAACGTTGTCAATAAAAGAATTATCTTAAGGGCTATGGATGAATTGTCAGAAGATGAAGTTATGGAAATTAATTCAAGTCTTGTTTCTTTAGACACGCAAGAAGCTTTGAGTTTATTAGATGAGAAGATTCCTAATTTTGACAAAATAGTTTCTGAAGAAATAGCTAAATTCCAAGAAGAAATGTTAAAATAATATGGAAAGAGAAATAGAAAAACCAGAAATTAATATGGAAAGTTCTGTTTTAGAGAAGCAAGAGGTAAAACAAGAAAATGTTTTAGAGAAAGAAAGAAAAGCAGAAGATCCAGAAAAAAAGAAAAAAGAAATAGAAGAAGTTCTTTCTAGTATAAAAACAGAAGACGTTTCCAATATTACTTCTACATATAATCAAGATGCTATTGTTTCTAGATTAGTCAAGGTAGCTATAGCAGAAGGTCCAGAAGCAATAAGAGGAGAATTAAATAAGATAACAGACCCATATATTATTGACCAAGTCCACGATCAATTAATGAAATACTTGAATAAATAAACAATGTTTTCCAGCCCTGACTCGGGGCTGGTTTCTTTTTGTTTGTTTGATATAATTAAGCATATGGATTTGTCTAAATTAAACAAAGAGCAGAAAGAGGCAGTTGCTTTTGGAGAGGGGCCTCTTTTAATAGTTGCTGGAGCTGGAACAGGAAAAACAACAGTTTTAACTCATAGGATTGCTTATCTCATAGCAGAAAAAGGTGTTAAACCAGAAGAGATTTTAGCAGTTACTTTTACCGAAAAAGCAGCTAAAGAAATGGAAGATAGAGTAGAAGAACTGTTGCCTTTTGGTTATTATGATTTATGGATTTCAACGTTTCATTCTTTTTGCGATAGAATTCTTAAAAACCATGGAATAAGTATTGGTTTGCCAACTAATTACAAGCTTGTTGATTCAACAGGATCATGGGTTTTAATTAGAAAGAATTTTGATAAGTTTAATTTTTTGAAAGAATACCGCCCATTAGGCAATCCAACTAAATTTATCCACGCTCTTATTTCTCATTTTAATCATTGTAAAAATGAAGGGATTTACCCTGAACATTATTTAGAGCATGCAGACTCTTTAAAATTTAATCTAGACGATATTCCTGTCGCCTTAAAAGATGATGTTTCAAAACAAAGAGAATATGAAAGGATAAAAGAAATATCTCAAGCATATCATACCTATCAAAAGCTTTTACTTGATAATAGTGTTCTTGATTTTGGAGATTTGATTAATTATACATTAAAACTTTTTGAAAAAAGACCGGACATTCTTGAAAAGATGAGGAATCAATTTAGATATATTATGGTTGATGAATTCCAAGATACTAATTGGGTTCAATATGAATTAGTTAAGAAATTAGCTGAACCAAGGAATAATATTACAGTTGTGGGGGACGATGATCAAAGTATTTTTTCTTTCCAAGGAAGTTCATTTAATAATGTTTTGAGATTTAAAAAAGATTATTCAGAATCAAAAGAAATAGTTTTAACAAGTAACTATCGTTCTCCTCAGAATATTCTAGACTTATCATATTCATTTATTCAGAATAATAATCCTAATCGTTTGGAGTTCCAATTGAATGAAGTTGAAGAACTAAGAAAGCAAGCAGAAGAAAAAGGGGTTGATTTGAGTAAATTAAAGAAGATAGACAAGAAGTTGAAAAGTCAGAAAAAGAAAGATGGAATGGTTGGTGTTTTGGCATACGAAACAGGGGATGATGAGATTAGGGGAATAATCAGTAAGATTTGGGAGATAAAGGAGATAGACAAGAAAGCTAGGTTTTCTGATTTTGCTATCTTAACAAGAACCAATGAAACAGCTAATAATTTCAGTAGAGCTCTAGAGAGAGCAGGAATGCCTTATCAATTCCTATCTTCCAAGGGATTATATACCAATCCTTTAATTCTTGATTTCATTTCTTATTTTAATTTATTGATGAATTTCTATGATTCAGCTAGTTTTTATAGAGTATTAAGAATGCATCCTTTTGATTTTTCAGTAGAAGAATTGGCTAAGATAACTTATTTTGCAGAAGAAAAAGGATTGCCTATTTCTGAAGCATTAAATCAGATACAGCTTTTAAATACTTTATCAAAAGAATCAAGGGAAAAAGTAGAAAACCTTGTTAGAAATATTAAAAAGCATTTTCAAATATCAAAGGAAAAGAACATTGGAGAGGTTTTTGTGAGCATGATTAATGATTTAGGCTTTATCAATCATTTTTCAAAAAACAACGAAGAAGATTTTAAGATTTGGGATATAATTGATCAGTTCTATCACCGCATTAGAGATTTTGAAGATTCTCACTTTGACGCTAAGCTTATTTCTTTTGTAGAACACATTCGTATGGAGATGGAAGCAGGGGAAGAAGGGTCTCTTAATTTTGATTTGGAAGACTCTTTTGATTCAGTGAAAATAATGACAATTCACTCTGCGAAAGGTTTAGAGTTTGATTACGTGTTTTTAGTTAATTTAGTTCACAGAAAGTTTCCGACAGATGAAAAAAGAGAACCAATTGAAATTCCTAATGAATTAATTAAAGAAGTTTTGCCTTCTGGAGATTTTCATTTGCAAGAAGAAAGAAGATTATTCTATGTTGGTTTAACTAGAGCTAGGAAAGGATTGTTTCTTGCTTGGGCACTAGATTATGGCGGTAAAACATTAAAGAAACCATCAAGATTTTTGTTTGAATCAAATTTAATTCACGAAGAAGCCTTAAATAAGCAAAAATTCTCAAGGAGTTCAAGTTTTTGTTTTAGTAGAGGTAATAATAATGGATTTAAAAAAGAATCAAAAGAAACGGAAAACACAAATGGAATCAAAAAATATTTGCCTGATCATTTTTCATTTTCTCAGATAGCTTCTTTTAACAATTGTCCTTTGCAGTATAAGTTTAGTCATTTGTTGAAAATACCAGCTAAGGGAAGGCCTAATTTTAGCTTTGGGAAGACGATTCACAACACTTTGTATCATTTTACCAAAATAGCAGCAAAAGGCCTTAAAACAGAACAGGAAACACTATTTGGCAAAGGGGAAGTTAGCATTCCAAGTTTTAATGATTTAATTGATATTTATAAGAAGGAATGGATAGATGAATGGTATGACGAAATCTTGAGAAAAGAGTATTTTGAAAAAGGAAAGGATTCTTTGAAGTTATTTTACGATAATTTTGTAGAAAAAAAGCCTGATATTTTAATGATGAATAACGAGCCAGCTCTGGAGAAAGTATTTGAATTGAAATTAAACGGAGATGCTTTTATTGGAGCGATTGATAGGATTGATAAGATTGGAAAAAATGAGGTTGAGATTATCGATTACAAGACAGGAGTCGCGAAAACAAGCTTGGGAACAGAAGAAAAATTGCAATTATTGATATATCAATTAGCAGCTAAAAAGATTTTCAATCTTAATGCAACCAAATTAACTTATTATTATTTAGATGATGGATCAACATATTCTTTTTCTCCGAAAGCAGAAGAAATGGAAAAAACAGAAGAGAAGATAAGGGAAGTGATAAAGAGAATAAAGAGAAGCAATTTCAAGCCAATCCCTGGCTGGCATTGTCAGTATTGTGATTACAAAAATATTTGTCCTCACAGAAAATCATGAAATTAAATAGTGGAAAACTAGCTTTTCCTTAATTAAAGGCTAGGGTATAATCAAATCATGAAAAAAATAGCAATAATCGGAGCAGGCGGAAGGATTGGGGCAATGTTTGCGCATGAATTGAAAGGAAAAGATATTTTAGGAATAGGAAGAGAGGGTGAAGTGAAAGACATTAAGAGTGGTAATATTTTATTAAAAACAAATAAAGGAATAGAAACTCTTAAAATAGAAGCAATTAATGATTCTGATTTCAGTAATAGTTTTGTTCCAGAAGCTATATTTTTGTGTACTAAAAATCCCATTACTTCAGTTGTTAAATATTATTATCAAATAATAAAAGAAAAAGGAGGGAAGATTCCTATTCTTTTTGTTCCTCAAAATGGAATAAGTGCTAGTGATGAAGCAAGGGAGGCACTAAAAGATGTTTTTGGTGATGAAGCAGAAAAGATTAAGTCAGTGAGAATAAGCTTATTTAATTCAGTGAGCAGGGAAGTAATTGATGGTAAAGTTTATTTGAGCTACACCTTACCAATTCGTTTATGTTTCGCTCCAATGTCAGGATCTTTTGAAAATAAAGAGATTGAAAAGGTTTTTGAAGGCACTGGAATTGAAGCAGAAAGTGTTTCTTCTGAAAACGTTAGAAATATGGAATTTTCTAAGCTTTTCTTAAATTTGATTGGGATGGCTTCAGCATCTCATGGTTTGATAGTAGAGCAAGGATTTAAAGATAAAAAAGTATTATCAGAAGAAGTAGGTGCTCTTAGAGAATATATTAAAATTGTTGAAAAATCAGGATCTCATTTTTTGAATTTTTCTCACTATCCCGTTAATCTTATGACTTTTTTGTTTAAAAATTTACCAATGCATTTGATAATAGCTTTTAGGGTACAAATAGGAGAAGCTATAAGTAAGGGAAGGAGAGGCAAGAAGAAAGATTTAGATGAAATAGAGTATTATAATGGATCAGTTGTTGAACTAGGAAAAAAGATTAGCGTGGACGCACCCATCAATAGATTATTAATAGAAAGAGTAATTAAAAATAATATAAATAATTATAAATAAAAAGTATGGAGGTTTTTATCTTGTTAGCAGTTTTTGCTTATTTGTTAGGATCAATTCCTTTTGGCTATATTATTCCTAAATTGCACGGAGTAGATATTAGGACAATCGGAAGTAAAGCAACTAGTACAACTAATGTATCTAGGGCTTTAGGATGGAGATGGGCATTATTATCAGGGCTTTTAGACGTAGTCAAGGGTTTTATTCCAGCCTATTTAGCTGTTCTTTATTTATCTAATGAATGGCAGATTATTGCGGTTTGTTTATTGCCAGTTATCGGTCATGTCTTTCCAGTCTGGCTTAAATTTAAAGGAGGCAGGGGAGCAACTCCTTATTTTGGAGCAACTCTAGTTTTGGTTGGTTTGAAATTCTTTTTGCTTTCATTTATTATTTGGATTTTGGCTGTTATCTTTACTAGAATTATGAGCTTGAGCAATATTATTTATCCTTGGATTCTTGCTGTTTTAATTTATTTCTTTTTCCCATTCCATTATTTTATTTATGGAATTTTAGGGGCGCTTTTAATTACAATAGCCTTAAGGGAAAACATCAAAAGACTTATTCAGGGGGTGGAGCCGAAAGTGTCTTTTAAGTGGTAGCTAATTTAAGATATTGACATTTTCCCAAAATGGGAATATCATAATTATATGAGGATAATTTCGGTTAAAAAAATAAAAGATTTTTGGTTAGATAGAAAGTATAGAGATTCTGAACAATCTTTAAAAGCATGGTACCACGAAGTTAAAAAAGATAAATGGAAAAATCATAGCGATATTAAAAATAAATATAAAAGTGCAAGTATACTAAATAATAATAGAATAGTTTTTAATATTAGGGGCAATAAATATCGGTTGATTGTTGCAATAAATTACAAGTTAGAGGTTGTATTTATAAGATTTATTGGAACCCATGAAGAGTATAATAAAATAAATGCAAAAGAAATATGAACATTAAAGTAATAAAAACAGAAAAAGATTATAAAGAAGCTATCAAGAGGATTGAGAAAATTTGGAATTCTTCTAAATTAAAAGAAACCGATGAATTGGATATTTTGGTTACTTTAGTGGAAAAATACGAAACAGATCATTATGTTATTGATGCCCCAGATCCGATAGAAGCCATTAAATTTCGTATGGAGCAAATAGGTATGGAGCAAAAAGATTTAGCAAGAATAGTTGGGGCAAATAGAGCATCAGAGGTTTTAAGCGGAAAAAGACCATTATCTCTTAATATGATAAGAGTTTTAAAAGAAAAATTAAATATTCCAGCAGATTCACTGGTTGGTAGTTTTTAATTTTGAAGTCTTGAAAAAAAGTGATTTATAGCATATAATCACTTCACAATATTAATAGAATAAGGATTAACGATTTTTGTATTATTTGGTAGTACAAAGGGTTTATCTAAAATAAATAAAAAAATGACAAGTTTAAAAGCACAAACCAGAAAAGAAACAGGCAAGATTTTTAGAGCTCAAAGCGAGGAAGGAATGATTCCAGCAGTTCTATATGGCCCAAAAATTGAAACAGTTTCTTTGAAGGTAAACAAAAAAGAATTTGAGAAAGTATATAATGAAGTGGGGGAAACCTTGATTGATTTGGATGTAGACGGAAAGCAGTTTTCTGTTTTAATCCATGAAACTCAAGTTGATCCATTGACTCTAGAATTGACACACGTTGATTTTTATCAACCTAACTTAACAGAAGAAGTAGAGACTGATGTAGAATTAACTTTAACAGGAGAAGCTCCTGCATTGAAACTAGGAGGGACTTTGATTACTAATATGAAAGAATTGACAGTTTCAGCTCTTCCAAAAGATCTTCCAAGCGAAATTATTATTGATGTCTCTTCCCTAAATACCTTCGAAGATGTTATAATGGTTAAGGACATTCCTTTGCCAAAAGGAGTGACCGTTGTGGGGCACCCTGAAGAAATTGTAGTTAAAGTGGTTGAACCAGAAAAAGTTGATGAAGAATTGGCTAAACCAATAGAAGATGTTAACAAAGAGCCTGAAAAAGTAGGTGAAAAAGAAAAAGAGGAAGCCACACAAGAAGAGGGAGAATAACTTTCTTCAAATGATTTTTAAACTTTTTCCAAAATTTAAAAAATTAAAAACCCTATTTGCATTAACAATAGCGGGAATAATCGTTCCGTTTGTTTTTGCATCTGCAGAGTACGATTTGGAATCAATGTGCGGAGAAGAGAAATGGAAAGATGCATGCTATGCTTTAGGAGATAATGAATGTAAGGATTTATTAAATCAATGCCAAACATATTTTGATGCAAAGAAAAAAGAAGTAGAGGCTGATATAACAAAGACTAGTGCAGAAAAGAAAACTCTTCAAAATCAGATTACATCTTTAACTAAAAAGATTAAAGATTTAGATTATCAAATATATCAATCAAATCTTTCTATTAAATCTTTAGGTTTTCAGATAAAAGATACAGAACAATCTATTATTGATACTGAAACCGAAGTCGAACAACAGAAAAGAAAAATAGGGTTAATTTTAAGGGCTGTTGCTGATGAAGATAAGAAATCATTTTTAGAAGTTTTAATTGCTAGTGAAACATTGTCAGAGTTTTTTGATAATCTTGTTTATTTAGAAACTCTTAATGTTAAGAATCAAGATCTTTTAGCCAATTTTGAAAAACTAGAAGCTAGTTTGAAGGGACAAAAGATTGATTTGGAAGAAGAGAAGGGAGAAAAAGAAAGCTTGGTTCAATTACAAGCAATTCAAAAGCAACAATCATCTTTAACAAAACAAGAAAAAGAGCAATTGCACACAATGACAGAAGCTCAATATCAAGCACAATTAAAAGAAAAAGAAGAAATAGCCAAAAAAGCTGCTGAAATTGAAAAAAGATTAATTCAAATAGTTGGATTAGTCGAAGATCAAAAAGCTCCTAGTTTTGGAGAAGCTTTAGAAATGGCAAAAGAAATAGCAGGAAAGGTAGGGCTAAGGCCATCATTTTTATTGGCTATTATTAGCCAAGAATCAGCGATAGGAAAGAACGTGGGGCAATGCTATATTACTGATACAAAAACAGGAGGAGGAAAATATTCTAATGGCAAGCTTGTTTCTAGAATTATTCATCCAACAAGAGATCTCCCTGTTTTCTTAGATTATATTGATAAGCTAGGGAGAAATATGGAAAAAACACCAGTTTCTTGCTGGATTAATGATTGTGTTTCTAAGTATGCTGGGACATATTATCATTGTAAGGCAACAGTTGATCAAAATGGAGACATTATTTGCGCCAAATCAGGATACGTTCCATATGGTTTTGGTGGAGCAATGGGGCCAGCCCAATTTATTCCGAGTACTTGGAAAATATATGAAGAAAAAATTAAAAATTATACAGGAAAATCAATTGCTGATCCATGGAACATTAGAGATGCATTTACAGGAGCAGCAGTATATTTAAAAGCATTAGGAGGAGGAACAAAATCAGGAGAATTCAAAGCTTCTTCAAGGTATTATGGAGGCTCAAGTTCATATGCTAACAGCGTATCCACAAGAGCATGGTGTATTCAAGAATATATTGATAAAGGAGGAATGTCTGATTATTGTGAAGGGCTTATATTCTAAAATGCATAACGCCGCGATTAATCGCGGTTTTTCTTTATTCAATTAAATTGACGAGCTGACCGGGATTCGAACCCGAACATATCTCGAGAATATGTTAACCATTTGCGCACTCAGCCCTGTAGAGAACTTTATTAATTTTATTTTATTTTTTTAAAAAGTCAACTGTGGATAAAAAAAGAGCTTTCCGAGGAAAGCTATGATAGACCGACTGGGATTCGAACCCAGATTTCCAAAGTGATAACACCTTGGTGTAATGATATCCTATACCATCGGCCTTGATTTCAAATTACTTTAAATAAAGAAAGAAGTCAAGATTATAGTGTTTTTATATGAATCATTTCTCTTAAGCGAGAAATTTGATTCCAGTATCTAGAAATTCCTTTTTCGTCAAGACCAGCAAGGCCGTCAATATCAAGATCAAATAGAGGATGAAACTCGTTTTTCCCGCCGAGTTTGATATATAGTTCAGCAAGATAAAGTTTAATTCTTCTATTCCAAATGAATCCTTTTAATATTTTTAATTTCCGAAGAACTTCTAGAGGCATGTTCTTCACCAACATTAATTTATCACAAATTAATATATAAAGCAAAACAGGGGATTAGCCCTGTTCTTTAAATAATTCAGATACTTTATCAATCATTTTATCAATTTTTCCATCCATTATCATTTCAATTCCATAAAAGCTTTTTTCAATTCTGTGATCAGTGACCCTATCTTGAGGAAAATTATATGTTCTCATTTTTTCTTCTCTCATTGCTGTTCCGATTTGTGCTTTTCTGGCTCCTCCAATTTCTTTTTGAAGAGCATTCATTTCTCTTTCTAAAAGTCTTGCTGCAAGAATTCCCATTGCATTCTCTCTGTTTTGATTCAAACTTCTTTCTGTTTGAGAGGTTACTGCAATTCCTGTAGGAATGTGAACAATTCTTATGGCAGACATTCTTTTATTAATATATTGGCCTCCTGCTCCCGATGCTTTACAGGTTTCTGTTCTAATATCATTGGGCCTGATATCTATTTGAGTTTTGTTTGGTTTAGGCAATACAGCAACACTAGCAGTTGAAGTGTGGACCCTACCAGATTTTTCTGTTTCAGGAACTCTTTGAACCCTGTGAACTCCTGCTTCTCCTCTTAGCTTGTCATATGCTCCCTCGCCAACAATTTCTATTGTTATTGATTTTATTCCTCCGATTCCAATCGTGCTAGAGTCGAGTATTTCTAATTTCCAGCCTTTATTTTGAACATATCTAGTGTACATTCTTAATAAGTCAGCAGCAAAAAGAGCGGCTTCGTCTCCGCCTACTCCTGCCCTTATTTCCATGATAACTGCATTATATTGTTGCATAAAGAATATTATTTCTTTTTAGCAGCAGCTCTTTGTCTAAACTTTTGAATTCTACCTACCTGCTCCGAGTTTCTTTCCTTTCCTGTATAAAAAGGATGACATTGAGAACAGATTTCTATATCCATGCTTTCTTGTGTTGCACCAATTTCAAAAAGGGCTCCACAAGCACAGTGAATCTTGGCATTATCAAAATATTTTGGATGAATGTCTTTTTTCATAATTGTTTCTTTAATAATTAAGGTATAGCAAAAAGGACGGGGAAAATCAAGAGGTAGTAAAGGGCTTGCCTTTCTAAAACTTGTGTGTTATATATTATCTTGTACCGAAAATAAAGATAATAGTTATTAATTTGACACTTCGCAATGTGCGAACGTGATTTATTCAGTCTATGGCAGACACAAAAACAGAAACAAAATACAAAATTTCAATAGACGATATGATTCAGGCTGGTTTGGGCTATGGCCACGAAAAAGCAAAGCTTAATCCAAAGATGAAAGACTATGTTTTAAAGCAGAAAGACAAAGTTTTTGTTATTGATTTAGATAAGACAGCTGAAAAATTAGAAAAAGCATTGGATTTTGTCTCTCAATTAAGAAAAGAAGGAAAAACAATTCTTTTTGTTGGAACAAAAGTTGCAATGAGAACTTTGGTTAAGAAAGTCGCTGAAGAAACTAAATCTCCTTATGTTGTTGATAGATGGATTGGAGGAACATTTACTAACTTTAAAGAATTAAAGAAGAGGATTGCATATTTTAAAGACTTAGAAGCAAGAGTTAAAGAAATTGATTTTGAAAAGAAGTATGTTAAAAAAGAGAGGATTAAAATGGCAAAAGAGATTGAAAGATTGAAAATTAAATTTGATGGCATTAAAAACATGGAACAGCTTCCAGACGCAATTTTTATCGTTGATGCTGATGAAGACAAGATTGCTTTGAAAGAATCAATACAAGCTAAGGTTCCAGTGATTGCAATTGCAGATACTAATATTGATCCAACACAAATTACATTCCCAATTCCAGGGAATGATGACGCCTACACCTCTGTAGAGTACGTCCTATACAAGATACAAGATATTCTTAAGGGCGAATAAGGATAAATTAATTAAATAATAAACACACATGGCAGTAGACATAGAGTTAGTCAAAAAACTAAGGGAAGATACAGGTATTTCTCTTGGCGACTGTAAAAAAGCTTTAGAAGAGTCTCAGGGAGACATGGATAAGGCTAAAGAGTTCCTAAGAAAGAGGGGACAAGCAGTTGCTGCTAAGAAAACAGATAGAGCTGTTGGTTCTGGCATTATTGAAACATATGTCCATTCTAATAAAAGAGCGGGAGTGATGATTGAGATAAATTGCGAGACAGATTTTGTTGCACGCTCAGAAGATTTTATAAATCTTGCTCACGAGATTTGCTTGCAAATAGTTTCTATGAAGCCATTGTATGTTAAAGAAGCTGATATTCCGGAAGAGATTTTAAATAAAGAAAAAGCTTTTGTAGAAGAGCAGTCAAAAGGAATGAATAAGCCTGCAGAAATTATGGAAGGAATTATTAAAGGAAGAATGGATAAGTTTAAGAAAGAGATTTGTTTAGTTGATCAATTATGGATAAAGGACGACAGCAAGACGATTCAAATGCTTATTAATGACTGTATTGCTAAGCTTGGAGAAAATATAGTTGTTAAAAGATTTGTAATGTATGAATTTTAATTTAATAGCATTAGTATTATTGGCAGTTAGTTTTATAGGGATGGTTTTCATGGTGTTGAAAAAGGTTCCGGAATTGAGAGAAAAAACAGAACCAGATATTAATATTTTTAAAAAAGAGACAAGAAAGAAAATAAAAGACAAGACAAGAGAGATTTTAAAAAACAATTCATCTTCAATTGAAAATGTGTTGCATAAATTGCTATCTAAGGTTAGAATATTATCACTTAAAACTGATAAATTAGTTTCAGGATGGATTACGTCTTTGAGAAAAAGATCAGTTGAAAGAAAGACAGGATTAGATAGCTATTGGAAGGATATTAAGCATTCAATGGGTAAGAAAGATTAGTGTTTTTCTTGCCGGCATAGCTCAGTGGTAGAGCAACTGTTTTGTAAACAGTAGGTCGGGGGTTCGAATCCGTCTGCCGGCTCATGATTTGATTTGACAATTCGGTTAGGAAAGAGTAATATTCATTATGTTATTTGCACTTTGTAAATTTAATTATGCATTATTAAGTTAGTATAAGTTAGTAGGTTTTTTTGAATTGTTCCGCGTCATTTTTTTAGAGAGTTTGATCCTAGCTCAGGATGAACGCTGGCGATGTGGATAAGGCATGCAAGTCGAACGGCTGTAGCAATACAGCAGTGGCGAATGGGTTAGTAACACGTAGATACAAACCCCTTACTCAGGCACAACCTGGAGAAATCCAGGCTAATTCCTGATAGTCCCGCAAGGGTAAAGATTTATCGGTAAGGGATTGGTCTGCGTCCTATCAGCTAGTTGGTGAGGTAACGGCCCACCAAGGCTATGACGGGTAGGCGGAGTGAGAGCTTGACCGCCAACAATGGCACTGAGACACGGGCCATACTCCTACGGGAGGCAGCAGTCGAGAATATTCGACAATGGGGGAAACCCTGATCGAGCGACATCGCGTGTGGGATTAAGATCTTCGGATTGTAAACCACTTTTATGAGGGAAGAATTTTGACGGTACCTCAGGAATAAGGGGTGACTAAACTCGTGCCAGCAGTAGCGGTAATACGAGTGCCCCGAGCGTTATCCGGAATTATTGGGCGTAAAGGGTCTGTAGGTGGTCTGCTAAGTTCTTCGTTAAAACCCCAGGGCTTAACCTTGGGAAAGCGGGGAAAACTGATAGACTAGAGGATGTTAGGGGCTGATGGAACACTTGGTGGAGGGGTGAAATCCGTTGATATCAAGTGGAACACCAAAAGCGAAGGCAATCAGCTAGGACAGTCCTGACACTGAAAGACGAAAGCGTGGGGAGAAAAAAGGATTAGATACCCTTGTATTCCACGCCCTAAACGATGAACACTAGCTATTGCAAGTGTCGACCCTTGCAGTGGCGAAGCAAACGCGTTAAGTGTTCCGCCTGGGAAGTACGGCCGCAAGGCTAAAACTCAAAGGAATAGACGGGGACCTACACAAGCGGTGGATCACGTGGCTTAATTCGACAGTAAGCGAGGAACCTTACCAGGGCTTGACAGGCTAATGAAAGCTATAAGAAATTATAGCCCACCCACAAGGACATTAGCCCAGGTGCTGCATGGTTGTCGTCAGCAGGTGGCTTGAGTTGCTCCCTTAAATGGGGTAACCTGCGCAACCCTTGTCCTATGTTTCATGTGTCATAGGAGACTGCCCGGGACAACCGGGAGGAAGGTGAGGATGACGCCAAATCAGCATGGCCCTTTGACGCCCTGGGCTGCACACGTGGTACAATGGGACCGACAATGGGAAGCCAAAGAGTAATCTGGAGCAAATCCTATCAAACGGTCTCTCAATTCGGATTGAGGTCTGAAACCCGACCTCATGAAGCCGGAATCGCTAGTAACCGCAGATCAGCCACGCTGCGGTGAATATGTCCCTGGGTCTTGTACTCACCGCCCGTCACGTCAAGCGAGTTGGGAATACCCGAAGTTCCACGCAAGTGGACCTAAGGTAGGCTCAATAAGAGGGACGAAGTCGTAACAAGGCACGGGTAGCGGAAGCTGCTCGTGGATCAATTATTTTTTTCGAATATATTTCACATATATTCGGAGAGTAGTCGACTTAGATTAATTCGCGAGTGATCACTGAATTAATCTTAAGGCAGTTTGTCTCGTAGCCTTAAAACAAGAGACAATTTACGGCGCGGAGCAATTCTAAAAAACTAACTAAATTCATGAAACGCAAAAGCCCTTTGCTTTATCGTTTGTTAAAACCAGTTTATGAAAATGCTGCACAGGGAATGTGCGAAGAATGCAAAGATTTCATTTCAAGGAATTCAAAAATCCTTGATTTGGGATGCGGTTCAGGAATAGTTATTAATGAATTTAAGAAAAGATTTAATTCAGAGATTTTCGGAGTAGATATCATTGACAATAGAGTGATAGACATTCCTTTTAAAAAGATAGAAGGGGTTAACCTTTCTTGCTTTCCTGATAATTCTTTTGATACAGTGATGATTTCTTTCGTCCTTCATCACTCAGAAGATCCAGTTGAATTATTAAAGGAAGCAAAAAGAGTTGCAAAGAAAAATATTATTATTTATGAAAATCTTCCCGAGGGAATTGTTTCTAAGTTTTTCTGCAAAATACACGGAGAATCATTCGCAAAGTATTTTCAAAAAAATAAAGAAACAGGAAAGTTTTTCAAGAGAGGGGAATGGCTGGACATTTTTAAGAAATTAGGGTTAAATCTAATATATGAGCAAAGAGTTTCGTCTTTGATCAATCCTTTAAAAGAAGAATTGTTTGTTGTTTTGAAGGGTGTGTAGCTCAGCTGGTTAGAGCGCGTCACTGATAATGACGAGGTCCCTGGTTCGAGTCCAGGCATACCCACTGTTAGTCTGCAAATATGGGCCAATGGCGCAATTGGTAGCGCACCTCATTTGCAATGAGGGGGTTTGGGGTTCGAGTCCCCATTGGTCCACAATAAGAATCTCTCCTAATTGGGGAGATTTTTGTTTTTTGACGTATTAATCATTTTTTGTTATAATATTTTTAGGAAATTAAAAATTAGAGAGGAAAGAAATGACAGCATTTGTTTTTGTAAAAGGAAATTTTGTTGAATTTGGCCCAGAGGCCATAAAAATGATGAGAGAAGAGTTTGACGAAAAATATGAATTTTTAGGAAAAAACGAAAAACAACCAGCTAGGAGTAATTAGCTGGTTTCAATTTGACTAAATTAAGAAAATATGTTTTATTATACTTGGTACATATGAATGAAAGTGTCCCGAGTCTAGATTATTTTGACAGGGCTATTCTCTTTGAAAGCGACAGATATAATGATTCTTACAGAGGCAATTTTGTTACAATGCAGGACTATTTTGTAAGAAGTGTTAACAATTTATCCAGAGGAAGCAAAAAGTTTTTCCATGGGGAATTAGTTAAGACAGAAACAGAAACTGTTGTTTTTAACGAAGCGTTGAGCTTCGTAAAGGATTGCATGATCTATTACAAAAGAAAAAAGATCATGGAAATTCCTTTAGAAATGGTCCATGTTATTCCTGAAGGATTAGACATTAAGGTCGATCCAGTTTTCAGGGGTATTGTTGTTGAAAGAACAGGCAGCGAACTATTAAATGCACTTATTGCAACAAGAAGAATTTCTGAATTCATGTTTTTTAAAACTATAAAAAATGGAGAAGACAGGAAATTCTTTTTGTATGAGACAGGAAGCATTTATAGAGAGGCTGTTGCAAATTTTCTCTCTAGAAGATTTTATGAAGAGAGAATTGTTGGAAAAGGCATTCTTGGAAATGCGGCAATCTTTGAAGGATGTTTTGATCCTAAAAAAGAAGCCCTTTTGAATAGTGTCGTTGAAGATACACTTAAAAGGGGGAAGGGCTTATTTTCTAAAGAAGAAGTTTTGTGGGATGTTGTTAACAACATAATCAATGGCACGATTTCACCGTTTTTCTCTCTTTCTTTAAGAGAGGTTTCAGTTGAGGAGTCCTGAATAGGCCTCCCTCTTTTTTTATTTATTTTTCGTAGTATAATATTTTATATATGGATATACTACAAATAATTATTATAGTTTTTGGTCTTTGTTTGTTTGAAATAATTAGCAGTGTTGATAATGCTATTATCAATGCTCATGTTCTTAAAACCCTTCCTGACAAATTCAGAAAGATATTTTTATTTTGGGGTATCTTGTTTGCAGTTTTTGTTGTGAGGGGATTATTGCCTTTTGCTATTGTTTGGATAACCAATCCATCTTTGTCTTTTGTTGAAATATTTTCAGCTGCCTTTTCAGAAGGGGATACTGTCAAAGAATCATTAGAATTTTCTAAGCCTTTATTGCTTTTAGGTGGAGGATCATATTTATTTTTAGTTTTTATGGCTTGGTTATTTTTAGAGAAAAAGAAATACGCATTCTTTATTGAAAAGTATATTCATAATCAAGGAGTTTGGTTTTATGCTATTGCTTCAATTTTTACCACCTTGATTGTTTATTTATCAATCCAATTTAATCCATTACTAGCTTTAGCAGCAACAATTGGTGTTAGCGCTTTCTTTATAACTGATGGATTTAAAAAGAATGCTGAAGAAAAAGAAAAAGAGCTTTTAACTGGAAGTGGAATCAGTGCGTGGAGTAAGATTATGTACTTAGAAGTATTAGATACTTCATTTTCAATAGATGGAGTAATTGGTGCCTTTGCTTTTACTATGTCTATTCCTTTGATTATTCTTGGTAATGGTTTGGGGGCTTTAGTTGTTAGACAATTAACAATAAAAGGAATAGATACAATAAGTAAATACGCATATCTTAAGAATGGAGCAATGTATTCTGTTGGAGTTTTAGGTATGATTATGGTCATTGAAGCTTTTGGACATGAATTTCCTTTTTGGTTAGTGCCATTATGCACACTTTCTATTCTAATAATCTTTATGTCCTTATCAGTTAAAGACTTAAAGCTTGCCGAACAAGCTAAAAGATAGGTGTGTATAACTTTATTGTCCCTAAAATAGGGGCATGGTATATTATAGTCAATCATTTAACGCCATCTTTCCTTTGTCTTTCTTATCTATATTGATTTGAAGGGCCTAAGGATTGTGGAAAAACATATGATGCAAGATTGGTCATTGATTACTACGCAAGCTTTGCAAGGAGCTTGGGAAGAGATTATTCTTTTTATCCCAAACCTTTTGGCTGCTGTAATCATATTTATTGTTGGCTGGTTTATCGCCATTTGGATTGGTAAACTAATTGCTGGCATATTAAGCAAGCTTCAGTTTGATTCTATCTTTGACAGAACAGGATGGAAAGAAGCTTTGTCTAACGCAGATGTAAAAGTTGATCCATCTGGTTTTGTTGGAGCAATCTGTAAATGGATACTAGTAGTAGTATTTTTGATGATTGCAACAGAAATCATGGGTTGGGCTGCTTTTGCAACACTTTTAGGTGGAATAATCGCTTGGGTTCCTAACTTGATAGTAGCTATCATTGTTTTAGTAGTAGCTATTGTTGTTGCTGACATTCTAGAAAAACTAGTAAAGGTTAGCGCTAAAAAGATGGGAGTTAGCTTTGTTAACTTCTTGGGCACAATGGTTAAATGGGCAATTTACGTTTTTGCTGGTTTAGCTGTATTGCTTCAAATTGGAATCACATCAAGGATTGTAGAGATATTGGTTATCGGTTTTGTTGGAACATTAGCTCTTGCTCTAGGATTATCATTTGGTTTGGGTGGCAAAGATGCTGCTGCAAGAATGATCGAAGAGGCTAAAAAGAAAATGTCTGACGAATAGTTTTTATAGATAAAGAGCACACCCATTTGGGTGTGTTTTTATTTACACAAACATTATTAGTATTATAATAATAGTAATGAGTAAATTTTCTAAAAAAGGATTTACCTTAATTGAGTTATTGGTGGTCATTGCTATTGTTGGAATTCTTTTAGGTTTGATTGTTATTTCAATGGGAGGCGCTGTTGATGCAGGAAAAGATGTAAGAAGAAAAGCAGATATTGATTCTATGAGAAAAGCATTATTGACTTACAAAACTTTAAACGGTTCTTATCCGGTTCAATTAACTCAATGCAACATAGTAGATACTAGTGCATCATGATGTTTAACTTTTAACTCAGCTATTCTTGAGTATTTATCAGGGCTTCCTTCAGATCCAGCGGGAGGATATTATCAATATCAATCAACTGGAATTAATTTTACAATTTCTTCTGCATTTTCAAATGGTGGGGTTTATAATTATTCTCCTAATTTAGGATATACTACTGGGTCTTGTGGTGATTCAGTTACTTTTACTTATAATGGAACAGAGGTTGCTTATGGAGTAGTCTTGTCTCCGACAGGAAAATGTTGGCTGGACAGAAATTTAGGAGCCTCTCGTGTTGCAACAGCATATAATGATTCTTCTGCTTATGGAGATTTGTTCCAGTGGGGAAGAGGTTCTGACGGACATCAAATTCGTACATCTTCAATGACAACAACTCTGTCAACAACAGATACTCCAGGGAATAGTAATTTTATTTCAACCTCTGCTACTCCATATAATTGGAGAGCAGCTAGGAACAATTCTTTGTGGCAAGGGGTTTCTGGAATAAATAATCCTTGTCCTTCTGGGTGGCGAATACCAACAAGAGCTGAATGGATTGCAGAAATTACTACTGGTGGTTGGAATGGTTATGTTTCTAATTTTAATTCACCGCTTAAATTGCCTAACGCTGGTAGGCGTAGTTATTCAGGATCATTGGCCTATGTAGGCTCTAGAAATTATTATTGGAGTAGTAATGTAACTGGAGACAATGCTTATTATTTATATAACAGTAGTACTGGTTCTAGTACCACGAGCAGTTATAGATCGTATGGTTATTCAGTGAGATGTATTAAGAATTAATATAAAAAAAGAACACCGGTTGAGGGGTGTTTTTTGTTTAACCTGTAGCTATAAGAAACATTGAAGCCGTAAGGGCAATAATTATTTCTCCTTTTAAGGGATAGAAGATGCTAGCAATTAGTATTATTAAAACAATACAAATGAAAACGAATTCTACCTTTTCGAAGAAGCGCGTCATTTTTATCACCTTAAATTGCTATCTTATTTTTACTCATTTTATCAATTAAAGTCAATTATTTGACCAAAGGTCATTGATTTGGTAATTTAATAGTATGAAGTCATACGAACTTAGGAATTTATTTTTGAAATTTTTTGAAGAAAGAGGGCACAAGATTATCCCTTCTTCTTCGTTATTGCCAACAGATCCATCTGTATTATTCACAACTGCTGGAATGCAGCAGTTTTCTTTGTATCTTTCAGGAAAGAAAGATCCAGTTAAAGATTTTCAAGGAAAACACTTAGCAACATGCCAGAAATGTTTTAGAACGGGGGATATTGAAGAAATTGGAGATGATACTCATCACACATTTTTTGAAATGCTTGGCAATTGGTCAATAGGACAAGATGAAACAGGATATTTTAAAGAAGGAGCAATTAAATATGCTCTTGAATTTTTGGTTGATAAATTAGGATTAGATAAGAATAGGTTGCACGTGACAGTGTTTAAAGGAGAAGGAGATATTTCTAGAGATACAGAAGCTGTTGAATTATGGCAAAAATATGGAATTCCAAAAGAGAGAATAAAAGAGTGTAGCAAGAAAGATAATTTTTGGGGGCCTGTTTCTGATACTGGTCCTTGTGGGCCTTGTTCAGAGATTCATTATGACAGAGGGGAACACTTAGGTTGCGGCAGGCCTGATTGTGGACCTAATTGCGATTATTGCAAGAGAGTAGTTGAAATTTGGAATTTAGTATTCATGCAATATTTTAAGAATGAGAAAGGAGAGTATGTCTTATTAGATCAAACTAATATTGATACAGGAATTGGATTTGAAAGATTGTTGTCATTGCTTCAAGGAAAAAGCTCTGCTTATGAGACAGATATTTTTGAAGAATTTATTTCTAAGCTAGAATCTGTTTCAGGATATAAGTATGAAGACAATAAAAAAGCATTTAGGATTATTGCTGATCATATTCGCAGTTCAATGTTTTTGATTTCTGATGGAATAGAGCCATCTAATTTAGGGCAAGGATATGTTTTAAGAAGACTGTTAAGAAGAATGATTAGGTATAGCAAGCTTGTTAACCTTAAACCACAATTTTGGGTTGAGTTTGTTAATATAATGGTCGATAAATATAAAGATATCTATCCTAATGTAATATCCCAAAAAGAAGAAATCATAGAAGTCATCAAAAAAGAAGAAGAAAAGTTTGAGAAGACAATTCAATCAGGATTGGGTATAATAGAGAAGATGATAGACAAGAAAGAGTGGAGTGGGGAAGATGTATTTGATTTGTATCAAAGCTATGGATTTCCTTTAGAGCTTTCTTTAGAAATTGCTCAAGAAAAAGGAATAAAAGTTGATGTAAATGGATTTAATAAAGCCTTAGAAAAACATCAAGATTTGTCACGTGCAGGAGCTGAAAAGAAATTCGGAGGAGTAGGAAAAGATGCAGGAGAAATTGGAGCTAAGTTTCATACAGCTACCCACTTATTGCATTCTGCTTTAAGAAAAGTATTGGGAGATCATGTTAAGCAAATGGGTTCTGATATTAATGCCGAAAGATTAAGATTTGATTTTGCTCATACTCAAAAGATGACGCCTGAAGAGATAAAAAAAGTGGAAGGTATGGTTAATGAGAAGATATCTCAAGGGCTAGCCATTAAAAAAGAAGAAATGAGTATTGATGAAGCATTAAAATCAGGAGCATTGGCATTCTTTAAAGAAAAGTATCCAGACGTTGTTAGTGTTTGGACAATGTTTGATTCTAAAACAGGAGAAGTGTTTTCTAAGGAAATATGTGCTGGTCCTCATGTAGAAAATACTTCAGAACTTAAATCTTTTAAGATCACTAAGGAGGAAAGTTCTAGTGCTGGAGTCAGAAGAATTAAAGCAATAATTAATCAATAAATATATGGCTAAAAAAATATACGACGTCATACCAGTCAGGGTTGTAGAAAAGAAGAGGGAGCAAAAAGAAGAAGAGGAAAATGTTGAAGTAAAGGAATTTGTTCGTCCTCAAAGAGAAAGAAAAAAGATTGGTTTTAGGCCATGGTGGTTTGCAGTTGTTATTTTAGCTGTTTTATTAGGAATATATTTCTTTGTTGAGGGAAAAGCAGAAGTTAAGATATTCCCTAAAACAGAAGAGTTTTCTGTGAACGAAACAACAATTATTGTTGATTCTATGGAATCATTAATTAATTACGAGAAAAGTGTTGTTCCAGGAATAGTATTTTCTGATTCAAAAGATTACACAGAAGAATACTTAGCAACAGGAACTGATGATAAGGCAAAGAAAGCTGTTGGAACGATTAAGGTTTACAACAAGAGCACTTCAGGTAAGCCGTTAAGTTTAATTAAAGGAACAAGATTTTTGTCTGTACCAGGAGAATTAATTTATCGTGCTGATTCTAACTTTACAATCCCAGCTGGAAAAACAGAAGGTGGTAGTTTTGTTAATGGTTCAGTTGAAATTAAAGTGACAGCTGCTGAGGCAGGAGAAAAATACAATTTACAATCAGCAATATTTTCAGTGCCAGGACTTAACGGAACAGAATATTATTCAAATATTTGGGCAGAAACAGTAGGTTCACTTTCAGGAGGAGAAGAATCTAGTGTTAAAATTGTAACAAAGAACGATATTACTTCAAGTAAAAATGCTTTTGAGGATAAGTATATTGATGAAGCTAGAAAGGCTTTAATTGATAATGTTCCAGAGGGTTATGTGTATTTTGAAGATTATATTAATCCAAAAATTAACAATATTGTTGTGAGCGCAAAAGAAAATCAAGAAATAGACAAATTTACAGTTTCAGGAAAATCAGAAGTTAAGGCTACTGTGTTTAGAAATGAAGATATGTTTAAATTAGGAGAAACAATAATTAAAAAAGATTTATCAGAATTGAAAACAATTGTTCCTGATAGCATCACTTTTGATGTTAAGGACAAGAAATTGAATAAAGATGGAAAGATAGAGATGACGATTGTCTTTAAATGTAATACATATTCAATGCCAGAAGACGACATAATTATGGGAGCTGTTCTTGGCAAGAACAAAGACAACGCAGCTAATTTATTGAGTAGTATTCCAGAAATTAAAAAGGCTGAAATTAAGATTTCTCCATTCTTTAAGATAAGTATTCCAAAGAGGGAAGAAAGAGTTAATGTTCAGCTAGATTTTAGTAATTAATCCTTGATTTTCATAATAATTAGTGTTAAAAGATAAGTAATAGCGAGAAAACGCTTATATCTCTTGACCAAAAGCGAAAGTTTTGCTATTGTCTTAATATCTCTTAAATGGTTAAACAAGACGATAAAATAAAAAAAGACGGAGTAGTATTAGAAAGCTTGCCTGACGGCTTTTTTAAGGTACAGCTAGACGAAGACCAATCTGAAGTATTGGCGCACTTAGCAGGAAAATTAAGAGTTTTTAAAATCAGGATTTTAATCGGTGATAAGGTTACTGTTGAAATGACTCCTTATGATAAAAGAAGGGGTAGGATAATATTTAGAAAAAAATAATCATGAAAGTAAAGCCATCAGTCAAGAAAATATGTAAGGATTGCAAGATCGTTCGCAGAGAAGGACGTGTTTATGTTATCTGCAAGAAGAATCCAAAGCATAAGCAAAGACAGGGTGCATAATTTTATTTAATTTATTTATGGCAAGAATTTTAGGAATCAACATTCCTGACGACAAAGTAATAGAAATTGGATTAGCCTATGTATACGGAATAGGACCAACTTTGAGCAAGAAGATTTTAAATGATTGTGGAATTGACTTAAAGAAAAAAGCTAAAGACTTATCTTTAGATGAATTAAACAAGATTAAGCAATATGTTGAGAAAAATTACAAGGTTGAAGGAGACTTAAAGAGAGAAGTGATGATGAACATCAAGAGATTGAAAGATATTGGATGTCACAGAGGCCACAGACACGCAAAAGGTTTGCCAGTAAGAGGACAAACAACAAGAATTAATAATAGAACTGTTAGAGGTAATGTAAGAAAGACTGTTGGATCAGGTAGAAAAGCTGCTCCTACACCTAAATAGAATAAACTGTTATGGGGAAAAAACACGTAATACAAAAAACTGAAGAAGAGATGATTAAAGAGGGTGAGCAGTTAGAGAAGACCCTTAGTAAAGAACAAAAGGTATTAAAGACTTCAACTGGAAGAGAAGGCAAATTTTATATCTTTAGTTCATACAATAATACAATTTTGACATTAACTGATGCTACAGGCAATGTACTTGCCTCTAAGTCAGCTGGAAAGATCGGATTTAAAGGAACAAAAAAATCAACACCTTTTGCTGCTTCTAAAGTAGCAGAAACAGTTGGACAAATGGCCGAGAAAATGGGTGTCAAGAAAGTTCAGGTTGTTGTAAAAGGAATCGGATCAGGAAGAGAGTCTGCATTAAGATCAATCGCTAATCAAGGATTTGAAATAACAGCCATCAAGGATGTTACTCCAGTTCCACATAATGGTTGTAAACCAAAAAAACCAAGAAGGTTATAAAGAATAAAACATGACAAACGCTAAGTGTAAAATTTGTAGAAGATTAGGAGAAAAGCTTTTCCTTAAGGGAGACAAATGTATGTCTGCTAAATGTGCGATGGTAAAGAGACCTTTTGCTCCTGGTCAAAAAGCTAAAAAGAGAAGATCAGCTTTGACTGAATTTGGTCGTGAAATGAGAGAAAAGCAGAAAGCTAAAAAGTGGTACAATATTTCTGAATTACAATTCAAGAAATATGTATTTGAAGTTATGGAAAACAGAGGCAAGGGAGTAGACGTTGTTTCTAGCTTAATTCAAAAACTTGAAAGCAGATTAGATAATATTGTTTTTAGAATGGGTTGGGCTAAATCAAGATCTCAAGCAAGACTTTTAGTAACTCACGGGCATTTTTTAGTAAATGGAAAGAAGGTTGATGTTCCTTCATACAGAACAAAAGCTAATGATGTAATTTCAGTAAGAGCTGGATCAAAAGGGAAAGAAAACTTGAAAGATTTAGCAGGTGTTATGAAGAAATACAGCTTGCCAAAATGGCTATCTTTTGACGAAAACAAATTAGAGGGAAAAATAATAAGATTACCATCTGCAGAGGACATTCAAGTTCCAGCAGAGATTTCATCTATCTTTGAACACTATTCAAGATAAAAATAATAAAAACATATGATATCATTGCCTACTTCTATTAAAACTAAAAAGAAGAGTGATAACTGCGCTATCTTTGAGATAGAGTCTCTTTACCCTGGCTATGGCATTACTGTTGGTAATGCTATCAGAAGGGTTCTTTTATCATCTTTGACAGGAGCTGCTGTTACAGAGGTAAAGATTAAAAATGCTCCCCACGAATTTTCAACAATGGAGGGAGTAAAGGAAGACGTGTTGCACATCTTAATGAATCTTAAACAATTAAGATTTAAAGTATTTTCTGATGGAATAGAAACAGCAACACTAAAGATAAAAGGAGAAAAAGATGTTACAGGTAATGATTTTGAATATTCTTCAAATGTTAAACTAGCAAACAAAGACTTGCATATTGCTACAATAACTGATAAGAATACAGAATTAGAAATAGAATTGAAGATTGAAAAAGGAGTTGGTTATGTTTTCCAAGATAAAGATGACAACAAGAAGAGTGTCGGTGTAATTGGACTAGATGCTGCATTTACTCCAATCAAGAAAGCTAATTATGTTGTTGAAAATATGAGAGTTGGAGACAGGACTGATTTTGACAAGATTTCGCTTGAAGTTGAAACAGATGGAACAGTATCTCCAGAAGAAGCATTGAATGAAACATTGGATATTTTATTATCTCACTTTAATTTCTTATCAGGAGAAATCAAGGGAGAAGTAGAAAAAATAAAAGCAGAAGAAACAGCTGAAACAGAAGAAAAGCCAAAGAAAAAGACTGTTGCAAAGAAAAAGACTAAATAAATATGAAAAAGCTACAAAACGTAAGAAGATTTCATAGGGAAAGAGATCAGAGAAGGGCATTGTTCAACACTCTTGCTACTTCCTTGATTAATAAAGGAAAGATTATAACAACTGAAGCTAAGGCTAAAGCCCTTTCTCCTTTTGTGCAGAAAAAAATTACTAGAGCAAAGAAAGCAGATTTAGCTTCAAGAAAAATGTTGTTAAGATATTTTTCAGAAAAAACTGTTAAGAAATTAATTGAAGAAGTTGCTCCTAAGTACAAAGAAAGAAAAGGAGGATATGTTAGAATTGTTAAAGCTGGAGTTAGAAAATCAGATAGCTCTAAAATGGCAATTATTGAATTAGTATAATTATATGGCAAAGAAGACAGAAACAACACAAAAAGAGATTATTAAGATTGATGCAGAAGGCAAGGTTTTGGGAAGATTAGCTTCTCAGATAGTTTTAATATTGAGAGGAAAAAATAAAGCTGATTTTGCTCCAAACAAAGAACCTAATAATATTGTATTAGTTTCTAATGCTAGTAAAATTAAGGTTACAGGAAAAAAGATGGAAAATGAGGGATATTTTAAGCATACTGGATATTTAGGAAACGATAAGATTATTCCTATGAAAAAGATTTTTGAAAAGGATCCAGCAGAATTGATTAGAAGGGCTGTTTCTGGAATGTTGCCTAAAAACAGATTAAGAGATAGACATATGAAGAGATTAAAGTTTGAGAAATAATATGGCTACTAAAAAAGAAACAACAAAAAAACCAGCAGTTAAAAAAGTAACAAAAAAACCTGCTGCTAAAAAGGAAGTTAAAGAAGTGAAAGAAGAAGTAAAAGAAATAAAACCAGTAGAAAAGATGAATTTGGCTGAATTTGGTTTGGTTGAACACAGCTTTGATGATGATTTTGTTTTAAACGAAGAAGATTTTAAAAATAAGGATGACAGATATTTTGAAGCAACAGGAAGAAGAAAAACAGCTACAGCTAGGGTAAGATTATATACTAAGGGAGATAAGATAGCTATTGTTAACAATATTCCAGCTAAAGAATATTTTGGTACAGATAGCCTTGTTAGAGCTGCTCTAGACTCTTTAGACAAGATGAAGTCCTTAGACAGGTTCAGAATAGTTGCTGTTGTTAAGGGAGGGGGAATTAAGGCTCAGGCAGAGGCTGTAAGGCATGGTATAGCTAGAGCTTTGACAGTATTTAACCCAGATTACAGAAAGAGACTAAGAAAAGCAGGATTTTTAACAAGAGATCCAAGAATGAAGGAAAGAAAGAAACCAGGTCTAAGAAGAGCAAGAAGAGCTCCTCAATGGTCAAAACGTTAATATTTGGAGGCACCCGAAAGGGTGCTTTTTGTTTGACAAAACTATTCAATCAATTTACTATTTAGATAGTTAGTCCATACGGACTATTGAAATTAAGAGGTGGTTACATGGTTAAGTTCAAGAAGTATTTCTATGCCGTCATATTTGAAGAAAGAACAAGTAAAATACTGTTGATTTCAAACGGTTCTCAGTGTTTTGTTCCAGGAGGAGAAGTTCTTGATTCTGATCTTTCCGAAAGAGGTAGACAGGGATGGAGAAGAAAGTTTTGTTGTAGGGTAGTTCCTGAACAAACCGGCTTGTCATCTTATTATCTGGAGGAGACCATCCAAGATATTTCTTCCAGTTATGATGTTTATCCGAACGAAAAGGAAGAAGAACATTCGGCAATTATTGTTGGACGTATAGGTGCTTATAGAATAAATCAAGAAAGGGCAAAGTTCTATAGTGTTAACGATGTCCAGAAAATGGCAGAAGAAGGAAAGATAAATAATATCCAACAAATTATTATTTATCGTGCTTTTGTAAGCAGAGATTGTCATAACAGTGACTATAACAAAGAAGCCGTACCGCTGCTGAAAGAATCACTCAAACGTTTTTTATAGGCGTTTTATTTTTTTATTTGACAAAATAATTTTTAGTGCGATACTTTTATCTAGAACAAACTTTAGAGGTGTTTGGTTGTGGAAGTTTTTATTGCTGTGTTTGACGAAAAGAATAGGATTTATTGCGAGATTAGTGATGGAAGATTTATTCTTCCAAAAACTAATATTAAAATAAAGACAGGAGACAAAAAGAGAATTGGCCTTGATATCTATGATTATTTAAGGATTAATCACAATATTGAAATTTTTATTTCTACTCCCAAGAAATGTTACAGAGTTGGCAATTCAATAATAATTGCTATAGAAAAAGATAATTGGAAGAAGAAAGAATATTGCAATAATTTAGGATCAAAAGATTTTATTAACTTGTGTGAATTTGTAAAACTTTGCGATCTAGGAGTTGTTAAGGGAGGCTGGGGCAGTGAAGAGTGTCAGCTTGTCTTGGGAGCTTATTGTCTTCAAGAAAGCAATAAAAAACTGAAAAGCTGGTCATTTGCTAAATTGATAAGTTTAGTAACTTTACCAGAAAAAAACCTATCTACCATTTAAGATGCCGAAAGGCAATCTTTTTTTTGTTGACATATATATTTTATTTTTGCTATATTTTAATTACCTCCTCACAAAGAGGAAGAAATCATTTTGATCGTTTCAATTTAAAAAAGGAAGTGATTGTTTGTCAAAGGCGCAACGGTATCTAAACCATTATCGGGAGTTAATCAATGTTTGCAAGGAAGCGAAAGTGCCAAATCAGATAATAAAGCAATTGCCTACAGAAAAGAACGTTGTGAGTAAGGCCTTGTCTGTGGCTGATAAGCATGAAATGAATTCAATTATTTCGTTCGCGTTTATTTTTCCTCAGATTCCAATGGAAAAGAAGATGGAGATGATTCGCTACAAGGGACTTAAGGGCTCTATACTCTTAGACACAAATAAGATTATGGACAAAGAAAAAACTCCCAATAGTCCATATGTAATTTTCTTTCCCAAAAGAGTGAATCTTGGAGACTTGCCTAAATGTGCATCGCCATTGACCTTAAGAGAGACTCTTGCTATTTATACGCAAAAGCCATCTCTTGTCGAAACGGGTGGAGCAACGATTATAGGGTCTCATTTCAAAGAAGGGAAAGAATTATCCTTAATATCTTTTGTGAGATGTGAAAATTATGGGCCAAGATTGATAATCACCGAAGAAGCTGTGAAAAGGCCGTCTTTCTGTACATCAGTAGAAAGAATGGTTGGGTAGTCTATATTAATAGGCTATTTTTTTTATGGAACAATCTTTTGTTCAGAAATAGATAAAGAATTGTTGTTCAAGATAATTAATTTTCTTGAATTGCCATTGAATAGTATTTGAGAGGCATTAACGTTAGGGATTTCAAATGAATTTATTCTGTCCCTGTTATCTATTTCGCTGATATATGCTTTGTTGTTTGACGAGAAGACAAAATATTCTCCATTAAGCCACTTAATATCGTCAATTTTATTAGACAATCTTGAGATAAATACTAAATCTCCTGCTTTTTTAAAGAAAGGGGAATCAGTGTCTTTTAGTAACAATAGCCTAATTTCGTTGTTGCTCACAAATAATATTTTATCATAGAATGGGCTATATTTTAGATCTTCTCTTGACTCAAGAATCTTTTCAAAAAGACCATCTTTAAGCATGTAGGCAATCTTTTTATTTTCGATAATAAAGATCTGGCCTTCCATTTGAATAATTTCATATGAATTACCGACAGATGTTTCGAAAGGTGTTTTAGTTAGTTTATCAGAAGTGCCAAGAAGTATGCCCGATTTTATCAAATCTCCTTTTTCAAGAGTATACATTATCTCTCCGTATAGGGCAGAAGATTCTACTTTGTCTTTTTTGAATAATTGAGGAGTAGTTCTCTTGTCAATATTCATTTTGTAAATCTGATTATTTAATTCAAAAAAAACAAGGTTGTCGTTATTTGGATCAAAAGCAATATTTTTTGTTTTTAAATTGAAATTTTTTATCAAAGAAGGTGAAACAACCTTAGAATCAGTATTAACTAAATAGTGAGAACCTTTTTCATTAATAATAATTAGTTTTTTTCCTGTTTTTGAGAAGACGACATCTTTAATATTATTGATCATTTGCTTTTCATTTAAGATTGTCGTTTCTTCATTATTGTCTTGGTTGAAAATAGTTAGCCCTTTTTCTTTTATCAATAATAATCTGTTGTCATTGGGAAATTTAAAGAATTTAAAAACTCCTTCAATTGATGTTGTAAAAGGAATCTCTTCAGGGAAAAGAATAATATATTTTGCTTCGGCAACTTTTTTCTTTTCTACGGTTAGATTTTTTTCCCATTTAATAAATCCATCTTTTTCAACCTTAACATCATGATTTTCTGGTAATAGGTTCTGGATTAGTAAATCTCTTGAAAAAGCAGCTGTTTTGTTTTCATACTTGTCGTCAATAGAAATAGAAACGTCATTGGGGTATGCCTTAACATAAATACCACCTGTTTCAAGAAACATGAGCTTTTCTATATCAAAACGGTATCCTTGAGAATAGATAATCAAAAATGGGCCTCCAATAAGGAAAGCCAATACTAAAATAAAGAATAAAATTGTATTTCCTTTTTTTCTCATACTTAATATATACCTCAAAAATGGCTTCTTGCCAATTCGCTTTTTGTAAGATAGAATGAGTTAAGAAATATGAAAATAGGAATAGATTTAGGAACAAAAAATTCATTAGTATTCGTGCCCAACAAAGGCGTAATTTTAAACGAGCCATCTGTAGTCTCAGTTTCTTTGTCTGAGAACAGAATGCTTGCTGTTGGTAAAGATGCTAAGGAAATGATTGGTAGAACACCTGAAACAATTCAGGTTTTTAGACCTCTTAAAGATGGGGTGATTGCTGATTACAGAATTACTCAAGCAATGATTAAACACTTTATCAATAAAGTTAATACTGGCTTTGGAAGATTTTTCAAGCCAGAACTTTTGATTGGTGTTCCAGCAGGAATCACATCAACAGAAAAGAGAGCAGTAATTGAAGCAGGAATGCTTGCAGGAGCCAAAGAAGTTTTTATTGCAAAGGAGCCAATTCTTTCAGCTATTGGAGCAGGCATACCAATTAATTCTTCTTCAGGGCATTTAATTATTGATATTGGGGGAGGAACAGCAGAAGTTGCAGTAATTTCTCTTGGTGGAATTGTTAATGCTCAATCATTAAGAGTTGCTGGAGACGAACTAGATATTGCAATTGCAGAATATATTAAGAATAAGCATAATTTAGCAGTAGGAGAGCAAACAGCAGAAGATATTAAGATTAGAATCGGAACAGCCTTGCCAGAAAAAGAACCTAAAGTTATGGAAATTAGAGGAAGAGACTTAATTCAAGGATTGCCTAAGAACATTAAGATTACTTCTAATGAAATTTGTGAGGCAATCAAAGAACCGTTGCAAGAAATTATTCAGTGCGTTAAGAATGTTTTAAGAGAAACTCCTCCAGAATTATCTGCTGATATTATGGACAAGGGAATGGTTGTTGCAGGTGGTGGAGCTTGTTTAAGAAATATTGCATCTCTTTTATCAAAATCAACAGGAGTTCCATGTTTTGTTGCTGATGATCCATTGAGTTGTGTTGCTAGAGGAACAGGAGCAGTATTAGATAATCTTGACATATACAAGAAAAGTATAATGGCTAAAAAATAATATGAATGAGGAAATATTTGTCATTCAAGGAGGAAATAAATTAAAAGGAGAAATAGAAGCGAGAGGCTCAAAGAACGCAGCCTTTCCTGTTTTAATAGCGTCTCTTTTAACCGAAGAAGATTGTATTATTGATAATATTCCTTTGGTAGAAGATATTTATAGGCTTTTTGAAATTTTTGAAAGTATGGGAGTTAGCGTTGAATGGTTAGGAGAAAGAAAAGTCAAAATTAATGCTAAGAAAATGAATCCTTCTAAAATAAGGACAGATTTAGTTTTGAAATTCAGGGGAGCAGTTGTTCTTATGGGAGCACTTTTAGCTAGATTTGGAAAAGCTAATTTGCCTCAGCCAGGAGGATGTTTGATTGGAGCTAGACCTATTGATACTCACTTAGATGCATTTTCTCAAATGGGAGTAGATATTAAAGAAAAGTCAAAAGCATTTATTTTAACAGCTCCTAAAAAAATTAAAGACACTGTTATTGTCTTAGATGAATTGAGTGTTACAACTACTGAAAATATAATGTTGTTTTCTTCAATGTTGGATGAAGAAATAACAATGAAGGTTGCTGATGGAGATTATCCTAACCAAGAACTTGCAAAAGTTTTAAAGAAAATGGGAGTGAAGATAAATGGAATTGGCCAGCATACAGTTTCAATAAAAGGGAAAAAGAATCTAAAAGGATTTAAACACTTTTTAATGTATGATCCAATTGAGGCAGGCACTTTTATCATTCTAGCTCTTGCAACAAAAGGAGAAATTACTGTTAGAAATGTTGAATATCCTTTCCTTGAATTTGTTTTGAAGAAATTAGAAGATTGTGGAGCCAATTTCGAAATAATTAAAAATAAGGGAGACCTCGTTGATGTAAAAGTTATGCCATCTCCAAATATTAAAATTAGGAAAATGCAGAGCCTTCCTTTCCCAGGATTTCCATCAGACTTATTATCAGTTTTAGGAGTTCTTGCGACACAAACAAGAGGAGTAACGGTTATCCATGATCCATTGTATGAAGGAAGATTAAAATACATGGAAGGACTAACTAAGATGGGAGCAGATATATTTTTCTCTGACCCTCACAGGGCAACGATTAATGGAATAACGAAACTATATGGAGCAGATTTAGGATCATTTGATTTAAGAGGAGGAGCAGCATTGATTATTGCAGGATTGATTGCTAAAGGACAAACGATAATTAGAAATATATATCAAGTAGATAGAGGATACGAAAAAATAGAAGAGAGATTGCAAAAACTAGGAGCTGATATTAAAAGAGTTAAAAAATAAAATGATAATAGGTCACGAAAAGCAAAAGAAAATATTGGAAATGTTTGTGAAGAAAAGAAACATTCCCCATGCAATGCTTTTTTCGGGAGGAGATAAGATAGGGAAGAAAAAGTTAGCGTTAGAATTTGTTAAATCATTGTTTTGTGAGAAAGAAAAAGGTTTTTGCGGAGAATGTTATTCTTGTAGAAATATTGATTCTGGTAATTTTCCAGATTTAGTTAATGTTTCTCCAATTGATGGAAATATTGAAATCGCAGCAATTAGAGAATTAGAGAATAGATTGAGCTTAAAATCATATGGCGGCTCGTTAAAGATAGGAATAATCGATGATGCTCATTTGATGAGAAAAGACGTCCAGAATGCTCTTTTGAAAACATTAGAAGAACCAAAGGGAGATACTTTATTAATTCTAATAACTCCTTATCCAGAAATGCTTTTGCCAACCATCCGTTCAAGGGTTGAGCAAATTAAATTTTCTTTGATAGGGAGAGATGATATTGAAAAATATTTAATATCCTTAGGATTAAAACAAGAAAAAGCTAAAGATATTGCAATGATATCATCTGGCCAGATTGGAAAAGCGATAGATTTTTTTAAAGATGAGGACAAGTTGAAATTCTTTAATGAAGCAATCAGAGACATTTCTTCTTTAATTAATATGCCTTTATTTAGAAGATTTTCATACGTTAAAGAATTAAATGAGAATCCAGAAGACATAATTAAAGTATTGGATGTATGGGAAAGGTTTTTTAGGAGAGAAATGCTATTGAACGTATTTAATAATAAAGGTACGGTGAGGGGATATAGTTTAAAGAAAATTAAAGAGGTGATTGAAGAAATAGGGAGAACGAAATATTTAGTTGAGAAAACCAATACAAATAAGAAGTTAGCATTAGAAAACTTATTAATACAAATATAAAAATATGTACGAACAAATTATTAAATCAACAGAGCCCGAGATGGACAAGGTTGTAAACTTTGTTCAAAGTAAGATTGCTGGATTTAGAACAGGCAGAGCCTCTCCAGCTTTAGTTGAAAATATTCAAATAGAATGTTTTGGTCAAATGATGCCTTTAAAACAATTAGCAGCAATTTCAGTTGCTTCAGCAAGGCAACTTTCAATTCAGCCATGGGATAGGTCATATTTAGAATCAATCGAAAAGTCTATTGCTAGAGAAGGGGCAGGATTGTCTCCAATAGTTGATAAAGATATGATTATTATCAATCTTCCTCAAATGTCTGAAGAATTAAGAAAGGAATTAATCAGAGCGATTGCTCAAATTAATGACGACGCTAAGAAGACAATTAGAAAGTATAGAGATGAGGCATGGACAGATGTTCAAAATAAAACAAGGGAAGGGTTAATAAGAGAAGATGATAAGTTTAAAGCAAAAGATAGGCTTCAAGAATTGGTTGACAAGTATAATAAAAAAATAGATGAGTTAATTGACCGCAAGAAAGCGGAAATAGAAGGATAATGTTTATAATAGATTTTATAGTTTTTGCAATTATTTTAGGAATCGTAGTTTTTGTTCACGAACTTGGACATTTTTGGGCTGCTAAAAAATCAGGAGTTGGGGTTGAAGAATTTGGAGTAGGTTTTCCTCCTAAAATATGGAAAAAGAAAAAAGGAGAAACAGAATATTTTATCGGAGCAATTCCATTTGGGGGGATGACTAAGATATTTGGAATGGATGAAAATGATTCAGAAAAAGACAAGAGCGATAAGGCTTACGAAACAAAAGGAACAGGAGCAAAGTTATTGATTTGTGGAGGGGGAATAATAATGAATATTATTTTTGCTGTTATTGTTTTTTATTTCTTAGTTGCTTTTTCAGGGTTTAAAGTTGTTCAACCTTTAGTTTATTCTGAATACGAGTTTCCTTTTGGAACGCAAGAAAACAGTATAATGATTGGAAATGTTGAACCAGAGTCGCCAGCAGACTTAGCAGGACTTAAAAAATACGATGTTGTTGTGAGCGTTAACAGACAAGAGATGGGTTCAACAGACCAATTCATTTCAACAATAAACGAAAATAAAGGAAAAGAAGTATTGATTAAATTAATTGATGGCAAGGAATTAAGAGCCACGCCAAGAATAGAGACCAGTGAAACAAAAGGACCATTAGGGGTTCAGTTAAGAGAAACAGCAGTTTTAAATTATAGTAGTGTAATTGAAAAAGCGTCTGTGGGTTTTTTGCATACTTTTAACATTACAGATTATTCTTTTAACGCTTTAGGAAAGATGTTTTCATCTTCTATTAAGCAGGGGTCAATTGAGCCATTGGCCAATTCAATGGCTGGACCAGTTGGCATATTTGCCATAACAAAGGTTACGATGGAAAGAGGACTGTATGAGATATTTAATTTAATTGGAATATTGTCTATTGCTTTAGGGATAAGTAATTTATTGCCAATTCCAGCAATGGATGGAGCTAAATTAATCTTTACCAGTCTTCAGGGACTTAACAAGAAAATATTTTCAAAGGAATTACAGATGCGTATTGAAACATTTGGAGCATTGTTTTTAATTGCTTTAGCAGTATTGCTTGTTTTTAAGGATTTCGTTCAATTCAAAGACATTATATTTAAATAATATGAAACAAAAAGATTTATTCGTTAAAACAACTAAAGAAAATCCTAAAGATGAGAAGAGTTTGAATGCGCAGCTTTTGATTAGGGGTGGTTTTGTTGATAAGTTGAATTCAGGAATTTATTCAATTCTTCCTTTGGGATTAAGAGTTGTTAACAAAATAGAGAGCATTATTAGGGAAGAAATGGGAAAAATAGGAGCTCAGGAAATATTAATGCCAGCATTGAATCCAAAAGAAAATTGGGAAAAAACAGGAAGATGGAACATTGAAGAAATGTACAAGATTAAGGATGAAAATTTTGGATTAGGATGGACTCACGAAGAAATAATTACTCCTTTAGTTAAAAAGCACATTTTATCTTCTAAAGACTTGCCTAAATATATTTATCAAATTCAGAATAAATTTAGAAATGAACCAAGAGCTAAGTCAGGATTATTAAGAGGAAGAGAATTTATCATGAAAGATTTATATTCTTTTCATTCTTCCTTGGAAGATTTAGATGAATATTATGAAAAGGTAAAGATTGCTTATAGGAATATATATAATAGGTGCGGAATTGGAGAAAAAACATACTTAACTTTAGCCGGAGGAGGAACATTTTCAAAGTATTCTCATGAGTTTCAAACAATCACTGATGCTGGAGAAGATATCATCTATATTGATGAGAAAACAAAAGAAGCAACTAATAAAGAAGTATATGATGGTGACGGAAAAGGTATTAAGGAAATGAAAGCAATCGAAGTTGGTAATATTTTCAAATTAGGAACTAGATACACT
>Ga0302250_1000309_pt1 | contig 53755 bp, 49 predicted proteins | sample AAG_RA_Asp_MG_FD_193536 | JGI IMG/M metagenome (GOLD analysis project Ga0302250, IMG submission 193536) | Enriched activated sludge microbial communities from anaerobic digester in WTTP, New Holstein, Wisconsin, United States - AAG_RA_Asp | ecosystem: Engineered > Bioreactor > Anaerobic >...
AGACCTGTCATGCCATATCCCCAAAAGCTCTTGTCTTATTGGGGGCTACGGTAGGTGCACAGCAAAAACGAGACAAGTGAGTTTTTGTAACAGCCGCGCTCCCGATGCTGAGCCTGCCCCACCGGCCAACGTTGGTTCCAGCAAAGCCAGCAAGCGTCAGCGCTCTGATCTGACACGATGATGTAACGGACGACCATTTTGGCCGCCGGGGGTTTTCCACTCTATTTGTCAGGATTATAAACAGACGCCGGTGAAACCAAATTGCGTCTTAGCACTCTCATGCTCGGAGTGCTAAGATTCACACACAAGCCATTTGATAGGAGGTGAAGTTCCACATGACGCAAGCTCTGGCTTTTCCAATGGTTACCGCTGTAGGCAACATTGACGCCTACATCGCCGCAGCAAAGCGCTTCCCGATCCTGACCGAGGAGGAGGAGTTCCGGCTGGCGACGCGCTTCCGTGAGGAAAACGATGTGGAAGCTGCGCGCCAACTGGTTCTTTCCCACCTGCGCCTTGTCATCTCGATCGCTCGCGGCTACCTCGGCTACGGCCTGCCACATGCCGACCTGATCCAGGAAGGCAATATCGGCCTGATGAAGGCAGTCAAGCGTTTCGACCCGAATCAGGGGGTGCGTCTGGTATCGTTCGCCATCCACTGGATCAAGGCGGAGATTCACGAGTACGTCCTGCGCAATTGGCGCATGGTGAAACTGGCGACGACCAAGGCGCAGCGCAAGCTGTTCTTCAACCTGCGCAGCATGAAGCCGGGCAGCGAAGCGCTGACGACATCACAAGTGGCGGATGTCGCGCATCAGTTGAACGTCAAGCCGGAAGAAGTCGTCGAGATGGAGACCCGCCTGTCGGGCCACGACATTGCCCTCGAAGCGAACAACGACGACGAGGAAGGTTTCGCGCCGATCGCTTACCTTGAGGACAGCCGCAGCGAGCCGACACGCGTGCTCGAAAGGCGCGCCCACGACCATCTGCAGAGCGACGGTTTGCAGACCGCCTTGGCCAGCCTTGATGAGCGCAGCCGGCGGATTGTCGAAGCACGCTGGCTGACCGAAGACCCGGCGACGCTGCACGATCTGGCTGCGGAATTCGGTGTATCCGCCGAACGGATTCGCCAGATCGAGTCAAAGGCAATGCAGAAGATGAAGACGCACTTGCTGCCGCTGATCGACGCGACCTGATCCGGCACAGAAGGTCATTCGACGAGGCCGCGCTGAAGTTCCAGCGCGGCTTTTTATTGCACGCGCTCGAACAGATAGCCATCCGCGGCCAGAGCATCCCCCACCCAGCCTCCGCCCAACCACTCCGTCTTGTACTCTGCGCCCGCCGCGCCCAGTGCCACGAACAACGGCAGAAAGTGCTCGGGCGTCGGATGGGCCGCGCGTGCGCCAGGTGCCTGACACTCCCAATCGAATAGCGCTTCCGTCGCCGTCTCGCCGCTGTCCAGCACGACGGCATGGACCCACTCCCGAAACGCGCGCGATTCCGCCGCCGGCAGCGCTCCCGTCGGGTGCATGTTGTCCATCAGGTTATGGGTCATGTGTCCGGAACCGATCACCAGTACGTTCTCGTCGGGCAACGCTGCCAATGCACGCCCTAGCGCAAAATGATGCCGCGCGCAGCGCTCCGGCTGGACGGAAAGTTGCACCACCGGCACATTCGCATCGGGGAAAAGGGACAACAAGGGCACCCACGCGCCGTGATCCAGACCGCGCGAGGCGTCGATCCCGGCCGCGATGCCGGCGCCGGACAGCATCTGCTTGATGTGAAGGGCCAGCCCCGGATCGCCGGGTACGCGATAGCGCAACGAATACAACTCGGCAGGAAAACCGCCGAAATCGTGGATAGTCTCCGGCTGCGCCCCACCAGAGAGCATGGGAATGCGCGTCGTCCAGTGTGCCGACACCATCAGGATGGCTGCCGTCCGGGACAGTCGCCCCGCGAGCCGCGCCCAGCAGCCGGCGAGTTCGTCGCCGCCGAGCGCCGTCAATGGCGAGCCATGTGACAGGAAAAGGACAGGCTGTCGGGGCGACATGGGGTCTCCGATATGTCGTCGCGTTCAGGCGGCCGCTTCGGCGGCCAACGCTGCCTTGACGGCTGGCCGGCTGGCCACGCGTTCCTGAAAATCCACCAGCGACGGCCATTGCGCAAGATCGATGCCCATCCATTGCGTCCAGTTGAGGACGGTGAACAGATAGCCATCCGCCACGCTGAATCGCTCGCCGAGCAGAAACTCGTTCTTCGCGAGATGTTCCGCCACGAAGGCGAGGCGCCCCCGCAGGTTCTCCCGAGCGACAGCCTTGTAGTCGTCCGGCGTGTTCGGCTTGAACAAGGGACTGAAACCTTTGTGGATTTCCGAGTTGATGAAGGTCAACCACTCCTGCAAACGGTAGCGTTCCAGTGTTCCCGACCTAGGTGCCAGTCCGGACTCCGGCTTCTGGTCGGCAATAAACTGAACGATTGCCGGCCCCTCGGTCAGCCGTGAGCCGTCATCGAGTTCGAGCACCGGAACGTAGCCCTTCGGATTGATTTTCGTGAAGTCGCCGCCGTCCGCGGATAGCTTGCGATTCTTCAGATCGACCTTGACCAATTGAAAGTCGAGACCGGCCTCGCGCAAGGCGATGTGCGGTGAGAGCGAGCAGGCGCTGGGGGAAAAATAGAGTTTCATGTAAATCTCCTGTCAGTTGATTGATGGAGTTGATGGGAAGGCGATTTTTGGACAACTTGCGTTCAGCGCGATTCCTTCCTGACGCCATCAAAGGCAAACGCGCCAGCTCCTAACAGGCTTTGCGCGACGGCGGCGACGATCAAATACACCGGGTATTCCCACCCGCCCTTCGGTGCGCTGAAAACCCAGCCGTTGCCGAAATGGACGGACGCCGCGCCGATCAGGATCGGCACCGTCAATGCGGCAACCAGCCGCGTCCGGAAACCGACGATCAGCGCCAGTCCGGCAAGGATTTCTGCCGGCGCGACTATGTAGGCCATGAAGCCGGGGAAGCCGACCGAGGCAAAAAACGCCGCCGTACCGGGCAAGGTGAAGACGAAAACCTTGAGCGCCCCGTGCGCGAGGAACATCACGCCGATCGCGACGCGCAGCAGGGCAACGCCGTAGTCGGCGGCAGAATACTCCGCGGAACGAGTTGAGACGGCAGAAGTGGCGGCAAGTGTGGTCATGTGAATCTCCAAGGTGAAAGCGGTTTATCAACGAGAGGCGACAGTCACGCGACTGACGTTGATGCGGACTATAATGAGCTCTGTTTTAGGGATAAACAGGCAATTAGTTCAATATCTATTGCTTAATTCGGGATAATTAATGGATCGCTTCGAAGCCATGCGCGTCTTTTGCACCGTCATCGAGGCCGGCAGTTTCGTCGCGGCAGCAGACCGCCTCGGGCTATCGACGACCGCCGTCTCGCGCCTTATCGCCCAGCTCGAAGCGCATCTCAACGTGCGCCTGCTCAACCGCACGACCCGGCGGATGCAGCCAACGACCGAAGGCTTCGCCTACTTCGAGCGCTGCACGCAACTGCTCGCCGACCTTGAAGAGGCCGAAGCCGGCATCGCCGGCGAAGCACGCCGACCGCGCGGGCGTCTGCGCCTGACCGCCCCCATCGCGCTGGCCACGCTGCGCCTCGCCCCGGCGTTCGCCGCGTTTGCGCAGCAACACCCCGAAATCACGCTCGACATCGTGCTCTCGGACAACGTGGCCGATTTCGTCGACGAGGGCCTCGACCTGGCGATCCGCGTCGGCCGCGTCGGCAGCGACAACCTCGTGGCCCGCCACGTCGCCGACACCAGCCTGGTGATCGCCGCCTCCCCTGGCTATCTCCAGCGCGCCGGGACGCCCGAGCACCCGGAACAGCTGACGCAACACGCCTGCTTCACTTACAGCTATTCGGCGACGGGCAACCAGTGGCAGTTCGAGGCGGCGGACGGAACGCCGACCAGCGTGCGCATCGGCGGCCCGGTCAACGCCAACAACGGAGTCCTGCTCGCCGAAATGGCGGCGGCCGGCGGCGGCATCGTGCTGGCCCCGTGCTTCATCCTGCAGCCGATGATTGCTTCCGGGCGACTGCGACGCGTGCTGCCCGGGTGGCGCCTGCGCCAACTGCCGATCCACGTGGTCTACCCGACACGTCGCCACCTGTCGGCGAAAGTGCAGGCGATGACGGCGTTCCTGTCCGATTGGTTCGCGCGCCATCCCGCAACATCAGCGTGACCAGGGGTTACGGACGCGCAGGTTAGCGGGGTTTGGAGGATAATCGGCTGTTATCGTCGAGCAGATAGCTCGCCCCCTCCCTCACCAGAAAAGGAGTCAGTCATGATAGTTGGTCGCATCGCCGACATTGCCAAGCAAAAGAGCGCCCTCCCGGCCGCCATCGTCCGCGCCCTCGAAGCGCTGCAAAACGTCGATCTCGGCAAGCTGGAGCCAGGTCGCTATGAAATCGAGGGCGACAAGCTGTTCTACCTCGTCCAGGACGTCGAACTGCGCACGCTGGAAGAAAGCCGCGCCGAAGCGCATCATCAGTACGCCGACATCCAGATCCCCTTCAGCACCAACGAGCGCTACGGCTTCGCCCTGCCGCAGGATCTCGCCCCGAGCGACGACCAGCTCAAGGAAAAGGATCTCGCCTTCTACCCGACGCCGGTCGGTGAAAGCTTTATCGACACTGCCCCGGGCACCTATCTGGTGTTCATGCCCAAGGAACTGCACCGCCCGTGCCTGGCCATCGCCGGCAAGGAGACGATCCGCAAGGCAGTTGTGAAGGTACACGCCAGCCTGCTGGGCGTGTAATTCCAATTAAACACCGCCGCGCACGAAGCCTCCCCCACCTGGGAGGCTTTTTTGTGCCCAGGCCCCGTGCATCACTCTCGGCCACTCTCGGCCCTTGAAATGAAAGAACGTATTCGATATATTGCTAACTCGAATTAGCAACCAAAAAACCGGGGCAAACATGAGCGAGAAAGGCTTTCTGGGAATCGACGTCGGTTCGGCCAGCGTGCGCGCCGGGCTGTTCGACGGCACAGGACAGCGGCTGGCCTTTGCGGTGCGGCCGATCAAGCAGTTCCACCCGAAACCGCTGTTCGTGGAGCAATCCTCCGCCGACATCTGGACGCAGACCTGCGCCGCCGTGCGCGAGGCCGTGGCGACCGCGGCGATCGATCCGGCGCGCATCGCCTCGATCGGCGTCGACGCGACCTGCTCGGTGGTGGCCGTCGGCGCCAACGGGGCGCCAGTCTCCGTCGCCGAGAGCGGCGAGACGGAGCGGGACATCATCATGTGGATGGATCACCGCGCCGAAAAGCAGACCGCCGCGCTCAACGCCACCAAGGATCCCGCACTGGCCTACGTCGGCGGCGAGGTCAGCATCGAGATGGAACTGCCGAAGGTGCTGTGGCTCAAGCAGAATTTCCCCGAGCGTTATGCCGCCGCGTGGCGCTTCTTCGATCTCGCCGACTACCTGACCTGGCGCCTGTCCGACGCGGACATCGCCAGCGTCTGTACGCTGACTTGCAAGTGGAATTACCTGGCGCACGAGAACCGTTTCAGCGAATCGCTGCTGACCGGCGTCGGTCTCGACGACATCACCGGTAAAGTGCCGCCGAAAGTCCTGCCGCTCGGCTCCGCGGCCGGCACACTCTCTCCCCGGGCCGCTGCTGAACTGGGACTGCCCCCTGGCATCGTCGTCGCGACAGGCATCATCGACGCCCATGCCGGCGGTCTGGCGCTGGTCAGCACGGAGCCCCAGGGCAGCCTGGCGATCATCGGCGGGACCTCGAACTGCCACATGGTGGTCAACCCGACGCCGGTCATGGTACCGGGCGTCTGGGGCCCGTACTTCGGCGCAATGCTGCCCGGTTACTGGCTGAACGAAGGCGGACAGAGCGCCGCCGGTGCCCTGCTCGACTGGACGTTGCGCCAGAGCGATGCCTGGCCGCTGCTGGAAAGCACTGCCAAGGCGGACAATCGCAATATCTACTCTGTGCTCAACGACTGGCTCGCCGACCTGGAAAAACGCGAGACGTGGCCGACCCGCAACCTGCACGTCCTCTCCGATCACCACGGCAACCGCTCGCCGCGCGCCAATCCGCACGCCCGCGGCGCCGTCGTCGGCCTGACACTGGAACAGGGCAAAGACGCGCTGGCACGACTCTACCTCGCCACCCTGCAGGCACTGGCCTACGGCACGCGCCACATCGTTGAGAGCATGAACGCCGCCGGGCACGACATCAAGCGCATCGTGATGTGCGGCGGCGGCACCAAGAATCCCTACTGGCTGCGCGAGAACGCCGACGCCACCGGCTGCGAAATCCAGCTAGTCAGCGAGGAAGACGCGGTCACCTTGGGCGCGGCGCTGCTCGGCGCCGTTGCCAGCGGCGCCTTCGCCTCGATGCCTGAAGCGGCCGCCACGATGGTTCGCCCTGGCGGCAGCATCAAGCCACGTAATGACACAAAAGCCTTCCACGACGCGAAGTACGCAGTCTATCTGCAGCTTTACGAAGACATGGAACGTTGCCGTTCCGCCATGCGGGCGTGGCAGTAAGCCAGGCCCGATTTTTCCGAGGAACCTCACATGCTCAAACTCACCCTCCCCGAACCGAAACCGCTGATCAAGGCCGGAACCAACGAGGTATTGCTCGTCACCAACGCCGACCTGCGCGAATCGGCCAACGTCGAATGCTGGCCGGTACAGAACAAGTTCGAAGCCAAGCTGCAGGACGCGCTGTCCAGCCGCTTCGGCGTCACCGCCAAGCGCGCCCACCTGTACAAGGGCGACAAGGGGCACGGCTTCATCAGCAGCCAGCGCGAAGGCAGCGACCTGTTCGCCACCATCGACCCGGAATCGCCGGTCATCGTCCTGCTCACCGCCTGGCAGTATTCGCACCACCTGGCGCCGAGCCTCGCCAAGCACCGCGGCCCGGTGCTGCTGCTCGCCAACTTCGACGGCACCTGGCCGGGTCTGGTCGGCACCCTGTGCATGGCCGGCACGCTGACCGGCCTGGGCAAAGCCTACTCGCGCCTGTGGTCGGCCAACTTCGATGACGAGTTCTTCTTCAAGGGGCTCGCTTCCTGGCTGAAGACCGGCACGATCAAGCACGACCTCTCCTACCTGCATCCGGTCGATGCGACTCATCCAGCCGCCAAGACCGAGGCATGGAGCATTGGCGCAAAGGTCGGCGAATTCGTGCTGCGCAACAAGGAAATCCTCGGCCTGTTCGACACCTTCTGCATGGGCATGATCAACGGCGTCTTCCCGCAGAAGGCGCTGGTCGACATCGGCATGCCGCTGGAAAGCCTGTCGCAGTCGGCTCTGCTCGTAGAGATGGCCAAGGTGCCGCAGTCCCTGCGCGAGGAATGCCTGAAGTGGTACGAAGAGCGCGGCATGAAATTCCAGTACGGCAGCGATCCGGCCAAGGAGCTGACCCGCGACCAGGTGCTCGAGCAATGCGCGATGATGATCGCCATGGCCCGCTTCACTCAACGCTTCGGTCTCTCCTGCGTCGGTGTGCAATACCAGCAGGGGCTGGCGCATTCCTGCGCGGCCTCGGACTTCGCCGAAGGCGCCATCGGTTCGACCGACCGCTTCCCGATCCCCGACGAGAACGGCGAAATCATCCGCCCGGGCAAGCCGATCACCTGCGCCAACGAGGTCGACATGGGCACGGCGATCCCGCAAACGATGCTCTTCCGTCTGCTCGATTCGCTCGGCCTGCCGTCTGAGACCACACTGCACGACATCCGCTGGGGCAGCGAGTTCGAGGGCACCTTCTACTGGGATTTCGAGATCTCCGGCTCGGTACCGTTCGAACACCTCAAGGGCGGCATCGCCGGCGCCACCGGCTATCGCCAGCCGGCGATGTATTTCCCCAAGGGCGGTTCGTCGATCCACGGCCAGGGTAAAGCCGGCCGGCTGATCTGGGCGCGCGCGCACTATGAAGGCACGCAGGTGTTCATGCACATCGGCACCGGCACCGCCGTCGAACTGCCCGCCGCCGAATTCGAGCGCCGGCGCAAGGCCACGACGTACGAATGGCCGTTGCTCAACTGCGTCCTCGATGGCGTCGGCCGCGACGACCTGATGGCCGGCCACCAGAGCAACCACATCACCATCGCCTACGTCGACGAGGACAAGCTGCAGGACGTGCTGCGCGCCTTCGTCGCCCAAGCCGTCACGCAGAACATCAAGGTGTCCGTCGCCGGCGACGCCTTCAAGGCACTGTAGTACCTCCTCGGGGGCAGTCGGTCCCGGCCGCCCCGTTTTTTTCCGGAACCGCAATGACCAAACACGAGCACTACCGTGGCGTCTGGCCTGTGATGCTGACGCCGTTCGACAACCAGCGCGAAATCGACTGGGAGTCGCTGAAAAAACTGATCGACTGGTACATCAAGGCCGGCGTCAATGGCCTGTTCGCCAACTGCCAGTCGAGCGAGATGTTTTTTTTGTCCGAAGCTGAATCGCTACAGCTAACCCGTTTCGTCCTCGACTACGTCGACGGGCGCGTACCTGTCGTCGCCTCCGGCCATACCGCGTGCGGCCTAGCGGAACAGATCGACCAGCTCGGCAAGATCGCCGAGACCGGTGTCGACAGCGTGATCCTGATCAGCAACCGCCTCGCCATGCCCAGCGAAGACGACGCGACGGTGCTCACCAACCTGCAGAAGATCACCGCTGCGCTGACCGACAAGGTCGGCCTCGGCATCTACGAATGCCCGCATCCCTACAAACGCCTGCTCTCGGATGACGTCGTCCGCTGGTGCGCGCAAAGCGGCCGCTACACCTTCATCAAGGACACCTGCTGCCAGATCGACACCATCCGCCGGCGCGTCGAATTGTCGAAGGGCAGCCGCATGCACATCGCCAACGCCAACGGCCAGACCCTGCTGCCCTCACTGCAGGCCGGCGCCCACGGCTACAGCGGCGTGATGACCAACTTCCATCCCGAGTTGTACGTCTGGCTGTGCGACAACTGGCAGCAGGAACCGGAAAGGGCCGAGACGGTCTTTGCCTACCTGTCGACCGCCTCGCTCGCCGAATGCCTCGACTATCCGGTCTGCGCCAAGGACTACCAGAAATCGATCGGCAACTTCCAGACCGTCGCCTGCCGCGTGCGCGAAGCCGGGAACTACTATTCGGCGCATTTCCAGAGCAACGTGCAGCAGATGGTTCAACTGGGCGAGATCATCAAGAAGCAGTTGGGCATCCTGCATTGAGCCTCTCTCTCACGGAGCTGCCCGAGCCGCTCCGTGAGCATCACCTGACACACAGCCAAAACTCCCGGTGGATAACGCCCAATGGGGGCATTCCGGCGGCGACGATCCGCTCAGTCGGCGCGTTCGGTATCGACCTTGCGGCTGCGCCAGTGCAAGCACGCTGGCACGGTCGTTGAATCCGCCGCCTTCTTGCCGATCATTCCGATCAGGCGTTCGAGGCTGGCGCTCGCCAACGCCTGGCTGTCCTGCTGGATGGCGTCGATTTTCAGTGGCAGGCAATCGAGCAGGTAGTGATCGTCAAAGGTGATGATCCGTTGCGGGGCGATGCTGAAATGGCGGTGTTCGCTGATGAACGCCAATGCGCCTTCGAGCAGGGTGATCGAGCCGGTAAACAGCACCCGCGGATAGCGGCCCAGCTCGGCGTAGCACTCCTTCATCAGCTCATAACCACTGCGCCGGTGATAGTCGCGCGCCCGCACCCAGCCCGGCAGCTCGGCCAAACCCGCTTGCGCGAGCGCGGCGCGGAAACCCCGCAGGCGGTCAAGACTCGGCGAAAGGTTCGGCTGCCCGCCGAAATAGCAGGCTTCCTCCGGCTGGCTGGCCAGCGCGTCGAGCACCATCGTGGTCACGGCACTCTCGGCGTCGGTCACCACGTACGGCAGGTCGCACCCATCGATGCGCCGGTCAACGAGGAACAGCGGCAGGCGCTTGCTCCACTTCAGGTAGGTTTCCGGATCGGGCGAACAGGGGACGATGATCAGGCCGTCCACCTGCCGGGCGATCAGGTGTTCGATCCCTGCGGTTTCCTGCTCGACCTCGTCATTGCTCGACACCACCAGCAACTGGTAGCCAGCCTGGTGGCAGATCGGCTCCATCGCCTGCGCCAGACTGGCGTGCGCGAAGTTGGTCAATTCCGGAATGACCAACCCGAGCGTGTTGCTGCACCCGGAGCGCAGCGCACGCGCCGAATGCGAGGGCTGGAAGTTGTTGTCGCGCGCCGTAGACAGAACGCGTTCCTGGGTCGCGGCGGAGATCCTGAACTGCTCGGCGCGGCCGTTCAGAACCATGCTGGCGGTCGTGCGCGACACGCCCGCCATGCGGGCGATGTCGTCGATGGTAAGGCGCTTGTAGCTGGTCATTCGATAGTGTGCGCTTGCCGCGCCCTTAGGCGCGGCTTTTTGTTTATCAGAGCGTGTTGTATCCCATCGACTGCGGCAGCCAGAGCACGAGCTGCGGGAACAATGTCAGCAGCAACAGGACAATCAGCAACAGGATAAGGAACGGCACGCTTTCCCGAATCATCCCCCGCAACGAGGTTCCGGTCAGGGCATTAAGCACGAACAGCAGCATCCCGAACGGCGGCGTCACCAGCCCGATCATCATGTTGACGACGGCAACCACGCCGAAATGTACCAGATCCACACCCAATATTTTGGCTGACGGAATCAACAACGGCACCAGAACCAGCAACATCGTCGAGGTGTCGAGGAAGCAGCCGAGAAACAGAAAGACCAGGTTGCACAGCAAGAGGAACTCCAGCTTGCTGAACTCATGCGTCGTAAACCACTGGGCGACGAGGTCCGGAATCTGCTCCGCAGCAATCGCATAGTTCATGATGAATGCACTAGCGACAATCAGGGTGACTGACGCGCTCTGCTTGAGCGACTCATGCAGCACGTTCCACAACCGTTTCCAGGAAAGCGTGCGGTAGTACAGCGACAGCAACAGCGCATGCATGGCCGCAACCGCCGCCGCTTCTGTCGGCGTAAAGACACCGGTGTAGATCCCGCCCAAGAGGACAATCGGAATCGTCATCGGCAGGAAACCGTCGAGCACGACCTTTGGCATCTCTTTCAGAGCGACGGCCTCCTCGCGCGGGAAATCGCGCAATCGGGCGAGGATGTAGATACCGACCATCAACGACACGGCCATCATCAACCCGGGAACGACGCCGCCGAGGAAGAGCGCTCCGACCGACGACCCCGACACCAGCGCGTAGATCACCATCGGGATCGACGGCGGCGCGATCGGACCGATCGTCGCCGAGGTGGCGGTGATCGCTCCGGCAAAGTCGGGAGTGAAGCGATTCTTCTCGGTCATCATCCGCATCGAGACGAGACCCGGCCCGGCCGCATCGGCAATGGCGCTGCCGCTCATTCCCGAGAAGATCACGCTGACCAGTACATTGACGTAGGCCAGGCCGCCACGGAAACGCCCGACCAGGGCGATAGCCATCGAGAACATCCGCTCGCTGATCGAACCGGCGTTCATGATGCTCGCCGCGAGGATGAACAGCGGGACGGCCAGCAGGACATAGCTGTTGTAGAGGCCGTTCAGCACCTGCTCGGCCATCAGCCCCACGTCCTGCCCCTTGGCGACAAGATAGGCCACGCCGCCGGCAAGCATGCCGAACGAGATAGGAGCCCGCAGCAGCATGGTGCCGCCCATGACTACGAGCATGATGAGGATTGCATTACTCATTCGACAGACTCCGCGTTTTTGGGATCGTGCGGGACGGCGCCCACTTCTTCTTTCCAGCTGGAGCCGAAAAGAATCACGAGTTTGCGTATGTAAAACAGGCCGATGGCGGCCAGGAACAAGATGAAGGCGGAGAATACGTAGGCGAAGGGAATCCCCAGCACCGGCGTGTCCTCACGCATCATAAAACTCACATAGCTGTACGAGGCGGGAATCGCCCACAAGAACAGTCCGCCGATGATCAGCGAATAGGTGATACAGAAGACGCGCTTGCCTTGATCACCAAGGTGTTCATAGACGATGTCAAGCATGACGTGATCCTTTTCCTTGAGCATGAAGGCGCCCGCCCAGAACATGCTGAAAACGTAAAGAATCACAATCAGTTCATCGCTCCAAGCCAGCGGCTTGTTGAACACGAAGCGCAGGACCACCTGGAAGATGAACGTCACGAACAAGACGCCATAACTCAACGTGCCGATAAATCCGGCCACATTTTTCAACTGCTTAAGCATGATGCCCTCACTGAAAGCCGAGGCACTCCGGCGGGGCATTGTCGCCCGCGCCGGAGCTGTTCAGGCACCCGTGCGGGCGCCTGCCAGGGGGATTACTTCACTGCGTTGATTTTTTCCAGCAATCCCTTCGGCCAGATGTTGGCGTACTCGGACTTCAGGTACTTGTCCTGAACCACCTTGCGGAACTCGTCGACGTTGGGCTTGACGATCTTCATGCCCTTGGCCTTGAACTCCTCGACGATTGCCGCTTCGTCCTTGATGCGGTTCTCATTGTTGTACTTGGCGGCATCCTGCGCGGCGGCCTTGATTTTCTTCTGCTGCTCGGGCGTCAGGGCATTGAAGGCCTTGGACGCGTAGGACAGGAAGATCGCGTCAACCAGGTGGTTGGTCAGCACCACGGTCTTGCTCACTTCATAGAATTTCGCGGCACGCGTGCTCGGCAACGGGTTGTCCTGGCCGTCGATGGTGCCGGTCTTCAGCGCAAGGTAGACTTCGCCGAAGGCCAGCGGCGTCGCCGTCGCGCCGAGCGCTTCGCCGAGGAACAGCCATTCCTTGGAAGCAGGCATGCGCAGCTTGACGCCCTTCAGGTCGGCCGGAGTCATGACGTTCTTGTCTTCACGCAGCATGACCTGGCGGGTGCCGAGGTAGGCGGTCGCCAGCGGGGTCACTTCCATCTTCTCGACGACCGGCTTGAACACTTCATCGCCGATCGGGCCGTTGAAGACCTTCTGCTGATGGTCCGGGTCGCGAATGATGTAGCCGGCGGTGAAGATCGAGAACTCCGGCACCAGCTTGGAGATGTCCTGCGCCGAGATCGCCGACATTTCCAGGTTGCCGCGCGCCATCGCGGCCGGTTCCGTCCCCTGCTTGAACAACGCTGCGTTCAGGTGGATCTGGACGTCGAACTCGCCCGGAGCGGATTTCTCCAGCGAATCCTTGAACACGGTCCACATCTTGGCGTGCCAGTCATCCGGCACGGCGGGGGTCGAGATGCGGATCACCTTCTTGGCTTGCGCCATGGCCTGCGGTGCGGCAAAGCCGAGACCGAGAGCGGCCACTGCAACCAGCGCCCTGAGCGCATTCCGGTTAACGAAACGATGCTTCATGTGAATCTCCTTCCTGATTATTGACTAACCTCTGGCAGACCGCGCCCCGCCGCCCTGACCTGCAAGGAACCGCGACACTCTCCGCCCCTCTCCTGCCGCGCCGCTTCTCGCGCCGACGGCCCGACTACGACAACAACACCCAGCAACTTCTCTTTCTTCTTGTATCCAAACTTCCCGACGCTGCACATGCAGCATTCAACCAGCTTCCGGAACCGGCCGCCACGCTTTCAGGAAGCGCTGCAACTCTTCATCGGTCGGCATCCCGCCTTGAGCCCCGGCACGGGTGACCGACAACGCCCCGGCAGCACAGGCCAGGCGTGCCGCCAGCGCGAGATCGCTCCCCCAGAACGCTGCCAGTGCCCCGTTGAAGGTATCGCCGGCACCGGTTGTGTCAACCGCGTCGACCTTGAAAGAAGGCTGATGGTGCAACGTTCCGTCGCTGCCGGCAAACCAGGCGCCGTCCGAGCCACGCGTCATCAGGACGCGGCCCGGATGCGCCGCCAGCTGATCCCGCCAGGCATCACAGCTCACCGAGGAAAGGATCGACAGTTCGTGTTCGTTGGGCGTCAGCAGCGTGACGCGCTCGCGCAGCGTGGCCGGCAACGGAATGGCCGGGGCCGGATTCAGGATCAGGGGTTTGCCATGCCGCTCGGCAAGAACGGCGACTGCCTCGACAGTTTCCAGGGGAATTTCCAGTTGGGTAATGACAACATCGGCCTCCCGGAACGCCTGCTCCGCGGCCAGCACGTCGTCGGGTGAAAGCGCATGATTCGCCCCCGGAACCACGACGATCGAATTCTCGGCCTGGCTGACGGTGATCGCCGCCACGCCGGTCGAGGAAGCTCCGTCAACGCGTACGTGACGCACGTCGATTCCTTCGCCCTCCAGCTGAGCCGTTAATTCGCGGCCAAAGGCATCGGCACCGACGCATCCGATCATCGCCACCTGCGCGCCGAGACGCCGCGCAGCCACGGCCTGGTTCGCGCCCTTGCCGCCGGGAAAGGTACGAAAGCGTTGCCCGAGCAGCGTTTCTCCCGGCGCCGGAAACTTCTCGGTTTCCACCACGAGATCCATGTTGATGCTGCCCACCACCAAAACCCTGTTCATTCGCCCATCCTGATCGAAGTTAGCTGCGCTGTTACTAAAACGTAATCAGCAGCGGCGTAATTTATCTCAGCACGCAGCAGAATGTCTACTGATGCGAAATGATGTCAACCGGGCGCGGGCACCAGCTATGTCGACTTAGCAGAAAAAGCAGTCGAAGAATGAAGGTTGCGGCAAACCAGTTCCACCGGCACTTCGGAGCGAGAGGCCGTCGGAACTTCGCCGGACAGCGCCGCAGCAAGGTAATCGACGATACGGCGGGACAGCTCATCCTCGCTCTGGCGTATCGAAAAAACCGGATTGGGCAACAGATCGAGCATCGCATGATCGTCGAAAGTGCCGATCAGGATCTCCGGCGGGATGCGTCCGTTTGTCGCCCGGATCTGCTGCAGCGCACCCTCGAGCACCAGCAGCGAGGAACACATGAACGCCCGCGGCGGCAGCCGGCCGCCGTCGGTCAGCGCGAGCATCAGCTGCCGACCCGCTTCGACACTGTCTTCCGCCTCGAGCAACACCCGCCCCTCGCCCGTCACGCCATGCTCGGCGCAGGCGGTGTTGAAACCGCGAATGCGGTCCTGAATGCTTGGCGACTCGGCGTGCCCGCAGAGAAAAGGGAACGCTTCCCCACCGGTCTCCTGCAACATGCGCCGGGTCATCTCCAGCCCGCCCTGGACGTTGTCACTGACTACCGTGGGGAAAATCCCCGAACCATAGTCGCGGTCGAACATCACGACCGGCGTACGCTTGCGGCTCTTCAGCAACTGGGGAGGGACCTGCGGCTGGCACGGGGCAATGATCAGGCCGTCGACGCCCCGGGCCAGGAGCTTGGCCACCGCCCGGTTTTCGAGGGCCGGATCTTCGTGCGAGGCCACAGTCAGCAGCAGCAAGTCGCGCTTGCGGCACAGCCCTTCCAGCGCCGCCATCAGGCGGGCAAAGAAGGCGTTGGACAGATCGGGCACGACGAAGCCGACCGTGTCGCTACGGTTGAGTTTCAGGCTGCGCGCCGCATGATTGATCGAATAACCGTGCAGGGCGACGTAGTCTTCGATCTTCTTCCGGGTCGCGGCGCTGATGCGGTAACGCTCCGACTGGCCGTTGATCACCAGACGCACGGTGGTGACAGAAAAACCTGTCTCGCTGGAAATTTCCTCGACTGTCTTAGCCATCTCGGTTCCGGCCGCCTTTCCGTCTTCCGCCAACTACCGGCGCAAGGCGTCCAGCAGCTTCCCGTGAATACCGCCAAAACCGCCGTTGCTCATTACCAGGACGTGGTCGCCGGCGCGCGCTTCGCGGACGATACCGGCAATCAGCGCGTCGAGCTCGTCGGCCACGCTCGCTTTTTCGCCCATGGGCGCCAGCGCCTCAGCCGCATCCCAGCCAAGGTTCGCCGCATAGCAGAAAACCCGGTCGGCCTCGACCAGGCTGTCCGGCAACAGGGCTTTCATGACGCCGAGCTTCATCGTGTTCGAGCGCGGTTCAAGAACCGCCAGGATGCGTCCCGTGGCCTGCTTCCTTCTCAGGCCGGCGAGCGTCGTCGCGATCGCCGTTGGATGATGCGCGAAATCGTCGTAGACACTGACGCCCCGTTCCGTGCCGCGCAACTCCATCCGCCGCTTGACGTTCTCGAAGCGCGACAGCGCCGCCACGCCCTGCTCCAGCGGCACCCCGACGTGGCGCGCCGCCAGGAGCGCGGCAACGGCATTGGCGCGGTTGTGTTCGCCGGAAAGTGACCACTGCGTGGTCGCCACCGGCTCGTCGCCGCGCATCAGGTGCAGCGTGCCGGTTGCATCTTCACCGGTCATCCGCCAGCCATCCGCCACGTTGAAGCGTTCGACCGGCGTCCAGCATCCGCGCGCCAGCACCCGGCCGAGGCTCGCCTCGCCGCCGTTCGCCACGATCAGCCCCTGCCGCGGCAGGGTCCGCACCAGATGGTGGAATTGCGTCTCGATGGCGTCCAGATCGCCGAAGATGTCCGCGTGATCGAACTCGAGATTGTTCAGCACCGCTGTCCTTGGCCGGTAATGCACGAATTTCGAGCGCTTGTCGCAAAACGCCGTGTCGTACTCATCCGCCTCGATCACGAAGAACGGGGAATCGGCCAGCGCCCCGTGCAGACGGGCGGAGACACCGAAGTTCCGCGGCACGCCGCCGATCAGGAAACCAGGGCTCAGGCCGGCGTCCTCCAGAATCCAGGCCAGCATCGACGCTGTCGTCGTCTTGCCGTGCGTGCCGGCGACGGCCAGCACCCAGCGTCCGCGCAAGACATGATCGGCGAGCCACTGCGGCCCCGACACGTAGGGCAATCCACGATCGAGAATTTCCTCCAGCAGCGGATTGCCGCGGGAAATCGCGTTGCCGATGACGAAGCAATCGGGCTGCAGATCGACCTGCGCGGCGCCGTAGCCCTCGATCAGTTCGATGCCCGACGCTTCGAGCTGTGTGCTCATTGGTGGATAGACGCCGGCGTCGCAACCGGTCACGCGGTGGCCGGCCGCGCGCGCCAGTTGCGCGACGCCGCCCATGAAGGTGCCGCAGATGCCGAGGATATGAATGTGCATGCGATGAATCCGGATAGAATGACTCGACGACGGCCTTGGCGGCCCGCCGGAATTGAACTGATCGACGGGATTGTACCTCCTTACCGAAACACCCAGCCCCGACCGAGGCTCTACCACGGAGCGCCGTGCGATGAATACCCACGCCCCCTTTCCCCCTGCTGATTCGCCCCGAGCCCGCATCGCCAGCCTCGCCGCCCGGATGATGGCCGAGGACGGCATCAGCGACTACGACACAGCCAAGCGCAAAGCGGCCCACCGCCTCGGCTTGCCGGAAAACAACAACCATCTTCCGGAAGACCGCGAAGTCGAGACCGAGCTGCGCGCCTATCAACGCATTTTCCAGGAGGACGAACAAACGGAGCGCATCGCCTGTCTTCGGCAAAAAGCCGTAGAGATCATGGAAATCATGCAGCGATTCAACCCCTATCTCACCGGATCGGTTCTCGACGGCACGGCCGGACGCTACGCAGAAATCGATATCCAGTTGTTTACCGACAGCGCCAAGGATGTCGAGATCTTCCTGCTCAATTCGCACATCGACTACCAGCACAGCACACCGCGCTCCGAGCGCGCTGAAGCGGTGCTGACGCTCGACAGCGACGACGCCACGGTCAATCTGATCGTTTACCCGTTGAACGACGAACGGGTGATCTTCAAGAAACGCAACGGACAGCCCCGCGCCCGCGCACGGATCGATGCGGTCAGGAAGATGCTGGCCGAAGGCGGCGACGCCCCGTGATGACGCGCCGATCACTCTTGACCGGTACGGCCGTGTTGCTGCTCGCCGCAGCGAGTTCGCTTTTTCTGCTGACAACGAAGAAAGAGTCCGAATCGCGCCAGGCTATCGACCGCCTGTTCGCCACGACGCTCGCCGACGAGCGCGGCCAGCCCCAGGCACTGGCTCAATGGCGAGGCAAGATCCTCGTCGTCAACTTCTGGGCCACCTGGTGCCCGCCGTGTCGGGAAGAAATGCCCTACTTCTCGCGCCTCCAATCCGACTACGCCGCGCAGGGCGTGCAATTCGTAGGCATCGCGGTCGATTCCGCCGAAGCGGTCGGCCGCTTTGCCGCACACGAACAGATATCCTATCCCTTGCTTGTTGGCGGACAAGGGATCGTGGAACTGAGCGCCGAACTCGGCAACCACGCCGCCGGACTGCCGTTTACCCTGATTCTGGACCCGAACGGGGAACCGATCGCGATGCGGACGGGTCGACTCGCCGAAGCCGAACTGGAGGATATGCTGCGCCGGCAGTTTTCCGGACATTCGGCTAAAATGCATTAGTTTTCCGGCGAATTTCGGCGATATTGCCGGCCTCTTGGTGTCTTCCAGACACACATCGACACCCAATCCACCGACAGACCCAACCGAACGCCCCAGCCCACAGGAGGCACCCAATGGATCTACGTAAACTCAAGAAACTGATCGATCTCGTCGAGGAATCCGGCATCGCCGAACTCGAAGTCACCGAGGGCGAAGAAAAGGTGCGCATCGTCAAGCACACGATGGTCGCGGCCGCGCCGCAGACCTACATGCTTCCGCAAGCGCCGGTGGCGATGGCCGGCGTCCCCGTGCCGCGTGAAAAATCGACGACGTTCGACGACGATCTCGAAGACGAGAGCGAAGACGCGGAAGGCGAGGTCGTCAAATCGCCGATGGTCGGCACCTTCTACCGGGCATCGAGCCCGGACGCGGCCCCCTTCGTCGAGGTCGGCGACACAGTCAAGGTCGGCGACACGCTGTGCATCGTCGAGGCGATGAAACTGCTCAACGAGATCGAATCGGAGTTTGCCGGCACGATCAAGGAAATCCTGGTCGACAACGGCCAGCCGGTCGAATACGGCGAGCCGCTGTTCATCATCGGCTAGGAGAAAGCCATGTTCGGCAAGATACTCATCGCCAACCGGGGTGAAATCGCCCTGCGCATCCAGCGTGCCTGCCGCGAAATAGGCATCAAGACCGTCGTCGTGCATTCCGAGGCCGATCGCGACGCGAAATACGTCAAGCTCGCCGACGAATCCGTGTGCATCGGCCCAGCACCGTCGAACCAGAGCTATCTCAACGTTCCGGCGATCATCTCGGCGGCCGAGGTGACCGACGCCGAGGCGATCCACCCCGGCTACGGTTTTCTTTCGGAGAACGCCGATTTCGCCGAGCGCGTCGAGTCTTCCGGTTTCGTCTTCATCGGCCCGCGCCCGGAGACGATCCGCCTGATGGGCGACAAGGTCTCCGCCAAGGCGGCGATGAAGGCCGCCGGCGTGCCCTGCGTCCCCGGCTCGGACGGCGCCCTGCCCGACGACCCGAAGGAAATCCTGAAGATCGCCAAGGCGGTCGGCTACCCGGTGATCATCAAGGCCGCCGGCGGCGGGGGCGGCCGTGGCATGCGCGTGGTGAATACGGAAGCGGCACTGCTCAACGCGGTGAACACCACCCGCACCGAAGCGCTCAGTTTCTTCGGCAACGCCAACGTCTATCTGGAGAAGTACCTGGAGAATCCGCGCCACATCGAGATCCAGGTGCTCGCCGACAGCCACCGCAATGCCATCTACCTCGGCGAGCGCGACTGCTCGATGCAGCGCAGGCACCAGAAGATCATCGAGGAAGCACCGGCACCGGGCATTCTTTCCCGGCACATCACGCGCATCGGCGAACGCTGCGCCGAGGCCTGCAAGCGCATCAACTACCGCGGCGCCGGCACCTTCGAGTTCCTCTACGAAAACCGCGAGTTCTACTTCATCGAGATGAACACGCGCATCCAGGTCGAACACCCGGTCACCGAGATGATCACCGGCATCGACATCGTCCAGGAACAGATCCGCGTCGCTGCCGGTGAGAAACTCAGCTTGCGGCAACGCGAAGTCAATGTCCGCGGCCACGCCATCGAATGCCGCATCAACGCCGAAGATCCCTACACGTTCGTGCCCTTTCCCGGCAAGATCGCGCGCTATCATCCGCCGGGCGGCCCCGGCATCCGGGTCGATTCGCATATCTACCAGGGCTACACGGTGCCACCGCATTACGACTCGATGGTGGCCAAGGTCATCGCCTACGGCGATTCGCGCGAGCAGGCCATCCGGCGCATGCGCATCGCCCTCTCGGAAATGAGCATCGACGGGATCAAGACCAATATTGCACTGCACCAGGAACTGATGCACGATGCCAACTTCGTTGCCGGCGGCACCAGCATCCACTATCTGGAGAAGCGGCTCGCCGCGCTCAGCGAAGTCAAGAACTGAGAACAACAAAGAACACCGATTCATGCCCTGGATTTCCGTCACCATAGAAACCGACTGCGCGCACGCCGAGCGCCTGGCCGACGCGTTGCTTGACGCCGGCGCGCTCTCCGCGAGCATCGAGGACGCCGACGCCGGCACGCCCGAGGAAACACCGCAATTCGGCGAACCCGGATCGGTCACCACGCCGGGCTGGACGCGCTCGCGCGTGGTCGCGCTGCTCGATCCCGAGACCGACATCGACGAGCTGCTCGAAGCCTGCGCCCCGCAGGCCGGACTGGAAAGCCTGCCCGGCTACACCAGCGAGGCAGTGGAAGAACAGAACTGGGTTCAGCTGACCCAGTCGCAGTTCGACCCGATCCGCGTTTCGGACCGCCTGTGGATCGTCCCCTCGTGGCATACGGCGCCGGACCCCGAGGCCATCGTCCTCGTCCTCGACCCGGGCATGGCGTTTGGCACCGGCTCGCACCCGACGACACGGCTGTGTCTCGAATGGCTGGAAAAAAACGTCACGCCGGGGCTCTCCCTGCTCGACTATGGCTGCGGTTCGGGCATCCTGGCGATCGCCGCCGCGAAGCTCGGCGCACAGGAGGTACTCGGCGTCGACATCGACCCGCAGGCCGTGATCGCCGCCGACCACAATGCCGAGCGCAACGAGGTGAGCGCCCGCTTCGCCGACTCGGCCGCCGAAATCGAGGGGCAGTTCGACATCGTGGTCGCCAACATCCTCTCGAACCCGCTCAAGGCGCTGGCGCCGGCGATCTGCGCGCATGTTCGTCCCGGCGGCCACCTCGCCCTGTCCGGCATCCTGGCCGAACAAACCGACGAACTGATCGCCGCCTACGCCCAGTGGATTCCGCTCGCCGTCGCCGACACCCGCGAAGGCTGGGTCTGCCTGGCCGGGGCAAAACCGGCCTGAATGCTGACCCCATGAAAACACGCTGCCCGGAGTGCCAGACCGTCTTCCGCGTCACGCCGGAACAGCTCAAGGCGCGCGCCGGCAAGGTCCGTTGCGGCCACTGCCAGAAAGTCTTCAACGCGCTAGACAGTCTTCTGGAATCGCCGCCCCCGCCTCCGCCGCCCACCGAACCAGCCGGGGTTTCCCCCGCGATCGCTGCCGAGCCCGACCCCCCCCCCGCCGCGGAAACGCCGGCCGTGACAACAGTGGACAGCGAATCCGGGCTGGCACAACCGGTCGAACCGGCGCCGGCGGCTGCCTCTGATGTTGAAATTCCAGCGGGCGGTTTCCGCATGGTGGAGCCGACTCTTTCTTCGTCAGTCGACCTGACCGATAACCTGATCCTGCCCCGCGACACGACCGAAATCCCCGGATACAGCAGATGGGCTGAAGGTGTCGTCACAGCGACACGCTTCGAACCCGAGAGCAGGCGGCCTCACTGGCTGTTTTCTCTGGCGGCCTTGCTGCTCGTTCTCGGCCTCGCCGGCCAGGCGGCATTCCATTTCCGCAGCGAACTCGCCATTTCCTTTCCAGCCGCCGCACCGCTGCTCGAAAGGTTCTCGGCGGTGCTTGGTAGCAAACTCCCCCTGCCCCGGCACACCGACCTGGTCAGCATCGAGACCTCGGACCTGCAGACCGACGCGGCGCGCGGCAACCTGCTCGTCCTCAACGCGACCCTGCGCAACCGCGCACCGTACGCGCAGGATTACCCGTCGCTGGAGTTGTCTCTGACCGACACGCAGGACGTGGCCATTGCCCGCCGCGTGTTTTCACCGCAGGATTACCTGCCTCCCAAACTCGCAGCCGAGAAAGCCTTTCCAGCCAATGCCGACATTCCGGTCCGCCTGTGGATCGAGGCGCGCGAACTCAGTCCCGCCGGCTACCGCCTCTACGTTTTCTACCCCTGAACGCCCGCCCCTGGCCGGGAAAGCCCGTTTCCTCCCGGTGCTATAATCGCCGCCTCTCCAACCCGCCGGTTTTCGCCATGCCCACTCTCGTCTGCGGTTCGATCGCCTACGACAACATCATGGTTTTCCATGACCGTTTCCGGAACCACATCCTGCCGGAACAGATTCACATCCTGAACGTGGCGTTCCTGGTGCCCGAGATGCGCCGCGAGTTCGGCGGCTGCGCCGGCAACATCGCCTACAACCTCAAGCTGCTGGGCGACGATCCGCTGATCATGGCCACCGTCGGCGATGATGCCGGCCCGTATCTGAACCGCCTCGACGGTCTCGGACTCTCCCGCGCCCACGTGCGCCAGCTCGACGGCTGCTTCACCGCGCAGGCGTTCATCACCACCGACCTCGACGACAACCAGATCACCGCCTTCCATCCTGGAGCGATGACTCTCTCGCACCAGAACCGGGTCACCGACGCCCGCAACGTGACGCTGGCCATCGTCGCCCCGGACGGGCGCGACGGCATGCTGCGCCATGCGGCCGATCTCGCGGCCGCCGAAATCCCCTTCGTTTTCGACCCCGGCCAGGGCATGCCGATGTTCTCCGGCGAGGAACTGCTGCATTTCCTCGACCAAGCGCAGTTCGCCTGTTTCAACGACTACGAGGCCAAGCTGCTCTGCGACCGTACCGGGCAACCGCTAGAGCAGCTCGCCACGAAGCTGGACGCACTGATCGTCACGCGCGGCGGCGAGGGCTCGCACATCTACGCCAAGGGACAGCGCATCGACATTCCCTGCGTGACGGCCAAAGAGGTGGTCGACCCGACCGGTTGCGGCGACGCCTACCGCGCTGGCCTGCTCTATGGCATCGCCAAGGGCTGGGACTGGGAGAAGACAGGGCAGCTCGCCGCCGTCATGGGTGCCATCAAGGTCGCTTGCCGGGGTGGACAGAACCACCAGCCGAGCCGCAACGAGATCGCCGCCTGCTTCGCCAACGCTTTCGGAAAGATGCCCTGGTAAGCAGCCAAGAGTCCGCCGCCAGATCAGGATGAGCGCGCCGTCGCCAACGCCGTACCTGCTGCGAGGACTTCGCTGCGTGCGGCTGGCGTTGCACCTGCTCTGGCTGGGGCTCGGCGCCGCCGTCATTTACCCGCGTGTTTCAACAGAACGGCAACTGGCGCTGCGTCAGCGCTGGTCGCATCAAATCCTGACCATCCTCGGCATCCGCCTCGACGCCGAGGCGACCGACGCCCCGCCCGGTTGCCTGATCGTCGCCAACCACATCTCTTGGCTGGATATCTTCGCCATCAACGCGCTGCGGCCTTCAGCCTTCATTTCAAAGGAGGAAGTTCGTCACTGGCCGTTCATCGGCTGGCTTTCGGCACGCAACGACACAATTTTCCTGAACCGCGGCAGCCGCCGCCACGCGCGCGCGATCAACGAGGAGATCGACGCCAGGCTGAACGCCGGTCGCGATGTCGCCATTTTCCCGGAAGGACGCACCACGGACGGGCGGCGTGTGCTTGAATTCCACGCCGCCCTGCTGCAGCCGGCAATCGAGACCGGACGGCCGTTGCTGCCAATCGCCATCGCCTACCTCGATGCAGAAGGGCATCCCAGCTCCGCCCCGTCGTTCGCCACCACGTCGCTGCCGCAGTGCTTCGCGGCAGTTCTGGCCTGTCGCGCCTTGACCGCACGGCTGAATCCGCTGCCGATCATCGCCACCGCCGAGCGTTCGCGCCGCGACGTGTCGCGTGAGGCCCACGCGGCCATTTCTACCAGGCTCGGGTTTCCTCCGGCGCGCACGGGACCTGAAATACCGCCCGATCCTCCAGCCTGACCGCCGTCAGCGGGCCACCCCACAGGCAGCCGGAATCGAGCGCCAACAGGTTCGGCGCAATCTTCAGTCCGAGCGCCGACCAGTGCCCGGTCACCAGCGTCGCCGCCGCGCTGCGCCGTCCGGGAGCATCGAACCACGGCACGCAGCCGGCCGGCGCCTTCTCGACCTCGCCCTTGACATGCATGTCCATGACCCCGTCCGGGGTGCAAAAGCGCATCCGCGTCATGGCATTGACGATCACCCGCAGGCGCGGCCAGCCGACGAGGTCGTCGCGCCAGGCGTCCGGTTCGTTGCCCCACAGATGCGCCAGGAAATCGTTCCAGTCGTCGCCGGCCAACGCCACTTCCACCTCGCACGCCAGCTGCCGGGCCTGCGCCACCGACCACTGCGGCAGCAAACCGGCATGCACCAGACAGAAGCCGTTCTCGACGTGGCACAAGGGTTGCCGGCGCAGCCAGGAAAGCAGTACATCGCGATCCGGAGCACCGAGAACATCGTCGAAGGTATCGCCCTTGCTGCGCTTTCCGAAGCCTTCGGCGGCCATCAGCAGCGACAGGTCGTGGTTGCCGAGTACCGTCACCGCCGCCTCGCCGAGGTCGCGGACGAAGCGCAGCGTTTCCAGCGAACGGGGGCCGCGGTTGACGAGATCGCCGACCAGCCAGAGACGATCGCCAGCAGGATCGAAGGCGCAGCAATCGAGCAGCCGCGAGAAGGCATCGAAGCAGCCCTGGATGTCGCCGATCGCGTAAGTCGCCATGCTACTGCCCCGCCCCGTGGCAATTCAGTTGCGGCGAATACTCCGGCACGAAGCGGTGCAGGCGCAACTTCAGGTCGCTGTTGGTCGCCGGTACCGGCTCGCGCAGCCATGCGTCGAGTTCGCGCATCCAGGCGACGTCCGGCGCTGCCTCGGCCAACGCGATACGCAGCTTGGAATGCGGCGTGGGGAGGGTCTGCTCGCTGTCGGTGAGCAGTTCCTCATAGAGCTTTTCGCCCGGACGCAGCCCGGTGTATTCGATGCGGATCTCGTTCTCCGAGAAGCCGGACAGGCGGATCATGTCGCGCGCCAGATCGGCAATGCGCACCGGCTCGCCCATTTCCAGGACGAAGATCTCTCCGCCCTGCCCCATCAGTCCGGCCTGCAGAACCAGTTGCGCGGCTTCGGGGATCAACATGAAGTAGCGGATGATCTCGGGATGGGTGACCGTCACCGGCCCGCCGCGCGCAATCTGCTCGCGGAAGGTCGGAATCACCGAACCGTTGCTGCCGAGGACGTTGCCAAAGCGCACCGTGACGAATCGCGTACCGTCCACCTTCTCCTGCTGCAGGCCGGCCAGAACCCGTTCGGCGAGACGCTTGGTGGCGCCCATCACGTTCGTCGGATTCACCGCCTTGTCGGTCGACACCAGGACAAATTTCTCCGCTCCGTGGCGCTGCGCAGCCTCCGCCAGACGCTTCGAGCCGACCACGTTGTTGCGCACCGCCTGCCAGGCGTTCTCTCCCTCCATCAGCGGCACGTGCTTGTACGCCGCCGCATGGAACACCACGGCCGGGCAGTAGCTGGCGAAGAGACGATCGATCCAGGCGACGTCCTTGACGTCGCCGACGACAAAGGCGCAGTGCGCCTCCGGGTGAAGGCGCTGCAACTCCTGCTCCATCTGGTAGAGAGCGAATTCCGAAATATCGAGCAGAATCAGCAAACCGGGCCTGAACTGCAGGAGCTGCCGCGCCAGTTCCGAGCCGATCGAACCACCGGCGCCGGACACCAGCACGACCTTTCCCTCCAACCAGGAATGCAGGCCGGCGTTGTCGAGCTCCACCGGTTCGCGTCCGAGCAAATCCTCAAGCTGCACCCGTCTTACCGCCGAGACGGCAACCCGGCCGGATAGCATGTCGTCCAGGCTCGGGACGGTCATCACCGACAGTCCCGCCTGCACGGCCAGTTCCATGGCGTGACGCCGCTTGCGCGGCGAAGCGTCCGGCATGGCCACGATCGCCCGTTTGACCGAAAGCTTCTCGGCCCACACGGCAAGATCCTCGTTCGGCCCGAGAATCTTCACCCCCTGCAGTTCATGACCGATCCGCCGGGCATCGTCGCTGAGCAGGCCGACGACGCACCAGTCGGGCGAATGCGCCAGTTCGCGCAGCAGGCGATCGGCGGCGTCGCCCGAGCCGAGCACCAGAACCGGCTCGCCGGCCAGCATCATCCGCCCGTACAGCGCCCGGTCACGCCATGCCCGGTAGGTAAAACGGCTTCCGCCCATGACCAGCACCAGCAGGAGGGGGTGGAGAACCAGCACCGAACGCGGAATGCCTGGCTGACGCAACATGAACAGCAGCGCCGCAACAAGCACCGACGCCGTGACGACGGCGAATATGATCCGGCGCAGGTCCATCACGCTGGCATAGCGCCAGATCCCGCGATACAGGCCGAAAAACCAGCAGGCGGGCACATAGACGGCAAAGACGGGAAGCAAGGCCCGCAATGCGCCATCCCGATACACCGCAGGGATGTCCAGATTGAAACGCAGCCAGTAGGCGGCAAACCAGCACACCACGACGGCGACCAGGTCGTGCGCCACGGCCAGGGTGCGCTTGGCCAGAAATTGAGGGGTCATCGGAATCCTGCGTCTCGGGAGCATTGCGTCATGCTGCGCATTTTACGTTAGTCACCGGGCATTTCGCCGCTGGCATGTCAATGCGAAACGCCGTCGCGCCGCAACACTTTCAGCGCCGTCCGGGCGATGATCAGGCAGTCGAACCACAACGAGCGGCGTTGTAGGTACTCGACGTCAAGCGCCACCTTCTGCGGAATCGGCAACTCGTCGCGGCCGTTGATCTGCGCCCAGCCGGTCAGCCCGGGCACCAGCTCGTGCACACCGTAACGCGTGCGCAGATCGATCAGGTCGTCCTGGTTGAACAGGGCCGGGCGCGGGCCGACGAAGCTCATGTCGCCCTTGAGGATGCTCCACAGCTGCGGCAGTTCGTCTAGACTGGTCCGACGCAGGAAGGAGCCGACCGGCGTCAGGTGGCTGGCCGGATCGCCGAGCAGGTGTGTCGCCACGGCCGGGGTGCCGATGCGCATGCTGCGGAACTTCGGCATGCGGAAAATGCGGTTGTGCCGCCCGACCCGGTCCGACCAGTAGAGCGCCGGCCCCGGCGAGGTCATCTTCACCAGCAGGAACACCAGCACGATCGGCACCAGCAGCAGCGCCGTCGCAACGAACGCCAGCAGCAGGTCCATCAGCCGTTTCAGGAAATCAGGCATTCGTCACTCCACGGTCGCTTTCAGTCCGTCCGCAACCAAGTACGGCGGCACCCAGCCGAGTTCGCGGCGGATTTTCCGGTCATCGATGCGTAGCGAGCCGAGCAGGCGCTCCATCGTTGCGCCCCGTCCCAGCAGCCGGGCGCCGGCCAGCAGTAGCGCCGGCGGGCAGGGCCAGAGCCGCGCGGGGAACCCCATGGCTTCGCCAAGCCGACGCAACAGATCGGGCGTCGACAAATCCTCGCCGTCACTGACCAGATAGGTGTGGCCTGCGGCGGCAGGATGCGTGGCGCAGCGCAGCAGGGCATCGACGAGGTTGCCGACATAGACGAGACTGCGCCCGTTGCTTGCCGAGGCCAGCGGCAACGGCACACCGCGCCGGAGCACGCGGAGCAGCGCGGCGAAGTTACCTTTCACGCCCGGGCCGTAGACCAGCGGCGGACGGACTACCACGATTTCGATCCCCGTTTCCGCCGCAATCCGGCGCAACGCCTGTTCGGCCTCCCACTTCGAGACCCCGTAGGCATCGACCGGCGCCGGGGCATCCGCTTCGGAATACCGTCGCACCCCCTCGGTCGCTTCTCCGTTGACCTTGACCGAACTGACGAAGACGAGGCGTTTGGCCCCGTGCACGACCGCCTGGCGCGCCAGACGCACCGTCGCCTCCACATTCGTTCGGCGGAATTCCGCCAACGGATCCTGCGCATTTTCGCGCATGACGTGCACCCGCGCCGCCAGATGGATCACCGTCGTTACGCCGCGCAGGGCTTCCGACCAATCCGTTTTCGCAGACAGCTCGTCGATCCGTGCAATCGCACAACCCTGGGGAAGCCGCTCCGCGCCACCCGGACGCACGACGGCACGTAGCGGCAAGCCACGGCGGAGCATTTCAGCACACAACGCGCGACCGACGAAGCCAGACGCTCCGGTGACCAGAAATGCACCAGCGGAGGAAAGCGGTTTGGTCGGGGAAGGCGAAGAGTTGGCCATGCGCGCAAGGAGTGACAGACGGGACGACCGGGAAAATCGCCGGCGTATAATGCGCGCTTTCCCGAGGCGCCTATTTTACCTGCCGATGCGCATCCTGTTGGTCAAAACCTCGTCGCTGGGCGATGTCATCCACAACCTGCCGGTCGCCAGCGACCTGCGCCGGCAGTTCCCCGACGCGGTCATCGACTGGTGTGTCGAAGAGTCCTTCGCCGAGATTCCGCGCCTGCACCCGGCAGTCGCCGAGGTCATCCCCGTTGCGATCCGGCGCTGGCGCAAGAGTCTCGTCTCCCGCCAAACCTGGCGTGAAATCGGCGCCTTCCGCAAGCGCCTCGGCGCAGCGCATTACGACGCGGTGCTCGACACCCAGGGGCTGATCAAGAGCGGACTCGTCACCTTCTGCGCGCACGGGCGCTGCTACGGCTACGCCGCTGAAGTGGCGCGCGAACCGCTGGCATCGTGGTTTTACGACAAAACTTTCGTCATTCCGCCGAATGCGCACGCCGTAGAGCGCAACCGCTGGCTGAGTGCTGCGGCTTTCGACTACCCGGTCGGCCTGCCGCTCGACTACGGCATCGCTACCCCCGACCTGAGCTTCCCCTGGCTCATCGCGCCGCGCCATGCCGTCCTGCTCACGGCAACCAGTCGCGACGACAAGCTCTGGGAAGAAGACCGCTGGATCGCCGTGGCCAGGCAATTGATCGAACGCGGCCTGCCGCCGGTTCTTCCGTCCGGCAGCGCGGTCGAACGGCAACGCGCCGAGCGCATCGCCGCCGGTGCGCCCGGTACCATCGTTGCGCCGCCGTTGCGACTGCGCGAACTCGCCGCCGTGCTCGGCCATGCTGAACTGGCCATCGGCGTCGATACCGGGCTGGTGCACCTCGCCACGGCGCTCGGCGTGCCGACGATCGCCCTCTACACAGCAACCGACCCGGCGCTGACCGGCGTTCTCGGCACACGTCACTTCCGCAACCTCGGCGGCCCCGGCCAATCGCCCGCGGTCGCCGACGTCATGGCAGCCATTACCCAGGAGCTGCAACAATGATCCGTTTCGTTTACTCCCTGCTGTTCTATCTCGCCCAGCCGCTCGTCTGGCTGCGCCTCGCCTGGCGGGCGCGCAAGCAGCCGGAATACCTGCAGAACATCGGCGAGCGCTACGGCTTCCATGCGACACGCCCTGACGCGCCGCTGCTCTGGCTGCACGCCGTCTCCGTCGGCGAAACGCGCGCCGCCGAACCGTTGATCAAGGCGCTGCTCGCCGACTACCCCGACCATACGCTGCTGCTTACGCACATGACGCCGACCGGGCGCGCCGTCGGCGGGGAACTCATCGGCAAATTCGGGCCGCGCCTGATCCAGGCCTACCTGCCGTACGACCTGCCGGACGCCTGCGCACGCTTCCTCGCACATTTCCGGCCACGGGTCGGGCTGCTGATGGAAACCGAGATCTGGCCAAACCTTATCGCCTCGGCCCGCGCACGCAACATCCCGATGCTGCTGGTCAATGCCCGCCTGTCCGCGAAATCGCAACGCGGCTACCAGCGGTTCCTGCCACTCATCCGCCCCGCGCTGAAGGCGCTCTCTGCCGTGGCGGCGCAAACCGCAGCCGACGGGCATCGGCTGCAGGCGATTGGCGCCAGCGATGTGCGCGTCAGCGGCAACCTGAAGTTCGACGTCACCCCGGCGCCGGAAAAACTGTCCCTCGGCGGCGAGTGGCGCCACACCTTCAACGGTCGCCCGGTATGGCTGGCCGCCAGCACGCGTGAGGGCGAAGAGCCGTACATCCTCGATGCCTTCGCCCGCCTCGAGGTGCCCGGCTTGCTTCTCCTCCTGGTGCCGCGCCATCCGCAGCGCTTCAACGAAGTCGCGGCGATGATCGCAGAGCGCAAGCTCACGTTTTGCCGGCGCAGCGAGGGCGGCTTTCCGTCACCAGAGACGCGCGTCTGGCTCGGCGACAGCATGGGCGAAATGCCGGCCTACTTCGCTGCCGCCGACATCACGCTGATTGGCGGCACGCTGCTGCCGTTCGGCGGACAAAACCTGATCGAGGCCGCCGCCTGCGGCTGCCCGGTCATCGTCGGGCCGCACACCTACAATTTCGCCCAGGCAACCGAGGATGCGCTGAGTTGCGGGGCGGCACGACGCATTGCGGATGCCGACGATGCCGCATCAACGGTAAAGCGGCTCCTGGAAAATCCGGCCGAACTGGCGGCGATGCGCACCGCCGCCACGGAATTCAGCCAGGCCCATCGCGGCGCCACGGCCCGGACGATGGCACTGATCAAGGAACTTACTGGGCCTCGAACAGCGGGTTGATCCGCTCCAGATCAGCCTCGCTCAGCGCTCCGACCGCTGCCTTCAGCCGGAGTTGCGCAAGCAAGGTGTCGAAGCGCGCCTTGGCCAGATCCCGCGTGGTGACGTAGACCTGCTGTTCGGCGTTGAGCACGTCAATGTTGATACGCACGCCGACCTCGTAGCCCAGCTTGTTCGACTCCAGCGCACTTTTGCTCGAAACCAGCGCAGCATTCAGCGCACCCACCTGAGCCAGTCCGTTGACCACGCCGAGATACGCCTGTTTGGCCGCGAGCGAGGCGGAACGCCGGGCATTTTCCAGAGATGACGCAGCGGCAGTGCGATTGGCCGCCGCTTCCCGCGTCCGCGAATTGACTGCCCCGCCCTGATAGAGCGGAATGGTCAGTTGCAGGCCGATGTTGCGCATGTCCGTCTCGAGCGGATTGTTGCTCGACATGGTCTTGTTGGTACCGTAGTTGGCCACTGCGTCGAGCGTCGGGTAGTGACCGGCGCGCTGGCGCTCAACTTCGCGGCTGGCCACTTCCACCGCGGCCTGCTGCGCCTGGACACTGAAACTGTCGTTCTCGGCCGCCTCGACCCACTTTTCCATGCTCGCCGGCTGCGGCGGCTGCAGGGTCGCCTCGGCACTCAGGCGACTGAGCGTGCCGACGTCCTTGCCGACGATCACGCGCAACGCGTACTGCCTGACCTGCAGTTCGTTCTCCCCCGCCAGTTCCTGTGCGTTGGCCAGGTCGTAGCGCGATTGCGCCTCGTGCGTGTCGGTGATCGTTGCCGTGCCGACCTCGAAATTTTTCTTCGCCTGTTCCAGCTGCAAGGCGATCGAGCGCTTGGCAGCGCGCACCGCCTTCAGGTTTTCTTCGGCGTAGAGAACATCAAAGTACGCCTGGGCGACGCGCAGGATCAGGTCCTGCGAGGCTTGCGCGAAATTCGCCTCTGCCTGGGCGACCTGCCAGTGCGCCTGGTCGTACTGCACGATGTTCTGCCAGCGGAACAACGGCTGGGTCAGATTGAGATTCCAGCCATTGGAATTGAAGTCGCGCGACCACCCCGGGGAGTTCTTCGGGCTGTAGTCGTTTTGGTTCCACACGCTGTTCGCCGTGGCGCCGATCGTCGGCAGCAATCCGGCCAAGCCTTGCGGCAGTTTTTCCCGCCCCGCCTCGACCGTCGCCCGGGCAGCGGCGTACTGAGCGTCATTGACCAGCGCCTCGCGATAGACCTGCAGCAGGTCGGCGGCGACAACCGACCCGGCGACCAACAAGCTCCCGGCCAGAATATTCAGCCGCACAGCCAGACGATGGGGGAACATGGAAAGCCCTCGGCCGCCTAAAAAACGAATTTTCCCGGACGCTGCGCGTTGACCAGCGGCGCCACGACCGTCTCGAACAGATTGACCGTGCTGAAAGCGTTTTCATCGGTACGCTTCACGAGCTGCGCTTCCATCGTCGGGCTCTCACCGACGATCGCCACCAAGCGACCACCTATCTTCAACTGGCGCAGCAGCGACTCGGGCAAGAACGGCAGAGAGCCGGAGACCACGATGGCGTCATACGGCGCATAAAGCCCCCAACCACGCGCCGCGTCGCCCAGGTCAACGCTGACATTGGCCACACCGGCCTTCTGGAGGTTGGTGCGGGCGAGGTCGACCAGGTCCGGATCGATCTCGACGGAATATACGAATTCGGCCTTGGCAGCGAGCAGCGCCGCCATGTAACCGCTGCCGGCACCAATTTCAAGCACCTTGTCGGTGTTCTTGACAGCGAGCTCCTGCAGCAAGCGTGCCTCGACCCGTGGCGCCAGCATGGTCTGTCCCGGCAAGGCGCATGCTTTCAGGGGAATTTCGACATCGGCAAAGGCCAGGTCGCGATGCTCGGCCGGAACGAATTCCTCGCGCCGCACCACCGACAACAGGGCCAGGACCCCCGGATCAAGCACATCCCAAGGCCGGATCTGCTGCTGGATCATGTTGAAGCGCGCTTTTTCGGTATTCATCGCCACGGCTGTCATCGCCTTCCCTGCTGATTCGTCAAGACGAATCGCCAGTCATTGAAAACAGTCGAAGATTATACCTTCCGTCGAAACGACGGCACGCAATCGAACGCACTGTTCCGACGCAAAGTGGCAAGGTCAGTTACGAAAAACGCTGCCCGCAGGCAGCGTTTTCCTTGAAGCAGCGACAGACGCCCAGGCGAGGCTAGGCGGCCACGGTCGCCTTGGCGATCCGTCTGCGTTGCAGCAGAACGATCAGCCCGAGCAGGCCGAGCGTCGGCACGTAGAACCACTCCTTCGCCGGGTTGCCGGTTTCCTTCTCCAGCGCAGTGATCTTGTAGCCCTGCTCAACGCCGGCTTTTTCGGCCTTGCTGCCGAACTTCACCTGCACGATGTCGAACTGCCCGCCCGACGGGATGACCCGCAGGCCGAACTGGTCGAGCCGCTGGCGCGCCGGGCCGGTTGCGCCGAGATCGAGCAACACGCCGCGCTTGACGTCCCGGCCGTTCATGTCGACCCCTTCCAGCCACACGCGCAGATGACCGTTGTTCGGCGCCTGTTCGACCACCTGCAGCATCTGTGCCGCCGAAACCTTCTCGTAGGGCGGGAAGTAATCGTGCATAAAGAAGCCCGGGCGGAACAGCGCAAAGGCGATGAACAGCAGGCCGACGGTTTCATACCAGCGGCTGCGCGTCAGGAAGTAGTTTTGCGACGCCGCGACGAAAATCAGGTTGGCCACGATTGCCGAGGCAAGCGTCATCAGCAGGTGGAAAACCGAGTCGATGCCGATCAACAACAACTGGGTGTTGTAGATGAACATGAACGGCAGGATCGCCGTGCGGATGCTGTACCAGAACGCGGTGAAGCCCGTCTTCATCGGATCGGCCTTGGCGATGCCCGCCGCGGCGTACGCGGCAAGACCCACCGGCGGCGTCACGTCGGCCATGATGCCGAAGTAGAAGACGAACAGATGCACAGCGATCAGCGGCACGATCAGCCCGGCCTGCGATCCCAGTTCAACGACCACCGGCGCCATCAGCGTGGATACGATGATGTAGTTGGCCGTCGTCGGCATGCCCATCCCGAGGATCAGCGACGCCACAGCCACCAGCATCAGCATCGCCAGGAGGTTGCCGCCGGAAATTGCCTCAACCAGTTCAGTCAACACCAGGCCGATGCCGGTCAGCGTCACCGTGCCGACGATGATGCCGGCCGTCGCGGTGGCGATGCCCACGCCGATCATGTTGCGTGCGCCGATTTCCAGCCCGGAATGCAGATCGCACAACCCCTCGCGGATTTCGCCGCCGACATTCCCTTTGCCACGGAACAACGCACTGAGCGGGCGCTGGGTCACGAGGATGACGACCAGGAACATGATCGCCCAGAACGCCGACAAGGCCGGCGAAAGCTCCTCGACCATCAGGTTCCAGATCAGCGCCACGACCGGCAGCAGGAAATGCAGACCGCTCTTGATCGTCGGCCCCGGCTCGGGCAGCGAATCAATCGGCGCGTTCGGATCGTCCAGGTGCAGTTCGGGGTAGCCGGCTTCGTACTTGAGCAGACCGATGTAGGCCACCATCATCAGCGCGCTGATGATGAACATGGATGCCCCTCCAGCCACCGTCTTGATCCAGCCGAGGCCGAAATAGACCGCGTTGGACAGCAGCACGATGCCGCCGGTGACCAGGAAGAAGTTGATCAGGCGTTGCTTGAACGGCGGCACGTTGGTACGCGGAATGCCGTGGATGTTGGCCTTGCACGCTTCCAGATGCACGATGTAGAACAGCGCGATGTACGAGATGATCGCCGGCAGGGCCGCATGCTTGATGATCTGCACATACGGAATGCCGACATATTCCACCATCAGGAATGCCGCCGCACCCATCACCGGCGGCATGATCTGGCCGTTGACCGAGGCGGCCGTTTCGAAGGAGGCGGCCTTGTGCGCCGCATAGCCGACACGCTTCATCAGCGGAATGGTGAAGGTTCCGGTTGTCACCACGTTGGCAATAGAGCTGCCGGAAATCACCCCGGTCAGCGCCGACGAGATGACCGCCGCCTTGGCCGGACCACCACGCAGGTGGCCGAGCAGGGACAGCGCCGACTTGATGAAGTAGTTCCCCGCGCCGGCCTTGTCGAGCAAGGCACCGAACAAGACGAACAGGAAGATGAAGCCGGACGAAACGCCCAGCGCGACGCCGAACACCCCCTCCGTGGACAACCACAGGTGCGACATCCCCTTGGCGAACGACGCACCCTTGTGGGCGATCAGATCGGGCATATGCTGGCCGAGGAAGATGTAGCTGATGAAGACGACGACCAGGATCGCCATCGGTGAACCAACCGCACGGCGGGTCACCTCAACCAGCATGAGCAGACCGACGGCCGCAACCGCGAGGTCCAGCCCGATCGGCTGGCCGGGGCGGGCCGACAGGTCCTTGTAGAAAATGAACAGATAGGCCGCGCAGAACGCCGCGACGATCGCCAGGATCCAGTCCTGGATCGGGATGTATTTCCGCGGCGAGCTCTTCAACGGCGGGAAAAGCAGGTAGCCGAGGAACATCGCGAAGGCCAGGTGGATGGCGCGCGATTCCGTATCGTTGAGAACGAAAATGCCGAGCGAGAAAGGGAGCGGCGAGGCGATCCAGAGCTGGAACAGCGACCAGGCCAGCGCCGCGTACATCACGACCTTCGCGGCCAATCCGCTGGGTTTGCGGCCGCCGGTATCGGCCTCTTCGACGAGCCGACGAATCTGCTCGTCGGTCATTCCCGGATGGTTGGTGGTGGGTTGATTCACGCAAAGCTCCCTGAACTAAATACCTCAAAACGCAAGACGGCTCCCGCTGGGGAGCCGTCGAATCATCAGCAGGTAACGCTCACCTGCCGGCTGGAATTACATCCAGCCTTTTTCCTTGTAGTACTTGACTGCGCCCGGATGCAGCGGTGCGGAAAGACCGCTCGAAATCATGTCTTTCGGATCGATGTTGGCGAACGCCGGGTGGAGCTTCTTGAAGTCCTCGAAGTTGTCAAACACGGCGGAAACCATCGCATAGACCACGGCGTCAGGAACCTTGGCCGACGTCACGAAGCTGGCCGTCACGCCGAACGTCTTCGTCGCATCGGGGTTTCCGGGGTACATGCCGCCAGGAATCGTGGCGTGGGCAAAGTACGGGTATTCCTTGACAAGCTTGTCGACCGCCGGTCCGGAAATCGGAACGAGCTTGGCGCCGCAGGTCGTCGTCGGATCCTGGATGTTCGCCGCCGGGCTGCCGACCACGTAGGCGAAACCGTCGATCTTGTTGTCGCACAGGGCGGCACCATGCTCATCAGGCTTCAATTCGGACGTCAGGGTAAAGTCGCTGGTCTTCATGCCCAGCGCACCCATCAACATGTCGATCGTCGCGCGGGTGCCCGACCCCGGGTTGCCGACGTTGAAACGCTTGCCCTTGAAATCCTCGAACTTCGTAACGCCGGCTTCCTTGCGGGCGACTACCGTCAACGGCTCCGGATAGACCGAGAAAACAGCGCGCAGATCGGCGTGCGGACCTCCATCCTTGAACTGCGCCAGTCCCTTGACGGCGTTGTACTGGACGTCGGACTGGGCAACACCGAAGTCGAGTTCGCCGGCCTTGATGGTATTCACGTTGTAAACCGACGCCGCGGTACTTTCCACCGAGCAGCGAATGCCGTGCTTGGCACGATCCTTGTTCATCAGACGGCAGATGGCGCCGCCCGCCGCATAGTAGACGCCGGTCACGCCACCGGTGCCAATCGTCACGAATTTCTGCTGGGCCACCGCGGCCGGGCTGAGCAAGGTCGAACCAAGCGCCAGAGCAGCTGCGATTACGGTAAGTTTTTTCATTCTTGATACCTCCAGAAATGTGCCAGTGACCCTGCGAAAGGGCCGGTTGATAAGAATGACCCGCTTGTTGTTGGTTTCCGGAAACGGATGTAACAACATCGGCGATTTTTCCGGGCAAAGCAAGCGGAGATTAGCGCAAAAACCACTTCAATGCCGCTTTCTTGACGATTTGTGCGCAAAACCGCAAGAAATAGGCGAAAAGCCATACACCGGGCCCACTCTAGCAGATTGCATGCCATCAAAAACGGATTTTGGTAAGGCCACCTAACAATCTGTTTTTTCTGGGAAACGCAAAAGGAAACAAAACGGCGCAAGACAACTTGCACAACAATGGTGCAACCAGCACCAGCGCTGCACCACTGTGGCGCACACGCCACACTTGCCAGCCATGCTAGAGTCCCGCCCCGAAGTCAGCGCAACCTACGCACAAGATGAAAGGCAAAACCGTGGCCACGCCAACCGTTCATGATGTCATCAGAGCCATCGAGAAAATCGCCCGCCGCGATCCGGGTGGCCGCGGACTGGCCGCGCACGCCCCGCTCGACACGCTCGATCCGGCGGCCCGGACGCTCCTGGATGGCGAGCGGATTATCATCGTCACCGGTTTCTGCATCCGCGCCGCGCTGGCCGGCGAGACCGACGGCCCGCCCGGCGCGCTGGACATCGCCGATGCATTGCAGCAACTCGGCAAACACGTCGTGCTGGTCACCGACGAGTACAGCGCCCCGCTGCTCGACGCCGGGGCGGCCGTGGCCGGACTCAAGACACCGATCGTCCAGATCGACCTTCCTCAGGACAACGCTGACCGCGCCATCGACAATTTGCTCGGCGAGTTCGCGCCGACGCACGTGCTCGCCATCGAGCGGCCCGGCAACGCTGCCGACGGTCACCGCTATTCGATGCGCGGCGAAATTCTCGACGACCTGATTCCCGGCGCGGACCGCTTGCTGGCCCCGCCCGAACCCCGGAAATTCACCACACTGGCCGTCGGCGACGGCGGCAACGAACTCGGACTGGGAGCCTTGCGCGCACAATTGGGCGGACGGATCACCCACGGCGAACTCATCTTCAGCGCCACGGTGGCAGACCACGTCGTGCCGGCGGGCATCTCGAACTGGGGCGGCTATGCACTGGCGGCAGCGCTGTCCCTGCTTTCGGGGAAACCCTTGCTCCGATCTCCCGCACATGAACGCCGCGTCGTCGAGGCGATGGTCGCCGCCGGGGCGGTCGATGGTTGCACGCGGGAGCGGGTGCTGTCAGTTGACGGCCTTCCCTGGGACGACTATGCCGGCACGCTCGAGGACATTTTCCGTCACGCCGGCGGCCAGCAGGCCTAAGGCACCGCCGCGGCGGTCGATCTCCCCGGCCGCCTCGCCCGAGGCGGAGAACAGACGCACCCGTTCTCCCTCCAGACGCATCGATGACAGATGCGCCCCTTCCAGCGGGATGAAGCGCTGGAGCACGAGCGTACGTGCATCGAAGACCGACACGCCGCTGTAGCCGAGCACCCACAATCGTCCGAGCGGCGCATCGACCTGCATGTCGCGGACTCGCGCGTGCCCGCCGCTGCGCGACTCCGCCAGCGGCACCGGCGCCCCGTTGCCGAGATGGAAAGCGCGCACCTGGCTGGACCGCTCGTCGGCCACGAACAGGAGATGCTGCTCGGCCCATTCGACGACGGACTGACGCGGCGCACGAACTTCCGCTGGCTGGCACGCGGCCAGCAGCATGACCGAAGCAACACACATCGCGCGCAACAAGGCGTTCGGAACATTTCGCTGGGCCATCACGTCCTCCGGTATCTGATTGACACGACCAGAACAATACCGGACACTTTATTCGTCTCAAATGTACAGTTTTCAAACAGTGGAGCATGCTGTACCGGTCCGACGACCGATACAGCACCGGCTCTCTGGAAGCACGGGAGTGAGTCATGCAACTGAGCCTGAACAGCGCCTCGAGCCTGCCGCTCATCGACCAGATCGTGAGCGGGACACGCGCACTGATTGACGATCGCGTGCTGCGTCCCGGCATGCGCGTGCCGCCGATCCGCAGCTTTGCCGAAACACACGGTGTCAGCCGCTTCACCGTCGTCGAGGCCTACGACCGGCTGGTCGCCCTCGGCTACCTGCAGTCCCGGCGCGGCGCCGGCTTTTTCGTCGCGCCGCGCCAGGAACCGGCGCCGGCGGCGACCCGCAGCGACGAGCAGGAACGGGCCTTCGACAATACCGGCGTGCTGTACCAGTGTCTCGACCACACCAGCGAGAACGTCAAGGTCGGTGCCGGCTGGCTGCCGCCGGAATGGCTCGACGAGGAAGGCGTACGGCGCAACATCCGCGCGCTGTCGCGGCGAGCCGACGCGCGCGTGGTCGACTACGGCACCTCGCGTGGTTACCGGCCGCTGCGCGACCAGTTGCAGATCAAGCTCGGCGAGATCGGCATCGCCGCAGCCCCGAAGCAGATCGTCCTGGCCCAGGGCGCCACGCAAGCACTCGACATCGTTTTCCGCTACCTGGTCAAACCCGGCGACTGCGTTTTCGTCGACGACCCCGGCTACTGGAACCTGTTCTCGATGCTGCGCCTGCAGGGAATCAACCTGATCGGCGTGCCGCGTACCCAGGACGGACCGGACACCGCCGCGCTGGAAGCCCTGCTGGCCCAACACCAGCCCAAGCTCTTCTTCACCCACTCCGTGCTGCACAACCCGACCGCCTGCAACCTGACCCCGGCCACCGCTTTCCGCATCCTGCAGCTCGCCGAAAAGCACAACTTCCTGGTGGTCGAGGACGACACCTACGCCGATTTCCACCCGGGCAACGCCACGCGACTGGCGCAACTCGACCAGCTGCGCCGGGTGATCTACGTCGGCAGCTTCTCGAAGACGCTCTCGGCCAACCTGCGCGTCGGCTTCCTCGCCTGCGACATGGACCTCGCCGCGAAGCTGACCGACGTCAAGATCATCACCTGCGTCGCCACCTCGGAGTTCGCCGAACGGCTCGTTTACCTGATGCTCATCGAAGGCCACTACCGCAAGTTCCTGGAGCGGGTGCAGGGGCGGCTTGGCGACGCCACCGCACGCACCCTGCGCCTGCTGGAGAAAGCGGGGCTCAACGTCTACGCCGAGCCCCAGGGCGGGATGTTCGTCTGGGCCGAGGCACCGGGCATCAACGATTCAGCACAGCTCGCAACGCAGGCCGCGCAGGAAGGAATCATGTTCGCTCCCGGCAACATTTTCCGGCCGCAGATGCAGCCCTCGCCATGGCTGCGCTTCAATGTCGCCTACGCGCTCGATCCGCGCCTGGAACGTTTCCTCGGCGACGCGCTGCGTTAGTCCGCGTGCTATCGTAAAACGTCACCATCACGCCATTCCGGAGAAGCCATGACCCACCTCTTCGAACCGCTCGTCCTGCGCGACGTCACGCTTCGCAACCGCATCGGCATACCCGCCATGTGCCAGTACTCGGCGACCGACGGCCTCGCCAACGACTGGCATTTCGTGCATTACGGCACGCGCGCCGTCGGCGGCGCCGGCCTGATCATCGGTGAAGCCACCGCCGTCGCCCCCGAAGGGCGCATCAGCCCGAGTGATCTCGGCCTGTGGAACGACGGGCAGATCGAGCCGCTGGCGCGCATCGTGCGCTTTGCTGATGAGCAGGGCTGCCCGATGGCAATCCAGCTCGCGCATGCCGGGCGAAAGGCCAGCGTGCGGCGTGGCTGGGAGGCGCAAACGCCGCTGGCGCCAAACGACGGGGGCTGGCCGGTGGTCGGCCCGTCGCCGCTTCCGTTTTCGGGACAGCACGCCACGCCACATGAGCTGGACGCCGACGGCATTCACACGATCATCCAGCAGTTCGTCGCCGCCGCGCAGCGCGCGCACGCCGCCGGCTACGCCGCCATCGAGATCCACGCCGCGCACGGCTACCTGCTGCACGAGTTCCTCTCGCCGCTGGCCAACACGCGCTCCGACAACTACGGCGGCAGCTTCGCCAATCGCACGCGCCTGGTCATCGAGGTCGTCGACGCGGTCCGCGCAGTCTGGCCGGAGCGTCTACCGCTGCTGGTGCGGGTCTCGGCTACTGACTGGGTCGAAGGCGGCTGGAGCGCCGATGAAACCGTGGAACTCTGCAGGAGACTCAGGGAACACGGCGTCGATCTGATCAACGTATCCACGGCCGGCCTGACGCCCGACGCGAAGATTCCGGTCGGCCCGGGGTTCCAGACGGAATTCGCGGAAAAAGTCCGGCACGAGGCGGGCATTCCGACCGCGGCGGTCGGTCTGATCACTTCACCCGCGCAGGCCGATCACATCGTCCGCAGCGGGCAGGCCGACATGGTCCTGCTCGGCCGCGAAATCCTGCGCAATCCCTACTGGCCGCTCACTGCCGCGCACGAACTCGGCCACATCGCCGCCTGGCCGCCGCAGTACCTGCGCTCGGCGCCGGCGGGTTCGGTTGCTCGCTAAGAGAGCTTCAAATCATTCGTCACCCCGGCGTGCGCCGGGGTGACGAACTGCTTGGGCGCTAAACCGCGCCGCGCGTCTCCACATACAGCGCGTACAGCGAGTGGCTGGCGGCCATGAACAGCCGGTTGCGCTTGGCACCGCCGAAGCACAGGTTGGCGCAGCGTTCCGGGAGGTGAATGTGCGCCAGCGACCGGCCCTGGGGGTCATACACCCGCACCCCGTCCAGCGCTGCCGGATCGGCATCCGGAGAGCCGTTGCTGCCGAAGCCACACCACAGATTGCCATCGACATCGACCTTGATTCCGTCGAACGCACCCGGCCCGTTGGCGTCAACGAACGGACGCCGGCGGCCGAGGCGCTTACCGTCCTTGCTGACCGAATACGCCCAGATCCTGCGGTACGGGGTGGCGCGCGACTCGACGACGTAGAGCGTCCGCCCGTCGGGCGAGAAGCACAGGCCGTTGGGAGCGGCCATTTCGTCGATCACCCGCGTGACCTTGCCGCTCTGCGTGTCGATGCGATAGACGCCCTGCGGCAATTCCGGCTCTGCCTTTTCGCCCTCCCATTCACCGGAAATGCCGAAGACCGGATCGGAAAACCAGATCGAGCCATCCGACGCGCAGACGATGTCGTTCGGCGAGTTGAAGCGCTTGCCATCAAAACGGTCGGCAAGGACGGTGATCGACCCGTCGTACTCGGTGCGCGTGATGCGCCGGGCAAGGTGTTCGCAGGCGATCAGCCGCCCCTGGCGGTCACGCGCCAGCCCGTTGGAATGGTTCGACGGCTGGCGAAAAACGGAAAGGCCACCGGTCGTTTCGTCCCAGCGCAGGATACGGTTGTTGGGGATGTCGCTGAACAGCAGGTAGCGTCCGTCGCCGAACCACACCGGCCCCTCGGCCCAGCGCAGACCGGAGCCGAGTTGTTCGACCGAGGCGCTGAAGATCCGGTAGCGCAGGAAAGCCGGATCGAGCACCTCGACAGCCGGGTCGGGGTAACGCGAGTTGCCCGGGTAAGCGACATGTAGCGGCGAATTGTTCATCAACGTTTCTCCTTTCGCCGCCGCATGGTAAATCAGGTCACCGGCGCCGGGTTGAACACTGCCAGCGAATTGAACAGTCCCCACTGGTCTGCCCAGGTCTTCTTTCGGCCACTGGCGACGTCGAGGATCAGGCGGAAGATTTCCCAGCCGACCTCCTCGATGGTCGCTTCGCCGGTGGCGATGGTGCCTGCATCCACCTCCATCAGGTCGTGCCAGCGCGCGGCGAGATCGCGGCGCGTGGCAACCTTGATCACCGGCGCCGCTTCCAATCCGTACGGCGTGCCGCGACCGGTGGTGAATACCTGGAGGGTCATCCCCGAAGCCAGCTGCTGCGTGCCGCAGACGAAATCGCTGGCCGGCGTGGCGGCGTAGGTCAGGCCCTTCCTGCGGATTTTTTCGCCCGGTGCGATCACGTCCACAATGGCGCTGGTGCCGGATTTGGCGATCGAACCCATCGCCTTTTCGACGATGTTCGCGAGACCGCCCTTCTTGTTGCCGGGGGTGGTATTGGCCGCGCGGTTGGTTTCGCCGCGGTCGAGGTAATCGTCGTACCAGGCCATCTCGCGCAGCAGTGCCTTGCCGACGTTTTCATCAATGCAGCGTGGCGTCAGCAGGTGGATGGCGTCGCGCACTTCGGTCACTTCCGAGAACATCACCGCGGCGCCGGCGCGCACCAGCAAGTCGGCAGCGTAGCCGACGGCGGGGTTGGCCGTCACGCCCGAGAAGGCATCGCTGCCGCCGCACTGCAGACCGACGATCAGGTCGGACGCCGGGCAGGTTTCCCGCTGGCGCTGGTTCAGTCGGGCGAGATGCACTTCGGCCTGCTTCATGATCGCCTCGACCATCGACTGGAAGCCGGTGAATCGCTCGTCCTGCAGGCAGACGACGTCGTCGCTGACCACCTTGATCGGAATGCCGCCCGCTCCGCCCTCGTTGAGCAGACGCTCCGGCGGCAACTTCTCGCAACCGAGGCTGATGACGAAGACCTCGTTGCCGAAGTTCGGATTGAGCGCCAGGTTGTGCAACGTGCGGATCGGCACGACGGCGGCCGGCGCGTTGATCGCCACGCCGCAGCCGTAGATGTGGTTGAGGCCGACGATGCCGTCGACGTTCGGGTACTTCGGTAGCACTTCGGCCTTGAGGCGCCTGACCACGTAATCGACCACGCCGGCGACGCACTGCACCGTCTGGGTGATCGCCAACAGGTTCTTGGTGCCGACGGTGCCGTCGGCGTTGCGGTAGCCTTCGAAGGTGTAGCCTTCGAGCGGCGGCAGCGGCGCCGGCACCTTGCTCGCCAGCGGCAGCGATTCAAGCGGCGGCGCATCCGGCAGGCGCACCAGCGATTCCTCGATCCAGCTGCCCGGCGGAATCGCCTTCATCGCGTAGCCGATGACTTCACCGTAACGCAGGATCGGCGCGTCCTGCGCAATCTCGACGAGCGCCACCTTGTGTCCTTGCGGAACGTGTTCGCGCAGCGTCAGCCCGTCGTTGAAAACCGTCCCGGCGGGCAGTCCGCCGGAATTGACGACGATGGCGACGTTGTCGGTCGGATGGACCTTGATGGTCAGCGGCTTGAGAGGTTGGTTCATACGATCCGGCTCCGTGGTTCGATTACAGCATTTCAAGCGGCGTGGCCCGACGCGGCGGCGGAAACAAGCGGTCGAGTTCGGCGACGGTTTCCGCATCAAGTGGATACTGCAACGCAGCGAAGTTCTCTTCGAGATGCACGCGAGTCGACGCCTTGGGAATGGCGATCACCTGCTCGCGATTGAGCAGCCAGGCCAGCGCCAGTTGCGCCGGCGTGGCGCCGTGCTTCCCCGCCAGTGTGCGCAGGCCGGGGTACCGCAACAATCGGGCCTGCTCGATCGGCGAATACGCCATCAGGGGAATACCGCGCTCGCGGCACCACGGCTGCAGATCCCATTCGATGCCGCGGCGCGAAAGGTTGTAGAGCACCTGGTTAGCCGCCACTTGCGCGCCGCCGGGTTGCTCGACGAGTTCCTCCATGTCCGACGGATCAAGGTTGCTGACGCCCCAGTGGCGAATCTTGCCCTGCGCCTGCAGGCGCTCGAAGGCTTCGATTGTTTCACTTAGCGGCACGTTGCCGCGCCAGTGCAGCAGATACAGATCGAGGCACTCGACGCCGAGCCGCTTGAGACTGCGCTCGCAGGCCGCGGCCATACCCTTGCCGCTGGCGTTGTGCGGATAGACCTTGCTGACCAGAAACACTTCATCGCGCCGCCCCTTAATCGCCTCACCGACCAGCTGCTCGGAAGCGCCCTCGCCGTACATCTCGGCGGTGTCGATCAAGGCCATGCCAAGATCGATGCCGCGCTGCAGCGTGGCGATCTCTTCGGCACGCGCGGAACGGTTCTCGCCGATCATCCATGTGCCCATTCCCAGGGCGGGAACGGTCTCGCCCGAGGGCAACCTGACTTGTTTCATGGCGTGTCACACCGTAAAAATGGAAAAGGCCGGGGTCGCGCCCCGGCCGGTCTGCTGCGCTCAGGCTTCGAGTTCCACGACTGCCCTTCTCTTCACGGACCTGGCGCGTTGCGCCTGATAAATGTGCCAGAAGACCGACGCTGCCGACAACATGAGGAACGCCCCGGAAATCGGTGACGTCAGGAAGCCCATGAAATCGCCGTCGGACAGTTGCAGGCCGCGGCGCAGGTTGGTCTCCGCCATCGGACCAAGGATGAAGCCGATGATGAACGGTGGTTGCGGGATGCCGGCTTTGACGAAGCCGTAGCCGACCATGCCGAACAACAGGATGGTCCAGATATCGAAGATGCGGTTGCCGAGACCAAACGCGCCGACGACACACAGCACCAGGATGATCGGCAGCAGGATGTGCTTCGGCACGGCGAGAAGCTTGACGAAGATGCGCAAGCCGTAGAACTCGCAGATCAACATCATGATCGTCGACAGGATCAGCGCGGCGAAGATCGTATAGACCAGGACGCCTTGCGTGGTGAACAGCAGCGGTCCGGGCTGGATGCCGTGGATCATGAAACCGCCGAGCATCACCGCCGTCACCGCATCACCCGGAATGCCCAGGGTCAGCAGCGGGATCAGCGCACCGCCGATACAGGCGTTGTTCGCCGTCTCCGACGCGACGACGCCGTCGATGACGCCGGTGCCGAATTTCTCCGGGTACTTCGAACGCTTCTTGGCAACGATGTACGAGACGATGTTCGAGGTGCCGGCGCCGATCCCCGGCAGGATGCCGATGCCGATGCCGATCAGCGCCGAGCGGAAGCCGTTCCACAACTGGCCAACGAACTCCTGCATCGAGAAGCCGAAGCCCTTGATGCTCTTCATGTTGACCCGGCCGATCGTCGCCGCCTTTTCATGCTTGACGTTCTCGGCGACCTTGATGACCTCGGAAATGGCGAAAAGACCTATCAGCACGGTGAGGATCTCGAAGCCGCCGTTCAGTTGGGTCTGGCCAAAGGTGAAGCGGGTAATGGCATCAATGGGGGCGATGCCGACCGTCGAGAAGGCGAAGCCCACCACGCCGGAAAACAGCCCCTTGAGCATTGATCCGGAAGCCAGGGTGATGATCAGCGTCAGCGAGAAAATGGCAATGCCGAAGTATTCGTGCGGCCCGAAACTCAACGCGATCTTGGCCAAGGTCGGCGCAATGAAGACCAGCGCGATGATACTCAGCACGGTGCCGAGGAAGGAAAAGACGATACCGACGCCGAGCGCCTTGGCGCCTTCGCCTTTTTCCATCAGCGGCCCGCCGTCGAAGGTCGTGGCTACCGATGACGGCGTCCCCGGAATCTTCAGCAGGATGGCGGAAATCAACGCTCCCGAGGTGCCGCCGACGAACAAGGCAACGAGCAGAGAGATACCGGCACCCGCGCCGAGGCTGTAGGTGACCGGCAGGAAAAGCGCCACCGCCATGGTCGAGGTCAGGCCCGGAACAGCGCCGAAAACGATGCCGACGACAGTACCGAAGAAGACGAGGCCGAAAATTTCGAAGGTGAAAACAGCCTCGATACCTTGTTGGAAGAGGGATAGCATCGCCGGCTCCTAGAAGTCGAACGGCCCGACCGGCAGCATCATGTCAAACATGTACCGGAAGGTGAGATAGATGAACGCCGAGGCAATGATCGCGATCACCGAATAGAGAGCGTAATTGACCTTCTTGTCATGGGGCGTCAGAACAGTGAACTGTGCGACCAGGTAGAGCACGGTCATCAACGGAAAGCCCGCAAAGTCCAGCAGTGCAACGTAACCCAGGATCAAGCCGATCGTCTTGCCGACCGTTCCGTAATCAACATCATCCCCCGAAGCCGGCTTCGGCACGAAATTCTTCGCAGCTCGCAGTTGCAGCACACCCAGAATGCACATGATGCTGCTCAGCACGTAGGGCACGAACGTCGCATCGACATGCACGCCTGGCCGCTCGGGCACCTTCAACTGACTGGTCAGAACCATGTAAATGATTCCGGCAACGAGTATGACCATCCCGAGGAGATACTCGCGTTTCTTTGCGTCACCCATGATTGATCCCTGAATGATGAGTTGTGCGCCCGGGGGGCGGCACGCGGCCGCCGCCTCCGGGTCAAGCTTGATCTACCTGCCGCCTACTTCTTCTGGCGGAGCAGATCCTTGTACTGCATGAGGTCGTCACGCACCTTGTTCAACTCGGCAATGGCTTCCTTGGTGTGATAGAAGGAAACCGGCTGCTTGAAACCATCTTCAAGCGCCTTGGCGTAGGCCGGATCCTTGGTGATCTGCTGCCCGATATCGGCGATTTTCTTGATGATCGCCGGATTCGTTCCCTTCGGGAAAGCGATGATGTAAGGCTTCTCCATGTCGAACTTGAGACTCTGTTCGTTGAAGGTCTTGATATCGCCCAGCAGCGGGTTACGCTCCTTGCTGTATTGCGCCACCATGGCCATGTCGCCGGTTGCCGCATAATCCTTGACCGGCCCGAACGAGATCGAGGCCAGATCGATGCGCCCGCCAAGCAACGAGGTGATCTTGTCGGAAGCCGAACCGACATCGACGAACTTCAATTCGACACCGGCTTGTTTGGCAAACATCAATCCCTGCAGATGAGAGAAACCGCCCATTTCCGTTCCGTAGATCACGGTGTTCGGCGCAGCCTTGGCCTTGGTCACTACATCCTGGACGTTCTTGAAGCCGGATTTCTTTCCGGCGACGAGAACAACGCCTTTGTCCACCGCAGGAATGCAGGCGATGTCCATCTTGGCGTCGAACTTGTAATCGATCAGGCCGGACACCTCGTTGACGATCAACATGCCGGTGTGTCCGAAGAAGACCGTGTTGCCGTCGGGCGCCGCGCCCTGAACCTGCGACATGGCGATCGTGCCGCCACCGCCATTGACGTTGGTCACGACCATCGGCTTGCCGGTGATCTTCTCGAAGAAACGGGCAAACTGCCGCGCGTTGAAGTCGGTGTCGCCGCCCGCGCCGGCGGGCACGATGACCTGCACCGGCTTGGTCGGCCACTTCACGTCGGCCTGCGCGAACGCGCCGGTCGATACGGCGACTGCCGCGGCCATCAGGGTCAATCCAAGTACTTTTTTCATGTTCAAACCTCCTCGTTGAAAAAACTGCTCCCTAGTAACGTCTACTGCCTGTTCCCCGCTTGAAACTCCTGGTGTTGCCGCCCCGGTGAAGGCCGGGGCCCAGTTCGTTGGCTTCCTGGATTCCGGCCTTCGCCGGAATGACGAATCCTCTATAAATCAGCGTTTCCCCGCTTATTCAGTTTTCTGCCCGATTTCGAAGTTGGCCATCATTTCCAGGGCCCGCACCATCCCGGAGTGGTCCCACGCCGATCCGCCGTGCGCCGCGCAGCTGTTGAACAGTTCCTGGCAGGTGGCGGTGTTGGGCAGCGAGAGGCCAAGCTTGCGCGCCACGCCGAGCGCCAGGTTGAGGTCCTTCTGGTGCAGCTCGATGCGGAAGCCGGGATTGAAGGTGCGCTTGATCATCCGCTCGCCGTGCAGTTCGAGGATACGCGAGGAGGCGAAGCCGCCCATCAGCGCCTGACGCACCTTGGCCGGATCGGCGCCGGCCTTGGAGGCGAACAGCAGCGCTTCGCCGACGGCTTCGATGGTCAGCGCGACGATCATCTGGTTGGCGACCTTGGCGGTCTGGCCGTCGCCGTTGCCGCCGACGAGGGTGATGTTCTTGCCCATCAAGTCAAAGAGCGGCTTGACGGTGTTGAAGGTTTCTTCCTTGCCGCCGACCATGATCGAGAGGGTGGCCGCAACGGCGCCGACCTGCCCGCCGGAAACCGGGGCGTCGAGGTATTCGCAGCCGAGGGCGTTGATCTTTTTGGCGAATTCCTTGGTCTCGACCGGGGAAATGGAGCTCATGTCGACGACGATCTTGCCGGCCGACAGCCCTTCGGCGATGCCGTTCGGATCGAACAGGGCAGCGGCGACGTGCGGCGTGTCGGGAACCATGGTGATGATGATGTCGGCGTTCTGGGCGACTTCCTTGCCCGAGGCACAGGCCTTGCCGCCAGCCTGCACGAGCGACTCGGGAATGCTCGGAATGCTGAACAGGAACACCTCGTGCCCCGCCTTGATCAGGTGCTCGGCCATCGGGGTGCCCATGATGCCCAGTCCTACGAAACCTACCTTGCTCATCTGTTTTCTCCTGTTACCAAGTTGATCGTGAGATGCGACTTAAAGATACTTGTCGCGCAGCGCCTGCGACGCACCGCGGAAGACGCCGAGATCGCTGCCGACGGCGACGACCGTCGCGCCCATTTCGAGATAGCGCCGCGCATCGGCCTCGACCGGCGCGAGAATGCCGGCAGCCTTGCCGTGTGCCTTGGCGCGTGCGAAGACATGGGCAATCGCCGCCTGCACTTCCGGATCGTTCGGCTGGCCGAGCTTGCCGAATCCGGCCGAGAGGTCCGACGGCCCGACGAAGATACAGTCGATGCCATCGACCGCGCAGATCTCGTCGATGTTGGCCACCGCCGTGCGGCTCTCGATCTGCGCCATGATGGTGATGTTGTCATTGACCAGCTTGAAGTAGTCCTTGACTGTGCCGTAGGCATTGCTGCGGTGACTGACCGACACGCCACGCACGCCTTGCGGCGGGTAGCGCGTGGCGGCCACGGCGCGACGGGCGTCCTCCGCCGAATCAATGAACGGCACGAGGAAGTTGTAGAAGCCCAGGTCGAGCAGCCGCTTGATGACCACCGTGTCGTTCCATTGCGGACGTACCACCGGCGCGCTGGCGCTGTCCTTGAGCGCCATCAGTTGCGGAATGAACGACAGTACGTCGTTCGGCGCGTGCTCGCCGTCGAGCAGCAGCCAGTCGAAGCCGGCGAGGCCCATGACCTCGGTGGTAATCGGGTTCCCCAGCGAACACCAGCAGCCGATCTGCTTCTTGCAGGCCTGAAGATTCTGCCGGAATGTGTTCGGGATCGCCGTATAGGGTGTGCTCATGATCTCCCTCTATCCTTTCTCTTTCTCTCAGCGCACCAGGCACGGGCGCTTGTTGTCGAATTTCCAGCCGGGGATCAGGAACTGCATGGCGACCGCGTCGTCGCGCGCGCCTAGCCCCATCGCCTTGTACGCCTGATACGCCTTCTCCACTTCGGCCATGTCGATTTCCAGCCCCAGGCCGGGCTTGTTCGGCACGCGGATCAGGCCGTCGCGGATCAGGTACGGTTCCTTGGTCAGGCGCTGGCCGTCCTGCCAGATCCAGTGCGTGTCGATGGCGGTGACCTTGCCCGGCGCGGCGGCGCCGACGTGGGTGAACATGGCCAGCGAGATGTCGAAATGGTTGTTCGAGTGCGAGCCCCAGGTCAGGCCGAACATGTCGCACAGTTGGGCCACGCGCACCGAGCCCTGCATCGTCCAGAAATGCGGATCGGCGAGCGGGATGTCGACCGATTGCAGCTGGATCGAATGCGCCATCTGGCGCCAGTCGGTGGCGATCATGTTGGTCGCCGTCGGCAGGCCGGTGGCGCGGCGGAACTCGGCCATCACCTCGCGGCCGGAGAAGCCGGCTTCGGCGCCGGTCGGGTCTTCGGCGTAGGCCAGGATGCCGTGCTTGTCGCGGCACAGGCGCACGGCTTCGGCCAGCGACCACGCGCCGTTCGGATCGAGCGTGATGCGCGCCTTGGGGAAACGCTCGTGCAGCGCGATGATGGCTTCCATCTCCGCATCGCCGGACATGACGCCGCCCTTCAGCTTGAAGTCGTTGAAGCCGTAGAGCTGGTGCGTCGCTTCGGCGAAGCGGACGATCGCTTCGGGTGTCAGCGCCTCTTCGTTGCGCAGGCGGTACCACTCATGCTCGGCGTTCTCTTCGCTGCGGTAGTTGAGGTTGGTCTTCTTGCGATCGCCGACGTAGAACAGGTAGCCGAGAATTTCGACGGCTTCGCGCTGCATGCCTTCGCCGAGCAGCGCTGCGACCGGGACGTTCATGAACTGGCCAAGCAGGTCGAGGAAGGCCGATTCGACGGCGGTGACGGCGTGGATCGTCGTGCGCAGGTCGAAGGTCTGCAGTCCGCGCCCGCCGGCGTCGCGGTCGGCAAAGGCGGTACGCATCGCGTTGAGTACGGCGTTATAGTCGCCGAGCGTCTTGCCGACGATCAGCGGACGCGCGTCTTCGATGGTCTGGCGAATCTTTTCGCCGCCCGGCACTTCGCCGAGGCCGGTGTTACCCGCGCTGTCCTTCAGGATCACGATGTTGCGCGTGAAGTACGGGCCGTGCCCGCCGCTCAGGTTCAGTTCAAAGCTGTCCTGCCCGGCGACCGGGATCACCTGCAGATCGGTAACGGTTGGCGCACCGCTAACTTTTTGCTGCGTCGAATTCAAGATTCCCTCCGCTGAAATCGTTTGTCGCTTATGAAGGTGGCTGGACTTACTTGCGGCCGATGCTCGGCTGCTTCGGGTCGTACTTCCAGCCCGGGATGATGTACTGCATGGCCATCGCGTCGTCGCGTGCGCCGGCACCGACCTTCTTGTACAGTTCGTTGGCCTGGTAAATCCGGTCCATGTCCGGCTCGATGCCGAGGCCGGGCTTTTCCGGCACCTGCACCAGCCCGTCGACGATGCGCAGCGGCTCCCGGGTCAGGCGCTCCTGGCCTTCCTGCCAGATCCAGTGCGTGTCGATCGCGGTGATCTCGCCCGGCGCGGCGGCGGCGGCGTGGGTAAACATGGCGAGCGAGACGTCGAAATGGTTGTTCGAATGCGAACCCCAGGTCAGGCCGAATTCGTCGCACATCTGCGCGACGCGCACCGAACCCTGCATCGTCCAGAAGTGCGGATCGGCGAGCGGGATGTCGACCGAGTCGAGCTTCAGCGAATGGTTGAGCTGGCGCCAGTCGGTGGCGACCATGTTGGTCGCCGTCGGGATGCCAGTGGCGCGCTTGAATTCTGCCATGATCTCGCGGCCCGAGTAGCCGGCTTCCGGCCCGCACGGGTCTTCGGCGTAGGCCATGATGTGGCCCTTGCCCTTGCACGCCTCGATCGCCTCGGCCAGCGACCACGCGCCGTTCGGGTCGAGCGTGACGCGCGACTGCGGGAAGCGTTTCTTGATTGCGCTGATGGCCTCGACTTCGTCGGCGGCGCTCATCACCCCGCCCTTCAATTTGAAATCGGAAAAACCGTAGTGTTCGACCGACGCCTCGGCGAGGCAGACCAGCGATTCGGCGGTCATCGCCACTTCATGGCGCATCCGGTACCAGTCGCTCTTCGCCTCGCGGTTGGCGAGGTAGGGAAGATCGGTCCGCGTCCGGTCGCCGATGTAGAAGAGGTAGCTCAACATCCGGACCGCGTCGCGCTGCTTGCCCGCGCCGAGCAGTTCGCATACCGGCACGCCGAGATGCTGCCCGAGCAGGTCGAGCAGCGCCGCCTCGACGGCGGTGATCACGTTGTCCATGCGCAGGTTGATCTCGTGCGGCTGCTTAAGCACCTTCGCCTCGGACTCCGATGTCACCTGATGCACGGTGGCCTGATGCGCCGCCTTGCCGCTGACGAAGGAACGGCGGATGGCGTTGAGAATGCCGTTGTACAGCCCGACCGACTTGCCGATCACCAGCTCCCGCGAGCGAGCGAGGGCCTGGCGGATGCCTTCGCCGCCCGGCACCTCGCCGATACCGCTCCGCCCGGCACTGTCCTTCAACACCACGATATTGCGTGTGAAGAACGGCCCGTGCGCGCCGCACAGGTTCAACAGCATGCTATCCTGCCCGGCAACCGGGATCACCAGCATTTCCGTTACGACCGGCGCATCGCCGCCGACATGACTCTCCGCCATCAAAAACCTCCTGAGTTGCTCCTGACCTCTGTTCCTTTTGTGCCGATCTCCGTCTTTCGCGGCGCACCGGTTCTTGCTATTCTTGTTTTTATCGTATGTCGTCGTACGACTGACAACGAAGTATAATCAGCCGCGTTTTTTTTGCAACAGGCAATTTCAACTTTTTTCATCGACGCCATGAACACGACCCCTACCCCGGTGTTACCGCGCAGGCGCAATGTGAGCCTCGCCCAGGAAGTCATGAACGACCTGATGGAGAAGATCCGCAACGGCGTCTACCAGCCGGGCGAGAAATTGCCCACCGAGCCCGAGGTCATGGCCGAACAGGGCGTCAGCCGCACCGTCGTGCGCGAAGCCATTTCCCGCCTGCAGGCCGCCGGACTGGTCGAGACCCGACACGGCGTCGGCACCTTTGTCCTTCCCGCCACCAGCCAGCCGGTGCCACCGCTCGATTTCTCGACCGTGGTCACCATCCGCGACGTGCTCGAAATGCTCGAACTGCGCATCAGCCTGGAAACCGAAGCCGCCGGCCTCGCCGCCGTGCGACGCACCGAGGAGCAACTGGAGCGAATGCGCCAGGCCGTCGCGGCCTTCGAGGAGGGCGTTGCCCGCGGCGAAAAATCGGTCGAGGCTGACTATCAGTTCCACCTGCAGATCGCCCTGACCACGCACAACAAGTACTTCGAGGATTTCTACCGCCATCTCGGCACTTCGACGATCCCGCGCACCCGCCTCGACACCTCGCGCTTCTCGCCGGAACCGGGGCAAAGCTACCTGATCCGGACCAACCGCGAACACGAGAACATCCTCGACGCCATCGCCCGCCAGGACCCGCAGGCCGCAAGCGCGGCGATGCGCATGCACCTGACCAACAGCCGCGAGCGACTCAAGCGCGCGAGCGAGTTGGCGAAAAAGGAGTAAGGCGACGCCAGTCGTCGTATGACTTGACTGCCGCTGAACACCAAGGAGGCGCCGAAATGGTCGTCAATCCGGCGATTCAGCCCGCTACCACGCTGTTTCTTCATGGTCTGGGGACTGGCGCCTGAACCGCTGGGTTCCGCGCCTGACGCGCGGGTAGCTTTTTCTTGTTTCGCCAAGAAAAAGTTACCAAAAAGAAGGCGACCCCGGGTTACGCGGTCGGCTTCGCCGACTCCCCTGCGCTACTCAGCAAGCCGGGCGGCTGCGCAACTCGGGGCGAAGCCCCTCAAACAGTGCTCGCCGACGGCCCCCGGCCCGCTTCCGTTGCTCGGCGCTGCACAAGGGGATATTCAAAACCATCTGAGCACGCACTCCAGCGCATCAAACACCGCTCGGTTTTCCTCTTGCCCTCTGCGTCGTCGAGCAGCGCAGGGCGCAACGGGAAAAAGGGCGAGGACTGTTTGAGGGCCAACGGCCCGAGTTCCGCAGCCCCCCGTTGCACACGAGCAGCGCAGAGCACCCGGCAACGCCGGGCGACGCAGCGGGCGCGCCTTCTTCTTGGGTACTTCTTCTTGGCAAGACAAGAAGAAGTGCCTCGCCGGTCAGCGGCGAAAACCAGCGTATCAGAAACCTCCCACGCCTGAGGTCACAACCAGCCCAAAGCAATCGCGCGCCCCCTGAAACGGGAAAAGATATACGCCGCCAGACGCAAGCATTACAATTCGCCCTCTTGAAATG
>Ga0302250_1000310_pt1 | contig 53613 bp, 56 predicted proteins | sample AAG_RA_Asp_MG_FD_193536 | JGI IMG/M metagenome (GOLD analysis project Ga0302250, IMG submission 193536) | Enriched activated sludge microbial communities from anaerobic digester in WTTP, New Holstein, Wisconsin, United States - AAG_RA_Asp | ecosystem: Engineered > Bioreactor > Anaerobic >...
CGGTTCGATCCTCATCGATATTAACGAGGAATGGATCACCGGTAACCGGTATTTATCTGTGAAGAATGAGATCATCTCTTTGGATACTGCGGCTGCTGATTTTACAGCAATTTAGGTACACTGCCAATCAGACCTTGTATGAAATTTTTCGAGCAGACTTTGATTAAAATTTTTTCAGCAGATCTTGGCAATTTTACATATTTTTTTTAATTCAAATGGTTTCAACTGATATATCCGTCACGGTATCAAAATGATGATCTAACGTTTTTAGAATCAATCCATGATATTTTGCTGCACCATATTGATACGCGTCATCAAAATCAAAGTGATAAGTAGTATAGCCATTCTCAATAAGAAAATGGTAGTCTATCGGTATTGTTTCGATCTGCACTGAAGGTATTACATCTTTGATGAATTGAGCGTATAATCCAACTTTGTGTTTATTATATAAAACAACACCAATTGAATGAAGTGAAAAATCGGTGATATGTAGGCTCCCAATGTTATCATTGAGAAAAATTTCACATTGTGTTCGTTTGGGATCGTTCAGTAGAATTTCTAAAAAGATGTTAGTATCGATAAGATACATTATCGCCACTTGAGCGCTTCATGTGCTAATTCTACGGAATTTACTTTGCCTTTTAAATCAGATAATCCGCCTGCCCAGTCAAACTTGAATGTTTTTTTCTCATCTTGTTTTTGCCCAATACTCCACATGGGGATAGCCATTATTGGCATGATGATTTTGGTGCTTGTGCTTTGATTAAAAGAATTGAAAGGATTGGTAATTTGAACTCCCGTCGAATCAACCATGCCGTTTGATGATTTACTATAACTCGCAGTTGTAATATCATTAATGAATTCGTTCATTTTATCCTCCATTCATCCTCTTATTCTGCGATCCAACTTTCATGCAATGGTCTTTCCTGATATGCAATTACAGGTGCAGGTGCTCCAGGTTGTGCAACTTGGATTCTTCTAACTTCACGCACTGTTCTGAAGATATGAGTGAAATTTGATGATTCGATGACCGCTCTGTCTAGAGATGCTTCGATTTTGTCTTTGCTACCAAGCAAGGGTTCTAAAGTATATGGTGTATCTAATAATAACATTTTGTTATATGTATCAAATAAATCGTATATTGCTTTTGTAGTGTTTGGATTGGGATTGATTACTTTAGGTCCCAAAATCTGTCTTGCCTCTGTAGGTCCAATGATATAATCATGAGAGAATCTACCCTTTGTTAAGATTTCAATAACCTTTTTTACGTGTTCCTTATCTCCATCATGGCGTTTCATTAATTCATCTGCTAAAAAGACAATTTGCTCCCTCGATCTTTGAACCGCACCCAGAGCCAATGGATTAACGGTTGACGCCAATATTTGGAACACCTGCTTCATTGAGTCTTCTGATTTTAACTCACTACTTTTAGCCAGCGAGAAAAAAGCGTTGACATCCTCAACACTTATCTGCATTATGCGGGGGGGTTGACCGGGGAGGCTTACAGTTGGACCCAGTGGATGTTCTAGAGATGGATCAATTGGACTTAATTGACCCATTTTTGTCATCACAATTTCATTTGCCCCTAATGAGATTAACGTAGCACTGCTGAGTGCTCTGAAAGGGACAATTACATTGAATTCTTTACAATATTCTCTTAATAGATTTACTAGTGCATATCCCGCATTGGTTAGGCCACCAGTACTATATAGGAATAAATCGATTCGTTTTTGTTCTCCCATTGCCCGAAGGTGTTTATTGAAAATTGGGAAAATATCATTTGCAATTTTTGTTTCGAGACCTGGGCGATCTCCGGTAATGTATACGATAATTTTTGAATCTCGCTCTTTTTCAAGTGCAGCAATTAATGATTGGCGTTCTGCTTTACTCATTAATTTTCACAACTAGACTAATTATCCTGCACCCATTAAAGGTTTCCTTAATTGTATGGGGGTAATGAATACTTCATTTTTAGAAAAAAATGTCAAAATAAGACAAGAAAAATCATTAGTGTGTATTAAAAGTTAGTCGTAAGCCAGATCTGGTCGAGCTCTTTGAATATAATTAATCAAAAACTTCGTTCTTCATCATGTTATTATCTAACAACTCCCCTCCATTTCCCAACCCTTAATACCCTCTCCCAACAAAACTCATCCAGATGCCCGCAAAACGACTTCCCGGCGGTCCGACCCAGGACGAGATCATGGCGATCTCGCTTCAGAAACTCGATATCCACAAAGCGGATTCCCTTCTTGAGATCGGCTGCGGTACCGGGAGGGTCACGGTAGCTCTCGCAACGTTGGGAAAATGCGTGGATGCGATCGATGTCCGGCCCGAGGCGGTTGAGCTTGCGAGCGAGATGGCGAAAACTCGCGGCCTGAAGAACATCACGTTCGCCTGTGCCGAGGCAACCGAATTTTTAGAGAGCAACAAGACCTACACCAGCGCATTCGTGGGCGGGACGAAGAACTTAAAAGAGATCCTGCCGGTGCTTGCACAGCGTGTGCGGTGGAGAATTGTGATCAACGCGGTGCTCCTCTCCACGGTCTGCGAAGCGGTCTCGACCCTCCAGGAACTCGGGCTCTTTGTCGAGGTCGTTCAGGTGCAGGTCTCGCGGTCGAAGCCCCTTGCGGGAAGCCTCATGTTCAAGCCCATTGATCCGGTGTACATCATTGTCGGGAGGGGCTCGGCATGCTCGTAGGCCTTGGCCTTGGCCCGGGGAACCCCGAGCTCTTAACGCTCCGTGCGGTCCGTCTCTTAAAAGAAGCCGACACGGTCTTCGTGCCCGGCCGGATTGCAAAAGATCTCGTTGCCCCGTACCGCGATTCGGTTGTGCTCGACTTCCCGATGACGGACGATGAGGGGAAGATCCGCGAGTGCATGAAGGAGAACGCAAGGAAGATCGCACCCGTGGCTGAAAAGGGCCTTGCAGTCTTCGGCATTCTCGGCGACCCGAACTTCTTCTCAACATTCTCGCGGCTCTGTGCAGTGATTGCGGAGACGCACCCGAACATCGAGTTCCAGACCGAGCCGGGGATCAGTTCCATCACGGCGTTTGCGTCAGCCGCAGGAGTCCCGGTGAACGAGGGATTCACGGTTTCGGACGGGACAATGTCGGACACGAAGATCCTGCTGAAGGTCCGGAAGCCGAAAGCGAAGGCAGCCTCGCTTGCAGCCGAGGGCTACCGCGAGTTCGTGCTCGTTGAGCGGATGTTCTTCGATGACATGAAAGTGTACCGGAACGCAGAGCTTCCCGAGAAGAGCGATTACATGAGCGTGATGTATGCCCGGAAGTGACGAGAAGAATATGATCTGGTTCGTTGGTGCCGGTGCCGGCGACCCGGAACTCATCACGGTGAAAGGGAGAAAACTCCTTGACCGGGCCGAGGTCCTCATCTATGCCGGATCGCTCGTCAGCCCGGCGCTTGTCGAGACCTGCCCGGCGCAGGAGAAGATCGACAGCTGGGAACGGAAGCTCGACGACATTGTCGCTATCATGATCGACCGGGCAAAGAAGGGGAAGCGGGTTGTCCGGCTCCACTCGGGCGACTCTGCGATCTTCGGGTCGATTGTCGAACAGATCGCGGAGCTGGAAAAGGCCGGGCTCACCGTGAAGATCGTCCCCGGTGTCTCATCCGTCTTTGCCGCAGCCGCGGCACTCACCACGGAGTACACGCCCAAGGGAGTTGCCGACACCCTCATCATCACCCGTCCCGCGGGAAAGACGCTGGAGAAAGATTACATCCCCGAGCTCTCGAAGGTCCCGGCAACCCTGGCATTCTTCCTTGGGAGCGAACACTTCTCCGAGATCACCGAAAAGCTCTCGTGCCCCAAGGACACGCCCGCAGTCGTGATCTACCATGCCTCGTGGCCCGACCAGAAGATCATCCGGGGCACGGTTGCCGACATTGCACAGAAGGCACAGGATGCCGGCATCACGCGGTCGGCCCTGCTCATCGTAGGCCGCTCCGTCTTAGGCACCGCGTCCGGCTACAAGCGCTCGCACCTCTACTCATGACCGGGACTGTTGTGATCACGTTTCCGTACTCGAAAGAAGAAGCGGAGCGGATCGCAGAGTTCCTCGGTGCGGATGTTCTGGAGTATTCCGCAGAAATTTTCGACCAGGTCTTCTCACAAAAAAAGCGGATCGTTGCGTTGATGTCGATGGGGATCGTTGTCCGGAAGATCGCCCCGCTGCTGGATGACAAGTGGACGGACCCGGCTGTTGTCGTTGTCAGCCCGGACCTGCGGTTCGCGGTCCCCGTGCTTGGCGGGCACCACGGGGCGAATGAGCTCGCAAAGGAACTTGCCGGCCTCGGCCTTGTCCCGGTCATCACGACCGCAACGGAGTCCCGGGGCCGCGACTCGGTGGAGACGATCGCGGACCGGGCCGGGATGGATGTCCTGAACCGGGACTCGACCCGGGAAGTGAACGCTGCCATTCTCACAAGCGACATCCCCGTCCACGCGGTCCGGGGCCCGGCCATCGTCCTTGCCGGCCCGGATGTCTCGGTGCTTCTCGCGAAGGGGACGTACTCGGTCGGTGTTGGCTGCCGGAAAGGGATCCGGGCAGACGAAGTTGCCCTGGCCGTGGAAGAAGCCCTTGCCGGGAACGGAATCGAAATGGGCGAGGTCTTCGTGTACGCAACAACCACGAAAAAACTCGGCGAGACCGGCCTTGTCGAAGGCATCGGGGCACTTTCCGGGAATTTAATATTCCTTGACGATGATACCATAAACGCACAGGCAGGCACCGGCCCGTCACGGGCAACCCGGCTCGGGCTCCAGGGTGTTGCCGAACCCTGCGCCCTTGCAACATCAAGGACGAAAACTCTTGTCATGGGAAAGAAAGTATTCGGGAGAGTGACGGTTGCCATCGCACGCTGAAAAACAGAAAGGATCACTTGCCATTGTCGGGCTCGGGCCGGGCCTGCTCGACCACATGACGCCCCGGGCCATGAAGGCGATCGCAAAGGCGGAGTACGTGCTCGGCCACTCGACCTATCTCAAGCCGCTCGCACCGCTGCTTAAAGACAAGCAGGTCATCAGCAGCACCATGGGAAAAGAGGTGGACCGGGCACAGCAGGCAATCGACCTTGCCCGTTCGCATCACGTTGCCATCGTATCGGGAGGCGACGCAGGCGTGTACGGCATGGCAAGCATCGTGCTCGAAGTGCTTGAGCATGACGGGGCCGATATCCCGGTCGAGATCGTGCCGGGCATAACGGCAGCAAACGCAGCAGCGTCCCGGCTCGGCTCGCCGCTCTCAGGCGACTTTGCGGTCATCAGCCTCTCGGACCTCCTGACACCGCTTGAAGTTATCGAGGCACGGCTTGATGCAGTCTTCACGCTCGGGATCCCGGTCGTGCTCTACAACCCGAAGAGCCGGGGCAGGCCGCACAACCTGGCGCTTGCAGTGAGCCTTGCACGAAAGCACCTGAAGCCTGAGACGCCGGTCGGGATCGTGAGGAACGCACTTCGCGAGGACGAGACGACCCGGGTGACAACGCTCGGCGAAATCGAGACAATCATGGATGCAATCGACATGCACACGGCCGTCATCATCGGTGGTGCAGAGAGCAGGATCTGGAGGAGGGGAGACGATGTCAAAGGAATCATCACGCCACGCGGGTACCACAAAAAATACGTATATTGATGTCGGGGCCGACACGCAGGAAGGCTACGCGATCTCGACAAAGTCGCGGGCTCTTGCACGCGAAGCGATCGGCAACGAGACGCCCGAAGACCGCGTGAAGCAGCGGTGCTCGATCGCGGTCGGGGACTTTGCGATGGCGGACCTGATGCGGTTCAACAACGATCCGATACCCGCAGTTATCGAAGCCCTCAAGAAAGGAGCCCCGATCATCACCGACATCCGCATGGTCCAGATCGGGATCCAGAAGAAGGGCCACAGGAGCGAAGTGCTCTGCGCCCTCGACTACGGCGCAGACATAGTGAAGGAGCGGGGCATCACGAGAAGCTCGGCCGGTTTTATCGCGCTGAAAGACCGGCTGCCCGGATCCATTGTCGTGATCGGCAACGCACCATCAGCCCTCCTCTCGCTCTGCGACATGGTGAAGAACGGCGTCCGGCCCGCAGCGATCATCGGAGCCCCGGTCGGGTTTGTCAACGCCGCAGAGTCCAAGGCCCTCTTACGGACAATCGACATCCCGTCCATCTCGTCCGAAGGAACGCGGGGCGGAACGCCGGTCGCGGTTGCCGCAGCAAACGAATGCATCACGATGTTCATCGAGGAAACGGATGCGTGATCCGGTTACCGGTTTTGTTTATCCTGAAGCCTGGGTGGAGAAGTGCCAGCGGCCCGGCCAGCTCCCGCTCGTTGAACGCGGCCTCGCAATCCTGACCTCGTCCGGAACAATCCTTGCCCGCGGGTACACCACCGGCACAACTGCTGCTGCTGCGTGCAAAGCCGCGGTCCTCTCGCGGGCCGGGCGGGACGTGTCGCTCGTCCCCATTGCCCTTCCCTGCAGCATAACCGTCAACGTCCCGGTTGAAGGCACAGCCGGCCATGGGACTGCCCGGAAAGTTCCCGGGGATTATCCCGGCGATGTCACAGCCGGGCTCCTCTTTGTTGCCGAGGCAAAGCCCACGAACAAAGGGATCGTGATCTCTTTTGGTGAAGGTGTCGGAAGATTCGCCCGGGACACACCGCGGTACAAGGCCGGCACACCGGCCGTCAGCCCGCCGGCCCTTGCCTGCATTCATGTTGCAGTCGAAGAGGCGATAAAGGAGGCCGGGTTCTTCGGTATCGAAGTCCGGCTCACCATCCCGCAGGGGAAGGAGATCGGCAGGATCACGCTCAATCCCCGCGTCGGGGTCATAGACGGGATCTCGATCCTCGGCACAACAGGCCTGGTCGAACCGTGGGATGACCATCTCACCGAATCAACGCTCGAACGGATCGCAGCCGCTGACGAGCCGGTCCTCACCACCGGCCGGATCGGGCTCCGGTTCGCCCGGCTGATGTTTCCCACGCACGAAGTGATCCTGATTGGCGGGAAAATTGACCGGTCGGTTGGAGCGGTACGAAAAAAGGCGATCCTTTTTGGTCTCCCCGCGCTCATCCTCAAATACATCAACCCGCAGGTACTGGAAGGCACGGGGTCGGCGACTGTCGAGGAACTTTCGGTCACGCCAGAATTTCCCGCGATTGTTGAAAAGAACCTTGCCGCGTTCAAAAAACGGTTTCCCCAGATCCGCGTGGTGCTGGTGAACCGCGAAGGAGAGATCATAGGAGAGAGTGCATGAAGATCATCGGCGTTGGCTGCGGCCCCGGGCTGCTCACGGAACAGGCGATAAAAGAGCTCCGCGCTGCCCGGAACGTGTACGGGTCGGACCGGGCCATCGAGCTCGCCCGTCCATTCCTTTCCGCGTCGTGCCGCGTCAAATCTATCGACGACTTCAAGGCCCTCTCCCGCCTCCCGCAGGACTCGGTGGTCCTCTCGACCGGCGACCCCATGCTTGCGGGGCTCGGGTATCTGCAGGGAGAAGTGATCCCCGGGATCTCGTCGCTCCAGATCGCGACCGCCCGGCTCCACATCCCCCAGTCGCGGGTTTCGGTAGTCGTTGCCCACGGAAGGGGACACGAGAAGGGCATGGCCGACACGGTCGATGAGGTGAAACGCGGGAAGATCGTTTACCTTCTCGCCGACCCGAAGTTCGATGATGAGGAACTCTATGCCCGGCTCCAGAAACTCGGGCTACCACTGCAGGTGGCGGTCTGCGAGAACCTCGGGTACAAGGATGAGAAGATCACGGTCGGGCCGATTGCAGAGCCGCCTGTGACAACCGCGGACCTGTACTCGCTCGTCATCGGTAATTTCTGACGGCAAACCTTTTTTTGTGGCCCGATCCACGTACTTCCGGGAAGGATACTAGATGGACAAGGCAACAAAGACTCAGATCAGCATCGCATTCTTCGTAACCGGTTTTGTGCTGATCGCGATTCAGGACTTAAAGCGGCTCGACACGATCGATCTTGGTTTCTCCTGGCCATACGCGATCATGTTCTATCTCGGCCTGATCTTCATGGCAATCGGGTATTACCTGAAATAATCCAAATTACTTTTTTGCCGCACTGCCGGTAGCAGTCGGCTCGCTTTTTGCCACCTTGATCTCGCACTGCCGGTCCCCGGTGCACATGGTACGGACGAACCGTACGGAGTAATTTTTGTTGAGCCGGGGAACGGCGGTCAGGGTGAAAGCCATGCACTTGCGGAACGTATGCCCACCGGTGCTGTCCGCATCGATTCGCCCGGAGAGGAACGGGCACCGCCGGATAACAATGACCGCACCATCCTTTGAGACTTCCAGCGTCTCGCTCTTGAATTCGGGTCCAAAGAGGATGACCATGATGATCCGCATGGTCTCTGCAAGATCCTTTGCAGTCCCTACCCGGAGGGAGAGGGTCTTTGCGATCTCGAACGCAGATGCGGCTGCTTCCATCCAGACTTCCTGCTCGATCTCGTCATACCGGTCGCCCAGTTCCGCACGGAAGGCCCGGTCATACAGGAAGGGCATCTTTGCCGAGAATTCCGCGGCAAACCGCCATTTCACATCATCGGGAATGGAGTTCAGGTCGGGCATGGCATATCCCCCTTGTCGTACGGTTGTATGGGAACCTGCGCATTATCAACTGTTTGCTGGTGACAATCAACCGGTTTACAAAAGATCTCCAGTAAAACCGTCACGCAGTCTTGTCCGCAATGGAAAAAGATCTTCCCTGCCTTTTGATGAACCCCTCAGTTTTAAGGGCTGCGAGGATCCGCAGCGTCCGGTCCGGGTCTTCCTTAATGTGACTTACAAGCGCTTTTTCTGTCAGTTTCTTTCCCGAAAGCAGCAGCCTGACGATCTCCCCGCGAATTTTCCGATCGGAACCTTCGAAAGCGGACTGCCGGGTGTAGTGAACGCTCCGCCGGTTCGGGTTGGGAACGGCCTTTTTGAGTTCCGTCCCATAGTCCATGAGTGCATTATACCATTCGCGGGGATTCTCGCGGTACAGGGCAGCATCAACCAGTGGCCGGATAGCGGTGTCATCCACAATCTCATTGTCCGAAAAGAAGCAGTGGATGAAGACGCGCCGGATGTTTGTTTCGATAAAGACGACGGGCTTGTTGAAGGCAAAGGCGCAGATGGAGGAGGCGGTGGCTTTGCCGATACCGGGAAACGTTGCCAGAATGTCCGGATCCTCCGGCAACTGCCCATGGAATTCTTCCATGATTTTACGGGCACATTTCTGGAGCGCAATCGCCCGACGGTTGTATCCCATTCCCTGCCACTGTGTGAGGACATCAGCGAGCGGGGCTGTTGCAAGGGTGGAGAAGTCCGGGAATGCGGCAATAAACTGCGGGAATTTCTCGGCAACCCTGCCAACCTGTGTCTGCTGGAGCATGATCTCGGAGACGAGGATTGCGTAGGGATCGGTTGTCTCGCGCCAGGGGAATTTACGGCCGGAGCTGCGGTACCGGGAGAGGACAAGATCCTGAAACGCGGGGATGTCCTCGTGCGTGAAAAGAGGGCCGGAGCCGGTGAGGCGCTGCTGGGTGGAGGGCATGGTTTCTGTTATCCATGTCCGGTGGTATCAAACGGTTGATAAGGATTGAGATGGGGGCAAGGGAATTCATGAATTATTTAGTTGACATGTGAGGAGTGTGTGCCCCCCAATTCGAAGATCCCTTCGGGATCTTCTCATGTCTCATCTCTGATGAGATTCGACATCCCCCCTTCCTTCAGAACTGCCACCACAGGCAGGCAGTTCTTCAGGTGGAGGGTTCCGTTGATGTACTCTTATGGATTAATCCGGTAATACAGAGACATCCCCAGCGCCCCCTGCCCCTAGGGGGGCAGGGATGGCGCAAAGGGGGGGCGATCTGACAGGGAATTTTATTATGTTCGGATTTTTGTCATAAGCCAATAGAGAATATTCAACTCCGCTTGAACATCCTGAAGAGCTCACCCCGCACCGTCACGAGCGTTTAAACATCCCGTCCAGCTGCTCCCGCGTGAACCGGATAATTGTAGGACGGCCGTGCGGGCAGGTGAACGGATTCTTCGTGAGCCGGAGCTGGTCAGCGACACGCTGGCATTGTTCCGGCGTGCAGACCGTGCCAGCCTTGATGGCCCCGCGGCACGCGACAATGCGGGTAATCCTCTCGCGGTTGTCGACACGTTCTGCACGGTCGGGGCTCACGAGATCGCTGATAATGTCTTCCAGCAGGGACGTGTCCTCCAGTTTGCCGAGGACGACCGGAACGGAACGGACAAGGAACGTGTCTTTGCCGAACTCCTCGATCTGGAACCCTTCGTTTCGGAGTGCAGGCAGGAGTTCAGCAAGGACGGCGCTCTCACGGGGAGTGCGGTGGAGGATGACCGGGGCAATCAGTTCCTGCACGCGTTTTCCTGTGCTGTCCTGTTGTCCTGCCAGCTCGTACAGGATCCGTTCATGCGCTGCGTGCTGGTCGATGATCAGGAGTTCACCCGATGCGGTTGTTGCAAGGATATAGATCCCGCCACACTCCCCGATGACGCGGAGCGGCGGGAGGGTTGCTGCTGGTACGGGCCCGGGTGCAAGTTCGGTCTGGCGCAACCGCCGGTCGGAATCGGTGACCCCGGCATGGGTTGGTTCGCTGATAACCGGTGGTGTTGTTTCGGGGAACGGATAAGGGAGGGAACGGGATAGTCCGGCCGTTGCAGCAGGAGCATCTGTAACAATAGGTTGTGGCGCTGAGGCTGACCGGATGTCCGGGATAAGGTCATGGCCCGCAAGAGTTTTCCTGACAGCATCGCGGACGGCGCCTGCGATCTCCGGTTCCCGCGAGATGCGGACGAGCTTCTTGGTCGGGTGGACATTTACATCCACAAGGGCAGTATCAATATCTAGAGAGAGGAAGGCAACCGGGAACCGGTCTTTGGGAAGGAGGGTGCCGTACCCTTCCTTGATGGCATTGGTGATGGAGGGCGATGAGACGTACCTCCCGTTGATGGAGAGGAAGATCCGGTCACGGTCCTTCCGCGAAAGGGAAGGGCGGGAGATATGTCCCATGACAGTTACGATCGGGGCTGTCATGGAGACCGGCACAAGATCGCGGGCTGTGGCGGCCCCGTAAATCCGGGCAATGGTATCGAGCCGGGTCGCGTTTCTGCCGGTGACGACCTGCTCCGTTCCATTGTAGGTGAGCCGGAACGCGATGTCCGGGTGCGCGAGGATGATTCCCTCGAGTATCCCGATGATATGCGCAAGCTCGGTTGCCCTGCTCTTCTGGAATTTTTTCCGGGCCGGAGTGTTGTAGAAGAGGTCCTCGACAAGGATGGTTGTTCCGCCCGGTGCGCCGATGGCAGTGTTCTCCAGGAGTTCCCCGCCGGCAAAAATAATCCTTGTTCCGGCAGCGAGTTCATCGTCACGCGGCCTCGTGATGAGCGTGACCCGGGCAACCGCCGCGATGCTCGCGAGCGCTTCGCCCCGGAATCCCAGGGTGCCGATCCTGTCGAGGTCGCTAATCTCCCTGATCTTGCTGGTGGCATGGGGGGTGAAGGCAAGGAGTGCGTCCTCGCGTCCCATGCCTTTCCCGTCATCGGAGACGCTGATTTTAGTAATCTCGTTCTTCGACGCAACAAGGTCGATCCGGATCGATTGCGCACCGGCATCGATGGAGTTCTCGACCAGTTCCTTGACAACAGAGGCAGGGCGCTCCACGACCTCGCCTGCGGCAATCTTGTTGACCGTTGCCTGGTCGAGCACACGGATAGTCGTGGGACTGCTGCCTTGCTTCATGGATTCCCGCCATCCCTTTTTAGTTTCTGCTTCAGTTCCGCAATCGTTGCGAGTGCCTGGAGGGGGGTCATCTCGTCCGGGTTAACGGCCTCAAGTTCATCCAGCACCGGGTTCTTTGCAGGAGCCGGGGCTTCTGCTTTGTCATCGACGAGAAGGATCTGTGTATAGCGCTGGGGGCGTGACCCGTTTTTCACCGGTGCGTTCAGGTCCTCATCGAGAAGCGCCTCTGCACGTTCGGTGACCTTCTTCGGGATGCCGGCAAGCCGTGCAACATGGATACCGTAACTCTTGTCGGTTGCGCCGGGGATGATCTTCCGGAGGAAGATAACCTCGTCCTTTGTCTCCTTCACGGCGAAGTGGTAGTTTTTCACCCGCTTCAGCTTTTCTTCCATCCCGATGAGCTCGTGGAAATGCGTGGCAAAGAGGGTCTTTGGCCCTGCCCCGCCTTTCCCGTGCAGGAACTCGAGCACGGCCCGAGCAATGGAGGACCCGTCCGCGGTGCTCGTGCCCCTGCCGATCTCGTCAAGGATCACGAGGCTTCCTGGAGTGACGTTGTTGAGGATGTTTGCCAGCTCCAGCATCTCGACAAAGAATGTACTCTGGCCGGATGCAAGGTCATCAAACGCCCCGACTCTCGTGAAGATCCGGTCAAGGATCCCGATCCGTGCGTGCCGGGCGGGAACAAAACTGCCGGCCTGTGCCATGATGCAGATGAGGGCGGCAGCCCGCATGTAGGTCGATTTACCGGCCATATTGGCACCGGTGATGATCATGATCTGCGTCCCGCTGCCGGAGAGTTCGGTATCGTTCGGGACGAAACCACCGGAGACGCTCTGCTCCACCACCGGGTGCCTGCCGTCGCGGATGACGATGGTGTCGCTCTCGTCCAGCTGCGGGCGCACATAGTTCCGCACCTGCGCTGATTCGGCAAGGGCGGCAGCAACATCGAGAACTGCGATGGCGTTCGCGGTTTCCTGGATGGCCGGAATATCAGTTTTGAGGATCCCGAGGAGGGCTGTGTAGAGTTCCCGTTCCATCGCGAGGACATGTTCATCCGCGTTGGTGATGAGCGTCTCTTTCTCGCGCAGCTCGGGGATCGTGTACCGTTCTCCCGTGGCCGTGGTCTGCTTGCGCTCGTACCGGGGCGGGACAAGCGAAAGGTTGGGTTTTGTCACGTCAATGTAATACCCGAAGATCCGGTTGTACCCCACCTTGAGGGACCTGATGCCGGTGGCCTCGCGCTCCTTCTCCTGGAGTTCAACAATCCAGTCCTTCCCGGAGTGCAGCACGCCGCGGATGCTGTCGAGCTCCCCGCTGTACCCGGGCCGGATGACCCCGCCGTTCCGGGCAACTGCGGGCGGGTCGTCGGCAATGGCTTTCCGGATGAGCGCGACGGTATCGGGGAGGTTGTGAATGGCGTCGATCGCTTCTGCTGCAAGCGTCGGCAGATTTTTTTCCGATGGGGAAAGGCACTGTTTCAGCGCCGGCAGGGTGTCGAGCGTGTCAGCCAGCGCAATCAGATCCCGGGGACCGGCGTTCCCGTACGCAATCCGCGCTGCGATGCGCTCGATATCGGCACAGGCCTTCAGGCTGTCGCGGAAAGCCATCCGTGCTGCAGTTCTGCCGGCCAGGAACTCCACTGCGTCCAGCCGCCGGTTGATCTCCGCGATGTCCGTGAGCGGGCGGGAGAGGTACCGGTCCAGGAGCCGGCTTCCCATCGGTGTCTTTGTCACGTCAAGCGAGGAGAGGAGCGTTGCGCCTTTTCCCCCTCTGATGCTCTCCCGGATCTCGAGGTTCCGGAGCGTGACGGCGTCCAGCACCAGCGATTCGGAGGAGTTCCGGAGCGAGAGGGGGCGGATGTGGGTCAGCGGGGCATGCTGTGTCTCCAGCGCATAGGCAAGGGCAGCCCCTGCCGCGCCGCTGGCACAGGACTGGCTTTCAAAGCCGAACCCCCCGAGGGATGCGGTGCCGAAGTGACCACAGAGAAGTTTTTCCGCCCGGTCGCAGGTGAAGAGCTCGTCCCGGCAGGTATTGACGATGACGCCCGCATCGCGGATGCGGTCGCGGAACTGGTCGGGAAGGTTTGCCGGGACAATGCACTCCGCGGGACGGTACCGGGCGATCTCTGATCGCAGGGATTCAAGAGTAGGATCATGGGGAACAATGGCAGCGAAAAACTCTCCTGTCGAGATGTCGAGGAGCGAGATGCCCCACTCTTTTTGTTTTGCATCCGGAAGAGCGGCCATCAGGTATGTGGCAGCGGTTGAAGGCACGAGCGCAGAATCGATGACGGTGCCGGGTGTGATGACGCGGGCGATCTCGCGTTTGACCACCCCCTTTGTGGTCTTCGGGTCACCGACCTGCTCGCAGACCGCAACGCGGTACCCTTTGGCGATCAGTTTTGCGATATACCCTTCTGCAGCATGGTATGGGACGCCGGCAAGCGGGATGGGATTGTCCCCGCTCTTTGACCGTGAGGTCAGGACTATGTCCAGTTCGCGCGAGACCAGCTTTGCATCCTCGTTGAAAGTCTCGTAGAAGTCCCCGATCCGGAACAACAGGATGGTATCGGGATGCTGCTCTTTCATCTCGTGATACTGTTGCATGACGGGAGTCAGCCGCGCACCATTGCCGTTCTCGGCCTTGTTCCCGGTTTCGGGCTCGCGCAACATGAGTGCAGATAGGTACCCCTCCGGATCAATTAATACCGATCTGATCGATCTTCAGCGGGCCCGCGGCCGGCTGATATACGCGTACCAGAGGAACAGGGGAAGCGAGAGCACAAGCGCGATGAGCCCGAAGGCAAGCCCGAGCGTAAATCCCATCCCGGCAATGCTCGTCACTTTCCAGAGGATGTCCACTGCCCACGGAATCCCGGAGAGGAAGATGACAATCCCCAATGCGGCAACCAGCGCGATTCCGGCTGCTGCGTTCTTAAGGTCCTGCGAACTCGGGGCCATGGAGAGGACAAGACTCGTTGTCAGGTAAAGATACAACAGGAACCATGGATGGAATGCGGAGACGAGGTTCGCGTCAAAGATGCTGATCACGGAGACAGCGAGGGCATGGAGCGTGCCGGCGGAATCGATGGCTGACGGGAATGGCGGGAAGACACAAGCGAGGTATTCAGAAAAGAGCATGGTGAGCCCGGACAGCACCAGCGGGATGCCGAAGAGTGGCGCGGAGCTGATGATGACATCGCCAAGCAACGGGATCTTCGGGCGCGTGTACGTGACGGAGCCCCCCTCCCGCGAAAGAAGGACAACCTTCGTGATCTTCGCTCCTGTCAGGATGCAGCCGATCACGTGGCAGCACTCGTGGACAATAACGCCCGGTGCCCGCACGGTAAGGTAGAGGAACCGGAGTGGCAGGGCCTGGGCCCAGAGGTTGTCGAGCATCACCGATATGCACATGATGGCAATGCCGGAAGCAATAACAATAAGGAAGGGAAGGGGATCCATGGTGACCGGAGCTGTACGAATACTTCTCGCAAAAGAATGATAAGCATGCCGGCCTGGTGAGAGGTGTCTCTTCTGAAAGGCTGATATCCCGGAAGCCCCCAGTCAGCGTATGGAGAACCGGGAACCGGGCGGAGTGGGTGAAAAGGGCAACCGCCTCTCGCGCGAGAAGAGCCCCTACCTCCTCCAGCATGCAGAAAATCCCGTGGACTGGTTTCCGTGGGGAGAGGAGGCCTTCCTGCGTGCGGCACGCGAGGATAAGCCGGTCTTTCTCTCGATCGGGTATGCTACCTGCCACTGGTGCCACGTGATGGCACACGAGTCGTTTGAGGATCCGGAGGTTGCAGAGCTGCTCAACCGCGACTTTATTGCCGTCAAGGTGGATCGCGAGGAACGGCCCGACATCGACAGCACCTACATGCAGGTCTGCCAGATGCTTTCCGGGCAGGGGGGATGGCCGCTGACAATCGTGATGACGCCGGAAAAAAAGCCGTTTTTTGCCGCCACGTACCTCCCGAAGGAGCGGCGGTTCGCCGTTCCGGGGCTTCTCGACCTGCTCCCGCGCATTGCACAAGCATGGCGGGAACAGCGGGGAGAACTCTTCCGGTCCGCAGAATCCATCACCCGGGCCCTTGAGACACGGGAAGCGGCACCTGCCGGGACGGAACCGGATGCCGAACTGCTGGATGAGGGGTACGAGGATCTCCTGCTCCGGTTCGATCCTGAATACGGGGGATTCTCCGGCGCCCCGAAGTTTCCGACCCCGCATACCCTGCTCTTCCTGCTCCGGTACTGGAAGAGAACGGGGAAGAAGCGCGCCCTCGACATGGTGGTAAAGACTCTGGATGCAATACGAGAGGGCGGGATCCACGACCATGTCGGCGGCGGGTTCCACCGGTACTCGACCGATACACAGTGGCGTGTCCCGCATTTCGAGAAGATGGTGTATGACCAGGCGCTCCTCCTGATGGCATACACCGAGGCGTTCCAGGCAACAAAAAACAATCGCTACCGCGACACCGTGAAGTCAACGGTACGGTATGTCCTGCGCGATCTCACCAATACGGAAGGGGCGTTTTTTTCTGCGGAAGACGCGGACAGCCCCGGGGGCGAGGGGGCATTCTATCTCTGGACAACAGGGGAGTTGAAAGTTGTCTTTGGGACCGAAGATCTGGCTTTTGCAGGCCGCCTGTACAACATACGTGACGGGGGAAACTTCTCCTCGCCCGAAGCCACTTGCGGGGAAAACATCCTTTACCGCACCCTTTCCGATGAGGCTCTTGCGTCTGTTACCGCCATTCCTCAGGAGGAACTCGACGGGCGCATTGCATCCATCCAGGACCGGCTCTTTGCAGTGCGCGAGAAACGCGAGCGTCCCCGGCGCGATGACAAGGTGCTTCTCGACTGGAACGGGCTGATGATCGCTGCACTGGCAAAGGCTGCCCGGGTCTTCGGCAATGGGGAATGCCGTACAGCAGCGGAACGCGCGATGGTGTGTATCCTGTCGCGGATGCGCACGGGTGACGGCAGGCTGTATCACCGTTACCGTGATGGCGAGTGCGCAATCCCGGGATTTGCTGACGATTATGCGTTTTTAGGCCTTGCGCTGATCGAACTCTACGAATGCACGTTCAATCCGCGTTACCTTGTCGAAGCGCTTGCAGTCATGAAACCCTTCCGGGACCATTTCCTAGACCGGGAGAACGGGGGTTTCTTCTTCACGGCCGATGACGCAGAAGCGCTTCTTGTCCGGGACAAGGTGATCTATGACGGGGCTGTGCCATCGGCAAACTCTGTTGCCTGCGAAGTCCTCCTCCGGCTCTCACGGCTTACGGGAACCATGGAATATGAGGAACTTGCCGCAGCGCTTGCCATGTCCTTTGCCGGGCGAGTACGTGAATCCCTGTCTGCGTTCTGCTGGTTCCTCTGCGCCATCGAACGGGCTGTCGGGCCATCGCAGGAGATCGTGATTGCCGGTGACAGCGGATCTCCGGCTGTACAGGAATTTGTCGCAACCGTGCGTTCGTTGTATCTCCCCCATTGCACCGTGATCCACAAGCCGGCCTCTGACCCGGAACGTGCCGCTGCGCTCGCAGCCATCGCACCCTATACCCGGAATATTCCCGCTGACCGGAATATCGCGGCGGCATATCTCTGTTCGGGAACAACATGCTCCCTTCCCCTCACGGATCCCGGCCTGCTGGCAGCGGAACTGGAGCGGGGTGTAAAAAAGGAGTGATCAGAGGTTCTTCAGCGAGACGATATCTTTAACACCCGCGAGCTTCCAGACAAGGGATCGCTCTTCCTCCGCAATCGCAACCGGCGCGTCCATGGGCGAGTGCCCGAGCGCTGCAAGAATGTTGCACGAGAGGTTGCGGTCCACGATCAGGTCAACAAACTTCTCGCGGATCAGTTTCTTCTCGATAGAGTCGTCCACTTCTTCCAGGTATCCCTGGAGCGTGACGAATGTATAATTGGAGAGATCCCGCGTGTACTTCTCAATCTCGACCGAGACATAGGGGCTTTTTCTGAAATATTCCAGTTTTTTCCCGTATTTTGTCGAGAGGAAGTAGAGGAATGATCCATCGAAGACATAGAGGAACGGTGCGATGTACGGGTATTTCTCTCCCTGGAATGCGATGCGGCAGATATATCCCTTCTCGATCAACCGGTCATATTCTGCCTTGTCCATCCGGGGGATTTTTATGATTTCCATAGGTTCCCAAACCTCATTCCTAACGAGAGACGATAAACCTTTTCAAATGGGGTCGGGGAAGGGAAACGGGATCAGGGGATGGTCTCAAACCCCGCCCGGGTCCATGCAGCCATGCCACCCAGCAGGTTGGTGACATCCATATACCCGTTACGGGAGAGGAGGCTGGCTGCAAGGCTCCCTTTGAATCCCGCATCGCAATACGTGATGACCGGCCTGTCCTTTGGGATCTCGTCAATGTGTTGCAGAACCTCACCGGCATAGATGTGGTGCGCCCCCTTGATATGCCCGGAGGAACGCCATGTTTCCCCGTGCCGTACATCCAGCAGGAATACGGGTTCGCGTTTCAGCCGTTCTGCGAGTTGCGGGGCGGTGCAGGACGGGAGCATGGCAATCTCTTTTCCGGCAGATGCCCAGGAACCAAAACCCCCGGAGAGGATTCCCGCGATGCTGTCAAATCCCATGCGGCTGAACTGGCGTGCAACTTCATCGATGCCGGTATTGAAATCATCCACAAGGGCGATTGGTTTCTCGTAATCGAGAATAAAACCGGCAAATCCCGATATTCCGCGCAGCCAGAGCGAGATGCTCCCTTTGATGTGGCCGCCGGCAAACGAGGTCGGGGACCGGATGTCGACAACCTGGCAGCCATCCCGTAGTGCAGTTTCCAGGGCCCCGACGGAGAGCGGTCGCGGGTACCAACCGGCAGGCGCATGGGGAGGCCCGTTGCGGTTCCAGGTTTCCATGCGCCGGAAGTAGTGCGGGGTGTAGGGCGATTCGGTAACGCGATGTGCAATGAACGCTTCGCGGCCCATCTTCAGCCGTGGATTGGACAGTCGTTCATAGCCTGCGGTCGTGAACGGGTGTTCAGCAATAGCGCCACCGCAGATAGAGCCGGGGCCATGGGCCGGGCAGATGATGACACCGTCGCCCAGTGCCAGGATCTTTTTTGTGATGGAATCGAAGATCGTTTGTGCCATCTCCGCATTCCGTTCCGGGCCGTAGAAATCAGTGCGGCCTATCTCACTGGCAAAGAGGGTATCGCCACAAAAGACCATGAACGGGTCGGGCGAGACAGCAAGGTCCCGGACAACGAGCGAGATACTCTCTTCCGTGTGACCGGGGGTTTCCAGCACCATGATCTCAAGGGTCCCGAGCGTGAACCGGTCCCCCTCCTGCACGGGTTTGCCGAAGGCAAAATCCATCTGCCTGCCGTGCCATATCTCCGCACCGCAGGCTTCCTTGAGAGCGGTTGATCCGGTCACATAGTCTTCGTTCCGGTGCGTCTCAAAGATGTGGCGGATGGAGAGTCCGTTGGCATGTGCAATCTCAAGATAGATCCCGCAGTCCCGGCGCGGGTCTATCACGGCAGCCTCGGTACCGGAAGCGATAAGGTAGGAATAGTGAGCAAGCCCCTCAGAAATAACCTGGCGGAACAACATGCCGGCTTCTCCTCTATGGTGACTCCGTGCCGGTATGGGAAAAGGATTGCGGACCGGGCATTCCTGGTTCAGGAAACATAAGGATAGTTGAGGAGTACGGGATCGTTTGTACCCGTCTTTGCGCGATCACGGATTGCCTCGCAAATCGCTGAAAGACTTGCCGGGACATACCCGATCACTTCGGCACTGACATTGATCCGTTTGTGCACAAAGTCGATGAACGGATAGTTCTGGAGATCGTTGTTGTGGTGATGGCCATGGACTACCCATCCTTTGAAATCATCCGGGGCATTCGCCGGATCATGGACAAGGCAGAACTGTATGCCTTCGTGTTCTATGAAGACGAACGGGGCCAGACCCTGGTCTGGTCTGTCATGGTTCCCGGAAATGAAGACTGCATCGCCGCGAAGCAGGGTGGAGTACTCCTGCGGCGGGCGGGCATGGGGACCATAGCAGAGGTCGCCGATATGGTAGATTTTCGTGTGTTCCGTGCACCGGGCATTCCAGTTGCCGATGAGGACACGGTCCATGGTTTCAGTATCACCGGCGCGGAAGGGGCGGGAGCAGTACCGGATGATGTTTGCATGGCCAAGGTGGAGATCGGCAATCAGGAGGATATCGCCGGGATCGGCCGGATCGGGCATCGTGAGCTCGAAACCGGCGTGCTTCCGGTATCGCTCAAGCGCCTGCTGCCAGCAGGGGCTGTCGTGCTTATGTTCGTCATGGATCCAGCACTTGTCCAGAAGATCATATTCCGCAAGGATCCGGTCTCCGTTCATGATTGTTATCCGGAGACCGGTCTCGTCAAGGAGTACAGGTTTGTGGGGGGGACGGAACCGTGCATGGAGATGGTATTCCAGCAGCGACCGGATCCAGGAGAACAATCCTCCCTGCCTTGCGTGCGGTTGAGCTGCTGTCTCTGATTCAAGCAGCGCAGAGAAGATCTTTTCAGCGGTCTTCTCATGGAGGTGGTTTGCCACAGTGACGTGATACCATTTTTGCTCCGGGTGGCCGTCCCAGGCATTGTGGCTCTTTGTCAGGGGTGTGAGGGCCCTTGCGATCTTCGCGGTCAGGTGTTGCAGGGATTCCGATGGCCGGACAGAAAAGGCAATGACACTGCCATGCATGCCAGTCCGTTTTTCGAACCGGTCAAGAGTGAAGGGAATAGGACCGAAATCCGCAGCAATGGACCCGATGCAGACGAGAATCTGATCGCGGGAAACACCCGGCAGCAGCTCCATGGGGCCGAACAGCGTGAGGTGGGGGTGGCGCTCAAGGGACCGCGTGATCCCGGCAGTTCCGGCAATTGCTGCTGCGGTTTTTCGGATCCGCTGTTTTGTCTTTCCAAGCCGGATCTCCACGAGATAGATGTCATCCATAGGCGGGCGGTTCTGGTGAAACAGTACTGTATGGGCGGTCTTTGGGATTAAAGGTGCATCCCGGCAGGCCGCAAAAAAGAAGGAGATCAGGTCGGGGTTTTCTTGTGTGCCAGCCCAAAGAGCATGGCAATTCCCACAAGAACGGTTGCCACACCACCTACTCCGAGCACGATCCCGATTCCTGGTGCAAGGGTGGATGCAAAGATAATGTCGGCTGCTATCAGGACGCCCCCAATCAGGATAGTGACAACAGGTTTCATCACCGGTTCTGCGATATGCGATCCCTCCGTAAGGTATCTCATAAGTAATCCCCGGTGGTATTTACAGATTACTCTCATAATCCCCCCCAAAAAGGGAGAGCTGGGGGGAACATGAATAGCATCTTTACGTAATCCGGTAAATAAGCTGGATGCAATGAGCATCCCCGGTATGGTCTCGACACTTTTGTTTGACATGGACAATACACTCTTTGACCTCGTGGAGGCACAGATCACTTCCTGCCACGCAGTGGCACGCTTCCTCGGGAATGATGACGGGGACGAACTCTTTTCGTACTTCCTCCAGCCGGTGCATGGCTTTGAATCGCACGGCAATATCCGGCAGTACATGGAAGATCGCCTGATCCCGCTGGACGGGACGTTCGATGCGGCCTGCCGGGTGTACGAATCAGTGAAACTGAAAGCAATTCATCCGTACCCCGGGGTTGTGGAAACCCTGCAGCACCTCTTAAAAGAGGGATACCCGATGTGTATCGTAACAGATGCGCATTCCCGTGATGCGACCCTGCGGCTGGAGAAGACCGGCATGCTCCCGTTCTTCACGAGCCTTGTCTCATTCGATCTTGTGCAGGAAAAAAAACCAGGACCCGGCCCATTTCTTACAGCGCTTGAGATGATGCAGGCATCCCCTTCGGATGTACTCCTTATCGGCGACAGTATCCGCCGCGATATCGAGCCCTGCACAAGGCTTGGGATCCGGACGGTCTATGCACGGTACGGTGACCGGTTCTCTGCGAACCGGCAGGAGCATGGCGCAGACTATGTTATTGATTCGATGAACGAGCTTCCCGCAATTCTCGAAAAGATCAAATGTACCTGATATTCTGAGCGAACCTTCCAAAACCCCGCGGTTTTGCCACGCCGCAATGTATTTTTCCAGGATTCCGGGCGGAATAACCGGGATTTTTCCTGATTAACCAATAACTTAAAAAAACGGATGGCCCCAATAAAAGCTATGTACGTTCCGAAAGAGATCTTTTTCACCAAAGGAGTAGGTGTCCATAAAGATCGTCTTGCCTCGTTCGAGCTTGCGTTGCGGAAAGCCGGCATCGAGAAATGTAATCTCGTGTACGTGTCGAGCATCTTTCCCCCCAACTGCAAACAGATCTCGCGGACTGCCGGGCTCAACAAGCTCAAGGCCGGTGCCATGACCTTCTGTGTCATGGCCCGGAACGACACCAACGAGCCCAACCGGCTCGTCTCCTCCGCCATCGGGCTTGCCCTCCCGAGCGATACGGCCGAATACGGGTACCTGTCGGAACATCATGCATACGGGGAGACCGAGAAGAAAACCGGGGAATATGCCGAGGACCTTGCAGCAACCATGCTGGCAACGACTCTCGGTATCGAGTTCGATGTCAATGCCGCGTGGTCGGAGCGCGAACAGACGTACAAGGCAAGCGGCAAGATCATCAAGACCAAACATACCTGCCAGTCCGCAGAAGGAGATAAGAACGGGCTGTGGACAACGACGATTGCGGTAGCGGTGTTCCTATAATAATATTCAATTGAATTTTCTGTTTCTGAGATGTCATGCTCTGAAATTTATGATGGCTGCCGCCGCAGTCGAAGGCTAAAGCCTTCTCCAGGCAATTCTCGCTGATGCGACGATTGCCTCCCGCCAGGGCGCCCCCGCGGCGGCCCAATTACTTAAAGGGTGATGACAGTTCCTTGCCCAGGCGCGACCCGACGAGAACTTGACGTCGCATCAGCGAGGTCAAGTTGGAGAATATGTCAGTCTTCGATTGCGTCGCGCCGACTCCACGCGTAGCGTGGAGGGGGAGCATCCCCATATCTGTACTAAGTGGCTATCTCTCCTCCCGTGACCTCTTTCTCTCCCGTATCTTCTCCGCGAGTTCCCGCACCGCGACCCGCGCCGGCGAATTTTCCGGGATCAATGAAACCGGCTCTGCCGCAAGGTCTGCCTTCTCCACTGCAGGATCTTCCGGAATAATAGCAATCGGGGATTCCTCACCGATGTCGATCGGAGCAGTGCCGGTCTTGAATTGGTTGAACACAACGTGGATCTTCTCTTTTTCAAGGCCGAGCTGGGTAGCAATCTCCCGTATGCGGGCAATCGTCCGGAGGCCCCGGGCGCCGGGGTCGCTGACAATGAGGAGGAGGTCCGGTTTCCCGATGGTGCCCCGGCTGATGTGTTCCATGCCTGCCTCGGAGTCGATGACAATGAACGGGTAGTCGCGTTCAAGGGACTGCATGCATTCCGACAGGAGATCGTTGGCAAAACAGTAGCAGCCGGTTCCTTCGGGCCGGCCCATGGCAACGAGATCGAATCCCTCGCTCTCGACAAGGGCCTGCCGGAAACGGAGCCGGACATAGTCGTGCCGGTTCATACCGGGGGGGATGTTCCGCGAGAACGCCTCCTCCCGCATGCTCCCGAGCGTCTCTTTCACGGAGACACCCAGTGCTTCATGCAGGTTGGCATTCGGGTCAGCGTCAACGGCAAGGACCGGCGTCTCGCCCAGGGCGATGAACGACCGGACAAGGAGGGAACTGACCGTTGTCTTGCCGGTCCCTCCCTTGCCGGAGAGTGCAATCGTAAAAGGGTGTGGCGACATCAGTCTCTCTCCATGGTCAGCATCCGGGGAGGTTTTTCTTCGCCCTTATGCGGTGCGAGATCTCTGCTGCTGCCCCCATGATGGCTAGCGAACCTTCCTGGTCGGCAAACCGGATCCCGCAGCTGGGGGTGACAAGCGACTGTGCGTCGAAGAGTTTCTCCGGCATATTCTGGCAGAGCTGAGTGCGTATGGCGAGATACTTCTCATTCAGGGTGTCAACCGTTTCGGTTGCGAAGATCTTGTATTCAGCCGGGACAATCCCCCATGCAACAACGCCGCCCCGCTCCATAAAGGAGATGACCGCGTCGGAATAGAGAAGGAATTCCTTTGCCGTTGCATAAGCATCGAGCGAGATGACCGCGGGGTTGAGTTCCATGACAAACTCCCAATCGGTATTGGAGCAGCAGTGGACGCCGAGCCCTCCTTGTACGAGCGATGCGATATCCTCCCATCCCGCTTTCACGGTATCCTTGTCAACCGGGACAACCGAGGAGCCAAGCGATGCAAGGTAAGGTTCGTTTAAGACAACGAGCGTCTCCTTTGCGCCGCACTGCTCCCGCATCGCGTTCTCGCACCAGCGGGCCTTGAGCGCGATCATCTTGGAGAGGACATCGGCTAACTGCGTGTCGTAATAGATCGGGCGTTTGTCTGCATCCACGACCTGCATACCGAATGTGACCGGGCCGGTCACCTGGCACTTGAGCACGCAGGCAGCGGGGACTTTCCGGGACAGCATCTCCATGAATGCCGACGCATACTCCCTGTTGAGCCCGTAGCCGGAGAAGTTCCCTTCCACAAAGTCCATGTACACCTTCTCCATTGCCGAGGTCTGGTCTTTGGTGCTGTCAAACAGGAGCCGGTCCTCGCGGATGACGCGGCCCGGGAACTGTTCTGAGTCATTGAAGACAATACCCTCCAGCAGGGCGCGGTTTGGCAGGGTCGGGATGTAGGGAAAACCCGGGAAAAGGGCGAGCACATCATCGCAGGCCTGTTTCGGGTCGGTGTGAGGGAGCCCCCCGACACCGGTTGCGAGGGAGTTGGGTGAGGGTATCATCTTAGCCATGATGCTTACTCCTTCCTGATCCGGCAGGAATCGAGGAGTTTCTGGACTCCCGGGAAGAGTGAGAAGTCCGTATGCGGGAGGAAGGTGCTGCCGGTGTACTCGTCCATGAAGGAGCTCTCGGCATTCAGCTCAATATAGGCAATCCGGTACGCGATATCGTCGAGGGTCTTTCGGGCCCGGCGGTTGATGAGTGCAATGTTTGCACCGGTGACCGCCCCGTTGCCGATATTTTTGATGTTGTTTAAGTCAATCTCCGGGATCAGGCCGATGATCGTTGCGTTCTTCTTGTCGAGATAATTACCGAACGCACCGGCAAAGTAGATGGTGGAGATATCCTTGTGGGTCACGCCGGCCTCTTTCATGAGCGTGACGCAGGCAGCATGGACCGATGCCTTGCTCATGATCAGGTTCTTGATGTCGTTCTCGGTAATGACGATGTCTTTTCCAATGTCCGTTTCCTTTGCCCACGCAATAACATATTCCGGGAAATGGCCCTCTTTCCGAATGCGGGGGTGGGTGATCTCCGTGTTGATCCTTCCGGTCCGGTCGATAACACAGGTACAGAGGAGCTCAGCGAGCAGGTCGATGAGACCTGACCCGCAGATCCCCCGGGGCCTGATGTTGTTGATGGTCGAGAACTTCGGGTCAAGGGTGACCGGATCGATCGTTATCTTTTCGATCGCTCCGGGATTTGCCCGCATGCCGAAGAGTACTTCTCCTCCTTCAAGGGCAGGCCCGGCCGCGCCGGCGCAGGAGAACATCCATTCCTTATTCCCGAGCACGACCTCGAAATTTGTGCCAATGTCCACGAGGAGCGAGATCTCGTCGCGTTCGCCCATCCCGCAGGCAAGGATGTCGGCAATGATATCGCCGCCGATGAAGTCACTGACTGCCGGGAATGCAAAGACCCCCCCGTTCGGGTTACAGTTGATGCCAAGCCGGTGAGCAGCGATCGAGAGTGCCCTCCGGACTACCGGGACATACGGTTCGGCGATCATGTAGGCCGGGTCGATCTCGAGGAGCATGTGAGTCATGACGGTGTTTCCGGCAACGACCACGTCGTAGATATCCTCCCGGTCGATCCCGGCGGCATTGGCTGCCGTAGTGAGCGCCTGGTTGATGCTCTCGGCAGCAAGGGCCTGGAGCTTGGTGAGGCCGCCGTTCTTCTTGGCAAAATTGACCCGTGCGAGGATATCCTCACCGCAGCTGATCTGTTTGTTGTAATTGGAGGCAACGCTGACGACCTTGCCGCTGACAAGGTCCCAAAGGTAGACGACCACGGTGGTTGACCCGAGGTCCACTGCGGCGCCGTACAGCCTTTTCGAGGTATCGTTCTCCTGCAGGTCGATGAGACGGTACCCGCCGGGCACGAGCCCGATTGTCCCGGTCACTTTCCAGTCGCTGTGGCGAAGGATGGACGGGATCTCGCGGAGGACTTCGAGCGGGGCATACATCTTCTCTGCCACCGGCCCACCGCTCTTCTGGATCCCCCAGAGGAGCCGGGAGAGGTCGGGCGAGGGATCTGCAAGGCTTGGTGGCTGGAGTTCGACGTAATACTTCTTTACTGACGGGCGGAACTCGATCTCGTGGTCGAGCCCTTCGACAAGGATCTTCTGTTCCTGGATGAGGGTGCTCTCCGGCACGACAACATGGAGGTCGCCCTGGATGACTGTCTCGCAGGCAAGGCAGGCGCCCTTCTGCAGCTCGGCTTCAGTGAAGAATCGGCCGTACTTCTGTTTGTCAAAGTCGGCCCGGCCGGACTGGATATAGACAACGCATTTCCCGCACTTGCCCTGGCCCCCGCAGACAACGTTCATGGAGAGTCCTGCCCGCTGGGCTGCGTCAAGGACGGTCGTGCCCCGGGGGACATCGATCTTCCGGTAACTGGGGAGGAATGTAACGGTCCGCATTTACTTCTTCCACTCCTCGTGCAGGTACTCCCCGATCTCCGCTGCATCGCGGGGCCCGACAAGGACCTTCCAGCCGGTTGCGTCTTCTATCCTCCCGGAAAGAGGCGATGCATACCCGGGGATGATCAGCTTCCGGTGGGAGACCTCGTTTTCGAGCCCGAACTTCTTGATCGAGTCACGGACAAGCATTTCCGAGAGTTTTCCTGCTGCTACTGCCGTCAGGACCGAGAGCCCCTCCGTGTCAACGATCAGCATGAAGCAGGGAACGCGGGCAGATTCGAGGTATCCCTGGAGTGTGAAGAACGTGAGCGAGAAGTTCACGGTCATCAGGACTGGGGAGTCCTTGTCCGGCGAGCCTACGCGGTAGATTCCCGGGTTCATCTGGATCGGTTTCTGGGGATCGGTATAGATGTTCTGCCGAAGAGTAAGGGCAGCTTTGGCAGACCCGGCCGGGAGGGGATCGGTGACGATGACAGACCCGTATTTGACAATTCCTAATGCAACGGCCGCATCCTGCTGCCCGGTCTCTGCGGCATTGAGGTACACCGGATACCCGAGATCCGGGACTGCACGGGTGATAGCGAGCTGGCGGACAGCCGTGGAACGACGGATAAAGTCGCCGAAGGTTCCGGGCGCAAGGTCAAGGACAAGATCGGACACGCCATCGGCCGTGCAGGTCTTTACCAGTTGTACAAGGCCATCGAGGCTGCCGGATCTCACGACAAGCGGGCACCCGTGCTGTCTGGCGAGTGCGCACATCTCTTTAACATTCTCGTGCGTTGCCGCGTGAAGGAGGGGGCGGTACGTGCCGCAGTGGACCAGTGCAGCCTTCAGGGCTTCCACATTTTTCGAGATGAGGACGGGCGGGAGGTGGGCTTCGACCTTTTCCACCGTTTCCACTGCCCGGGCAAATGTCTCCGCTGACCCGCTCACATTCTCGATGGCAATCCCATTGAACCGGAGGTCAGCACCCACGCGGGTGAGCGTCTCGTCCCGCACCCTCCAGGTAACGGCAACGATCTCGTCAGCCTGCATCGTGTCGGTGACACGGAAGACAAGGCCCGGGGGGTGGTAGAAGGTCTTCTCGTGGCGGTAGAGGACGGTCTCTTCGCCGACCTTGAAGTTCCTTGTGCCGACACCGATCTTGACAAGGCGGATCGGCGGGCGGGTTGTTGCGCCAAGTACGGACTTTGCCTCATCGCTCAGGTACGGACAGAGGTCGAGGTCTGCTTTCCCGCCGGCAAGTTTCATGGCAAACGTGAGACAGGTCGGATCGCCACACTCCTTGCAGTTCTTCTTGGGGAGGAGCTTGTAGATATCGAGTGCCTTGAGGGCCATCTCACGGCACCCCCGCGGACTGTGCCGGTTGTTTCATGCCGGCAAGTGCCTTCCGTAAGGGCGCGATGGTCCCGGGATGACGGACGCAGAGGATCTCTGCGCCGGCAGTTGCGGCCGCAAGGCAGGTGAAGAGCTCCCACTGGATTGCGGTCTCGTCCTGCAATCCGGCCCCTGCTTCGCGTACCTCCTTGATGGTGAGGGTATCGGCCGCGGAGCAGATCATCGGCATGGCAAGATCGCTGTCTCCCTTGAGGGCAGAGAAGCGTATCCGTTCCATAGCCGAGTACGAGTACTCGAAGCCGTACCCGAGTGCACCTGTGTACGGGTCAATCACGATATGGTCGCGCTGCACCCCGATCTCCTTTAAAAGGATGTTGAGCTGCTTTGCCAGGTTGATATCGATGGGGGACTGGGCGATGATGGAATGGTTGTAGGCGAGGGCAGCTGCTGCGATACTGCGGTACTTCCCCGCTTCAGCGGTCCCGAGAAGGAGCCGCTCCCCCTGCCCGGCCTCTCCGCATTTCTGGTACACCTCGCTGTCGATCTTCGGTTCGTTACTCCCCTCGATGATGACCGGAAGGCTTGTCGCCGACAGGACGCCTTCGACAACCGGGCCAAGGGACGCGATGTCTGAGAAGTTCCTCTGCTTTGTGCTGGTCAGGTGGAGACGGACAAGGTCGGCGCCATAGTCTGCATCCGCTTTCGTTGCCCATTCGTTTACGTTGTTCGTCACGTCACCGCAATACTCTTTCACAATAGGCGACCAGAAGGCGGGATTGTCGCAGATCTCAAAAGCAATGAGCGGGGCGGGCAAAGAGGGCTGGCTTTCGAGGAACGGGAGGGTCGTTCCCCCGCCGATACGGTACGAGACCCTCCGCGTCCCACCATCTGCTTTCGTTGCACCGAGGACCACTTCGCCAATAGGGGTGGTCCAGCCGAAATTCAGTTCAGGCGGCATGGCACTCACACCAGCGGCTTCATCGTCAGGGCAGGATGCCCGACACGCTCCAGAAATTCCATGAGCGCTTCGATGGTTTCGGCAGTGGTCTCATCGGCAACCTTGTCCAGGAACCCGGCAAGGCCTCGTTCTGCAAGTTTCTTGTCGAGCCGCTCTTTGAGTTCCTCTTTTAATGCCGCCGGCATCCAGACAAGCCGCTCGATCCCGCCCTCGCCCTGGAGGAAGCGGTCTGAGAGGATATAGTTCTTGGAGATGCCGGCAAATCCCGGCGTCTGCGCTCCACCCCCGATGGTGCCCGCGAGCGTTGAGAAGGTCATGCCCGAGGGGGTCATACCTTTGTATTCCCGGTTCACGACCATGATCCCGTTCACTTCGGGCAGCATCAGGGCGATAGCCTCGAAACAGCCACAACAGGTCATCGGGTATTCCATTACACTGTACAGCGAACACCGCTCGATCTCCCCGTGGCTCGCCTTCTTGACGAACCGGTTCACGCCCTCGAATTCACCGGTCAGCTCGTTGATCACTGCGCCTTTCTCAATGGGCTGGTTGGCCCCGGAGGGGGACATGTCGTAGGCAATTTTTCCGTCAAGCCAGCTGATCGCCCCGCAGAGGGCCAGCCGTTCGGGAGTAATAACGCAGACATGGTTTGGGGCGAATGTCTGGCAGAGCGTGCAGGAATAATACGTATTCACATCTGAATCACGCATACCCTTGATCCGGGCATCGCGTTCATCGTACACCCGCTCCGCTTCTTTCTTTGCTTCGGCAACCTTTGCCGGATCCGTGATCAGCGTCACGGATACCGCATCGAGCAGCTGGGGGAAATCCATCCGGAACTTGGTTGCAAGCAGCTTGCCGATGTGCTCGATCTTCACACCCTTGGCAACCGCTTCCTTTGATATCCTCACCCAGATGAGGTCGCGCTGGGCAACGTGCCAGGAACCTTCGCCGTAATTGACAAAATTATGGATGCGGCGTTCGAGGACCGGCTCGTAGTCCTTCTTCATCGCCTTCCCGGCTACTTCGATGATGATCCCGAGCGGGTTCGCCGACCCCTCCTTCATAGCATCGATCTCCGGGCCGATGACCGTAACCTTCCCGTCTTCGACCTCTGAAAGTTCCCGCATCCGGAGAAGTTCAAATGCAGTGGACCTGCCGCCGCCGAACTCCACGTACATCTCTTCTTTCCGTATGCTCTTTCCTTCAAAAGCCGGTGAACAGCTCATGGGAATGGGGATTGCCGTGACATTGACCTTTATCCCCTTGAGTTCCATTCCCTGGCGCACCACATCGCCCGGGGTGGCCGTTACCCAGGTTGCATTCTCGTACCCTCCAAGGGAAAGGATGGGGAATCCCAGCACCCGCATGCCGTCAACAAGGGCAATCTCCTCATTTGTCAGGCCAGGGAAGACTATCACGATTGCCTTGGCACGTTCGGCTGCATATGCGAGCAGGCGGTGCGTATCTCCGGGTGTGACCCCGCCAAACATCATGGCAACGCGGGCGACGATGTCCACGAAATGAATGCCGTAAAACGGGGTTGAGCCCAGCGGGATGAGACGGTAGTCAAGACCGAGTTTCACACCGGATGCTGCCAGGGACGGGACAACATTCCCGGCAAGGAACGTGAGCATGTATTTTTCCTGCAGCTCGCGGCAGATGGCAGCAGCGCTCCCTTCTCCCTGAGGAGTGCCGACAATGAGTGCAAGGCCGAGAATGCTTCCGTCCACGAGTGAATAACCAAGCTTCCGGATTACCGTGTCGCTGATGAAACCGGTATAGGGTGCAGGTTCCTTTCCCTTTACTGCGGTCTGTTCAGCCAGCAGGCATTCGGATGCGACAATAGGATTGTTCGCGGTTTTTTTCATGACTTCTTCTGCTGCAGCCCGGTCGTGGACTGCGACACCGGTCAGCGCGTACGATATCGGGAGGTGGTAGGCCGTTTCCTCATAAGAGAACGGTTTCTGGATCGATGCGATCCTCGTTTTCAATGCCTCTTCGCCATGTTTTTTGGCTGATTCTACGTCGGTCATTACCTCTTTGCCTCGTACCAACAGTTACCCGGTAATATAGATATAGTTTCGTTATATGCCAATCCGGATTCCGTCGGATTCGGGACGCTCCGGCAAATAATGACCGTAAAGGTGATATACCGTCACTAAACGATATTCTTTATAAATCGAGGAACTGTTATGGGAGAGATTATTGTAACGAGAATGATTCCACGGCTGGTTTTCGTTCTGGCCCTCATATTCTGCATTCCGACGGTAATGGCAGAGAGCGGCACAATGTCGATCGCCTACTGGGGCAATGGCGGGTATTATATCGGCGATACCATCATCTTCGATGGGGTATCCCCGGCAGGGAACTTCACGGCGATCAAGCTGACCGGGCCGGACCTGCCGGCAAACGGTGTCCCTATTTACGATCTTGATGGTGCCGAGGGAACCGGGAACCCGGTTATCGTCAAAGAAGACGGGAAATGGCGCCTTGTCTGGTATACCGGGTCGATCAAGGGCGTTGACAAGATGCAGACAGCCCGGTACTATATCACGGTTTTTGATGTGAACAATCCGGAAGTATCTGCAAAAACCTCGGTCATGATGAAGAAGCCGGAATTCTTTGTCACGGCAAATCCCGACACTCTTGAAACCGGGGAATACCTTCAGCTCCAGGGAACGTCAGAACAGGGGACCTCCGATATTCATATCGTTATCAGCGACGAAGTCGGGAAAGTCTATCGCACGTATGACACCGCAGCAAGCCGGACAGGTTACTTCACCTATGCGTTCCGGGTGGATATGCCGCCGGGCTCATATTATGTGACAATCTCCAGTCCGTCCGTGAAGAACACGTACCGGACCACGATCACAGTTGTCCCGCCGGCTGCTCCGGCAGGAAACGTTACTGTCGCGCCCACGACGCCTGAGGGTATGGCAGCCAATGCCGGGACGCTCTCAATATCCTCCAACCCGGCCGGCGCTGCCATCTATGTAGACTCGGTTAATATGGGTGTCACGCCCATCACCCTGGCAAACATCGTACCGGGAACACATACCGTAGAAATCAGGTCGCCCGGGTATCTCACCTTCTCTCTCCAGGTCATGGTGAATGCTGGTGAAACAACCACCCTCTCCCCGGCACTGGTGAAAAGCCCGCTCTCCCTCCCTGTCTCACCCGTTACCATACTGGCCGGCCTGATCATTGCTGGTGCTGTTTTCCTTGTCGGTTGTGCAGTCCGGAAGACAGAATAACCACGCCTTTTTTTGATCCCGTCCCTTGACCATAACCTATATCGACGCCGGGACGCAAACGTACTACCTCAATCGGGATATCATGCAGAAGTATTCTTTTGTCGCCCACATGCCGGATGAACCCGGCTCCCTGCACCGGGCAGCCGAGATCATCAAGCACTATGATGGCAATATCAACCGCATCCAGTTCGACCGGCGCATCGATCCCGGGACGGTTTTCTACGAGGTAACCGCCACGGAAGAGTCGTACCGGAAGATCATGGATGATCTTGCCCGGATCGGGTACCTCCAGACCTCTCTTGTTACCCTGGATTTTTTGAAATTCTGTGTCTATCTCCCGCACCGTCCCGGGGCACTCTATGAATTCCTCTCGTACATCACCGCAGCCGGGGCGAATATCGCGTTGATCGATTTCGACGACAAGGGCCGTCACCCCGACCGGCTGACGATCAGCCTGAACCTTGAGCAGAGCAAGGAGATCGACCGGCTGCTCGACGAGCTCAAGTCCCGGTACCGGCTCGAGATCGTCGAGTATGACCGGACCGGCCGCCACCTTGACGATACCGTCTTTTATGTGCGGTACGCCCAGGCGGTCCGGGATTTGATCGGCGAATCAGAGGACGCGTTCCTCCTCTCCTTCCTTGCCGACAGCAACCATATTGCACAGGAACTCATGGATCGCGGGTGCAATCCCCACCAGGTCTTTGACAGCGTCCTTGCAACCGGTCGGACCATGATGGAGACCTCGGGACAGGGCTTTTATGCATCGGTACAGCAGTTCGAGGTGGCACCCGGGATAACCCTGTACTGCTTCCAGCCCCCCTGCGGGGGTTCGGTCTTTGTGATCAGCTCTCCGGATGATCTCCTGATGATCGATACCGGTTACGGAATCTACCACCATGATTTCATGGCGCTCTTCTCGCGGTACGGTATTGATATGCGGAAGCTCTCCCGCATCATCGTGACGCATGCTGACGCGGACCACTGCGGGGCATCGGGACATTTCACCGTCCCGGTTCACATGCACAATGGAACGCTTGCGATTATCCGCACGAACAACCGGGGCTGGGGATCGCGGAGCCAGGAGTCAGTGCTTGAAGAGTTCTATACCAAGATGATCAATCTCTTCTCGCGGTTCCAGGTGCCAAAGGATATCCACTGTTTTGGCGAGCCCGGAGGGGAGAAGCGGGGTATATTTCCCGTCATAGGGACCGTATCTGTCGGCCCGCTGCATCTGGATGTACTGGATGGTCTTGGGGGACATACCTTCGGGCAGGTCTTCCTCTATTCGCGGGACCATGGCCTGATCTTCGCAGCCGACAGTGTCATCAATTTCGGGAGCCTGACCAAGGCCCGGGCGGATTACAGTTCCCTTGCGGCGTTTCTTGTCACCTCGGTCAATGTCGACAGCGACCGGGCAAAGCAGGAGCGGATTGCCCTTATGGCCCTTGCTGAAGAGACCGACAAGGCCCTGGCATCATCCGGCCGGCGCTGCCTCATCTGCGGCGGACACGGGGCAGTCTCGGTTATCGAGAATGGCAAGCTGACGGCCTTTGGCCGGATTGAAGAATATCATGCGGGAACAACTGACTGATTAAAAATCCAGATACTATCCCGAAAGGGCCAGTGTACCGGACAAATAAGAAAAGGCAGTTCCGACCCGCCCCCGCAGACGGGTCGGATTGCCTGAGGCGAAAAACGGTATTGTAAGGTTAATGTGGAGTGGGGGCATTGTGCATTGGAAGCGGGAGACACCAATCTTGTCTCCGTTGTCTCTGCTCAACCACGTTTGATCTGCTTTCCTGGTGTCACCTCCGTTTACTTCTTTTCAACACTGGTACTCACGACGGGTATGGTGCGGACGGCTGCCACGCACGAGGGTGATCCGGGCCCGGAAGATCTTCTGCTCCTGAAATCATCCGTATGGCCTGGATCACAATCCGGGATGTCTTTTAAAGAAATTCCCGGTATCGTCCCGTTTTTGTCACCAGCGTTGACTGTACCGTGCTGTTGCCGGTCAGGGACCGGTTTGCACAATGACCTGTTGTGACAGAATGTACTAATAATCCTTTTATTCGCATGGCATTTCTGCCTGGCATAAAAAATGAATTTTCAGATTTCAGTTTAATGTCGGAAATTGTTGTCAATACGTATCAAAGGAATAGTTCGTGACAATGATCTCCTGGATCCCCTTCCTCCTTTCGCCATTGCAGTTGATGAAACGCTTGGCATTGACCGATTCAATGCAGAAATCAGCATATAGTTCTTCAATTTCCGGTACCTTGGAGTTGCTGAGCATGATCTGTACTCCCTTCTTCGTGAGCCGGCGGAACAACCGGGCAAGCCGCTCCTGCTCGGTAAACGGGAAACCGCGGGAGTTATAGTCCGTGAAGTTTGCCGTCTTTGAGAGCGGCTGGTAGGGGGGATCGAAATAGATGAAGTCTCCTTTCTTTGCGGTTTTCACCGCCGATGCAAAGTCCCGGTTCTGAACCTTTACCTTCTCAAGCATGGCAGAGAACTTGAGGATGCTCGTATCCGAAGGGATGGAACGCTTCGTGTAACTGCCAAACGGGACATTGAACTTGCCCTTCCGGTTCACCCGCCAGAGCCCGTTGAACCCGTGCTTGTTGAGGTAGATGAGCAACGCTGCCCGTTCGAGAGAATGGTTCCTGCTGCCGATCAGCGCATTGAACCGCTCTTTGTGCTTCTTATATGAGGCCTCGGTGTTCTGGAACTCATCGTCTGCGAGTGCCGTGATGAGTGCTCCCGGGGTGTCCTGGACAACACGGTACAGGTTGATGAGTTCCCTGTTGAGGTCGGAGATGACCGCTTTCTTCAGCAGTCCCTTGTTTTCGAGATGGACGAGCAGTGCTCCTCCACCGACAAACGGTTCGTAATAGGTATCCCAGGACTTTGGAAGGCGATAGTCCAGCTCCGCGAGCAGCTGGCGCTTACCGCCGGCCCACTTGATGAACGGCGAGCATTTGACGAGCGGGGATATCACAGTCAAGTTTGTATGAACATCCCATATAGATCTATCCCCGTGGAGGTTTTGTTGTGTAACGGGAATTGCGGGTAGAAATCCTCATCTGCTTTGCAGATGCATCATTTCTGGAGAAAACCATGGAGCGCCACAGGGTTCAGGAGATGATGCTCTTGATGGCATCGAAGATCCGGAAGATTGCCAACGCCATCTCCGATGACGATGTCGAAAAATTCCTCGAAGAGATCCTCAGGGCAAAGCGGGTATACGTGATCGGGGCCGGGCGCTCGGGGCTTGTTGCAAAGGCATTTGCCATGCGGCTGATGCACCTCGGCATGCAGGCCTACGTGGTCGGAGAGACCATCACTCCGGCGCTCTCTGCAGGCGACCTGATCGTAATCTTCTCCGGATCCGGTAAGACCAAGACCGTAGCAGATATTGCCGAGACAGCGAAGGAGATCGGGGCGCACATCTGTCTTATCACCTCCAATGCGGATTCACGGATTGGCAGGATCTCCAACTGTAATGTCGTCATCGAGCACCAGCGCGATGCGGTGACTGACGATGCTGTGGAATTTGAGATCCGCCAGATGATGGGAGAGCACAAGTCGTTTGCCCCGCTTGGCACACTCTTTGAGACTGCGTCCATGATCTTTGCCGATGCAGTCATTTCCCGGCTCATGGAAATTACAAAAACGGATGAGTCTTCGCTCAAGAACCGCCACACGAACATTGAATGAGGAAAACCATGACCATGAAATTTTCAGAACGGGTTGCCGGAATCGAGATCTCCGGCATCCGGAAGATCTTCGAGGCTGCAGGACCGGGATCGATCAACTTAGGCCTCGGCCAGCCGGACTTCGACACCCCGCAGCATATCAAGGACGCTGCAATCAAAGCCATCCAGGAAGGAAAGACCGGTTATACCACGAACAACGGCCTGCCGGAACTCCGTGCCGCTGTCAGCAAGAAGTTCAAAAACGAGAACGGGATCAAGTACCACCCCGACCAGCTGATTGTCACGGCCGGTGCGAGCGAGGCGCTCCATATTGTCATGCAGGCGATGCTGAATCCCGGTGACCGCGTCCTCTGCCCTGACCCGGGTTTTGTGTCGTATGCCTCCCTTGCCACCATTGCCGGTGGAAAACCGGTCAGTGTGCCCCTGACAAAGTCGCTCCATATCGATGTCGAGGCAGCAAAGAAGCTGATGGACAAGGCAAAGCTCATGGTCATCAACTCGCCCGGCAACCCGACCGGTGCGGTTGAGAGCGAGGAGTCGATCCGGGCCCTTGTCGAGTACGCAGCGGACAAGGGTGTCACCATCATCTCCGATGAAGTGTACGAGCATTTCATTTATGGCAAGAAGCACGTGAGCGCAGCGCAGTTCGGTGACAATGTCATTACCATCAATGCCACGAGCAAGACCTACGCAATGACCGGCTGGAGGATCGGGTACCTTGCGGCATCTCCCGAGATCATCGGCCAGTGCCTGAAGGTACACCAGTACTGCCAGGCATGTGCAACCTCAATCGCCCAGTACGCTGCAGTGGCTGCCTATGAAGGAGACCAGAGCGCAGTGAAGGTCATGCGGGACGAGTACGAGGCACGGCGCGACCTCATCTGGGGCGGGTTAAAAGAACTGGGATTCGATTTCCCGAAACCCGAGGGGGCGTTCTATACGTTTGTCCCGATGAAGCCCGCGCTTACGGAAAAGATCATCGAAGCCGGCGTTATTGTTGTGCCCGGCACAGCATTCGGTGCCAATGCCCCGGAATATACCCGGTTCAGTTATGCCACATCGCGGCAGAATATTATGACAGCACTTGAGCGGATTGGAAACCTCGTGAAGTGATACCATGGTTAAGGAACTGTTAGAAAAATTATCCAATGCCCATGGCGTTTCGGGCAGCGAAGGAAGCGTATTTGAGATTGTGAAAAAGGAGCTCAAGGGCCACGTGGACGAGATCCGCGAGGATGCGATGGGCAACCTGATCGCAACAAAGAAAGGCGGGAAGTTCTCGGTGATGCTCGCCGCCCACATGGATGAGATCGGCCTGATGGTGAAGTACGTTGACGAGAAGGGCTTTATCCGGTTTGTGGCGCTTGGCGGCTGGTACGACCCCGTGCTTTACACGCAGCGGGTCGTCCTGCACTCGACCAAGGGTCCGGTGTATGGCGTTGTCGGCGGCAAGCCTGTCCACATGATGAACGACGAGGAGCGGAAGAAGGGTGTCAAGATCGATGACATGTTCATCGATGTCGGGGCAACGAACCGGCAGGAAGTAGAACTTCTCGGCATCGATGTCGGCACGCCCGTCACCATCGACCGGCAGTTCGCGGAGCTCGCAAACAACCGCGTAACCGGCAAGGCATTCGACAACCGGGCCGGTGTCGCGATGCTGATCAAGGCCATGCAGGAAGTGAAGTCCCCGCATACCATCTATGCTGTCTTCACGGTCCAGGAAGAGGTGGGCCTGAAAGGAGCACGGACGAGCGCATACTCGCTCGATCCCGACTGTGCTATTGCAACCGATGTCACGATCCCCGGCGACCACCCGGGCATTGACATGAAGGACGCACCGGTCGAGATGGGCAAAGGCCCGGTCGTCACCATTGTCGACTCCAGCGGCCGGGGGCTCATCGCGAACCGGAAGGTTGTGAGCTGGCTCAAAGGCGCAGCCGATGCGAACGATATCCCGGTCCAGCTCGAAGTGGGCAGCGGCGGGACCACGGACGCAACCGCGATTCACCTGACCAAAGGCGGTATCCCGAGCACGACCATCAGCGTTCCCTCGCGATATATCCACTCGCCAGTTGAGGTCATTGATCTCTCGGATTTGGAAAACAGCGTGAAGCTGCTGGTGGCTGCGCTGAAGAAGAAGCCGGTGCTGTAAATCTTCATTTTTCAAAAGTTTTTTCGTCCCTGTCCAGCGAGGGATTGGCAGAAATAGAGCGTCACAGCAGCGAGGATCGATTGGATAAACCACTAGGTTTCGACTCCTCCGAGCGATCCCCGCATGGGGTGGATGGAATCACAATTTTGAATTATGGAGTATCAGCGGGATTCGTGTTATTTGTTGATTAACGAATTATCAACCTGCAATATCTCATTTTTGAGAAGAGACATTAACGTGAAAACCAGACGCCCCGGCCGGGACTTGAACCCGGGTCAAAAGCTCCGGAGGCTTCTAGGATGTCCACTACCCTACCGAGGCATTGTTCGGCCATGCACGGTGCAAAACCCCCCACGCATACACCCGTTCCGGAAGTCATGGGTGTCTGCGACGGAGGCCGGAGCATGCTCCGCACCCGTTCACGGTTCCATATTAACAACACCTCATTCTGTATTAAAGCTCACGGAGACCCGGTAATTGTCTGGCGGTCCGGAACAGGCATTTTGTTACGGAGCGGGGGGCTTCTAACCAAGTATGTGAATTATCCGGGGGCGGGAAATCTGGTGAGAATGCGGTACAATAGATGAATAATGCTGTGAATGACCCTAATCATACAGATGTCTGGTCGGAAAGTATTGTAAACCCCCGGCAATAAATAATAACTATCTGATTTCCGATCGCAGCTATCTGCGAGGGATTGTCCTACGCGTATGTCATTTCTTTCACATCCCGGAAGAATAGGCAGGATCTTCATGGTAGTCTCTCTTCTCGCCCTGGCATGGACTGTCACTGCAGCTGAGCCCGGATCTCTCACGGTAGTTGTCAAGGATGCCCGTACCAAGGCCGTTGTTGGCGGGGCGCTGGTATACCTTGACGGTGCTTATAAAGGGACAACCGCGGACTCGTCCGGGGTGATTACCCTTGACGCCCTCAAAGACGGGACCCATACCGTTCGGGTCACCAAACCGGATTTCCGGGAAATCACCAAAAAAATTGTCTATCCCCATGAGACGACGGTCTCCGTTGAGATTGCACGGGGGGCGCTCGTCCTCCTGAATGAAGAGGGTGAGAAAAAGGGTGCAATTAACGTAGTTTTTTATCCTTCATCAACCTCCTACAGTTGTACTGACCATGCGAAGGTCTCAGCACCGGTCTATATCAACAACGAGACCCGGTTCCGGGAGGATGTGATGAAGGTGATCCAATCAACGTATCTGAACCTTGACAAGGTTACACCTTCTAAAACCCCGCTTCCTGCTGATTACCGTGACCGGTTTAATTTTTATTACTACTATGACCCGTCGGCACCTGCGGATGCATTTGAGGGCTGTGCAGGAACAATTCCCGGCAATTACTGGAAAGACGTAACCTTTGCCGATATAACTGTCATCCTGTACCCGAAATACTACGGCGCCTATTCGGACGCTGCCTGCCAGCCGACCGGGTGCAGCCAGGACTACGGGCCGGGCCGCAACCTGATGAAGGCTCCGTCAGACCAGCTGACCCTGATCCAGCACGAGACCGGGCATGCAATGTATGACCTTGTCGATACGTACTGCGGCAATACCTATTATTACCAGAATGACCCGCATGCGAATGTCTGGAGTTCTCGCGAGAACTGCGAGTCGGATGCCCGTTCCGATGGCCGGGATCCTGCGCAATGCCGGCAGATCCAGCAGGCTGCAATTGGTTCTTCCGTGAGCTGCAGCCAGCCCTACTGGCGCTGGGATCCCATGCCCGATATCATGGCAAGCGGGTACCGGGGAAAATTTGGTGAAGCGTCCACACAGCGGATCAATTATGTACTCTCAAAGGCGGTAGTATCATGACAGTCCGAACATTGGCAGGTTTCCTCCTCATCGTTATGTTCTGCTGCGGCATCTGTCCGTTCGGGGCAGCCGCTGAACAGGTGGTTCCCGATTACGACAAGGTTGTCCGGATCCAGCTCAACTACCTGGACGGGGCATACACGCTTTCATCAGCCGATGTCCAGTACGGCCGGGCCCCGAACCTGGCACTCCAGTCCGGTGAACTGAAAGGCAGTATCCTTGACACATCCGGAAAGGAACGGCTCTCGTTCTCCACCCGGGAACCCTGGCGGGCCCAGGGGGACATCCTCGGCGATCCGGAAGGCCGGACCCTGATTGGCTACACGGAAGACGGTGACGCCAGTGACATGAGTATCACCGTCCCCTGGGTGCAGGACATGGCATCCTTCACCCTCACGGACTCACGGAACGGGGCTTTGCTGGTATCCGCAGATCTCATGCCTGCCGCAAATCTTTTCTGCACCGATTATGCGGGCGATCCGGATTGCCAGGCACGTGGAGCACCATCCCAGCTGGCTGCAATGGAACCGGTACCGGAAACAACATCCCTGCCGTTTGTCCTCATTTCTGTCTTATCCCTATCCGTCCTCATAGCAGCCGGTCTTGCCGTTGTGACTATCCGGAGAAGGGCCGCGGCGACAGGGATCCCGGAGGGAGCAGCTGCTGCGGTAAAACCGGTGAAACAGACCGTGCTCATCGTGGACGATGATCCCGAGATGGTAGAGATCATCGACCAGTTCCTCACGGATGAGGGGTACGCGACCATAAAGGCGTTCAGCGGGAAAGGATGCCTTGATATCCTGAAAAAGCAACTCCCCGACCTGGTCCTTCTCGATGTCCTGATGCAGCCGATGAACGGGTGGGAGACACTCGAGCAGATCAAGAAGGATCCCATCACAAAACCGATCCCGGTCCTGATGCTGACCGGCAAACATCTCACCTCCGCGGAGGCAAAGCAGTACAACATCCGTATCGATGATTACATCATGAAACCCTTACGGCATGAAGAGATCTTCACTGCGATCGACAATATCCTCCAGAGGAAACAACGCTTCAAGGATGGTCTGGAGATGGCCAAGAAGGTCGGTGTCGACCGGGAGAAATTCTGCGAGCTGGCCAAGCTTTCCCGCCGGATCTCGGTCAACAAGAAGATCATCGATATCCTGCAGGCACCAGCCGGAACGCCGGCGTGGGGCCCTGATGAGATGACACCGGAGAACAGAGAGGTGATCGAACAGATCACCATGACAACCCGGGTCAACGAACAGCGTGCCGAGCAGCTGAAGACGGAGATCAACAAGGTATTCCGTTCCAAGGGTGTTCCGGAGATCACCTGGTAAGCCTGTGGGGCCGCTCACTTCCGGGAATGGTGCCACGGCCTGATGCATTTTTTCTGGTATGAAAACCCAAGAGATTTTCATCAGATTCCTGTACCGCGGGGCGAGATAGGGCGCTCTGTATAAATCGTGTATGAGAAAGGATTAGGTTGGGATGGAGCCACGGGTGCTCGGGGTCTACCGACCCTCGCCCCGTGGAATCCGGCCGTATGTGAGCATTGAAAAAAAAATGAAACCGGGGGTCAAGGGGGCTTGCTTCCTTGAACTGCTTCCACTTCTGGTGACCGAATGAGGGCACACTCGTAATTCCACTAAGTGTGTTTTGATAAGAATTTCTGTGAAGCCTTTTTTAATCAACTCGTAATTACCTGCCATAGCAGACGGCAATAATCCCGACATGCATAATATCCTGAACGGTGAATATTCCTGTCATGGATCAGTCGCAGCACCCTTATGATACGGTTGTCGCCGCATTTGCGACAACACGGGTGCCCCGCGACCTTCTGGCCTGCGAACTCTGGCTTCTTTTTGCGCTTCTCTGCATTTACGTCCCCGTCCTGAACGGGTCGTTCCTCCGCATCCTGTTCGGTATCCCGCTTGTCCTGTTCATCCCCGGCTATGCGCTGATAGCAGCCCTCTTTCCCGCTGCCCGCGATCTCGATGGTATTGAGCGAGTCGCACTCTCGTTCGGGCTTTCCATTGCTGTTGTCCCCCTCACGGGGCTTGTCCTGAACTATACCCCCTGGGGTATCCGGCTCGATCCGATTATCGTCTCCCTGTCACTGATTACCATCTCCCTGTGTCTCATTACCCAGTACCGCAGGGCCCAGGTTCCGGAAGAAGAGCGGTTTGTTGTCCCGTTCCAGGAGATCCGGAATGCTGTAGTAACGGAGTTCTTTCCCCCATCTGAAAGCTCTCGCACCGACCGTATCCTCTCCATCATCCTCCTTGTTGCCATTGTCGGGGCCATTGCCACAACGGTCTTTGTCATTGTTGTCCCGAAAGAAGGCGAAAAATTCACGGAGTTCTTTATCCTTGGAGAGAACCAGAAGGCTGCCGATTATCCTACCCGTCTTGTCACCGGAACGAACAGTTCCCTCTCTATCGGCATCGGCAACCACGAGTACCGGCCGGTGAACTACACGGTCGAGACGTATTTTATGAAGATGACCTTCGACGAGAAAACAAACACGAGCACCCTGCATGCCATGGACCGTATCGACCGGTTCCCGGTGCAGGTGGCCCATAACCAGACCACCGTCATGCCCTACACCATCATACCGGTTGCTGCCGGTGATTATAACCGGCTCGAGTTCCTCCTCTTTAACGAGACCGTGCCGGACGAAGGGGTCACCGGGACAGAACGGATCAACCAGAGCTATCGCGATCTCCATCTCTGGGTGTCAGTGAGATCGCTGTAACTGTGGCGGCCCGGCCGGAATTACTGGAAATCCGGCGACTTCAGGCTATTCGTTCAGCACCGTGAAGATTGCCGTTACATCCGGTTTTTTCATATCGGGAGTACACCGTTCAACACGCACGACCTTTCCGGTGCTCTCGGCACAGACCGCTGCAAAGAGACTGCAGACCGGGCAGGGGCTCGTGATACAGCACTTTTGCGATTCCGCAACCATGGCACGGCACCCGTCAATGAGCCGGTAATCCTCCATGACAATGGTGATAACCCCGGATTCTTCCGATGAACTGGTCCGTACAGCCACGTCAAGAACATCTACGCCAAGTTCCCTGATCAGATTGTTCATGCCAGCCGGGTCACGGGGGATCGCAAGGTGCTGTTCTGTCCTGAGCAGGCGGAGAAGGGGGGCACAGGAAGGCTCCACGAGGATTCCTGCCATATCCTGCCCTGCCACGAACGGTTCGGTGAGGAGCGGCATACCAGTGTAATCGGCTGCCGGCACCAGCAGCATGGGGTGATCCCGTCCATCCCTGCCCCCGGGAATAAGGTGAGCATTTCCCTGCGCCCCGAGATCTGCACAGATGCGGGCCATGCTGATGCTGCCCTGGACCGGCAGCAGACTGATATAGCGGAGGTCAAGAGGATCGCTTGCGGAAAGCGTGACAAAGAAGATACCGGTCAGGAAACAGGCCAGGGCGGCAATGACAAGGGCTGCGCTCGTGAAGTCGCCACGGTTGGTCAGGATGGCCGTTGCCACGAGGACAGCGGCCAGGATTACGAGGGCAAGGGCTGCTTTGTAGCGGGGATTGATCGTTGGGACAGAGATCATGATACACCACCGGAATAGTGTTTTTTGAACTGGTATACGCGCACGGACTGGACAAGGAGAACCATGAGAAAACCCGCTGTAAGGACAGACAAGGGAAGTACTACATGGTTCGAGAACTCAATGAGCAGCGCAATGGCAGTGGTGATTCCGCAGAATATCAGGAAGTACCGGAAGTCGGGTGGTCCCTGGAGAATGCCATGGGAGGAACAGACCGTGCCTGCTACCATCCACACCGTAAAGAGCCCGGCCCAGAGGTTCATGGAGCCCGCTGCTGTGGTGAGGAGCACGCCGGAGCAGACAAGGTAGAACCCCCGGTCCGGCCAGCTGCGGGTGAGTGCGTATACGCCGAGGAAAATCAGGAGAAGGATCGGTGTAAGGTACCATGTCTCTGGTCGTACGTATGCGGTTATTGCGATAATCCCCGCTGCAAGGGGTGCAAGGAACCGGAATTCCGGCGGGAATGTACTCATACGCCCACCCCGCGGACAGCCGAAAAGGTATCCGGCCGTGCAGGCCTACCTTCCCGGGCCTCCTCGATGACCCGGACCGTTACCTGGATCTGGCAGGTGCGGAGGGGCCGGACCACATGCCGGATATGGCTCGTGTCCCCGCTACCGAGGGTGAAGAGGTACGCGTTGTTCAGGAGCAGCTGCGAGAGTGTCCGGGTGACCTGCCCGGCAAAGGCCGGGGTCCGCTGGCAATACAGGATGCCGGAATACCGCTCCTTCAGAGTTGCAAGAGCCGTTTGGACCCGCGGGTCCCGGGCCTGTGCCCCGGCATCCTCGCAGTGCCGGATCATGCTCCTGAGATCGTTCCGGTCCGGCATGCGGTAGAAGTGGACGGAGCGTTCGGCCGGGTGCATCCACTCTTTGAGTTCTGCCAGGCAGTGTGACGGGTTCTTCTCCTCGCGGATGAGGTGAATGATGTTTGGGCCGGAGATGAAGAGGATGGAGATATGCTGGAAGGACTGCAGGGTATCGGTCACCATCCCGGTAACTTCGGTTTTGATGATTCCCGGTAACCTGCAGCAGTTCCAGTCATCGTTCCGCATGGTACAGTCCACCCTGATCGGTTTTCCGTCTCCCGCTGCGCTGAAGTCCGAGATCTTTCCCGGTGTTCAGCTGGGGGAGGACCCCTCGATTGGCCGGCACTGCATTATCTTTGGCAATGTCTTTATCGGCAACCGGTTCCGGTGCGGGAATGACGTCCTCATCCGCAGCGAGACTGCCCTGGGAGATAATGTCACTCTTGGCGACGGCGCATGTATTGACATGGACGTGGTAGTGGGGAATAACGTGACGGTCTGCGAGAATGTCTGGATCCCGCAGTTTACGAAAATTGAGAACAATGTGCAGATTGGGCCGGGTGTCCGGCTCGTTGGCGAACCGGTCTTCTCCCGCATAAAGCACAAACCCGTCCGGGGGATCATCCTTGGCGAGGGATGCGTGATTGGGGAGAAAGCGGTCATTGCCCCGGGGGTGTCCATCGGTGCCGGTGTCCATGTGGAAGCCGGGGCGGTTGTGAGCAGCGATGTGCCGGCTGCCCGGGAATGTGCGGGAAGGTTGTGAAGTTTTCCGGTGTTTTTTTGTTTTTTTGTTGCGGTGTTTTTCCTTTAGCGTGAAGGGAGTTCTGGATTTTTTTCTGTGAATCCCCTTGGGAATGTGTGCGTTTTTGCCTCATGCATACTCAGAATCCGGACGGATGTTTCGGGTGATGCAGGGGACATTCTTTCCGCTATCACCCTGCACAGAATGCAGTCGGCTGCTTATCACGCCACACTGTTCGGATCGGGCTGGTGGATCCTGTTCCCTGGTGCAAAATCCGGATGATGGTATTCTGCTGGAAAAAGATCCTATGATTTGATCCGAATCTGGTTGAAGGCTATGGTTAAGACTATCGGCTCCACTCTAAGAGTGGTTTAATGGTATGGGTGTAGTATGATGCCGATTATATGGGTTGTGGGTTAATTGAGAATTCCATTGACAATTTGTACAGAATCCTGAGAGAAGCGTGATTATGGTAGGTAGCGTGACGACAGATACCATCCTGCTTATTTGGGGACTTGTCCTTTTCAGAAGGAAAAGAATTGATCACAAGGTACCGTATTTCTTGTGAGCCTGTTCAATGGTCATAACTTCGGTAATATACACGGTAGTATCCAAAATAACGTAAAATGCAGTAAAACTTCTTCCAATGTGAAGGCGATAGACGTGTTCATCGTGCCGGCCTTTCGGAGCTTTCAATAGTTCCTTGTCTCCTCCTTTACCGGGAAAGGGATCGTCTTTAAGCATTGAAAGCCGGGCTGTGATGATGCGCCGGCTTTTATCGTCCAGGTCATTGAGAAATTCAGCAGATTTCCGGCGGATGACAATTTCGTACTTCACGCTTTGATCTCCGAAAGCGGAACGAAATCATCTTCTTCCATGATGCGGCGGGTTTCATCGAACAGCCGGCGCCGGTTTTCTTCCTTTACCAGTTCCCGGATAACATCATCGAATGTCTGGCCCGGCCTGCGCAATTCATGGACTGCTTCCCAGGTACTGGGGCATACCGGAATCCGCTTTGTTGCACACTCCTGAGTGGACATGTGATAATTGTAAGGATTGTAAGTATTTACTTCTTTACAATCCTGCACGGATTTTTTGTTTCTCGAAGAGCGTCAGGGAAAAAGGAGGATCAAAATTCCGATGCCTTTCTCTCTTCCTTCTTCCGGCAGAGCAGGATTATGGGAGAGCCAAAAATGTGATTTGTTCTGGCCCCGTTATCTGGAATACCTGAAAGGTGGACTTATTCTCTCACGGGTTTTTTGGACTTGCTGGAGTTATCTCACCTGCGATCCTCTTCCAGTCGTCATGTTACGGAACAATCGTACTGGCCCGCCATTCTTCATCAAGAGCCTTCTTCCCCGCCCGTGTTTCCGGCTCCAGGACAATGCCGATCTTTTCGATTGCATCCGGCAGGATACGATACCGGTGGAATGCCCGGGCAAATCCCCGGATCCAGAGCTCGAAGATGAGCCCCGGCTGCTGCTTCATTGCCCGGAAGCCTTCGATCTCGTTCCTGCAGCGTTCAAGGATTTTTTTGTTGTCGAACCAAGAGTCACGGATACGACGGATACGAACGAAACTCGTGATCCCGTCCTTCATGGCGATGAAATCATACGGGAGAACGTCATCTGATACAACATCAGCGACTGCAAATCCCCATATGGTGGCCCGCCGTTTTGCTTCCCGGATTGCCACAAGCGGCCTCTTTTTTTGATCCGGGCAGGTATCCTGACCGGTCGTTTCCGGTGGTTTTCCCGTCCGGTTCATGGTTGTTGCCTGCTCTTCGTCGGGTTTTCCTGTTTGTTTCGTGGTGATTTCCTTCTCCATCCTTGGTTTTCCAGATTTATCCATGGGCGTTGTCTGTTCTTCGGATGGTTTTTTCATCAGTACCCGGGTTATTTTCTGGTCTTCCTCCGGTTTTTCCATCCGGTCCATGTTCTGTTCTTCCTGCGATACCGGGGACATGCGTACGGCATCATCTTTGCATCCGGCACCGCGTCCCAAACCGGCGATCCGCGAGTCTTCATTCCTGCGGGTTTCGTGTATCCGGTTCATCTCGTTCTTTGTGTCTTCAGTCTGCATTTTTTCAATTCCTGCCACATCCCGGGCCGGGCAGGGGGAACGCGAGAGCGTGCGCTATCCGCAGTGAATCCTGAAGAGGAGCGTATCGCGTTCCACCCGGCCCCGGGTGCCCGGGCGTGTGGCAATAACCTGTTGGAGGGGATAATGGGTATGCTTGTCTGAATAAACGAAAAATTTCCAAATCCGGGGATTCAGCGTAGGTTTCCGGAGCAACGGAGCAAGAATTCTACGTTTCTGATTTTGCAAAAATGGGCAGTTTTTCCCTATACACCTATTGCATGCATTCTGTTCATGGCACCTTCCGTTTACCGTATCCGGATCGATTCCCGGGTACGGAAGATGATTGACGAGCTCCCGGGAAAGGAATGCCAGGAAGAGATCCGGACTTTCATCGAGAACACGGTGCGGATGAAACGCAGAAAACAGTTGTTGGATGCTGCGCAGAAAAGACAGGAAACAAAGACCGCGGGGATGCCCGCTGCACAAATCATCCGGGAGGCCCGCAATGATCGGTAGAACTGTTCTCGATTCAAGCGTCATCGCCACGGTCTTTTTCCCGGAAGACATGACAACAAGGACAACCAGGAAGCTTGGTTTTGAACTCTATGTCACCGTGGACAGTGCCGTAGCAGACGCAGCACAGGTTGCCGCGAAACGGATAGTGTCCGGAACAGACAGCCCTGATGACGTCAAGGAGATGCTCCATGATGCCATCTACTACATTACTGAGCTTTGCGATCCCATCCCCTCGGCCGAATTGATCGATCCAGCCCTCGATCTTGCCTGTGAGCTTAATATTTCGATATACGATGCGCTGTTTGTGGCTGCAGCCGTACGCGAACGCGGGGCGCTGTTCACGGCGGACAAGGAACTTGCATCCGTGGCGAAGAAGGTGTGCAGGGTACGGGTGCTTGAGTAATGCTTTGGTTTGGGAGATTTTCGTCAGGGCTTTAACTAAAAACTCAACCGGGTGTAGTTATCCCATGATAATCCCCATTTTCCCTGCTCCGAAGCCAAAAAAAGGATCACGCTGTAGTGGCCGGCCACGGATTTTTACACTCATAGGGGAGAGAAGGTGTGTTTTTCCGGCCACGTATAATGGTGGACTAAGTTTAATTTCCGATGGCAGGGATCTCCGACGTAACTAACCGGTTGGGGCGGGAATGTGGACACGATTTGCTCCATGGAGTGTCCACGCATTTCCGGAGACGTGAGCGGAGCCCGATACGGGCTCCTTTTGACAGGGGAAGGGAGTAGGTACTGCCAAGGTCTCATGCTGTGCAGTAGCAGGCAGGCAGCAGAAAACCTGTCATATACTCGGAGTAATTCAAGTAAAATACCGGTAGACGCCGGGATAAGGAGATTTCAGCATTGTCCGTGAGGCCAGGGTATCGGTTCTTTTGAACGGGGGATCGTTACCTGAAAAAAATCCGAAAGAACTTGATTTATTGTATCCCCCATCCAACGATGATTTACGAATTAATCACCCGTTCTGTTGCACAAACCGTATGATGATGCTTAAGGGTATCGAATCACGTATGTCCGGGAATTCCTGGTCGCTGTAACCATTTCCAGAGGGGGATATACTGGATCTCTCCCCGTATGCCGAACCATTCCTCAGTTGAAATGTGTTCTTCTTCCCCGGTCAGGATGATGCGGTTTTCGCACGCCAGGTCCCGGCCTGCTATCAGGAGAGCGTTAACCTCCCGCCGTCGTGTTTTTTCATCGGTCAGATCGATACAGACCTGGATAAGTGCCACCACCTTCGTTTCCTCGTGGAGGACAAAATCCACTTCCTGGTGCTTTGCGTTCTTCCAGTAGTACAGGTTCAGGTTTCCGGAAAGTTCCATCTGGTGAAGTGCTATTGCAACAAGGTTTTCATTCAGGCTCCCGTCATTCCGGGAAAACCTGAATCCTTTGGCCATGACAAAACCGTTATCGATACAATAGATCTTCCGGTTTGCCATAACCTGTTCCTTTACCTTGTACGAGAATCTCGGGACCGAAAAAAAGAGAAATGCTTCTTCCAGGTACTCAAGGTACTTCCGTACGGTCCGGTCACTCCTGCAACCGGTCACCCGCGTGAGTCCATGTACAGAATATTCCCCCGCAATCGTGGAACAGAGGTATTGGGCGAGATCCCCCAGGCCCTGAGGGGAGCGGACACGGTAACGCTGGATAATGTCCTTGTATAACACGGCATCAAAAAGACGCAGGAGGTATTCTTTCCGGTCAATGGAGGTTACCAGGTGTTCGGGAAATCCCCCGGTGACAGAATATTCCGCAAGATATGCACGATATTCACTTCCGGTATATTCCCCGGGTTTTGTCCGCAGATATTCAGCAAATGAAAAGGGGAAGATTGTGGTAATGGTATGTCGGCCGGTCAGGTGCGTTGCGAGTTCTTTACTGAGCAGGTGTGCATTACTTCCGGTGATATAGAGGGTATATCCCTGCCGTGCCAGCCGGTTTGCCAGGAGTTCCCATCCCGGAATATTCTGGATCTCATCAAGCAGGAGCGTTTTTGATCCCTTGTAGAGACCAGCTATCTCAGTGAGAATATCCGGGATTTTTTCTGCGCTATTGAGCGCTTCATCATCAAAATTTACATAACCGAACGGGCCCTGTGCCATGAGGTACCGGGTAACAAAAAATGATTTCCCTGCCCTGCGGGGACCAATCACAATCCGGATAAGCCGGCTGTTACCGTTACGGATCTCTGCCGTGCGCTCGATATAGGGTTCCTGCCGGCGGAGTTCCAGTTCCCGTTTCTGCTGGATAAGAGCATCCCTGACGGTCATCGTGTGTCCTGATTAATTATAATACAAAAAAGTAGTTAAAATTTTGTATTATGTTTTTTGACCGATCGATAACCCAACAGAAAGGGTGACCGGGTAACCATCCCCTGTCTACACAGTATCCGACCCTGTCATCAATGTCCGGACGTGATCGATCCAGCCCTCGACCTGGCCTGCGAGCTCAATATCACACTCTACGATGCGCTGTTCGTGGCTGCAGCGTTACGCGAACGCGGGGCGCTGTTCAAGGCAGACAAGGGACTTGCATCCGTGGCGAAGAAGGTCTGCAGGGTACGGGTGCTGGAATAATTCTTGGGTTTGAGGGGATGTTCTCCATAGAATTAACAAAACTCAGCCCGGTGGAGTTATCCCATGATAATCCCCATTTTTCCTCGTTCCACATCCAAAAAAAGGTTCATGCTGTAGTGGTCGGCCACGGATTTTTACACTCATAGGGGAGAGAAGGTGTGTTTTTCCGGCCACGTTTAATCGTGGACAAAGTATGACCTCCGATGGCAGGATTCTTCGACGTAAATGATCGGATGGGGTTGGGATGTGGACATGATTTTTCATATTGGGTATCCACGCATTTCCGGAGACGTGAGCGGAGCCCGATATGGGCTCCGTTTGACCGTGGATGAGTGTATGTGTTGGCCGGTGCATTTTTTAGGGGATTATTCCATGATCTCTATGCTCTTGATCGGGATCGGTAAAGTCGTTGATGCGGGGGACACCACTGCGCTATCAGAACCCCCGAGGAATCGAAAATATGGTACGCAGGATAATAACTCAAACTAATGTACTTATCTGAGGACTTATCCCTTCAGAATGGAACAGGATTGCCACGGCATGCTCTCCTTCATTGACGGCTTCTTCACCGGTATGAGGTATACCAGTCCTCATACTCCTTATGGGTTGTAAAGCAGTGCAGGATACAGACACGATCGCCATTAATATCGTAGATTATCCGGGCCTGCCGGGTTACTTTCTCCACATGGCACAAAATTCCGTGTTTCATATGTTTTTTTGGGGGACGCTCCTGCATCTTCTCAAGGTGTTTAAGGAAGAGGGACTGAATATCACGGGGAAGGTTTTTGAGTTCTTTTTCCGCATGTTCAGAAATAAGAAGTTCCATGATCGCTAGGGGCAGCAGCAGTTATTTTTTCAGGCTCTTCTTTACTTCATCAAGGGTGTATGTCCGGGATTGTCCGGCATCAATCTCGCGCACCTCGGCAGTAGCTGCCCGGTGGACAAGCATGAGTTCTTCCTCTTCGAGCATCCGTTCATAAGCAAGAACTGCCTGCCGTATCACCTCAGTCTGGTTTCCGGCATATCCCTTCCTGATGATTCTCTTGATCGCGGCTTCGTATGGAGCTCCGATGCTGATGTTCATGATCTCCCTCGTTTATGTATATTGAATTAACATTCTATACTATTAATAATGCTTACTGAACGTGTATCTGGTGATGCGATCCGGTATCGTTTCATGCCTGCGGAGGCGGGGATCGATCACAATCCGGATAAGCCGGCTGTTCCCGTTCCGGATCTCTGTTGTACGCTCGATATAGGATTCCTGCCGGCGGAGTTCCAGTTCCCGTTTCTGCTGCAGGAGAGCGTCACTGACAGTCATCGTGTATCCCGAATTTTCATAATACAAAAAAGTAGTGAAAATTTTGTATTATGGTTTTTAAACAAGGTAATCTTACGGAATGAGTGCCCGGGCAACCAGTTCCCTTCTGCCGCATTTCCAGCGTTATCATCCACATCCAGACGTTCTTCCAGGATAAATTTGTCCGGCAAGCCTGACGGAACTGTGCGGGATGGCGATTTGTGCACCGGTCATCCCAACCAACAGATCTGCACTCAGGGTTCATACTACAAGATTGAAAATTGGCCGAGGACTTTTCACTCCCTGGTGGACAGGCCGTTGGCCGGATCGTGTCTGCCACTTAACCGGGCAGAGAGGCGGGGTCCGCCGCGGGCGCATTTGGTGGTGGAAAAGGGTATCTCCGAAACAGGGGATCCGTATGTGGTGGATGCCCCGGCCATTCAGCCAGAATACAGAACCCTTTACCAAGATGGCAACCGCCAGAGGTATGCAGTATCCCGATCTCAAAAGGGGCCTCATTTTGGATAATCCGCTGCTCATCCGCTTGTGAACGGGTTGATGACCGTAATGCCGGGGATTTTTTTAAAGTGCGAGTCTTCGGTGTAGATCGTTGTGATGGCATGTTGTTTCATGGTAGCGGCAAGAAGGGCGTCCCAGAAATGCAGGGAGTACTGCTTCCGGATTGTCACAGCATCGACAATTGTCTCTGCATCGTACCCGATGACTGTCCAGCCGTTGAACGATTCGATGTTGCGGACAAACCGGCTGACAACAGCGTCCGGGAGAGGATTTTTTACCTTCTCCAGCATGACAACAGAGAACTCGGCCAGGTTCTGTTCCGATACCGCCAGAAAAATCTCCGACCGGAAACATCGTGCAAGGAGTGCTGCTGCAGTTGCACGTTTCTTTGGTTCGCCAGCATCAAGCGCATAGCAGAGAATATTCGTATCAGTCAGTGCCGGTCGTGCGGTCATAGAGATCCTTCCTCTCCCGGAACATGCGCGTGCCAAGGGGATACCCGGTTTCCAGGAGTGCCAGCGCGTCCTTTGCGATGTCTTTCTGCGCCTGCGTCCTGACCCAGCTGTCCAGGGCTTCGGCCGTTGCCCTTCCCAGGTATCCCTTGCCCCCGCCCAGCTTCTTCTTTGCAGCTGCCCGGAATCGCTCCTCAATGTCGTCATCGATACTTATCGTGATCGTGCCCATGATAAACTACGTAGGTTTTTTATTTATTTAAATAATTGTTTTATGTAAATGTTAGGGAGCACACCACTCTTCTTCCGCGTCTCCTTTTCCTGCCATCTGCTGATGCAGCAGGAGGAGCGCAGCATACCCGGCAGACCAGGTACTACAACCGGGAATTGTCAAAGCCCGATGTACCGGACCTGCAATGCCGCACCAGAAAAAGTGCCTGGAGCAATAGAGAGAGGAGATGCCGGGGATGATAACGCCATGACCCGGTGTTCCAGCACAGCAAAAAAGAGACAAAACCGGGCACTCCGTTATCCCGTATTACCAATTCAATCACCCGGGCGGATGTATCATCAGCTCCAGGAATTATCCCCAAAGGAACAGGATTGAAACGGCATGCTCTTTTAATAAATGACGGCTTCTACACCTGCGTCACCGGTATGAGAGATACCAGTTCTCGTACTCCTTGTGGGTTGCGAAGCAGTGCAGGATGCAGACGCGATCGCCATTGATATCGTAGATTATCCGGGCCTGCCGGGTTACTGTCTCCACATGGCACAAAATTCCGTGTTTCATATGTTTTTGTGGGGGACGCTCCTGCATCTTCTCAAGGTGTTTAAGGAAGAGAGACTGGATATCACGGGGAAGGTTTTTGAGTTCTTTTTCCGCATGTTCAGAAATAAGAAGGTCCATGATCGCGAGGAGCAGCAGCAGTTATTTTTTCAGGCTCTTCTTTACTTCATCAAGGCCTCTCCAATGAGCGCGATCAATCGTTGGAAAAGCTAAAAAAAATGATCTCTTCATTTTCCGCGGCAGTGTACCTAAATTGCTGTAAAATCAGCAGCCGCAGTATCCAAAGAGATGATCTCATTCTTCACAGATAAATACCGGTTACCGGTGATCCATTCCTCGTTAATATCGATGAGGATCGAACCGG